>Ga0116227_10015441_pt1 | contig 11298 bp, 10 predicted proteins | sample S1TSphgellanicum_FD_89693 | JGI IMG/M metagenome (GOLD analysis project Ga0116227, IMG submission 89693) | Host-associated microbial communities from peat moss isolated from Minnesota, USA - S1T2_Fb - Sphagnum magellanicum MG | ecosystem: Host-associated > Plants > Peat moss > Unclassified... | reverse complement strand
TTGATATGCCGGTGGTTAAAACCTGGTCTATCAAAGGTTTTATGATGGGCCATATCTCGGGCCAGCAATCTTCGCCTCGCTGCCCCATAGCGGCAGGGTGTTTACCCTGGTTGCCGAAACTTGGGCGATAAGCATCATTATAAAATTGTATGAGTTCGGGCCCCCACCACAAAAACATGGGGAACCGCGAGTTTAATATGATATTTAATGTGGTGCGCAGGCTTTGCGGCCATGTTGATGGGGCACCAACCGCTGTTTTCGCCCAGTCGACTTTACGTATCAGTTCAACTGCTTCGCCTTCACCTTTTAGAAAACTTAAAGAATCGTTGATCGTAAGATTATTCATGCCCTCTTTAAAAGGTATAACAGCGGTATTGCTATACAATTATAACTAATAAATAAAGCAGATATGATAAAAACAGCCTACAATTTTTACCCGGCGGATAAACCAATACCTGTATTTTTTTTTAAAGGTCGATACCGTCAGCCGTGAACCGTAAATGATTTCCCGCCAATGCCGAAGTGGCATAGCCGTCATCATTTATATACAGTTTTTCATTTTCGGCTATAATATGCAGGTCTTCAACCATAAAATCGCCTGTTATACGTATTACAGCTAATGGCATGTTAACCTCAAATTCGGCGGTTATGTTATGCTCCAAACTCATGGCCGTTTCATCATCAAGCTGGTGTACATGTATCAGCAGCGAGCCGTCATCTTTAAACACCTTCACATTGTCTCGATGGCTTTCAACTTTAAATAAGCTGCCGAACTCGCGGTCGCTGCCCGCCAATATCAACTGATTGCCTTTATCATCTTTAATGTTTAGGTCGACACTCAAAAATGAGTTTGGTTGTGTATCGTGATAGATGGACTGTATCCTTAGTACCTGTTTAATATTTTCGCCATCAGCATAGCTGATAACCCCATTAGGTACAATAAAAGCGCTTGTGCCAAAAACGAATGCGTATTTCATGATATGTTTTGATTTGAGTGTAATATAAATACCAACTTGGGCCTAAAATGTTTAAACTATGACACATTATTTACATAAATAATAAGTTAAACTTGTAAGTTTGCCTTATTAAATTTAAATAACTATGATAACAGCACTTGATAAAAATACCGCGTTGGTATTGATCGATCTTCAAAAAGGGATAGCGGCTTTCCCGGTGGTACATCCCATTGCAGGCGTAATTGCCAATGCCGCTAAGCTTACTGATGCTTTTCACAAAGCAGGCTTGCCGGTTGTAATTGTTAATGTCAATCCATCAGGTTCAAAATGGGCTACTGCGCGTAAAGAGCCGTCGAATGCCCCGGCCAGGGAATTTAAACCCGATTTTTTTGAGATAGTACCTGAACTTAAAACGCAGGATGGTGACATCTTTGTAACCAAATCAACCTGGGGCGCATTCGACAGCACCAACCTTGATGAAGAATTGAAAAAACGTGGCGTTACGGGCATAGTCATCGGCGGCGTATCAACCAGTATTGGTGTCGAAGGTACCGCACGTATAGCCAGCGCAAAAGGGTATAACCTAACCTTCGCCAGCGATGCCATGACCGACATGTTTGCCGATGCGCACGAGCACAGCTTTAAGTACATTTTCCCACGGATAGGGGAGATCGATACTACGGAGAATATTTTAAAATTTTTGTAGATTATAAATGCAGCGATGGTTTTCGTAATCATCGCTGTATTTAACCCCTCTTTCCGCCGTAGGCGAAGAGAGGGATGGTCGAGCGTAGCTACGACAGGGTGATTAAATAGTGCGCGCAAAAAATCCCTTTCCACCAAACTAAAACGGGAAACCCGAAAATCTGATTATATTTATCCCCACCTGGATACATTTGATTTTTATGGATAAACAAATACCCGTTAAGCAATTAAACTGGCTATACATACTTATTGGCGCGGCCGTAGCTGTGAATTTCAGCGGACTGTTTGTTCCCATTATGGGCCCGGATGCTGCCCTTTACGCCACCATTGCCAAAACAATGGTTGTACACCACGACTATACCAATCTTATTGTAAACGGTACCGACTGGCTCGATAAACCACACTTCCCGTTCTGGATAACCGCGCTTTCGTTCAATATATTTGGCATTAGCACCTGGGCCTATAAATTGCCGGGGATATTGTTTTTGCTAATGGGCGCGTGGTACACTTATCGGCTGGCAAAAGAGTTATATAACCAGCAGATAGCTTTATGGGCTGTATTGATATTGTTGACTTCACAGCACATCCTGCTATCAAACAACGATGTACGTGCCGAACCTTATTTAACAGGACTTATTATTGCTTCAGTATTCCATTTTTATAGGACGAACCGGGATAACAATTACTTGCAATTGCTGTTTGGCTGCGTGTTTGCCGCCTGCGCCATCATGACCAAAGGCATGTTCGCCGTTATCCCGATCGGCGGAGCAATAGCCGCTCAACTCATCATCACCAAACAATGGAAGCAGCTTTTCAGTTGGAAATGGCTGCTGGCTATCGTGTTGATCATGCTGCTCATCACCCCCGAATTATATTGCCTGTACCAGCAATTCGACCTGCACCCCGACAAAATAGTATTCGGGCAAAAAGGGGTGTCAGGGATCAGGTTCTTCTTTTGGGATAGTCAATTTGGGCGGTTCTTCAACACCGGCCCCATTAAGGGCGGCGGCGATCCGTTGTTTTTTGTACATACTACCTTGTGGGCATTTTTGCCATGGTCGTTGTTATTATTCACGGCTATATATCGGTATATAAAAACAGGAATAAAGAATGTTCAGGCGCAGGAATGGTATTGCATCGGCGCGGCTTTGCTCACTTTTTTGCTTTTCTCGGCATCGAAATTCCAGTTGCCGCATTATATGAATATTGTATTCCCGTTTTTCGCCATTATCACCGCGCAGTACCTGTACAACGTGCAGTTACCGGGCAGTATAAAGGCTATCCGTATTACACAAATAGCCATTATCGGGATTATGATGCTGGTAGTATGTGCCGTTGAGTTTTTCTTCTTTCCTGTGTTCCCATGGCCGGTGATAGTGCTGGTGAGTTTACTGTACATAGCTATGATATTATTGCCTGATATAGTAGGTGATGGTGTTATCCCCAAAATTGTGATCACTACGGTTTTGGCTTCTTTTATTATCAATCTGTATCTTAACCTGGCTTTCTATCCAACTTTGGTGAGATACCAGGGCAGTAGCGAAGCCGCTTTTTGGCTAAACCGACCGACTACCCACAAATACCCCGTGGCCCAATGCGAAACTGATGCATGGCCAATGGAATTTTACCTGCATTCGCAATTAAGCTATATCAATCCCGATACCGTTAAGTACATTCCTAAAAATACCTTCTACCTGTACGCCAGTCCCGATGTGATCAAGCGCCTTACCGCCAAAGGCTGGAAGATGGATGAAGTATATGAGCAACAGTGCTACAGGATAACCCGCCTTAAGCCGGCATTTTTAAACCGGAAAACCCGGAGAAAGGAACTGGAAGATATGCAGATTGTTGAGGTGAACTCGAAAGAGAAACCTATTATATGGAATTTGCCTGCGCAGGTAATTGGTGGTACGCCGAAAACCAATAAGCATGCGGACAGTGTGATCCTAAAAAAATAAAATTCAACACCTTGTAGCGTAATTACTTATCCCGACGTAAATCTCTTAAAAACCGATCTAAAACACTACGTCATGATAAGAACTACCATCGTTACTTTAATGTGCCTTTGCGCGGGTTTTGTTTCCTGCAAAAAAGGGAATAACTCACAGCCTAGGCTTAGTACCGGGAAAAACTTAATATTAACCCCGCTCGAGCAACAAAAAGCCACAACCGATAACGCTTTCTCGTTCAAACTATACAACGTTATAGGCGCGGGTGATAATACTACCCAAAATGTACTTATTTCGCCTTTAAGCGTAAGCTTTGCCCTGGCCATGACCAGCAATGGTGCCAATGGCGAAACACTAACAGGCATACGTAACGCCATGGATTTTAATGGTTTTAGCCAGGCCGATCTAAATACTTATTACAACAACCTGATCACTAATATGCCCGAGCTTGACCCCAATACTACGCTCAATATTGCCAATTCCATTTGGTACAAACAGGGCGCGGATGTATTATCGCCCTTTATAGCGGTAAATACCAACAGTTACAAGGCGAAGGTTCAGGCGCTCGATTTTAATTCACAATCGGCTGTGGAAACCATAAACAATTGGGTGAGCGATGAGACCAAGGGTAAAATACTAACCATTATTAGCAATATTCCGTCGAACGCGTTTATGTATCTTATAAACGCGCTGTATTTTAAAAGTACCTGGAATGAAAAGTTCGACGCTTCAAAAACAGCCCCGGCATCGTTTTATTTGGCTAACGGATCAACAGTTCAAAGCCAGTTTATGCATGGTACTGTCGGCGCCAATGTTTACCACGATAACAATGTTTCAGTGATTGAATTGCCGTACTCAAACAATAAATACAGCATGGTAATTGTAGAGCCATCTACCACAACTACATTAAAGGATCTGACAACTGGGTTAGACTCCGCCAAATGGGCAGGATGGATGAGCAGTTTAAGCAGCGACAAGATACAGGTGGCCCTTCCAAAATTTAGCTTTAGCTACAGCATTTTGCTGAACGATGCCTTGAAGGCATTAGGCATGAGCGTAGCCTTTAGCGATCTGGCTGATTTCTCGAACATATCAACCACCCGCTTGCAGATAAGCGCGGTGCAGCATAAAACTTTTGTAGCAGTTGATGAAACAGGCACCACAGCGGCTGCGGTAACATCTGTAGGCGTATCAACAAGCGCCGCACCTGTCGACCCAACGAGTTACATGATAGATCACCCTTTTATTTTTGTGATCAGGGAAATGAATACCGGTTTGATATTGTTTACTGGTGAGGTGAATAATCCTACCTTGAAGGGAGAGTAATTAAACCACCCTCCCCATAAACGGATCACTAAAACTTGCTGATCCTGTTTCTACACGCCCTGCATAGCGTTTCATAAATTGCTCATGGCCTTTTACCCGTACCGTAAAATCGTACCAGTTGTGACTGTTATTCAGGTTGAGTACCACAGTTGAGTTGCCACCCGCTTTTAATATATGGGTATGGTTATTGGTTTTATAGGCATTGTCCACAATTTCAATGGTATGCGCTGCTTTGCTCAAATTTCGCAGTTTTAGTTCGATGTTGCCAGTAAGTTGTTTGCCCCTTACACTTTCCTGATATTCGCAGGCTATATTCAATAAAGGCTCATCAGCATTGCCGCCAAACTCACGGAAAAAGCCATTTGGCCCGTAAACGCGCAGGTGATAATTGTTATTTTCAAAATCACCCAATGGCCAGGTGTCGGCTAAATTATCCCCGGCAGTTACCCCGTAGGCCCAAGTGCGCACATCTTCGCCTTTATACTTGCCCGGTGCGTAAACATTAAATGGCGAAGCCAAAGCTGCTTTACCAAAAGCCTTGTCCGATGCTTCAAATCTTACTTCAAATGCTTTTTTATCGGCACTTAGTTTACCATCCGCATAAAGCTGGTAGGGCAGGGCCGATGATGGTTTTATACCTGCTTCCTGTTTGGGGAAGTAGGGCGATGAATGAGGATCGGTATTGATCTGTTTTATTTCATCCGAAGTAAGTAGTTTGAAATCATCAGGTAGTTTTTTGTATTTGGCGTTGTGGATGTATTTTACCACATCGCTTCTTTTCAAAAACTCCGGCTCTGCTATCTTTTCGCCATTGTATGGTCTGAATACCGAGGTAAGGTCGCCGCAAAAGTTACGGCGCCAGTCGCTGATATTGGTTTCGGTTATTTTTTTGCCGGTTTTCTTTTCTAAAAACGTCTCTAAAATTGCAGGGTCGATGTATGATCGAACACTTCCGAATTTACCCACCCCCCGCGGCTCCAGGGCGACGCAATGACCAAAGGCACACGATAACCCAGGCCTATCGAATTTTCCTTGTCAAACTCCATCGGGAAACCTTTACGTTCCAACTCTTGTGGCAAGGTTACAAAATCCACACGGGTATCTATTCCTCTTGAAACCTTGCCGGTGCCTTCTTTATGTGAATGCGGTGCTGTGAACGGCGGTACATGGTCAAAGTAACCATCGTTCTCGTCATAGGCCAAAATGAAGATGGTCTTTTTCCAAACTTCCGGGTCCTTGGTTAAAATATCTATCACTTCTGATAAATACCAGGCACCGTACCATGGCGCACAAGGGTGATCGGAGAAATTCTCGGGAGCTGTTATCCACGATACTGTCGGCAAGTTGCCTGTGTTTACATCGTGCCTAAACTGGTGCAGTACATCACCTTTAGGCACTTGCATGGTACGTTGGGTGCCATTGTCATCATAGGTTAAGCTAACCAACTCATGGTAGTCCAGGTCGTTTTGGTTTGATGAAAAGGCTTTGTTATGCAGGTTTTTATCCCGTTCCGATAGTTTCTCAAAAGCATCGGGTTGTAAGTTTGTCAACTCTTTGTTTACATCAGCCAGGTCGTCTTTAAGGGCTTTCAGTTTTTTGTTCAGGCGGTTCAACATGGCATCACCTGTGGGTAATGCATCTATCTTTTTCTGTTGCTCTGCAATTTCCGCAGGTATTTCGGCTGCACGTTTATGCAGGTGCTCTACATGTTTTTTATACAGCAAAATGTTGTATTGAGCAAAGTTCTCCAATGGATTATCTCCAAAGTTAGATAACCACGGGTCTTCTTCACCCTTAAAGCCAACATCAATGCTTACCTCATTCTGGTAACATTTCCAGCTAACGCCGTTATCTTCCAGTCGCTCGGGGTAGGTGGTCCATTTCAGCTTGCCAAAATCGCAGTCGTCATTGTATACATTTGGCCTTGAGTTTTCGGTTTGTTCTTCGCGTATGGTGCCGCTCCAAAAATATAGGCGATTAGGGTCGGTGCCTGTTAGTGATGAACAGAAATTCTGGTCGCATACGGTAAAAGCATCAGCCAAAGCATAATAAAAAGGTATATCCTCGCGCTTATTATGGCCAAGAGTGAGCGGCATATTCGCGTACTCCTCATTGCCCGAACGTTTTGACTCCAGCCATTTATCAAACTTGCCATTATTACGCGCGTTTACCTGGTTATCCCAGTTATGGGGCAGGCAGCTCATCCAGGTTGATTTGGTGTTCTTAAGATCAAGGTGAAATGGCGCGTAAGTCTCCCCTTTATTATTTGATTGCAGCCAAACCAGGTTTTTATTGGGAAGTGTTATGGCCCTTGGGTCGTTATAGCCACGTACACCTTTTAGCGTGCCATACATATGGTCGAACGAGCGGTTTTCCTGCATCAGGATAACTATGTGTTCAGCATCGAGGTAAGTACTGCCCGGTGCAGGGTCAATGGCCATGGCCTTTTCAATTGAAGCCGGTAAAATGCCCGGTAAACTTGCCGCGGCTGTCAAAAGCGCTGTTTTTCTTAGAAAATCTCTCCTGGTGTCCATTTAACAAAAATGGTAAAAAACATAGGTAGAAGTTGGGATGCTGGCGCAAAATATTTGCACAAACGTTTGCGAAATTTTATCCATCATGTCATTTCGAACGAGCAGCGCAAGGCTATGCGAGGGGCGAGGAGAAATCTTATACACTATGCAAGGCGGACTATCAAAGCGTATAAGATTTCTCACCTGCTCCGAATCGCAACCCAGTGCTGCAGGTTCGAAATGACATGTTTTATAGAATTAAAGGGGATTATACCGTCTCTTCCTCGTCATTCTGCGAAACCACTTCCAGAGTATTAATCAAGTTAATGATGTCTGATACCAGTTCTTCATCGTCAGCTTCCAGCCAGTGTATGTCCTTATCCTTACGGAACCAGGTGAGCTGCCTTTTGGCAAGGTGGCGGGTGTTTTGTTTGATGAGGTCGATGGCCTGGTCAAGGTCGGTTTTGCCGTCGAAATAATCAAACAACTCGGCATAACCAACTGTATTTAACGAGTTTAAATGGCGGTGGGACAGCAGCGAACGTACCTCATCAACCAAGCCGTTTTTTATCATTACGTCTGCACGGTAGTTTATCTGGCGATATAAAATATCACGTGGTAAATTCAATCCTATGCTTACAATCCTGAAAGGACGGTTGTTTTTTACCGCTTTACGGAACGATGATATAGGTTTACCGGTGCTTTCATATACTTCCAGCGCACGTATAAGGCGTTGAGGGTTATGGAGATCGATGGTGCGGTAAGCTTTGGGGTCGACATCCAGTAATCGTTCCTGCAGGTGCTTTATGCCCAGTTCGGTAAAGTCCTGATTTAAACGGTGGCGAATGCCAGGATCGGCAACAGGTAAATCATCAAAACCTTCGCAAACCGCTTTTATATAAAGCCCTGAACCGCCGGCAATAATAACTACATCATGTACCTTGAATAATTCATCAAGCAAAGTCAAAGCCTGCTTTTCATAGTCGCCAACGTTAAAATCTTCAGTTATAGAATGCGAGTTAATGAAATAATGCTTTACGGCTGCCAACTCTTCCTCACTGGGTTTGGCGGTACCTATATTCATTTCACGATAAAACTGGCGCGAATCGGCAGATAAGATGACCGTATTATAATGCTGCGCTAATTGAATAGCCACAGCGGTTTTACCAACAGCGGTAGGGCCGGCAATAACAATAAGGGTTTTGTCGTGGGTCAGTTGGTTCATAGTTCATAGTTGATGGGTCATAGTAGCTTTATTTTATTAAAAAGCCTGAGTTAGACCACCTTTCAATTTTACTATGAACTATGATCTATCAACTATGAACCGGTATTAATAATCATCGTGCGATTTTCCGTCTTCTTCAAAGCCTTCGTTATCTGAAAACTCGCTGCCGAATTCATCTTCTTCCTCATCATCACCATGCAATGCTACATCATCACTTTCAGTTTCTTCATCATCGGTTACTTCCGAAAGGTCGTCAGCATCTTCGGGGTTAAAGCCCATTTCCTCATTCAGAAAATCAAATTCTTCGCTTTCAGCAGGTAACGCAGTAGGATTAAATACATTGCCGAATTGTTTCGGTGCCTCGCCAACCGACTTTATTACTGCAGGGTAAGTAACGCCGGGTGCATCGTCTAATATTATCTTCATCAGCTCCACATGAAAATCAAAGGGGCGGTCGAAGTTAAAAGTATAGTAAAACTTTTGGTGCGGGTCGTCAATAAAGCTGCTTAGTTTTACCTTTTCCATTAGCGATACGCCTCGGTCGATGCGCCTTTGGTTAGGGAGGTAGGTTATTTCTTCTCCTTTCATCCATTGGTCGTTACTAATGTAGAAGGAAGACGGATATTCTGGATTATAGCCAGTTGACTGATGTATAGCACGATGAAGATCTTCAAAAGTTTGATTCGATTTTACATCTATCTCTCTAGTAACGTCATCGTAATCTTCAAAAGTAACCCTGAACCTGTATAGTGCCATTTGTTATGTTAGTAGTGTTTTAGCAAAAATAATTGTTTTATCTCGGAATTTGAACCCCCATTTCGAATTTTAAGAAAACGGGCCATTCAAATTATTCTACGCTTGTCACAACTTTTAAGCCAATTTCTGCGCCTTTTAAAATTGTGTACTCCAGCGCCTCATTTCTTGAGTTCGGAATTTCGCCTTCCAGTATAGCTTCGCGTATTTGGTTTTTGATAATTCCCACCTCGCGGCCCTGTTTTATGCCGAAAAGCTGCATAATATCGGTGCCTGTGACAGGTGGCTGCCAGTTGCGGATATTATCGCGCTCCTCAACATCTTTTAATTTTTGTTGAACCAGCTCGAAATTCTGACGGTATTTTTTTATTTTATAATCATTTTTTGTGGTAATGTCTGCTTTACACAACAGCATCAGGCCTTCAATGTCGTCGCCTGCCTCAAAAAGTAAACGCCTTACAGCCGAGTCCGTCACTATAGATTGTGATAGAACTATCGGCCTTAAATGCAGTTGTACCAATTTTTGCACCTGCTTCATTTTTTCATTCAGTGGCAGTTTTAATTGGGTGAATATCTTTGGTACCATGCGCGCGCCTTTATCCTCGTGCCCATGGAAAGTCCAGCCGTGGCCGGGTTCAAAACGCTTGGTGGCGGGTTTGGCAATATCGTGCAAAATGGCGGCCCAGCGCAACCAAAGGTCATCAGTGGTTTCGCAAATATTATCCAGCACCTGCAGTGTATGGTAAAAATTGTCCTTATGGCCCTTGCCGTTGATGATCTCCACACCATACAGGTCGACCATTTGCGGGAATATCTTTTTTAGCAGCCCGGTATCGAACAAATAATTAAAACCGATGGATGGCTTTGGCGATTAGATATTCTTATTCAGTTCCTCGGTTACGCGCTCCTGCGAAACGATACCTATCCTGTCTATATTATCTTTAATGGCCGCTACTGCGATGTCGTCGATCTTAAAATTTAGCTGCGTAGCAAAGCGGATAGCACGCATCATCCGCAGCGGATCATCAGAAAAAGTTTCAACGGGATTAAGCGGCGTGCGGATAATCTTTTCTTCCATATCGGCCATGCCGTTAAATGGGTCAAGCAATTCGCCGTAATTGTCGGGGTGCAGGGCTATAGCCAGCGCGTTGATGGTAAAATCGCGGCGTTTTTGGTCATCTTCTAATGTGCCGTTCTCCACAATAGGCTTGCGCGAATCCAAACGGTATGATTCCTTGCGGGCACCTACGAACTCTATCTCCAGGTCGTTATATTTTAACTGGGCGGTGCCGAAATTTTTGAAAACAGCAAGCTTTACTTTCAGCTTTTTAGCAACAGCTTCGGCAAAGTCAATACCGTTGCTCAGTACCATAATATCAATGTCCTTAGAGGGCCGGTTCAAAAAAATATCGCGCACAAAACCTCCGATGGCATAAGCCTGTAAATTGCTTTCGCCGGCGGTTTGTGATATAATTTTAAATACGGGGTTATCGAGGTGTTGCTTCATGTATCGGGGCAAAATTACGGAAAATAGAGGAAAAGGCAGCCCCCTCTAAATCTCCCCCGGTAGGGGAGACTTTTTTTTAAAAATATATCTTTTTAAGCCCTCCCTACCGGGGAGGGTTTGGGTGGGGCTATCACCGCCTCAAAAATTCAAAACTCCCGTTCGGGGCCAAACGCATAATGGTTGAGGGCGTTTTTATCTCCATACTGTCCTGGTCGATATCGACCACATAATCAACGCCGTCAATTATTGCCTGTTCAATCTGTGAGAAATATTGCGGCGATGGATTGCCACTGATGTTGGCCGAAGTGGATACCAACGGCTTGCGCATACGCTGTATCAGTTGCTGGCAGAAGTCATTTTTTAC
>Ga0116227_10015440_pt1 | contig 11299 bp, 10 predicted proteins | sample S1TSphgellanicum_FD_89693 | JGI IMG/M metagenome (GOLD analysis project Ga0116227, IMG submission 89693) | Host-associated microbial communities from peat moss isolated from Minnesota, USA - S1T2_Fb - Sphagnum magellanicum MG | ecosystem: Host-associated > Plants > Peat moss > Unclassified... | reverse complement strand
TGCCGGTGCGGTATTTGTCGACCGGGCAGCGCAAGCGTGCGGCGCTCGCATGTCTGGCGGCGAGCGGGGCGGCGATCTGGCTGCTGGATGAGCCGCTCAATGGGCTCGACACGCATTGGGCCGGAGTCGCGCAAAGCGCGATCGAGGCGCATCGCGCGGGTGGCGGGATTGCCGTGATCGCGTCGCACCAGGCGCTCGATTTGCGCGGCCTGGCGACCTTGTCATTGCTGGACCATGTGCCATGAGCCGGACCTTGCAACAGGTGTGGCTGATTTTTCGCCGCGATTGCGCCTTGCTGCTGGGTGGGGCGCGCGGGCGCGGGGGTGCCATGCTGCCGCTGCTGTTCTTTCTGGCGGTGGCGATGTTGTATCCGTTTGCGGTTGGCCCCGATGTGCGGCTGCTCGCGCGGACCGGGGCGGGGGTGATCTGGGTGGCGGCGCTGCTGGCGGCGATCCTGCCGCTCGACCGGCTGGTCGAGCCCGATGTGGAAAGCGGCGTGTTCGACCAGTGGGCGCTGCGCGGCCTGTCCGAAGAGGCGGTCATGCTGGTGCGGATCGTGGCGCACTGGTTGTGTTTCGGGCTGCCGTTGATGGCGGCAACGCCGATTGCGGCCGGCTGGCTGTCGCTGGACGGCGGACAATTGCTGCGGCTGGAGATCGGCCTGCTGGCCGGCACGCCGGGGCTCGCCGCGATCGGCGTGACGATTGCGGCGATTACCGCCGGTTTGCGCGCCGGGGCGGCACTGGGCGGGCTGTTGTTGATCCCGCTGGCGGTGCCGCTGCTGATTTTCGGCGCGGGTTCGTTGCAACCGGGCGGTGAGGGCGGGCTGGCTTTGCTGGCGGCGGCCAGCCTGGTGGCGGTCGCGATTGCGCCGTTTGCTGCGGGTGCCGCCATTCGTGCTGCGCGCGAATAGGCCCACTATCATGAGGCCCATGCTTTTTGCGTTGCCGTGGGCCTGCGTCTTTCCTACCTGATCAGGCATGACCCTGACCCTTGCGCTCCACGACACGCTTTCGCTTATCGGCAACACCCCGCTGGTCCGCCTCAAAGGGCCGAGCGAGGCTGCCGGGGCAGAGATTTACGGCAAATGCGAATTCGCCAACCCGGGCGCTTCGGTCAAGGACCGCGCCGCGCTGTGGATCGTACGCGATGCCGAGGAACGCGGCACGCTGTTGCCCGGCGGGACGATTGTCGAGGGTACGGCAGGCAACACCGGGATCGGGCTGGCGCTCGTCGCCAATGCGCTGGGGTATCGCACCGTGATCGTGATGCCCGAAACCCAGTCGCGCGAAAAAATGGACACGTTGCGCGCGCTGCGCGCTGAACTCGTGCTGGTGCCCGCGGCGCCGTTTTCTAATCCGGGGCATTTTGTCCATACCAGCCGGCGCATTGCCGAAGAGACCGAGGGCGCGATCTGGGCGAACCAGTTCGACAACATCGCCAACCGCCGCGCGCATATCGAAAGCACTGCCCCCGAAATCTGGGCGCAGATGGACGGACGGATCGATGGGTTTACGTGTGCGGCGGGTACGGGGGGAACGCTCGCCGGCATCGGCCTGGGCCTCAAGGCAGTCGACGAAACCATCACGATCGCGCTGACCGACCCCCACGGCGCCGCGCTGTACAGCTATTATGCGACGGGCGAATTGAAATCCGAAGGCACCTCGGTTGCCGAAGGCATCGGGCAGGGGCGCATCACCGCCAATCTCGAAGGTGCGCCGATCGATACCCAGTTTCGCATTTCGGACGAGGAAGGGCTTGTCTGGGTCGAACGCCTGCTGGCAGAAGAGGGGCTGTGCCTGGGGCTGTCGAGCGGGATCAATGTCGCCGGCGCGGTCGCACTGGCAAAAGTGCTGGGGCCGGGCAGCCGGGTGGTGACAATCCTGTGCGACACGGGCTTTCGCTATCTGTCGAGCCTGTACAATGCGGACTGGTTGCGCGCAAAAGGCCTGCCGGTCTTTCCCTGGCTCGCGACATAGGTTAAACTGGCCGACAATGGCCCTGTTTGGAAAGACATCCGAACGGCTGCTGCGGATACGCAGCCGTTCTACCGGCTTTGCCGGATCGGCTGGTGATTCGGCCGGCGATGGCTTTGCGCCCAAACCCATGCACCATACGCCGCCCGGATCGCGCGATTTGCGGGCGCAAGCGGTACACCGGCTGCAAGTCGGAATGTTCGGACTGGCCGCGATGCTGTTGCTGGTCAGCCTGGCGAGCGTGATCATGCAACGCGTCCAGACCGCCGATCGCAGCGCGATTGCCACGGCCCCAAGCGGTTCGGCAAGCGTTGCCCCCGGCAACGACCCGCTGGTCGATCTTGGCGTTGCGCCTGAAGTGCCGGTTGACGGCAATTCCGCAGTTCACAAGCCGGCAAAGCCAGTCACACCGCACTGATCTGGGCATTGATCGGGGCACCGATCGGACTTTGGACGGGACAATACGGGCTGCTTTCGCGTCAGACCGGCCGGATCTTCATCGATAAACCTCGAAATGAGACGGTTTTGCGCGAGTCGCGCTTGCTTTGTGCAGGTTGCGGGAAAGTACGGGATAGCTGAACTATCCTGACTACGGGCAATTGCGAGTATCCATAGATTCCAATGCTTTTTCATGACTTGTATGGTTAGCGCAAAGGCAACCTTGTTCGGCGGATGCCGGCTTTGCACGCGAATTGCCCACGGAAAATCAACGATAATCCGCTTTTTCCCGTAATTTCCCGTTGTCGCCCGGGCTATCCCACTATAAGACCATCGCATCGGGACGAATTTCCTGCCGCATCCCCTGGATGAGCTGCCGCGACATCGGTTCGGCAGACGAGCGGGTTTTTGCCTGTTGGGGTGGCTGTTTTCGGGGTGCGCGACGCAAATTCTGCAACGCGAAGTCATGACGTTTCAAAGCGAGGGGCAAAAGCGTGACGGGTGGGCCGTCAAATTATTGGGGACAGGGCTTTTCGCCGCGTGGCGACAAGAGCCGCTTTGTCCTGCCCGCCGATTTCCGCGCTACCGTGCTTGCCGCATCGGGCCAAAGCCCCACGCTGTGCCTGGACAAGCACCACAAATTGCCCTGCCTTGTCGGCTTTGGCCTGTCGCGCGCCGAAGCCTTTGCCGACCAGATCATGCATGAGGAACGTGTGGCGCTGGAACGCGGCGCGCCGTTTGATGCGGATGAACGCGCGGCGCAGCTTTACGGTTTCATGCGGACAAAGTTCGACGAATCGGGCCGTTTCATCATGCCCGATCATTTGGCCGAACAGGCTGAGATCGGCGACGCGCTGTATTTTCACGGCGGCGGCACCAATTTCACGATCTGGGCACCCGATATCCTGTTTGCGATGGGCTCGGGCTGGGACAGCGCGAAGGCGACCTGTCGCGCGCTGATGGCTGAAGCTGGCGCGCGGGGGCGGCGTAAATGACCGCGCTTCATATCCCGGTCCTGCTCGATGAAGTGGTCGCCGCGCTGGCCCCGGCGCCGGGCATGGTCATGGCGGACGGCACGTTCGGCGCGGGCGGTTATGCGCGGGCGTTGATTGCCGCAGGCGCGCAGGTTCATGCTTTCGATCGCGATCCCGACGCGATTGCAGCTGGGCTCATGCTGGCCGAGGCGACCGGGCCGTCGCCCTCGCTGATTCTGCATCACCGGCGGTTTTCCGAATTGGCCGAAACGTTGCGCGAGGCCGGCGTCGGTCTGGTCGATGGCGTGGTGCTCGATATCGGGGTCAGCTCGATGCAATTGGATCAGGCGGAGCGCGGTTTCGCGTTTCAGACCGACGGGCCGCTCGACATGCGGATGGCGCGCGACGGCGAAAGCGCCGCCGACTTCCTCAACACCGCCGATGAAGCGCAGATTGCCGATGTGATCTATCGTTATGGCGAAGAACGCCAGTCGCGGCGGATCGCGCGCGCGGTCGTGGCGGCGCGCCCGGTGACGACCACGCGCCAGTTCGCCGAAATCGTGCGCCGCGCGCTCGGCTGGCACACCGGCGAGAAAAAGGACCCGGCAACCCGCACATTTCAGGCGGTGCGCATCCATATCAATGGCGAACTGGATGAGCTCGCCGCAGGCCTCGCCGCAGCCGAGGCGGTGCTGGCGCCCGGCGGGCGGCTGGCAGTGGTAACATTCCACAGCCTGGAAGACCGGATGGTCAAACAGTTCCTGCGCGAAGCATCGGGCATGGTGCCAGGCGGTTCGCGCCACTTGCCCGAACTGGCGCGCGCATCGGCGCCGGTGTTTGGCAAACCCTCTGCGGCGATCCGCCCGGGAGACGAAGAATTGGCGCGCAATCCGCGCGCGCGTTCCGCCACTTTGCGCTGGGCCATCCGCAGCGATGCACCCCCGCGTGATCGGGCGCCACGCAGCCAAGGGGAGCTAGCGGCATGATGGTCACTGCAAGGCGCCTGCGTTCGATCGGCTGGATGGCCACGCTGGTGGTCTGCGTCGCGCTGGTCATGGTTCTGGCATTCCGCGTCAACGCGCTGCGCAGCCAGGTGCATCTGTCGCAGGCAAAGATCATCGCGTTGAAGCAGGAGACGATGTATCTGGAAACCGAGTTTGAAACCCGCGCCAATCAACAACAGTTGAAAACGTGGAATGATGTCGAATTTGGCTATGTCGCGCCGATCGCCTCGCAATATCTCGACAACGAACGCCAGCTTGCTTCGTATGCCAAGCCGATCGAACCCGACGCGCCCGCGCCGATCCGTGTGGCCAGCGCGGATGATGCGGTGGTCGCGGCGGCGGCGTTTCCGGCGATGGTGTCGCCGATGACCGGCCGGCCTGTGACCGGTCAAGCCGATAGCGATGCCGGCGCGGCTGTCGATCATCCCGGAGCGCCGGCAAAGGCCGATGACGATGATGCGCCAAAGGTAACCCACAAGGCTGCGTTCGCTGCCGGGCTGGCCGGATTGGGCCAACGGCTTGGCACGGTGCGCCATGCCGGCCATGCGGATGGCAAGGTCAAAACGGCAAAGCTCGCCGCAAAGCAGCCGTCCGGACAAAAGACCAAGACGGCATCGGCACCTGTCAAGAAATCGCCATCACTGGCGGTTGTGCAAAAATCGCCATCGCGGGCGTTTGCGGGTCACCTGGTGCAGCCAAAGGATCGTTTGGCCAGTGCCGATCAGCGCCATCACGCTCTCCCGGCCGGAAAGTCGGGCACGCCGCTCATCAAAATTGCCTTGAGGGATGAAAAGACGGCCAAGTGAACGCCTACAGCCCAGCGACCAAAATCGTGCCGGCCGCTGCCGGCGCCAGCAGGCCCGGCGCCGCGACGGTGAGCGGTGTCCGTCACCCGGGGCGCCGCTATCTGGCGAATGTGCGGCTGCTGTCGCTGCAGACCGCGAAGATGCGCCTGGTATGGGTCGTCGTGGGTTTTGCGTTCTTTACCCTGACCGCGTTCATACGCATCGGCCAATTGGGCTATGTCGCGCAGACCCCCGATCATGGCGCGGCTGGCGATGCGCTGGTGCCGCCGCGTGCAGAAATTACCGATCGCAATGGCGTGCCGCTCGCACGCGCATTCCCCGCCTATTCGCTGTGGTTCAATCCCAAGGCGCTGGGCGCCAAAGGCCAACCGCTGGTCAAAACCCCCGAAGAAGTCGCCCGTGCGCTTGCCCAGATCTTTCCCGAGGAGGATTATGGCGAGATCCTGGCCAAGCTGAAGGCAGGCAATCCGACTTACCTTCGCCGCCGCGTCCTGCCCGAACAGGCCAACAAGGTTTTTGCGCTGGGCGAACCAGCGCTGGAATTTCCGCGCGAAACCCAGCGGTTCTACCCGCAAGGTTCGCTCGCGGCGCATGTGCTGGGCTATGTCGAAGAGGATGGCCGGGGCAAGCTGGGTATGGAACAGGTGCTCGATGCGCGGCTGACCGACCCCGCGCACCGGGCGGACCCCGTTGCCCTGTCGATCGATGCCCGCGCGCAAGGCGCGATGGAGGATGAACTGTCGCGCGGAATGCTGGAAACGCATGCCAAGGGCGCCGCCGGGATCATCCTCGATGTCGATACCGGCGAAGTCATCGCCCTGGCCTCGCTGCCCAGTTTTGACCCCAATCGCGGCGATCTGGCGCGCAATGCGCTGGTATTCAACCGCGCGTCGAACCAGGTCTATGAATTGGGATCGACGTTCAAGCCGTTCACGATCGCCTCGGCGATCGATGCCGGGGTGGTTACAGACATGGCGGTGCGTTATCCGGCCACGCCGTTTAAAATCGATGGTTTTACCATCCATGACAGCCATGCCTTTGGCGCGTCGCTCAATGTGCCGGAGGCGCTGATCCATTCGTCGAACATCGTCACCGCGCAAGTCGCCGACAAGCTGGGCGGCCAGCGGTTGCGCGACACGATGATCGCGCTGGGCATGAATGCGCGCCCGACGATCGAGCTGCCGGCCAAGGGTTTTCCGATCTGGCCAAAGGGTGAATGGCCCCGGCTGCGCACGATGACGGTCAGTTATGGCCACGGCATCGCGGTGACGCCGCTGCATCTGGCGGCGGGTTATGCCGCACTGGTCAATGGCGGGATCTGGCGGCCGACGACGCTGTACAAAGTCGATCCGGCGCATGCCCCCGCTGGACGCCGGGTGTTTCAGGCATCGACAAGCGCGCGCATGCGGCAATTGCTGCGCTTGATCGTGGTCGATGGCACGGGCAAAAAGGCAGATGCGTCGGGCTTTCGCGTGGGTGGCAAGACCGGCTCGGCGGAAATCGCGGGTGGGCACGGCGCGGGTTACAACAACAAGACCGCAATCATTGCGACATTTGCCGCCGCATTCCCGATGGACCACCCCCGATATGTGGTAATCGCGATGCTGGATGAGCCAAAGGCGACGGAATTGACATCGGGCCAGCGCACGGCGGCCTGGAACACCGCTCCGATCGTCAGCCGGGTCGTGGCGCGGGTCGGGCCCCTGCTGGGTGTGGTGCCCGATGCCAGGCGCGATGTCGATGTGTCCGATCTTACGCCCTTGGTGGCCAATGGAGATGGCGAATGAAGCTGGCGGGTCTGGTCAGCGCTGCCGGGATTGCCTGGGACGGTCCTGATGCCAACGTAACCGGCTTTGCCATAGATCACCGCAAAGTCGCACCAGGCACGGTATTCGGCGCATTTCCCGGTACACGAGTCAATGGCGAGGATTTCATTCCCGCCGCGATTGCCGCCGGCGCCGTCGCCGTGGTCGCGCGGCCGGGCGCGGTGGGCGCTGTGCGTGACTGGGGGGGCGCGGTGCATATTGCCTCGGACGAACCCCGCCGCGCATTTGCGCGGATCGCGGCGCAGTTCTTTACCCCGGTGCCTGAAACGATCGTCGCGGTCACCGGCACCAATGGCAAAACCTCAACGGTCGAAATGACGCGTCAACTGTGGCGGATGGCCGGGCATCGCTCCGCCTCGATCGGTACGCTGGGTGTGACGACGGCGGATGAAAGCGTATCGACCGGGCTGACCACGCCCGACATCGTGACCTTCCTGGCCAACGTGTCGGGGCTGGCGCGCGAGGGGATCAGCCATCTCGCCTACGAAGCATCGAGCCATGGGCTGGATCAGTATCGCAACGACGGCCTGCCGGTCAGCGTCGGGGCGTTCACCAATCTGTCGCGCGATCATCTCGATTATCACCAGACGTTTGACGCCTATTTCGCGGCGAAAATGCGGCTGTTCGACGAAGTCGTGCGCGACCGGGGGGCGGCGGTGATCTGGGCCGATGATGCATGGTCGGCGCGGGCGATCGAGCATGTCCGGGCGCGCGGACTGACCCTGATGACGGTGGGCACGGCGGGCGAAACCATTCGGCTGACCGACCGGACACCGACTTTGCTCGGCCAGACGCTGACTTTCGAGCATGACGGGCGGACGCGCACAGTCACCTTGCCGCTGATTGGCGCGTATCAGGCGGCCAATGCCCTGGTCGCGGCTGGACTGGTGCTGGCAACCGGCGGCGATCCCGATCGTACGTTTGAGGCGCTGGCGCGGCTGCAACCGGTGCGCGGACGGCTGGAACGGGCCGCGATCAGCGCGGCTGGCGCGCCGGTCTATGTCGATTACGCGCATACCCCCGATGCCCTGACCGCCGCCTGCGACGCATTGCGGCCGCATGTCGCCGGGGCAGGCCGACTCATCCTGGTGTTTGGTGCGGGCGGAGATCGCGACCCGGGCAAACGCGCGCCGATGGGCGCCGCCGCCGTTGCCGGGGCTGACCATGTGATTGTGACCGACGACAATCCGCGCGGCGAAGACCCCGCGACGATTCGCGCCGAAGTCATGGCCGGATGCGATGGGCGCGCGGTTGATGTGGGCGACCGGCGTAGCGCGATCACCGCGGCGATTGCCGAGGCCAAAGCCGGCGACATCGTGCTGATCGCGGGCAAAGGGCATGAACAGGGCCAGATCGTCGGGCGGGGCGAGGCGACACGCGTGCTGCCGTTTGACGATGTGGCCGTCGCGCGGGAGTGTACGGCATGAGCGCGATTCTGGACTGGCCGGTCGAGGCCGGCGATGCGATCGGCACCGCGCTGTGGACCGCGGCGCAGATCGCCGAGGCGACGGGTGGCCAGGCCGGCGGTGGCGATTTTGCTGTCGCTGGGGCCGCGACCGACAGCCGCGAAGTGATGGAGGGCGATCTGTTCATCGCGCTGACGGGTGAAATCGCCGATGGCCATCGCTTTGTCGATGGCGCGGTGGTCAAAGGTGCCGCCGGTGTGCTGGTCGATCGCGCCGTGCCGCATCCGCATGTATGCGTGGCCGATACCGCCGCCGCGCTCGATGCGTTGGGCCGCGCGGCGCGCGCGCGCCTTGATGATGAAGCGCGGGTGATCGGCGTCACGGGATCGGCGGGCAAGACCGGCGTCAAAGAGGCGCTTTATGCCGCGCTCGACCGATCGAGCCGGGGGCAGGCACACCGTTCGGTCAAGAGCTATAACAACCATGTCGGGGTGCCGCTCAGCCTGGCGCGAATGCCCGCGCGCACGCGCTATGGCATATTCGAAATGGGCATGAATCACGCGGGCGAACTGGCCGCGTTGACCCGATTGGTCCGCCCCCATGTGGCCGTTGTGACGACGATTGCACCCGCGCACATCGGTCATTTTGCCGATGAGGCGGCAATTGCGCAGGCCAAAGCGGAAATTTTCGAGGGGCTGGTGCCCGGCGGCATCGCGATCATTCCGGCCGACAATCCGCATGTGGACCTGCTGGCCAGCGTGGCGTTGCGCCATGGCGCGCAGGTGGTCCGGTTTGGCACCTCGGCGGGTGCCGATGTCCGCCTGATCGATGCGCTGGCCACGGTCGGCGGCGGTACGCTGGTGACGGCTGAATTTGCCGCCAGCACCGGTATGGCGCGCAAATTGTGCTACACCATATCGCAGCCCGGCGCGCACTGGGCAGTCAATTCGCTGGCGGTGATGGCGGCGGTAGCGGCGGTCGGCGGCGACCTGGGTGCGGCGGGTCTGGCGCTCGCTGAATTGCCCGATCTGGCCGGGCGCGGTGCGCGGCATCGGGTCGTGGCTGACGGTGGCGACGGGTCGGGCCATGCGTTGCTGATCGATGAAAGTTACAACGCCAATCCCGCCTCGATGCTGGCCACGATTGCGCAATTGGGGGCGACCCCGGCGCGGCGCAGAGTGGCCGTGCTGGGCGCGATGAAGGAACTGGGCGCGGGCGGCGATGGCTATCACGCCGCGCTCGCGGGGCCACTGGTCGATGCCGGGGTGACCCGCGCGCTGCTGGTTGGCGCAGAAATGGCGCCATTGGCCGATGCCTTGGGGAAAATCGATCACTCCGCGCTTGCCGCGCCGATCGCATTCGTCCACGTGCCCGGCGCCGCGCAAGCAGCCGAAATCCTGGCATCAGGCGATTGGGCCCCGCAAGGCGGCGACGCGATCCTGATCAAGGGGTCAAATTCCGTCGGGCTGTCCGTGCTGGTCAAGGCGCTGGCGCAGCGGGCGGAAGAACCACGTAAAGGGCCGCGTGTTGTGGGCAACATGGCGGCCGGGGACGATTGAATGCTGTATATTATCGCGCAGTACTTTCATTTTGAAGGCGCGGCCAACCTGATCCGCTATCAATCGTTCCGTTCCGGCGCAGCCCTGCTGACCGCGCTGGTTGTGGGCCTGTTGATCGGGCCGCGCTTCATCGACATGTTGCGCAGCCGCCAGGGCAAAGGTCAGCCGATCCGTGCCGATGGTCCGCAGACCCATCTGGCCAAGCGCGGCACGCCCACCATGGGCGGGCTGATGATCGTGATCGCGCTGTCGGTCGCGCTGCTGCTGTGGATGGATCTGGGCAGCCGTTATGTCTGGGCCTGCCTGGTCGTCACGATCGGCTTTGGCCTGATCGGTTTCCTCGACGATTACGACAAGGTCACCAAATACGCGCACAAAGGCGTGTCGGCAAAGCTGCGCCTCGCGGCCGAATTCGCGGTCGCCGGGATCGCGGTGGGCCTTGTGTGCACTCAGACCAATTTGTATGTTCCGGTGTTCAGCAATCTGTCGATCCCGCTGGGGCCGTTCTATTATGTGTTTGCCGCCTTCGTCATTGTCGGCGCGGGCAATGCGGTCAATCTGACCGATGGGCTGGACGGGCTGGCAACCATGCCGGTGATCATTGCGGCAGGGACATTTGCGATCATCGCCTATCTGGCGGGCCGTGCCGACTATGCACATTACCTGGGCATTCCGCATGTGCCGCGCGCGGGCGAACTGTCGATATTCTGCGCGGGGGTGATGGGCGCGGGCCTCGCGTTCCTGTGGTTCAACGCGCCGCCGGCGGCGGTGTTCATGGGCGATACCGGCAGCCTGGCGCTGGGTGGCACGCTGGGTGTGATCGCGGTGTCGGTCCACCACGAGATCGTGCTCGCGATCGTCGGCGGGCTGTTTGTGATGGAGGCTGTGTCGGTTATCGTCCAGGTCTTCGTCTATAAGCGCACCGGCAAGCGGGTGTTTCGCATGGCGCCGATCCACCACCATTTCGAACAGCTCGGCTGGCAGGAATCGACGGTCGTGATCCGGTTCTGGATCGTGTCGATCGTGCTGGCGCTGCTCGGCCTTGCCACATTGAAAGTGAGGTAAGCCGCACCCCATGATTACGTCCCCATGATCACTTCACCGCGCTTTGCCGGTCAACGCTTTGCGGTGCTGGGTCTTGCCCGTTCGGGGCTGACCAGCGTTGCCAGCCTGGTGGCGGGCGGCGCAGACGTGATTGCGTGGGATGCGCGTGAGGATGCGCGCGAAAAAGTGGCCGGTGTGGCACGTTTGATCGATCCGCTGACGACGGATCTGACGGGATTTGCGGGCGTGGTCGTCTCGCCCGGTGT
>Ga0116227_10015437_pt1 | contig 11301 bp, 6 predicted proteins | sample S1TSphgellanicum_FD_89693 | JGI IMG/M metagenome (GOLD analysis project Ga0116227, IMG submission 89693) | Host-associated microbial communities from peat moss isolated from Minnesota, USA - S1T2_Fb - Sphagnum magellanicum MG | ecosystem: Host-associated > Plants > Peat moss > Unclassified... | reverse complement strand
CTTCAGAGTGCGCTTCGCGGATCAGGTTTCCGAGGCGACGCGCCTGGTGTTGATCACCGACGGCTTGTTGCTGGCGGAACTTTCCACGGATCCCTTGCTCCGCCGCTACCACACCATCATCGTGGATGAAGCGCATGAACGCACTCTGAATGTCGATCTGCTGCTCGGCGTCTTGCATCGCTTGCTGCCGCGCCGGCCCGATCTCAAGGTCATCGTCACGTCTGCCACCTTGGATGTGGAGCGCGTCGCCAAGTTCTTCGACGATGCCCCCATCATCAGCGTGAGCGGACGCAGTTATCCCATCGAAGTACGTTACCGCGAGGCACCGGATGAAGAGGATCTGGATCTGCCGGCCGCGGTGTTGGCGGCCTATCAGGAGATAGCCGCGGAACCCGGCAGCCTGGGCCGGGGAGATGTGCTGGTGTTTCTGCCCGGCGAACGGGAAATCCGCGATGTCGGCGAGGTGTTGGAACGCGATTTGCAGTTGCAATCGACAGTGGAGGTCTTGAGCCTTTATTCGCGACTATCCTGGGATCAGCAAAGCCAGGTGTTTCAGCCGGGGCCCCGGCAGCGCATCGTGCTGGCCACCAACATCGCGGAAACTTCGATCACGGTGCCGAGGGTTCGGGCTGTCATCGATTCGGGGCTGGCGCGCATCAGCCGCTACAGCATTCGCAACCGCCTGCAGCGCCTGCCGATCGAACCGATCTCCCAGGCCAGCGCGGACCAGCGCAAGGGGCGCTGCGGGCGCCTGGCACCCGGACTGTGTGTGCGTCTGTATTCAGAGGAAAATTTCGCAGCACGTCCGGCGTTCACCGAGCCCGAAGTACTGCGCACCAATCTGGCTGCCTTGCTGTTGCGGTTGGCGGCCGAGAATCTGGGAGAGGCGGACAGTTTTCCCTTCATCGACCCACCTGATTCCCGCGCGATCAACGACGGCTATCGCTTGTTGCAGGAATTGCAAGCCTTCGATGAGCAACGCCGCATCACCCGGCGCGGACGCGGCATGTCCCGCCTGCCGCTCGATCCGCGCCTGGCACGTGCGCTGCTCGAGAGTCAGCGGTTCCACGCCGAGAGCGAATTATTGGCGATTACCGCGGGGCTGAGCGTTCCAGACGTCAGGCTCGAGTCGGAAGATTCCACGATGCCCGAAGAGGTATTCAATGACGCCAAATCAGAGTTCAGCGCGCTGCTGAAGCTGTGGCAAGCCTACCGCAAGGCGCGCGACAGGCCGCGCCGGGAACTGCGACGCTGGTGCAAGGACCGCCGGCTGTCGCTGTTGAGGTTATCGGAGTGGGACGATGTGTATCAGCAGGTGGTGGAGCGGGCGCGCGAACTCGGTATCGTGGCGCAACGCCGGGCAGCCAGCTATACGGGCATGCATCGCGCCTTATTGGCCGGCTTTTGTACGTTGGTGGGAGCGCGCGGCGAAGATGGCGTGTATGTCGGCACTCGCGGCGTGCGTTTTCACATCTTTCCCGGATCACCCCTGGCGCGGCGGCGGCCGCGCTGGATCATGGCAGCCAACATTGTTGAAACTTCGCGGATATTCGCGCGCCGAGTCGCTGAAATCGAGCCTCAGTGGATCGAAGCCGCCGCCGCACATTTGCTGAAGCGCGAGTATCTGGAACCGGATTGGAATGAGGAACGCGAGGAAGTCACCGCGCGCGAACGCATCAGTTTTCTGGGTTTGATCTTGAGCGCCAATCGTATCGTGAACTACGGGCCGATCGCGCCGGAGGAGTCGCGCCGGATCTTTGCCCGAGAGGGGTTGGTTTATCAGCGCCTCAAGCGCCGGCCCGAATGGCTGCTGGAAAATGATGCGGCCGTGCGCGCTGCACAGCGCATGGAGGAGAGGTTGCGAACGCGCGATCTGCTGCAAAACGCCGAGGCCTTCGTCGAGTTCTATGACAATGCGCTGCCGCGGCAAGTTTCGAGCGCGGCGACGCTCGAGTACTTCAGCCGCAATCTATCGGCATCACAGCGGCAGGCACTGATGCTGGGTTCTGCGCAAATTTTTGCCCGAGTGCCGGACTTGGGGCTGCTCGAGCAGTTTCCAGAGAGTGCACCGTTCAATGCGCTGCTCGTCCCCGTGGAGTACAGATTCGCGCCCGGAGAAAGCGAGGATGGCGCGACGCTCAAGATTCCGCTGTTGGCGCTTCCAACCCTGACGCGGGAACTCATCGATGTCGCGATTCCCGGCCTCGCCGCACCGCGCGTCGCTGCGTTGCTGCGTTCGTTGCCCAAGGAAGCGCGACGCACGCTGATTCCGATTGGCGAATCGGCGGCGCAATTTCTGGTGCAGCACGGGCAGGGTGCCGCCGATGTACCGAGTTTGAAGACGTGGCTCAGGGAAACGCGCGGCATTGCCGAGCCGCTGCTACGTTTCGACCTCAAGGGGGTGCCCGCACATCTGTCGGCGCAGCTCACAGTGGTGTTGGACGACCAGGAGTTGGCTCGCGACAATGATCTTGGCGTGTTGCGACGGCGTTGCGCAGCCGCAGCACGCGCTGAACTCAACCGTCTGGCACGTGAGTCCTTTGGCCTGCTCGGGCCCTGGCGCCGTTTCGAGCTGCCCGAGCTGCCCGCGCAGGCCGCCGTTTCCGTGCCACAGGGGTCAATTGCGGTTTTCGTCGCGCTGGCACCCAGCGAGCGGGGGCTGGTGGTGCGCTACGAGTGGTCCGAGGCTGAAGCCCAGCGCGCATGGCACGATGGCGCGGCGCGTCTGGCGCGAATCGTCTTGGAGCGGCAGGCGCGTGATTTGACGAAGAAGATTTCCGCGGATGCTGCTTTGTTGCTGTCGGCGAGCCCTTACATGAGCAGCGATGAGCTGATCGACGCGCTGCTGAACATGGCGTTTGCTCGCGCCTGCTTCGCCGAACAACCCGCGCCGCGAACCCAAGCGGCATTCAACCAGGCGCTGGATCGGGGCCGTGAGCGCCTGCACCCGGCCTTGGAGGAGATCATTGCCACCGCGCGCGGCTGGTTCACCGAGGCTTCAGCCGTACGCCGCCTGCTCGAGCCGCCGATGAATCCGCTGCTGCCGGCAGCGGCGGAAACCCGCGAGCATCTGCGGCGCTTGCTCGACCCGTGCACGCTTCAGTCCCTGACACCTGATTGGTTGCGCCAATATCCGCGTTACTTGAAAGCCGAGGCGCGGCGCTGGCAGCGTAACGCGCAACGGCACAGCGAAACTGCCGCCATATTTCGCGAAATCCAGCAGTGGACCGAGCGTATCAGCGACGTGCAACGGCGCCTGGACGCAGAGCTGCGCTGGCTGCCGCAGCTGCAGGAGTTGCGGCAATGGCTGGAAGAGTACCGCGTCTCGCTCTATGCCCAGGAGCTCAAGACCTTGGGTGCGATCTCCCAGACTCGATTGGAACAGCGCCTGGCAGAAATCGATGCCTGGTTGACGCGCTAGAGGTTGTCACTACACGTCGAATTTTATGCCCTGCGCAAGTGGCAGATGCGAACTCCAGTTGATGGTATTGGTTTGGCGCCGCATATACGCCTTCCAGGAATCGGACCCCGCTTCGCGTCCTCCGCCCGTGTCCTTCTCGCCGCCGAAGGCGCCGCCGATTTCGGCGCCGGAGGTTCCGATATTGACGTTCGCAATGCCGCAGTCGCTGCCCTGTGCGGACAGAAATTGCTCGGTGGCCTGGAGCCGATTCGAAAAGATGGCCGACGATAGACCATAGACCACCGAGTTTTGAATGGCTATAGCTTCGTCGAGCGTGTCATACGCAATCAGGTAGAGAATCGGTGCAAAGGTTTCATGCTGCATGATTGGCATATCGTGGCGTGCGCGGATGATGGCCGGTTCGACGTAGTTGCCCGGTCGGGGCAGCACCTTTCCACCGCACAACAGCACTCCGCCCTCGGCTTGGGCGGCGGCGATGGTGGAGCGGTAGCGCGCCACCGCGGCGGCGTCAATCAGCGGCCCCATCAGCGTCGACCCATCCAGCGGATCGCCAATCCGCAATTGAGCATAGGCTGCCAGCAGGCGCCGCTCCAACTCCGTGGCAATCGCGCGCTGCGCCAAGACGCGCCGGGTGGAGGTGCAGCGCTGACCCGAAGTGCCGATGGCGCCGAACACAATGCTGGGCACCGCCAGATCCAGATTGGCGCTGTCATCGACGATGATGGCGTTGTTGCCGCCCAATTCCAGCAAGCTCCTGCCGAGCCTCTGCGCGACACGAACGGCAACTTGTCGGCCCACCTGGGTCGATCCCGTGAAAGAAACCAAGGCCACGCGCCTGTCATCGACGAACCGAGCGGCCAATTCCGTGCCGCCGTCGATGAACAGCTGGAAAATTGCCGGCAAATGCTCTCGCTGCAGCACGCGATTGCAAATCGTCTGAACGGCGAGAGCGCACAGGGAAGTCTTGGGCGAGGGTTTCCAGACCGTGACGTTACCGCTGATAGCCGCCAGAAATGCATTCCAGGCCCAAACGGCGACGGGAAAGTTGAATGCAGAGATCACCCCGACGACGCCCAGCGGATGCCATTGCTCATACATACGATGCTGCGGCCGTTCGGAGTGCATGGTGTTGCCGTACAACATGCGTGATTGACCGACCGCGAAATCGGCGATGTCGATCATCTCCTGGACTTCGCCGTCGCCCTCGGCTTTGATTTTTCCGGTCTCGGAGGACACCAGTGTGCCCAATGCATCCTTGAAGGCGCGCAATTCTTCGCCCATCAATCGAATCGCCTCACCGCGCTTCGGTGCCGGGACGCTGCGCCAGATTGCCGCGGCGGCCACCGCGGCGCTCATCACGTGCTCATAGTCTTCCGTTGTGGCCGCCCGCACCTGGCCCAACCTTTCGCCATTCGACGGATTGATCGAATCGATCAAAGCAGCGCCAGCGTCGGTGCTCCATCCGTGAGTGCCGGACCAGGTGCCGGGATTGACGGCGGATAGACCTAAGTTATTCAAGGCAGCGATACTGAGTTTCATGGCGACGATCGGGTAATGGGGGGCGCGCATTTTGACTTGGTATGGCTCTCAACGCTAGCATCGCGCCATGTCGATCACTCCCGCCTTGACCCAATGGCATCCTGCGAGCTGGCAAGGGCGCACAGCCGCCCAACAGCCTAAATACGCCGACGCGCAAGCTCTGCAGCGTGCGGTTGAATCATTGAGCCGTCTTCCGCCGCTGGTCGTGTCGTGGGAGATAGAAGCGCTCACGGCCAAACTCGCCCAGGCCCAGAGAGGTGAGCAGTTTCTGCTGCAAGGCGGGGATTGCGCGGAGAGCTTCGAAGACTGTGAATCGGACAATATCGCGCGGCGCCTCAAGATTTTATTGCAGATGAGCCTGGTGCTGCTGCAGGGCTTGAAGAAGCCCATCATTCGCGTCGGCCGCTTTGCGGGCCAGTACGCCAAGCCGCGATCGACCGATACCGAGACGCGCGATGGCGTCACGTTGCCCTCGTATCGTGGCGATAACGTGAACAAGCCGGGATTCACGCAGCTTGAGCGGGAACCGGATCCACAGCTATTGCTGCGTGGTTACGAGCGGGCCGCGCTGACACTGAACTTCGTGCGCGCGCTCATCGATGGCGGGTTCGCCGATCTGCATCATCCAGAATACTGGGACTTGGGGTTCTTGAGGCATGCGCCGCTGCGCGATGCCTATCAGAAAATTGTCGATTCGATCGCCGAGTCGCTGGAATTCTTCGAGTCCATGAGCGGTCAACGGGTACACGCGGCCAGCCGTGGCGACTTCTACACCAGTCACGAGGGATTGCATCTGCTTTCGGAGCAGGCCCAGACGCGTTACATCGATCGGCAGAAGCGCTGGTACAACCTCTCGACCCATATGCCCTGGATTGGTATGCGCACCGCCAGTATCGATGCCGCGCATGTCGAGTACTTCCGCGGAATCGCCAACCCGATCGGCGTCAAGGTGGGAGCCGCCATGAGCGCCGAATGGTTGCAGGAATTGATTCAAGTCTTGAATCCGCAGAATCAGCCGGGACGACTCACTTTCATTCATCGCTTTGGCATCAAGGATATTGAACAGCGCCTGCCCGCGATGATCAGCGCGGTACGCCGCACGGGTTCGCAAGTGTTGTGGGTCTGCGATCCCATGCACGGGAATACCGAAACCACCGCCGGGGGCGTGAAGACACGTCGCTTCGACAATATTTTGGCGGAGGTCGATGCCTCTTTTCGGATCCACGAGGAGCAAGGCTCCATGCTTGGCGGCGTACACATCGAGTTGACGGGCGAGGATGTGACCGAGTGTATCGGCGGCGCGCGTGGCTTGACGGAGTTGGATCTGGCACGCGCCTATCGCTCACAGGTCGACCCGCGTCTGAATGCTGAGCAGGCCTTGGAGTTGGCCATGTTGATCGCACGGCGCGCTGGGGCGAACCGCGTCCCGGCTAAAACGTCAAGATCTATCGCCTAGCCGCCCGCGATCGGAGAAATATTTATGCAATAATTTAAACTAATAAATCAACAAAAACAACAATATATAAATTATATCTCATCTCAGTCTAGAATGGCTTCGGCAGTTTTAGAAAAGCCGGCTTGCCTCGCTGCAACCAGGTGCTATCCTCTTTTTCAGGGCCTTCTGCGTGGTAAAAATAATTGCCACGGGTGTGGAATTTTTACCGTCTGTCCGCGGTCAGAAAGGTGCCTCCCGACATCGGGAACGGTTCAGTTGCGCTCGGGTTAGTCCAAGTCCAAGCGCGATCGATGGCGGGCTACGTGGGATGACCACGTAGCCCGTTTTTTAATATCCCCTCTAGTATGAACTCCGTATTCGATCCCGCTTGCAGGCGCTGTCCGCGTTTGAGTGCATTTCTCGATGCCGTAAAAGTGCAGCATCCGAACTACTACTGTCTACCTGTGCCTCCTTTCGGGGATTCGGGAGCGCGCCTGATCATCGTCGGCTTGGCTCCGGGCAAACATGGCGCCAACCGTAGCGGCCGGCCGTTTACCGGGGATCACGCTGGAATTTTGCTGTACGAAACCCTATTCAAGTTCGGTTTTGCTTCCGCGCCCATCTCTCGCTCCGCCGACGATGAACTGCGTTTGCCGGGAGCCAGGATCACCAATGCGGTCAAATGCCTGCCGCCGGAGAACAAGCCGTTGCCGATCGAAATCAAGACCTGCAACAGCTATCTGAGCGCAGAGTTGGCTCAGAGCAGTGGGGTGCGCGTGGTGCTGGCGTTGGGCGCCATTGCCCATCTGGCGGTTTTGCGCGCCAGTGGATTGGCGCCCGCCCAGTACCGATTTGCACATGCAGCCGAACATGCTTTGAGCGGGGGACGGGTGTTGCTCAATTCATATCATTGCAGCCGCTACAACACTCAGACTCGCCGCTTGACCACGACCATGTTCGAAGCGGTCGTACAACGGGCTCGGCAACTGATTGGCGCATGAGTTTCGACGCCAAAGTATTCGTGGAAAGTCTACCGGGCCGGCCCGGTGTATACCGCATGCTGGGCGAGGAGGGCGAGATCCTCTACGTCGGGAAGGCGCGCAACCTCAAGAATCGCGTGGGTTCCTACTTCCAGCCGAGCAATGTCCAGCCCAAGGTGCAGGCGCTGATCGCGAAAACCGCGGACATGGAAGTCACGATCACGAACTCGGAAATCGAAGCGCTGCTGCTCGAGTACAACCTCATCAAGAAGCACCGACCGCGCTTCAATGTGGTGCTGCGCGATGACAAGAGCTTTCCCTACCTGCACGTTGAAACCGCGCATGATTTTCCTCGTTTGAGCTTCTACCGCGGTTCGCGCAAAGAGCCCGGCCGCTACTTCGGGCCCTATCCATCGGCCGGTGCGGTGCGCGACACGCTGCAGCAGATACAGAAGTTGTTCCGGCTGCGCAACTGCGAGGACAGCTATTTTGCGAATCGCTCAAGGCCCTGCCTGCAGTATCAAATTCAGCGCTGTACGGCGCCTTGCGTGGGGCTGATTCCTAAGGAAACCTATGCGAGCGACGTCGGCGCGGCCATCAAGGTTCTGGAGGGCCGCAATGACGAGGTGCGCGACGATCTTGGCAGGCGAATGGAAGCCGCGGCCGAGCGGCTTGATTTCGAGGACGCCGCGCAGCTGCGCGATCAGCTCGCGAAGCTCAAGGCGGTTCAGTCGCAACAAATCGTTACCGCGGACATCGATCATGATGCCGACGTCATCGCGATTGCCGCAGCCAATGGCGAATACTGCGTGGCGCTGATGTTTGTGCGGGCAGGCCGCAGTCTGGGCAGCACGACTTTTTTCCCCAAGGCACCCTACGCGGAAACGCCGGAAGTGCTTTCGGCTTTTGTCGCGCAATATTACATGGAGCGTGAGGCGCCACCGGAGATCATTGTCGAACAGGATTTTGAGGAAATGACCTTGCTGGAAACCACCTTCGCGGGGCAGGCGAACCACAAGGTCCGCATCACCTCCTCGGTGCGCGGGATTCGCGCGCGCTGGTTGGAGATGATGCATAACAACGCCGAACAGGCTCTGAACATGCGCCGCCTGGCGCGCGCAGGCATCGAGTCCAGTCTCGAGGATGTGCGCGAGGCGTTTGATTTGGAAGACACGCCGCAGCGGCTCGAATGCTTCGACATCAGCCACACCAGCGGCACCGATACGGTCGCCTCCTGCGTGGTATTCGGTCCCGAGGGACCGATGAAAAGCGATTATCGACGCTTCAATATCGGCGGCATCGCCCCCGGCGATGACTATGCCGCCATGCATCAGGCGTTGACGCGACGCTATAAGCGGGTGCGTGACGGTGAAGTGGTCAAACCCGACGTGTTGTTGATCGACGGCGGCAAGGGTCAGTTGGGCGAGGCTGCGCGGGTGCTGGAGGAGTTGGGCGTCGGCGGCATCACCTTGATCGGCGTGGCCAAAGGCGTGGATCGTCGCGCCGGGCAGGAGCAACTATTCTTGTTGGCCCAGGACACCCCCACTATACTGCCACCGGACTCGCGTGCTTTACACCTGATTCAACGCGTGCGCGATGAAGCGCATCGTTTCGCGATCGCCGGGCACCGTCGCAAACGGGCCAAGCGTCACAGCCAATCGATACTCGAAACCATACCGGGGCTGGGGCCCGTCAAACGGCGCGAACTGTTGAAGCAGTTCGGCGGCCTACAAGGGATTCTTCGTGCCGGCATTGATGATTTCGTCCAAATTCGGGGGCTGGGTCGCGACCTCGCCGTAGTGATCTATGAGCACCTCCATCCCGGACGCTAGCCGCAAGTCAATTTGGAATCTGCCGAACACTCTGACGTGGCTGCGGATCCTGATGATTCCCGGCATCGTGGGGTTGTTTTATCTACCATTTTGGTGGGCGCATCCGGCCGCGGGCGTGGGGTTCGCGTTGGCCGGAATTACCGATACGTTGGATGGCTACTTCGCCCGCAAATTGGGCCAAACGTCGCGCTTGGGCGCATTCCTGGATCCGGTAGCGGACAAACTGATCGTCGCGGCTGCCTTGGTGTTGATCATCAGCCGCGACCCACAGTGGTATCTGGTGATTGCGGCCATCGTCATCATCGGCCGCGAAATTGCGGTTTCGGCGCTGCGCGAGTGGATGGCGGAGATCGGCGCGCGAGGCCGCATCAAAGTGTCCACTCTGGGCAAATACAAGACCATCATGCAAATCGTTGGTTTGTCGCTGCTGCTGTTCCGTCGCGACTTGTTCGGGATCCCGATTTATACGTTGGGTTTGGTACTCACCGGGGTTGCTGCCGTGCTGACGTTGTGGTCCATGATTCTTTACTTGCGCCTGGCCTGGCCGGCGCTGCGCGACAGTTCGCAGTTGTAGGCGCGGGCGCGGGCGCGGATGGGCAAAACCCGCAATTACTCTCCCATTCAATGATTTAGGCGTCATGTTGCGCCGCTTCTTCTTGACTCCAGGCGTTGCGGCCCTACAATTGCGCCTCGGTTAAAAGCCCCTATCAGGCCGCGGGAATAGCTCAGTTGGTAGAGCGCAACCTTGCCAAGGTTGAGGTCGCGAGTTCGAGTCTCGTTTCCCGCTCCAGCTTCAGAAACTCATTGTGGTCAACCACTTGCGACGGCTTACACTCGCAGCGCCGTGGGCTGTTGGTGTGCGATCCTCGAACAGACCTCGCAAACAGCTCAGGACCAAGGGACCTCGGCGGGAGCCCAACAGCAGCCATGCCGGGTGCTGATACCGCGCATGAATATACGCGTCGGTGCGCTCGCGAATGGTGAGGTCTGGGGGCATGGCAGGCATGGCGCTCGCCGCGAGAACTTTGGGTTCGCCTCGAGGAAGTAGATGATCGGGGCGGAATCCATGAGGAGGAGGGCGTCCTCGGCAAGCTCGGCAACGTTTATCGCCCCCATTCGTCGCGCAATTTTCCGATTGTGCGGGTGCTGTTCTTGCCCCCCGGCGAGTTATGATCGTCGCGTGGCCGCCTTCGGCGGCTTACGTTGGGGCCCGACCCCATTTTGACCAACCCGCCGCACAATCTGTGGCACAATCGCGCCCTCAAATAGGCCGGGGGGGCACATTTCCGGGCTATTACTCAAAAGACTGCGGCTAGGTGGCAGAGTGGTCATGCAGCGGCCTGCAAAGCCGCGTACAGCGGTTCGATTCCGCTCCTAGCCTCCACCCGTTAGAATGTAGCGATGTCAGAGGAAATCTCCAATTTAGTCGCCCTGCGGCCTGCCAATACGCCGAGCAGCTCGGATTTGAGGCGCATCGGCGCTCACCCTGATTATTGGTACCCTTTGGCCTGGTCCTACGAGCTCAAGGCGGGAAAGACTTTGGGTCGGCGCTTCGCGGGCGAACCCATCGTTTTGTATCGCGGCGCCAGCGGCAAAGTGTTCGCTCTCGAGGATCGCTGCGCTCATCGCCAGGTGCCGCTGCACTTGGGTGTCGTCAGCGGCGATGATCTCAAATGCCACTATCACGGCTGGGTCTATAGCTGCACCGGTAAGTGCGTCAATGTCCCGTACATGGGACCTGAGCGTTTGCCGAACGGCGTGAAGAGCTATCCCGCCCGAGAAATCGACGGATTGATCTTCGTGTTTCCCGGCGATCCGACGCTGGCCGACAGCCGCGCGCCGGCCAGTCTCGGCTCCGCGTCCCGCAAGGACTATAAGACCCGCCGGTTGAACCGCGAAGTGGCGTGTCACTACACCTTCATGCACGAAAATCTATTCGACATGAATCATCAGTTCATGCACCGCAAGCAAATGGGCTCGATCCGCGCGCGATGTCTCGGTCGCGACCACGGCGAGAACTGGGCCGAAGTCGAATACAGTTTCAGCCGTACCGAGGGCAAGTCATCGGTGGGCGAGGCCGTTATCGTCGATTTG
>Ga0116227_10015435_pt1 | contig 11302 bp, 10 predicted proteins | sample S1TSphgellanicum_FD_89693 | JGI IMG/M metagenome (GOLD analysis project Ga0116227, IMG submission 89693) | Host-associated microbial communities from peat moss isolated from Minnesota, USA - S1T2_Fb - Sphagnum magellanicum MG | ecosystem: Host-associated > Plants > Peat moss > Unclassified... | reverse complement strand
ATGAAGCCGAGCACCGAGAGCCAGGCGGTGCGCAGCCCCCGCCAGCTGTTGCGGGTGTGCAAGTGCATGTAGAGCGCGTAAATGGTCCACGAGACGAGCGCCGCCGTCTCCTTCGGATCCCACTGCCAGTAGGCGCCCCACGCTTCCTTGGCCCACCAAGCGCCCGTGATGATCCCGACGGTCAGGAGCGGAAGGCCGACGGATACGATCCGGTACGTCGTGATGTCGAGTTTCGCGAGCGACGGCAGCGAGGAAAGCCAAGTCGCGAGCGGGTCGCCTGCCGCGGCAGCGCTCGCGAGCGCGGGGAAGTCGCCGCCGACCATGCGCTGCGACATCGCGGACTCGGCGTACGCTTGCATCTGCAGACCGCCGCCCAGGGCCGGTCCGCCGGCCGCGGCCGTGCGCAGGCCGGTCGCGGCGAAGCCGCGCCGCTCCAGCGACTTCTCACCATAGTATTTGATCAGATAGAGAAACGCGGTAACGGCCGCGACCATGAAGGCCGCATACGACGAAACGACCAGCGGCACGTGAATCTTGATCCAATAGGATTGCAGCGCGGGGACCGCCGGCAGATAGCCTTCGTTCCAGGTCAGCGCGTAGGCGAGAAAGCTCGCGGCCAGCGCTTCGACGAAACCGCCGATGAACCACAGGTCGTACTTGAGCGCGAAGCCGATGAAGATCGCGACGCTCATCGCCGAGAAAAGCGATAGCGAACCGTACAAATTCGTCAGCGGCCAGATGTGGCTGGTCTGATAGCGATAGACCAGCTCGACGAATTGCACCGCGCAGCCGACGAAGGCGAACGGAATGCCGATCAGCTTGGGCAAGCGGTCGCGCGAGAGAAAGTAGGTGAAGAGCGCCAGCGTACTCATGATGTACGCCGAGATCGCGATGACGATCAGGACCTGATCGGTGCTCATGTAAATGCCTCGGTTACCTTTCGCAAATCAAGTCGCGGCTCCGGCCGCCAGCGTTCGGGGAACGGCCGGCCGTTCCGCCCGCTCGAGTTCGCCGACCAGCGCGGCGAACTGCTCTTCGTAGATATCGTACCCCTTGACCGTCGTCGCGGCGATGCCGACGGTCCAGGCGCGATCCGCGCCGTCGATGCGCACGTACAGCCGCGCGGGCAGAAAATAGAACGAGATGCAGAGACCCGCCAAAAGTACGAAGGCGCCGATGCCGACGAATGGGATGCCGGGATCGTGCCGGTACTGGATGCCGCTGTAGAGCAGGTAACGGCCCGCATCGACCCGGTAGCCGTTTCCGAGATCGATGCCGCGTTCGAGCGGCACCAAGACGCTGCCGATGTTCTGGTTCCCGTCGAAGACGTTGAGCAGCACGCCGGGATTATTGGGCCGGGGATCCGCGCCGATCGTGTTCCCGGGTCCGATCGTGCCGACGAACTTGGCGTACTGGAACGCGCGCGTCGTGTCGCCGAGTTGGAAGCCCTCGCCTTCCTTGAGCGGGGTCTGCGGGGCGTTGGGCAGCGGCACGCCGTCTTTCGTGACGGTGAACGGCACGGCGAACCCGTACGAGGCCTGATAGTACGACGTACCGTCGATGTCCAGCGGATGGTTGACCCGGATTTGCGCGAGCCGGGCCTTCCCGTCTTTACCGGTCACGTGGACGTCGGAGACGTAGTCGATTGGCTGGTACACGATGCCGCTGCGCGTCTGGATCGGGTCGATGCGAAAGCGAAAACGGTCGAGCTGGAAGACGGCTTTGCTCTCGGGGATCGTGACGCTCGAGCCGGCCAGGACCGTCGTTTGCCCGCTGTAGCCGAAGGCCCAATAGAGGGTCGTGCCGATCGCGATCACGACGAAGCCGACGTGGGCCACCAGGACCCCGCGGCGCGCCCAGTTGTGCTTGTCGGCGAACGTCCACTCGACGCCGCCGAGTTCGCGCTTGCGGACGAGCCAATCGCGCTTGGCGAAGAAGGTCTCGACCCGCTCCCGCACCGTGGCCTCGTCGCCGCGCACCGTCACGCTCGCGTTGAGCGGAATCTTGTCGATCTTCACGGCGCGCAGCGGCGGCAGCCGGGTCGGGATCACGCGCCAAAACGTCGCGAGCGTCATGCAGGCCAGGATGAAGCCGACGATGCCGAGGTAGGCCGGCGAGTGGTAGATGTTGTCGAGGTGGAGTCGCAGCACCAGGCGCGCGAGCGCCGGGGTGTAGTTGGTCTCGTAGAAGCTCGCGTCTTTGCCTTGATCGACGATGACTCCGATCAAGGTCAAGAAGCCCCAGATCGCCAGCAGGGACATGCCGAACCAGAAATTCGAGAGCTGCCCGAGCAACTCGCGCACGCCGTCCTGTAGGCCTGCGCCGAGACGGCTCGGCGACCGGGTCGCTTCCGATGTCGCCATCTTTCCTAGCCTAGACTCCCGACGTCTCGCGATGCCACGACTTCTCGAGCAGCAAGATGATCCAGATGCTCGCTTCGTAGAGGACGTACATGGGCACCGCGATCAGCAGCATCGTCACGGGCGACGCGTCGGGGGCCGCGATGCCACCGACCAGCAGAATTCCCATGCCGGCGTAGCGCCGGTACTTGCGCAGCATCGAGACGTTGACCAAGCCGATGCGCGCGAGCGCCACCATGATCATCGGCGTCTGAAAGATGATGGCGAAGGCCAGGAACGTCAACAGGATGATGTTGAGGGTCGATTCGACGCCGAAGGTCTCCTCGGCTACCGCGGTCGTGATCCCAAGCAGGGCCGTCAAGACGCGCCCGATGATGAAGAAGTGGCAGAACGCGATGCCGGCCGCCGCGAGAAAGATCGATGGCGCGGTGTAGGCGTACACGATGCGCCGGGTCTTCGGATGGAACGCCGGGACGATGAACATCCAGATCTGGTAAACGATGATCGGCAGCCCCAGCACCAGCGCCCCGTAGATCGAGAACTTGAACTCGGTGAAGATCACGTCGGTCGGCGCGAATGCGTGGAGCTGGATATGCGGGCCGAGGTATTCGTTTTTCAGCCAGGTGATCGCGAACTGCGCGGGCCAGAAGAGCGCGAGCGACAGCACGCCGATCGTCGCCAGCGCGACGATCAGCCGTTGCCGGAGCTCCCGCAGGTGCTCCGTGAACGGCATCTCCTTTTGATCCCACTCCGGGCTGCCGGGTTCGGCGACCGTGGGACGCTCGGCTAACAAGGGCGTCGGACGAGCTTAATTTGGCGGGGCGGCGGGTTCGTGGCGTACCGACGGGGCGGCGACCACGACGCCGTTGACCGTCTGCGTCCCCTCGGCGAGGGTCTCGGAAAGGGACTGCGACTCGGCGCGCCCGCGCGTTTCCGCCTCGGCGCGAGCCTCAGCCCGCGCACGTTCGGCGGCAACGTCGGCCTCGGCCTGACCCACCATGAATTCCTTTTTCGCCTGACCGAGCCCACGCGCGAGCTTCGGCACGCGGTCCGCGCCGAACAGCAGCACGGCGGCGCCCACCAAGATCGCGATCTCCATCGGATTTCCGAACATCTCTTAGCTCCTTTAAACGGGGGGACACGTCCCCCCGATCCCCCCGCCGCAGACTCCTGCGGCTCTCCATAAGCCAACCACCTTCGCGTGGCGCCGAGGCGTTACCCTGATGCCCCCGCCTCAGACTCGCGTGCTCTCCTTGGCGGGCTCTGTTATCTTAGCGTGTGCGGGCGGCGCTGTCGCGGGCTAGTGCGTCGGCTATACCGATCAGTTCGGCGCGGGCGGGTGCGGTTCCGAGTGGGGCCAACGACATTTTGGCTCGCTCGACGTACCCGGCGATGGCTTCACGGGTCTTGGCCAGGCCGCCGGTTTGCGCGATTCCCGCGAGCAGGGCGGGCAGGCCGGGGCGTTGAGCTTGCTCGCCGCCGGAATAATAACGGCGGAAACCTTCGCGGAAGTTCGGACTGCCGTCCTCGAGCGCGAAGATCAGCGGGATCGTCATCTTGCGCTCGCGCAGATCGTTGCCGACCGGCTTCCCCAGTTCGGCTTCGGTGGCGGTGAGGTCGAGCAGGTCGTCGAGCATCTGGAACGCGATGCCGTAGTACAGGCCGAAGTCGCGCAGCGCCTTAACGCGCAGCGGAGAACCGCCGGACATGATCGCGCCGCACTCGGCGGCGGCGGCGAAGAGCGTGGCGGTCTTCTTGATCGCGATCTCGATGTAATCGCTGACCGGCAGGTCGAACTTGGCGACCGCACGGTGCTGCAAGACCTCGCCGTCCGTGATATCTGCCAACGTGGAGGCCAGGATATTTGGAATCGGGTGCGGGTATCCCGCGGTCACGTTCTTGAAAATCCAGGCGAATAAATAGTCGCCGGCCAGGACGCTCACCCGGTTGCCGAAGTCGACCGCGGTCGCGTTGACGCCGCGGCGCGTTTCGGCCCGGTCGACGACGTCGTCGTGGATCAGCGTCCCGACGTGGATCAACTCCATGTAGGCGGCCAGCGGCAGGTGCTCGCGGGCATCGGCGCCGTTGGCTTCCGCCGCCAGCAGCGTGAATCGCGGACGCAGGCGCTTCCCGCCGGCCGCGAGCATCCGCCGCACTGCTTCGGTGATCAGCGGATTGTCGGTCGAGAACGAGGTTTCGAAGAACCCCTCGACCAGCGCGTAGAGGTCACGATCGGAATCCGTGCCCGCGTGCAGCGGCTTCGAGCGGTCGATCATGCCGTCCCCACGTGGGCGGCGATCGCGCCTCCGCCCAACCGGACGTAGCGGACCCCCGTAAATCCGGCGGTCGCGAAGTGGGCGGCCAGCTCGTCGGCGTTGGGATAGTTCGTGAGCGAGTTCGGCAGGTAACGGTACGCGCTCTTCGAGCCGCCCACCAGGCCCCCGATCAGCGGCACGACGCGGTAAAAGTAGACGTCGAACGCGCGCTTGAAGAGGGCGTTCGGCGCCTTGGAGACGTCGAGGTTCACGAACCGCGACCCGGGTACCAGCACGCGCCGTGCCTCGCGCAGGGTGGCGACGATGTCGACGACGTTGCGCATCGAGAACCCCATGATCGCCCCCTCGAAGGAGCCGTCGGCGAAGGGCAACGCCATCACATCCGCGGTTTGGAAATCCAGGGACCGTCCAGCGGCCTCCCGGGGTGCGCGCCGGCGCGCGCCGGCGAGCATCGGTTCGCAGAAATCGACGCCGGTGACGACCAAGCTCGGATCCGTACGCAGCAGATGGAACGAGAGGTCGCCCGTGCCGCAGCACAGGTCAAGGATACGGCCCCCGGGGGGTGGAGCGAGTTCTCGGACCGCGCGTTTTCGCCAACGTTCGTCGACGCCGCCCGTCAACAGGCGATTGGTCGCATCGTAGCGTGGCGCGATCGATGCGAACATCTCGCGGACGTAGACGGATTTTTCCATAAGCTTAGCGGGCGATGCTTCCTGGTGATGCGTTGTCGTTCATGCTCCTCCGTTGGACGCCGCCCGAAACCTAGTTGCAACGTCGCGCCGTCGCGATTGGAACGCCGTTCCACTCGCGCCCCGTTGCAGAAAGGCGGTGCACGTGTACCTCAACGCCCTGGGTCCGCGGCGGGATGCCGCTCCGCTCGGGTTCCGCAGCGGGTCCGCTCGCGTCCGCGATGGCCTCCGCACCTTCGATGCGCTGGCCGACGAGGTTCGCCGCCGCCAGGACGCCCTCCAGCCTTCGTCACATTTGTCGCAGCCGCCGGCGCCGTCGGCCAGTCATGCCGCGCTGGCGGGCGTGGGCGCGGCACTGGCCGCCTACCTGGCGACTCCCGCCGGCCAAGCGGCGGTCGACGGATTCGCGCACGCCGCAGTGGGGCTGGCCGCGAAGTTCTTCGCCAAAGGGCCCGAACAGCTGCCGTTGCCGCTCGCTTGAGGGCGACGTTGACGACCGACGGCGCGGTGGCCGCGGCCATCGCCCGCGGCTCCCGCGTGGCCCTGAGTGCCTACGTCTTGCGGCAGGGGTCCGCGATCGAGACGGCGCTCGAACGAGCCGGCGATCGGGGCGCCCACGTCTCGGTAACGTTAGAGGGCCATCCGTATCGCGGCGGAACCGGCGCGAACAGCCCCGCGCGCGCGAATCGCCGGACCGCCGAGGCGCTTCGGCAGCATGGGGTGGCCGTCCGGTTGACCGGCCGCGACGCGGTTCCGGTCCACCTCAAGGCTGCGGTGGTCGACGGGACCGCGTATCTGGACGACCGGAACTGGACCGGCGACGGGCACGACACGATCGTTGCGACGACCGGCGCGCGCGAAGTGGCGGCGGTCGCGTCGACCCTCGCCGGGCGAGCGACGGCTCCCGTGCCGGGTTTGGCGCTGGACAAAGCCGCGGCGTTGCGGCTCGAAGCCCGCGCGATCCGTGACGCCGGCGGCGACCGGCTCGACGTTCAATCCGAATCCTTCGGGTACTCCTGCGTTTACGATGCCTTGCGCTATCGCGCCGCTCGCGGGACGCACGTGCGGCTGGTTGTTTCGGCGCGCGAGTACGCGCACCGGCGGAACACGGCCGAACGCTCGGCCTTGCGCCGCTTGCGCGAAGCCGGCGTCGAAGTTCGCGTCGTTGCCGGCGACGAGAAGCTCTGCATCGGCGGCGACCGCGGCTGGGTCGGCTCGGCCAATGCGACCTTCGCCGGTAAGCCGATGCTGGATTGGGGTCTGCAGACTCGCGACCCGGGCGTGCTGCGTGAACTCGAGCGCCGCTTCGCGGCCACCTGGGCGAGCGCGGTCGAGCCGCGCCGGTAGCTGCCTAATCTCCGAAGAGCGAGCGCGCCGTCGCATTCGTGCGGGCGACGACGTCGTCCGGCGTCGTTTCGAAGAGGCTGGCCAGTTGCGCCGCCGTCGCCGCGACGAACGCGGGCTCATTGCGGCGTCCGCGGTGCGGCACCGGCGCCAGATACGGGCAGTCGGTTTCCAGGACCACGTGCTCGAGGCCCACGGTCCGGACCGCGTCGCGCAATGCGCCCGCGTTCTTGAAGGTCAGCACGCCGCCAATTCCCAGGCGCAGACCGAATTCATCGACCAGCAGCCGCGCTTGCTCCGCGTTTCCGGTGAAGCAGTGCACGACGCCGCGCAGTGGAGCCGCTCCTTCGTCGCGCAAGACGGCGACAAAGTCGTCGAACGCGTCGCGCTGATGGAAGACCGCGGGCAACCGGCGCTCGCGCGCATATCGCAACTGGGCGACCAAGACCCGGCGCTGCGCCTCACGCGGGCTGTGTCCGTAGTAATAATCCAGGCCCATTTCACCGACGGCGTGCGGTGGCCGTTCGACGCCGGCAACTAGGGCGTCGAACGCTTCCGCGACGTCGGCGGGGGCGTCCTTGGCTTCGTGCGGGTGGATGCCGATCGCATAGTCCAGGCCGTAGCGCGCCGCGGTGGCGGCGGCCCGCGCACTGTCGGCCAGATCGGTTCCGATCGTCATGATGCGGTCGACGCCCGCCGCCTGTGCGCGCGCTAACATGGCCTCGCGATCGTCGTCGAAAGCGGTATCCTGAACGTGTGCGTGCGTGTCGAACATACGTAAGGCGATGGTAGCATGACGGCGGCCTCCGACGGGGGACGCAGCAACCGGATTCTGCGCGTGGCGATCGGGGCGTCGTTACTCGTCCATTTGGTGCTCGGGCTCGTCTTGGTCCTAAGCGAGCACGAGTTCGACCGGCTCTTTCACGTCGACCGGCCACACGTCCATCCGACGCCGCCGTCCGATGAGATCGTCACGATCTCGTCCTCGCTCCACATCGAAAAGCGCGCCAAGCCCGTGCCGGCTCAGCCTGCGACGAGACCGGCCGCGCGGCAGTACCAGGCCGCGGGGCAGCAGCAGACTGCGGGACAACCCGCGCAGGCGCAGGCGCCGGTTGCCGCGCGAGCCGCGCCCGCGCCGCTCGCGGTCGCCGCGCGAGAACCCGAGACCCCCGCTCCATCACGCTTGCGCCACGAATTGGCCAAAGCCGCCCCGCTCGCGACCAGTCAGCCGGCCGTGACGAACAACGCGCGAACCCTTACGCGCACGCCCACGGCCGCTCCCCGGACGCCCGCGCCCGACAAAACCGTCGCGCGCGCCGAACAGCCTGCGTCAGCTGCGCGTGCCGCGTCTGTCGCCCGGCCCGTGGCCACGTCCCATTCGGGAAAGCTGAGCACCGCGCAATTGGGGCAGATCGAGCGCGACCTCGCTAAGACGATCGCGCAGTCGCGCGCGCAGACCGATCCCTTGCGCAACGTGAAGCCCGATCCGCCGGCCGCGCCCAAGGCGTATCACATGCAGATGTACGGCGTCTTCGGCGCCCTGCATCGCGGCCAAGGCCAGTACCGTCCGATCCGCGGCTGGCGCGCCGGCGGCCTCGATTGGTACTACGTGTCGTACGAGTTCACGTATGCCGACGGCACGTACGAGACGGGAAACGTCCCCTGGCCGATTCACTTCACTGCGGGCGGCGATCCGTTCGTCAACGGCTACACAAACGTCCAGCTTCCGCCGCCACCGCCGGGCTACGTGCCCCCCGGCACGCTCGGCAAAGCGCTACGCGCCTACTTCCCGAACCTCGTCTTCTCGAATTCCGATAATTAGGCATTCGAGATCTCGGCTTTGCTGTTGGCTCGTCATTCCGTGACTCCGCCCCTCACGGCGCCTCGTGCTGCAGGATCGGCCTCTTGACTGTCGCCGCCGGCGATCCTATAATCAGGGCATCACTCACCCACTGGCCTGCCGGTGGGCCCAAAGGCTGCAAGTTAAAATCTTGCGGCTTTTTGCATATCTGAGGTGTTGTGCCCCGAACGATCGTATACATTGACGGATTCAACCTCTATTATCGTGCTTTGAAAAACACATCTCATAAGTGGCTTAATCTCGAAGCTTTATGTCAAGCGACGTTGCCGGCAACTCTGACCGTGACGGCGATCAACTACTACACCGCCAATATTTCCGGCCGGGTCGATCCCACAGCGCCGGGTCGCCAAAACGCTTACCTGCGCGCCTTGCGCACACTTCCCCTCGTGAAAATACATACTTCGAGTTTCTTGGTGAGCAAGAAATGGTCGGGGTTCGCGAATCCTCCGGACTTCAGACCAAATCCCGTCGTCGCAGAAGTTTGGAAAACGGAGGAAAAAGGTTCCGACGTAAAACTGGGCGTGCACCTCGTTCGCGATGCATTAACTGGCGCATTTGATGAGGCAGCGGTCCTAACAAATGATACGGACTTAGAAGAACCGCTACGGATAGTTACGCAAGAATTGGGACTTAGGGTCACACTCTTGACGCCTGTCGCTAGACCAGCAACATCATTGAGGGTTGTAGCGACATTTGTGCGCCACATTGACACGTACTTAGCGCCGTGTCAGTTCCCTGATCCAGTTATTGGCGTAAATGGGAAAGCCATCCCCAAACCTTCAACTTGGTAGGATCAGATTGGGAGGATCAGACTTGAAGACGTCAGCTAGTTCGACATCCGTGTGGCGTGTGCCGCTAACTCGCCGCGGTGCCGGGGTCGGCGTCGAGCCGAGGGAAGAGCGGCAGTTCAGCTGGGCGCACCAGCGTTCCGGCGGCGAGCCGGCCCCAGCGTAACTCGACGTCCCACGAGACCGCGGGCTCGCCCTCGAGGGCGAGCTGCTGCCAGATCTCCGTGGCCTTGACCGGCATGAACGGCCAGAGCAGGATGGCGAGCCGGCGAATGCCTTCGCACAGTTCGTAGAGTAGCGCGTCGAGCGCCGCGACGTCGCCGCGCTTGTGGAGCTCCCACGGCTTCTTCTCGTCGATCGTGCGGTTGAGGGCGGCGACGAATTCCCAAATCGTCTCGAGCGCGTCCCGAAAGCCTAGGTCCGCGATCTGCGCGCCGGCGCGCGCGCCGAGATCGCCGAACCGGGACGCGAGTTCGGACTCATGCACCGCGGGCACGCGGCCTTCGCGATAGCGCATCAGCATCGCGAGCGACCGTCGCACGAGGTTGCCCAGATCGTTGCCCAAGTCGCCGTTGCGGCGCTGACGGATCTTCTCGATGCTTATCGAGAAATCGCTGCCGAAGGGCGCTTCGCGCAACAGGAAATAACGGATCGAATCCGCGCCGAAAGTCTGCGCGATCTCGAAGGGATCGATCACGTTGCCCCGGCTCTTGGACATCTTCTCGCCTTCGAGTGTCAGCCAGCCGTGGGCGAAGACGAGGTCCGGCGCCGGCAGGCCGAGCGCCCACAGGATCGCGGGCCAGATCAGCGTGTGGAATCGCGCGATTTCCTTGCCGATCAACTGCACGTTCGCGGGCCAGAACGTGCGGAAGCGTTCGGCGGCGTCGGCATAGTCGAGCGCCGTGATGTAGTTGAGCAGCGCGTCGAGCCACACGTACATCACGCCGCCCCCCGGCAACGGCACGCCCCAGTCGAGGTTGACGCGCGAGATGCAGAGGTCCTCGAGCCCGCCCTCGAGCGTCGCGACCATCTCGTTGTAAGCGCGCTCCGGCCGCACCCACTGCGGATGCTCGCGATAGTACGCCCGTAAACGATCGGTGTAACGGGAGAGCGCGAAGAACCAGTTGTCTTCGGAGAGCCATTGGACTTCGCGCCCGCATTCGGGATTGGGGCAGTGGCCGTCGATCAGCTTGGACTCGAGCCAGAACGTCTCGTCGTTGGTGCAGTACCAGCCTTCGTATTTGCCGAGGTAAACGTCGCCGGACGCTTTGAGCCGCTCGAAGACCTCGACGACCTGCCGCGTGTGGCGCGGCTCCGTCGTGCGGATGAAATCGTCGTAATCCACCTGATAGACTTGGCACAGCGCCTGCCATTTCGGCACGAGCGCGTCGGTCCAGGCTTGCGGATCCAGGCCCGCCGCGGCGGCGGCAGCGGCCACCTTTTGCCCGTGTTCGTCGGTGCCGGTCAAGAGAAACGACGGCCCGCGCGTGCGGTGGTAGCGCGCCAGCACGTCGGCCGCGATCGACGTGTAGGCGTGGCCGATGTGCGGATTGCCGCTGATGTAGTAGATCGGCGTCGTCACGAAAAAAGCGGACTGAGACACTCGTTGCGGTTTCGGCTTTGATTCGCGCACGTCCCGGCCGCCGGCTGCGCGGCCCGCAAGGGCGCTGGGCGCGCGGGCCCATAATGGCTCCGGCGGCGGATGCCGAAGAAGCCAGTATGGGGCGAGCATGACCGGGGCGCGGCTACCACCGGCGCTGCGATACGCCTTGGCTTGCGGCCTCGGCTTGGCGAGCTGCTGCCTCTTCGCCGTCCTGCTGGGCCGGCTCGCCGTGCACGGCGTCGACGGTCCGGTTACGAACCCCGTCGACTTCCGGCCGTTTTACTGCGGCGGCCGGATCCTGGCGCAGGGGCTCGACCCCTATCTGGTCGAGCCGATGCGCTCGTGCCAGCGTGAGGTTCTGGCCGAGGCCGGGCTGCGATT
>Ga0116227_10015433_pt1 | contig 11303 bp, 10 predicted proteins | sample S1TSphgellanicum_FD_89693 | JGI IMG/M metagenome (GOLD analysis project Ga0116227, IMG submission 89693) | Host-associated microbial communities from peat moss isolated from Minnesota, USA - S1T2_Fb - Sphagnum magellanicum MG | ecosystem: Host-associated > Plants > Peat moss > Unclassified... | reverse complement strand
TTTAGAATATTGGTCTCACCTGGTTATCAGATGCTGAAAGAAGCAGAGTAGGCACTTGAACGTGGATCCAGTTGCTCAGCCTCAAATCTGTACTGCCTCTGTTATATTTGCTTCAGAGACCATTATTGGCAACTGGACTCTCTCTTGCACTAGATCTCTGCAAGAAAACAAGAGAAATGGGCTCCCCTATTTCAGTGGAGAATGGGACTTCTTTGCTCATCAACAGGCAGCAATGTATGCCTCTCTCCGAGAAGCCACTAGAGACTCAGGAAATATTGGAGACAGTGGAGCATAAGCTGTCTGATGAAGCAACTACCAGTTCAGATTCTCAAAATGTGAATGGATTCTCTCTTGGACTAGATCTCTGCAAGAAAACAAGAGAAATATGCTCCCCAATATCAGTGGAGAATGGAGCTTCTTTGCTCATCAACAGGCAGCAATGTAAGCTTCTCTCCAAGAAGCTATTAGAGACTCAGGAAATGCTGGAGAAAGTGGAGCATAAGCTGTCTGATGAAGGAATTACAACTTCAGAATCTCCAGATATCTCTCAACTAGCTCATGAACTTGTCCATGTTCTAAAGACAGCTCACAAGACAGTTGTGAAGGACTGCATCTGCAATGGCAAATGGATCGAATCAGCTCTCCGGCGAGGTGGAGACTCAAAGGAAGCTTTTGGTGAAATTCTGTATGACCTACAGTGGTACACATTTTTAATGCGTACTTTCTTTAAGTTGCCATTTCCAGACTGCTCGACTCTTCCCAGCTGGCATCTGCAACCAGCAGATTGTGACAGGAAGCTCATTGAAGCAGACGACAACATGCTATTGACAGCTGCCAGGCAGGATCAGGAGGAACTCAAGGTTCTCCTGAATGACTTGAAGGGGAACCATGCTTGTGATGGGAAACGTTGTACTGGAAACGATATAAGTATGCAATGTCTTGCAACACAATTGCTGAACAAGTTGGAGTTCCAGGATAAGTTCCAAGCTTGGCCAGCAATGGAAAAGATGAAATACCATGAACAGCTGCATGAAGTCGACAACAACAAGTTGAGTCAATGGCCTCTTGTCCTGTTGGTACCTATGCAGGATCTACCCAAAGGTAATCTGTTAGGTGAAGGTTCCTGTGGGAGAGTACATGAAACAAATTGGCTCGGAGAGACATATGCCATGAAGATGCCTAAATATGGGAATATGGAGGTTTGCAAGCAAGAAATTGCAGCTCTTGCAGGTCTGCAGCACCCTCACATTATGTGTCTTGTTTGCTGTGCTGAAGAGGAAATGAAGTGCTTATACGTAATGGAACGTATGGATAAGTCACTCTTCGAAATCTTGGAGGATGGCCCACTTCCCCTTATCCGAAGCTTGGATCTCATGCTGCAGATAGCAGAAGGAATGAATTACCTTCACAGCATGGACCTAGTGCATCGTGATCTGAAGCCAGGTAACATTCTTGTGAAGTGTGATAAGCCTGGCTCTGAATGTTCAATTCTAGCTCCAGAGCCCTTCTGGATTGCCAAAATCTGTGACTTTGGCAACACAAAAGCAAAAATGGAAAGTGCTGTATACAATGAGCAGACAATAAACATTGGCACAACCATGTTTATGGCACCTGAGCTGTACAAACTGGAACCTGGTGAGAAGGAGCCTGAGATATTCCACCCCAAGAAAATAGATGTGTACAGTTTTGGACTTCTGTGCCTTGCAGTGCTGATTGGGGAGCCTACTCCCTTCCCCTATACAGAATTAATCCCTTCAGAGACCTTCAAAGATAGGGTGCGAAAGGGGAAGAGACCAAAGTTGCCACCAAATTGCCCAGATCACCTGTCCTCTCTTGTCCAACAATGTTGGGATGCGAACCCTGTCGAGCGGCCAAATTTCCATGACATTTGCACAACACTGAGGTACATCAAAGGCTTACAGCTTCTTACAGGTATGATAATCTCCCAACTGCACACTGTACAAATTTAAAAAAAGTATTCAGTATTATTGGTGACTGTTACCCACATTATGATTCCCACACAAACATGGAGTATGAAGGCTTGATGATGGACTCTTCCGAGCTCTTATAACTGCATGTTGGGTTACATTTTGCACAACAATTAATGCAGTTTTATTTTACACAGCTTGCCTTCCAGGTTAATTACACTGGGGTGCCTTCCCAATTTCCCCAATTTTTTCTATGACTGGTCAATTGCAGTGGTCCATCCACACAAAAGTCTGGAACACTTGTCCATTGTCTGCAGATGGACTTGGAGAAATACTACCAGTGTTCCCACATGTCCTTTCACTAATTTTAGAATAGATTCATAGACATGATGAATTTTAGTCTGTGGAAACTTTAGGACTGGCAAAATGGGGGATGCTCAACACATGAGAAGACACCAGGCCATCTTCTACATCCTCTTAGTCTAGGGATATCACTTTATAGGTCTTGGGGTTATATTGAATCCAGTTTTGATTGCATCTTCACCTATGAACCACATTCTAGTACCTATGGGTCCTGAGTGTTTCACCTTCTTTACATAATTATGGCAAACCCTTTAATGAAAAAAAATTTAAGGACACGAAGCATTTTTGCATCCCTCTAAGGAGTGAAGAAGAGGAGAAAGGTGAAGAGTATAATCAAAACTCAGCTAGGAAAGAAAAGCAACTAAGGATGAAGAAGTGGGAAGAGAAAAAGGAATGCAGCAAGCTTGGTTATCTTTTGGAAATCGTTATGACTATGCTCAACTTGTTCCTAAAGTGTGGTTCTGTAGTTCCATGAAGTTGTAGGAAATCCTACCACTGTGCACTTTGGTGATTTGTGATTGCAGGGGAAGATAGGCCATCACTGAATGATATTGTCAAAGTGCCCCGAAGGCAAGCATCCAACTTCTTTCTCAATCTCTGTCTTATTCCTAACATGTAGCATCAGAGCTCAGACATAGAAACCTTGTCCATGTACCCACTGTGATCCTCTCTTCATGTGCATAAATGCTTTTGGGTGAGCAGTATGAAGTGGTAAGAAGTCAAGATAGAATAGGATGCTATGTAGTCATATCTGTCTTGTAACATCCTTACTGCAGTTTATTGATGAGCTTGTTAACTGTTCTTGTTGTGATTTGCAGTAACAGGATGGCGAAATCTTCTTCCAGTCAAGTACTAGAAGAAGAGCAGGGCACATCCACGTCACAAGGTGTTGTTCCTGTGAAGACTATGGGTGATAGCTTTATCCTTGGATATCATTCTTACTTGTCTCCACCTATTTGTATTGTGTGATAGTGTGTTCGGATGCAGTTGTTGGAAATCTTAACCCCCGTCCACTTTTGTGATGTTGGATTCCAGGGGAAGGGATGTCTACACGAGATGATAATGTTGTAACGGAGCCAAGGCAAGCATCCAACTTCTTCTTTTAATTTGTCTTATCCGAAATTTAGTGTTGGAGAGCTCAGACATAGAAACCTTGTCAAGCCATAAGAGGATGCTATGCAGTCATAACTGTTGTTGATGAGCTTGTCACATTGTGATTCTCCTCGTTGTGATTTACAATAACAGGACAGTGACATCTTCTTCCAGTCAAGTACTAGTAGAAGAGCAGGGCACATCCACGTCACAAGGTGTTGTTCCTCCCAAGACCATGGGTGATAGCTTTGTCCTTGAATATCATTCTTACTTGTGTCCACTTATTTGTATTGTGTGATAGTGTGATCAGATGCGGTTGTTGGAAATCATAACCCCTACCCGCTTTTGGTGTTGCGTGAATCCAGGGGGAGGGATGTCTACACCAAATGATAATGTTGTAAGGGAGCCAAGGCAAGCATCCAACTTCTTGTTTTAATCTGTTTGATCCCTAAAATCTAGTGTCAAAGACATAAAAACCTTGTGAAGATATAAGAGGATATTCTGAAGTCATACATGTCTTTATTGAAGCTTGTTGATGGGCTTGTCACTTTGTGATTGTTCTTATTGTGATTTGCAGTAACAGGAAGGAGACACCTTCCAATCAAGTACTAATAAAAGAGGAGAGCACATCTAGGTCACAAGCTACTGTTCCTTCCAATGTAGCCCTAAATTAGGCTTTTTTCATGTTTGAAGTATGATGGGTTAGGTCACATCAATTTTCGGGATTGGAGGTTTGAGGGCTGATTGATGATTAGATGTGTAGGGGTTTAGGGTTTAGCTTTTCAGTGACATTTTTGGGCAAGGTGAAAGGAGAAGTCATATCTATTTCAGATTGTGGACAAGCTTGGTTAAGGTCACATTGAAGTATTTATTAGTATGACAGAAAAAGTTGCAAGATAACTTTTTTGTTGAATTTGGTGTGATACAGTTGTCTTTGCTGTTGTTGGAGATGAAGCTTGCGGTGGAGGATAAGGCTGCTTTGATGGAGAGGTATCACAGTGGACGAGAGGAGAATATGGGATATAGCATAAGAGGAGATTGGAGGATGAATGATAGGAAGGGTGTGTTTTGTTGGATGCACAACAGGCATGCTAGAGCTACTTGAAATTTCTTTCTCTTTCTTTTGGTTTTGTGTAGGAGAATGCTCATGAGATGAATGCTCATGGCATGTTTCCAATCCTATCAAAATTCTCCAAATTGATTTTGCTACACATGGAGAATTACAGCAAAGTGCAAGATTAGATGCTTAGATGTCTCAAGGTAGAGGCACATGTGGAAGTGATGATAATCTCTAGGAAGTTATAAGCTAGTTTGTGGTTTTCCTTATCTCAAGTTTGGTATACTTCAAAATTTGTTTTATGTTTTTTAGAGTTGAGTTGTTGAATGATGGAAAGTGAGACTTGTGTTTATGAGAACTCCAAGGGAAGCTTGAATCCAATATGTTGTTGATGTAGCACTTACTACACAGAGGAATTATTTCTTTGAAATTGTAGTGAGGTTACTTGGAACCTTTCTTTTTGTCAAAACTTCCAGGGCAACGGGATTGGACTTGGATACTATCTCTCTATCTATCTTTTGTATGTGAGATTATTAGTGGAGTAGGTCTGTGTGTCAATGCATGCATGATCTTGGAGAAGGTGAAGAGGAATTTCTCAAATGTGGTTGGACTACAAATTGAAATCTTTCAATTATCATATCCTAGTATAATGTATGGTGGGAATTGATGTTCAAAGAAACCACGAAAGAGACCCTAATAGGTCAAGGGAGGAACATGAAGCGACCTAATCCAAACATGTGCCTAAAGATTTGCCTAGATTGTGAAGGTTGTATGTTATGATGGATTGTCTACAATGTTCATGACAAGTACTTGCCATATGATGAACATTTGTTTTGAGGCTTATTTCTAGGAAAATGTTATTTAAAGATTTTTGGACTTTACTCCATTTCTTTTTGGTATCTTTTTTGTATTGAAGTGTCAGTTTGATTTTGTGGATTAGGTTTGTAAAGAATGGATATTGATGTTTCATATTGGTGACATGGAAGGGAGGAATTAAACTCTCTTAGGAGCCACATTGCATGAGATAGAGAAAAGCTTGCAAGAATTGGTGATGAACATACAAATTGTAAAATCATGAATGTTAAAAGGACAACCATAGTATTTTACTAGATCAAGTTTGGAAAAAACCCTCTTCGCATTGTTGTTTTGTGGCTAGAAGTAGTTGGTTTTGATCCAAGAATTGCATGAGCTAATGATCTTATGATTTAGGTTTTGAAATGAGGGTGGCCAGTTGGTTGATGACATTACAAGATGGTTGGAAGTGGGTACTCCTATGCACAAGTAATTATGCACATTTTTATTTCACATTTCAATGGCCCCATGCGTTGACTATAACAACAATGTGTTATCCATGAAAACCATAAGACTCTACATAGGATAGAAAATGTTTGGATTTTAACGGTAAATGATTTTTTGAAGATGGAGCACATATTTGTAAACCAAACTAAAGATAGACTACATGCAAGAGACAAGGGTGTGAAAGTTGAATTCACTAAACAAGAAGCACAATTGCTTTGTTGGAAATTGTGAAAAACTAGAAAAGGCAAAGTGTATTGGGGATATGTAGGGCGTAGTGACATTCACTTCAGTTTACATGTGGATGACAACCATTTGAAGGTTGTTAAATTGAAAGAGGAGGGAGGCGAAGCTAATCTCAAAGTACTATGAAGGTCGAGAGAATGCAAAACTGAAACAAGGGGATGGACAATAGAATTGGAAGCAAGTACAATGTAAATAATTTTCTTAACCTTTATCATAGTTATTGATCAAATTGATTTTATGTTGAAACTTTAATGGATGCATTGATCATGTGCATGTCACATATAGGTTTTTTTTTTTAACAATATACATTATTACACACATGTAGGTCTTTTTTTTTAAAACACAATTGTTGGTGGTGAATAACATGTAGTGGTGTAAAGGAACCATGTAGCAAGTGTGTGGTGATTGAAATTAAAAAATTACTATTAAAAATGGATGTTGATGGTGAGGAACATGGATTGAAGGAAATGGGATTTGAAAAAAATGTTGGGCAACAATAATATGGGGAGGGTCGAGAGGAGATTATTGCTACAAAAGTTGAATGCCTTTATGCAAAACTACAAAGGGGTCCAATACACAACGATTCCAATGTGGAAAGGGAACATGAATAATGGAATTTTTGGTTTGTAATGATTTGGGCCTCGGTCATTAACATTTCTACAAGATATGGTTATCATTAATTAATTAAATATAGACAATTTTGGATTTATTTAAGAAAGAGGGCCATATGAACATCTACATAAACAAGCATGAAAATGCGCATTGTGTGGTAAATTGGACCATGATTGTGTTATTGGCATTATATTCAATTGATTTTGTCAAAGTAGGCCTTCCTTTGTGTGTTCATGTTTGCTCGACCTCAAAATGTTTAAAACATTTACTTAAATAATGAATATTACTATAAATATTCCTTTGTTAATTACACACATAAGTCTCAACAACTGTTCAAATGCCATGATTAGACCATGAAAAAAAGTAAACAATGGAATGCACGGACAAAATTATTCCATTTGAACAACTTGGGCTTATTTTTCCATTAGTCAATTCCACTTTAGATTCATTAAAAGAATTCTTAAATTTATGGCCCCATTTATGAATGATTTTATAATCATACCAAACAAATTATATGATTAATGGGCCCTTAATTATGTGGAATGAATAATTGTTTAAAACAAAAAGTCATTGAATGTTTGACATAACATTTTTCATCATGTAGTGATAAACATGGCAATTGTCAAGTTATATAGGATAGGTCATATTTATTTTTGAAATGTCACAATAATAAATGACTAAAATATGATTGGCAAATAGTGGATTATTTGAATAATTGAATTTATACCTAGATTAAACTCATTTTTTGGATTATTATTAAAATAATTTTTAATAAACAAGTAGGTAGGTAATAGTGTTAAGTAAGTTGAAAAAAACAAGTAGGCAAGTGGTAGGCTAACCTACTTAACTTAACATACCTTAATATAGGCTACCTATTCTAGCCTTCTAGGAATGCAAATACATTGCAAGTATTAAATTTACATCTACTACAATTTTAAAGATTTTGGCATCTTTTAGCATCTTTTTTTGTTCATAATTCTTTATTTTATAACTTTTGAAGTTTTTGAAGTTTTTAAAAATCTTTTTACAATTCAAACTTTAGGGGTGTGAAAATTTAGCCAAAGTGATGTTTATTCATGCTTATTCAAAATTTTTTAAAAAATAATAATAAAAATGAGAATGTGCTAGCATTTAAGGATTTTTATTTTTATATTTAGACTATATTTCAATTTGGCTACAATTTTTCATGGATGATCACCATTTGAACAACATCGCAAAATTGAAAAGAAAGAAATACCAAAATAAATAAACTGAAAATAATTAAACATTGAAAATTAATAAAAAGGGAAAATTTGCCAAATATTTAGGTTGGCTGTATTTTATATTTAAATTTGACATATAATCATATTTGGTTCCCAATGATGATTCTTAATATTTTTCATCCTGCTATGAGTGATCATCACTTTCTAAAATTTCAAATTGTGCAAGCATTAAAAAGGGCTTTTTAAATTCTAAAAATTATAAAAGAAAGAATTATAAACAAGAAAATATGTTAAAAGATGCCAAAGATTGTTAAAACCCATTTCTAAAATCTAGGATTGTAATAGATGTAAATGTTCAAATCTTCCTATTCACAATTTATGAAGTATTTTTCAAATATGTCAAGTATGTATAACGAAATGTGGCGAAAAATAAAAAAATCAAAATGAAATTCCAAAAAGTTAGGTGTTAAATGTTAATCTTCTAACATCGATTTATTATTTAATTATGTAGTTCAACACATTATTATTCAAATATCAAGATCTATAATACTAACCAATTGTAAAAATCAAAGAATAAACCCAAACAAAAATCCATATATGCAACAATATAATATATGTAATCATCTGAAAACTAAATTTAGATTGTAAGGTATTGAAAACTTTTTCTTTTTTTTTAAACAATGAAATACACATGTTTTTATGCATCAAAATCCTCCTTTAGCTCCTCTCATAAGCTTGTCTTCATTCTAAAAAAACTAAATGTTTTCATGGTCACCAATTCAAAACTTTACACATAAGTCCTTCCTAATTTCTTGCCATGAACATGAATTGAAATTCTCAAACATTCCTAATCACTCAACCTTAGGTTCCCATTCTGTCCTACAATAACACTTTCTCTTGTCCAATGATAACAATATAGTTTTATTCACTTTGTCTCATGATGATAGGACAATTCTACCCTTAACATTAGGAGTCCATTTCTTTCAAAAAACACCCATTATATCATTGGTCCCTCCATTTGTTTTTATCAGATTAATTTACACCCACATTTTTTTTTCTTTTTTCTTTTTTTCTGTTTCTCATTAGTTGTAAAAAATTGCACTAAATGAAAACAAGAGATGTTAAACAAGAACAACAAAGTTGAAAACAAGAGGCAATAGTTGAAAGGATTAAGGAGTGTGGTAGGCAACAAGTTGTAGCATTATTTGGTAGGAGGTGTAATGCAATAAAAATGGGTCCAAGCATGATAAATTAAACCAAAAAATATGTCCCCCCTAAAATGCGTTTTAAACATATGATGGTTTTCTACAAAAACACGAGAAAGTAGATTGAAAGCTTTTTTATATTTCATTTTGAAAACTTCTATGCCTCCATCGAGTTTATGGTAAGTTGGGTATAAAATTTGAAGAACTTTAATATATTAAAAGTAGGTAACAAATAGGTTTGAAATTGATTAGTAAATATTTCTTTCAAACCAATTTATACCCTACAAGCTAAATATATTTTTATTAGAAGGTGAAAAAGATGAAAAGACACAAGTACATTCTAAAGCCCCATTAATTCAAAAAAAATTAAAATGTCATATTTCATCTACTTATAACGCATTGAAATGTTATAAAATAGATTGTGAGCTTTGCTTGAATTTTCACACGAATATATTTAAATCTACTTTAAACATGTAGTCTTTAGTTAAAGTTTTAACAAAGTTATTTTAATGTTGAATATATCAAAACATATTTGATGGCTACTTTTCATTTATGCTACAAGGTACATTTGTGGTTTAATTTACCATGCTTGGTGTAACATGAATTACATCTAAATAATTGTTAATGGTTTAGCTTGAAACCCTTCCATGAGCATTGATGGGGAAGTTGTGAGTATAAATCTCTTAAGTGGCGACAAAAGTTACATTATCAAAAGATAGTTGTGTGGGGGGGTCAAGAAACCAACCACATTTTTTTAATGTTTTCTCTATCCTTATGGAATCCTATGGGATTTTTTGAGCCTCCCTGTTAGTGGCCGCCTAAAGGTACAAGGTTGTTTCAATATCATTTTATTAAAATTTTAATCCAATTGAATTTCATTAATGCACATAAAAAATCCTAGTTCCATGCAATCAAGGGGTGAATTATTTTAGGCATAACCATTCTAACCATTGTATTTGACTTCTCTATCTTTTTCTTTCTTTCACTTAATATTTTATGTTTTATTGCCATGCAAAGTTTAGTGGTTTGGTTTACAATTGTTTCTTTCCTACTTTTCTTTTCCTTTTTCTATTTTTTTGTTTATCACCCTAAATGCCCTAGGGAATGAACTTTGCATTTGATGTTGATCAAGTGTTTTTCTATTACTTACAAACTTTCACTACAACAACAGCGGGTTATTTTGCGATCCACATATCATTGCAAACAACAAAGAAAGAAGTTTCTGAAAGCCCGCCTTTGCGAACCATAATTCCTCGCAAACTCTTAAGCTTTTGCAATACCATAACATTCGCACCCATACAATCGCAAGTCCTTCACAACTCCCGAACTTGATACAATCACAAAACTTTTCCAATTATAACTGTTTCTATATACTGTTTGCGATTAACATTACATCGAAAACTATTTGCAACAAACCCATCACCGCAACAACTTAGCGAATCGACTCAAAAGTCTATTGGTTTCCGATATAAGATCTATTGCAAACCTTTAGCGGCATTTCGAGAATCCCAACAAGTTTGCATTAGATCTTATATTGGAAACCAATAGGTTTTTAAGATCTAACGCAAACTTTTTGGGATTCTCAGAATGCCGCTAAAAGTTTGCAAAATCATAGATTTCGCAAACCTATTCTAGAATGATTTTACTTGTAAGAGTGTAGCGATGTCTGTGACATGGTATTATTGGTCTTTTGGCTTTTGTAGTGTTGCGAAGAATTATGACTCGCAAATGGTTTTGGGATCCACTATGTATCGCAAGAGCATGGCACTATATTCTTATTTTGGAAGCAAGGTTTATATTCATTTGGAGTCACTTTGGGTCGCAAAAAAAAAAATCTATATCAAAATTTCAAAATTTATAATGTAAAAGGGTTTGCAACCTTTGGGTATCTAACACACTAGCTGTCTATCTAGACTTCCTTCCCCTCTTGGATTTCTTCCTTGAATCTTTCTTCCTAGTGTTTTCTGGTGGAAGGGGAGGTTGTTCATCCTCCTCCCTCTTTTCATCGTCCCCCTGCCCCTCTTCCTTGTCCTCCTCCTCCTCCTCCCTATCCTCTTTATCTTTGCCCCCTGCAGAACCTTCATTTCGACTAGCAAATGAACTGGGTCCACTGCTAGTGGTAGCACTGGGAGCAGTGTTACCTGCTCTCTCCTCCTCATCACTGTTGCCCTGGGAGCTTTCACTCTCACCCTCAGATGCCTGCATTTCAACATGCAAAGCTTAGTCAACACCATAAATGAAAATCTTGATTCAAATGAAAACAATCTCAACACAAACAGAAATTGAATCCCAACCAAACCCA
>Ga0116227_10015432_pt1 | contig 11303 bp, 8 predicted proteins | sample S1TSphgellanicum_FD_89693 | JGI IMG/M metagenome (GOLD analysis project Ga0116227, IMG submission 89693) | Host-associated microbial communities from peat moss isolated from Minnesota, USA - S1T2_Fb - Sphagnum magellanicum MG | ecosystem: Host-associated > Plants > Peat moss > Unclassified... | reverse complement strand
TGAATTTCTGGCCCGCCTGAAAAGTTACCAATTGAACCGTTTTTATTTATACAACCGTTTATACTGGATTTACGCCGTCGCCTGGAGCATTGGTATTTTATTGTACTTTTATGAGATACTGTCCTATTTTGATTTATGGGCTCAATGCTTGATTCTTGGCTTTACTTTTGGCTGGTTAATTTTCTGCTCTACCCTGGTTAGAAAGGCGGTATTGAAAAGAGAAAAAGAACGCCTGGCCTTATTGATTGAGAAATTTGAAAGACTAGGCAGCCAGCTTAAGGAAAAATAATAGCATTGCTGTACATCCAAACAAAAAAGAGCCCGATCATGTATATGATACGGGCTCTTATTATTAACTAACCCAAATTAAATTCATCCAAACTTATATAGTGGGTTTCCTGTAGGCAAATTTACTGGAATTGCTGTGCTCCAGATAGGCGAAAATCACCACAATCACCTAAACTTTCCTGGCGTGACGTTGAACGAGTTCCGAAATAAGCGAATAAAAGAGCTAGGACATTCAAAACCAACGATATCTACGATCTCATTGATGGGCCGATCGGTATTTCTCAACAAATACTTGGCCTGTCTCAATCTGATCTTTGTTAAATATTGATGTGGTGTTTGCTGATAGGCTTGCTTGAAAGTCCGCAATAAATGATTGACAGATAAACAAGCGACTTCAGCGATATCTTCCAACCTGATGTTTTTATTGTAATTACTGATCATGTAATCCTTGGCTACACACAAGCGTTTCAGGATCTCATTTTTGGTCGTTCCGTTGAGGAAATTAAGTGAAGCCTTGCGACTGGTAACTTCCGATCGGTACAAATGATAGTAATTGAGTAAACAATGGTTTAAGTATTCACTCAACAGCAATTGGTCGTCGACCCCATTGTCCACATGTTTACTCAAATGCATCAAGTTATATTTAATATCCCCCTGTAGCGGGTAAATGGATTCGAGTAAGCGGGGACGATCTCTTCTGCGTCCTTCCGGCTGATCCAGCAATACAGCGTCACTTTCCAGGACAGAATCTTCAAAATCGTTAACGTATTCTGGATCAAAGGCAATCGAAATCCGGCTTACCCCTTCATCCGAAGCTATTTTATGGGCATAGGAGGTATCGTCATTCAGAAAGATAAAGCTTCCAGGGACTAGTGTAAGTTTACGTTTATCAATGGTATAGTCGACCTCACCGCTAAATACGGCATTGACTGCATATCTTCCCGTTACTTCCGTAAAATATGCATCATAAGTCAATTCACTGATGATTTCGTTACTATTCACTAAAATCCGGTTGTATTTCATCTCTTTTTTATTTAAGCATCGGTATAATCTCTGGACTCTAGCATCGTGATTTTATTTCCCGAAGGATCATAAAAACTAATGGCAAGTCCCGCATCTAAATATTCCGGTTTTCCGAGTTGTTCAATTTCCCGTTTCTTAAAGTCATGATAATCACGAAGGCAATCGTCAGTGACCAGGGTAATGTGCTCAGGTTCTGTTATTTTTTTCTCAATTAATATAATGTAATGACCGTTCTGCATTTGCAGAATTGGGCAGTTCCTTCCGGCTATTTCTATATTTTCATCCCTGTTAAAGCCAAGCATATCTACAAAAAACCGAAGTGAAGTAGCCTCACACTCAACAAAAATGACTAAGTATTCATGTTCAAAGTCAATCATAAAAAATACCCTATAAATCCTGAAGTTAACACAAATTTAACACAATAGACCCATCAACGACTCACCCCTTAGGGGGTATATTTTGATATCAGTTGATTTGTTTCTTTAATGTCACTTTCCCCTATAAACCTGACCTACTTCTATTTGGAAGCTTTATATTCAGATTTTTTGGGTTTAGACGGCCAAACGTTTTGAAATGTTACAGACGGTATAAAAATAAGGGCTTGATTTTTTTATCGTATATTGCTGCCTGTATTTGCAATGTATAAAACGACCGTCTTTATTATTTTTTTTCTTTTCATCACTGGGAATGTATTTGGGCAGCGCTACAATTTCCAGCAGTTTGATATTGAAGACGGACTTCCGCAATCCCAGGTTACAGCGATTACGCAGGACCAACATCGCAGATTATGGGTAGCTACGCTTGGTGGTTTAAGTTGCTTTAATGGTTATCAGTTCATTAACTACAGCAAAACCAATGGCCTGAAAAGTAACTTTATCCTTTCCCTGGTCATAAATGAGCATCATGAATTGTTGATTGGCTCTGACAAAGGCTTGAGTAAATATCTTGGAAAGAAATTTTACAGTTACCCGGAGCCTAAGAACTTTGTAAGCAAGCTGACTACCGATGATCATGGCCACACCTACTGGATATCTAAAGGTTTATTTAGAACAAGTGGAGGAAAAGTAGAACAGCTCAACATCACCAAACATCCAAATGAGATTGTAACAGCACTAAAAAGAGATGCCATTGGCCGGATCTGGGTAGCCATTTATGATCAGGGCTTGTTTTACTTTGACCATAGCCAATGGCACAAAGCCCCTTTAGATCTCAAAATCAAGGATCTGATTGTAACTGATTTCCTGATCGACAATACCAGTTCCGACAAAATCTGGTTGTTGACAACCACTGGTGTTTTTATTGCACAAAATGGAAAGGTAAACAAAGCCTATCCCGAGGTTAAAAACCGCTGCAACACCATTATACAAGACGAAAAAGGGTACATCTGGCTGGGTACGAATAAAGGGGCATGGTACATCACTCCCCATCAAACCATTCATTTCAATGCAAAGAACGGGTTTACAGACAATGAGGTAAGGGATATCTTTAAAGATGCTGAAAACAACATCTGGTTAGGTACTGAAGGGGCAGGACTGTATAAATTTAGCAATAACGGCTACGTAACCTACGATGAATCGCAGGGATTAAAAAACAACTTAGTCATGAGCCTGGCTAAGGGACCTAAGCCAGGTGAAGTTTGGTTAGGCACTTACGACGGCCTGTTTGTGCATCAAAAAAATACCATTACCAAATTAACCATTCCTTCAGAAGATGAAGATACCAAGAAAGTAAATTTTCTATTTAACGACAGCAAAAAAAGGGTCTGGATGGGCACAGTTGGTGGCGGAATTTGGGTGTACCAGAACGAAAAATTCAAAAGAATTGATCAGAATGACCATCCCCTATCCTGTAATACCATGCTCGAAGACAGCCAGAAAAGAATATGGCTATCCACCAATTACGGTTGTTATATGCTGAACTTTCAGCAGAAAAAATTAGACCTGGTTACCGAAACACCGGCCATTAGTTTGCTGGAGATTGGCCCTGATTCCATCATCGCCGGCACCCAGAATGGTCCGGTATGGATTCGCAACAATAAAACCATTCCGCTAGAAATTAAAGCCTTAAAAGGATTAAGCATCTTGTCCATGCGCAAAATCAAGAATTTCGTTTTCTTTGGAACAGCTGACAATGGCCTGATGATCTGGAACCTGTCTAATGGCAATCTGAGGCAGGTAACAATCAAGGATGGACTGGCTTCTGACCATATTTACAGCATATTACTGGACCAAAAAGGGGTAATCTGGGTTGGTACCGGCCGTGGTGTAAACCGGCTGAGCGCCAAATATTTTAATGTCATCAAAAACACAAACGGCAGTACACTGCTGGTAGAATGTAACCAGAATGCTATCCTGGAAAGCGAAGACAATGTTTGGTTTGGAACAACAAAGGGTGCCATTGTATTTTATACCAATCCTGCGCTCGCAGTTCCCAGAAAGCCCTATGTGTCTATCAATACGGTCAGCGTAATGTCTCAGACCCAGCAAAAAGGAGATCAGCATGAAGTGCAGACCATCTATAAGGACCAACAGATGAATGAGGCCATTACGCTTCCTTACAATTATAACCATCTCAATATCTCATTTACGGGGATTTACCTGACCAATCCAGAAGCCGTTCGGTATCAGTATCGTTTGATCGGTTTGGACAACAAATTCAGTCAACCAAGCGCGCTGACTTCTGTCAACTACAATTCCTTACCTGCAGGTAAGTATACCTTCGAAGTTCAAGGCGTGACTACTGTAGGTATTACCTCGGCCAATACCGCATCTTTTGAATTCGAAATTGAGCCACCTTATTATCAAACTACGCTGTTCAGAATCTTCATCATCTGCCTCATCCTGATTTTGATTGCGGTAACCATTTATACCATTTTATACCTTAACGAACGTCAGCGTAAATTGAGGTTAAAGATCAAGCTGGAAGAGCAATTTAAAATCAGAAAACAAACAGCTGAAGATTTTCATGACGACCTGGGTAACAAATTAACCCGGATCTCGGTCTTATCAGAGGTGCTGAGCAGTATGTTGGGCCAAAATGAAACGGAGAAAAAAGGGATCATACAGAAAATAAAAACGAACGTGAATGAATTGTACCTGGGTACTAAAGATATCCTGTGGTCTTTAGATCCCAAAAACGACACTTTAAATGAGTTACTGAACCACATTGAGGAATTTGGGCATGAAATGTTCAATGAAACAAAGGTTCGTTTTATTGCAGATATTGCAATTGACAGGAATGAGCCTTTACCTTTGGAACTTGGCCGCAATATCCTGATGGTATTTAAGGAAGCAATACACAACGCTTTAAAATATGCCAAAGCCACGGAGCTTAGCTTTACTGCAAGGATAAATCAGGATCTTTTGGAACTTAAATTGAAAGATAATGGACAGGGATTTGATGTAGAGGCCGCCAAACATGGCCATGGTATGAACAATATGGTGGTGCGTGCAGAAAGGATCAAGGCCAGACTGGAAGTACTTTCAAATCAAAATGGTACAACGATAGCGCTCTATGTTAAATTTTCAACCTTAAACTTTTAAAGATGCAAGATCAGGAAACTGCTAAAATTGTAATTATTGAAGATGACGAAACCATTAGAACAGGATATACTTATCTGATTAACCATACCTCTCCGTACCAGGTGGTGAATAGTTATCCCTCCTTTGACGCTGCCAAATCTAAAATTGTAAAGGACAATCCTGATGTAATTATCCTGGATATACAGCTGCCTGGCACCAGTGGAATTGAGGCTTTACCTCAACTCAAAAAACTATTGCCCCAAACCTATATCATTATGCTTACCGTTTACGAAACGGAGCAAATCATTTTAGAAGCTTTAGCCAATGGCGCTTCAGGATATTTCACAAAAAATTCGGTAGCTACGAAGGTAATTGAAGCCATTAAAGAGGTACTGCAGGGCGGCGGCCCCATGAGTCCGGATGTGGCGAAAACAGTCATTATGTCTTTACAGAAAAATCCGGATTCCCCCTTAACAAAGCGGGAAACCCAGATTCTTAGTTTGATCAACAAAGGTAAAGATCGTTCTCAAATTGCCAGCGAGCTTTTTATTGAGGTAGAAACGGTTAAAACACACATCAAGAACATTTACGGAAAGCTCAATGTGAATTCTAAAGCCGATGCCATTACCGTTGCCAAAAGCAATAAGCTAATTTAAGTTATTCTTGCTTCACATCGGCAACAGAAAAGCTATTGCCACTGAGTTGGTACATCAGAATTTTTTGCGTGCCGTTTTTAACTGCTGTATCGGTTGAATTTACAATCGGATAAGACCGGAAAAGGGAGCCATTTTTGATAAAGAATTTATCATTTCCTCCATATGTTTTCTTGGCATTGCTACTCAATGGGGGGAAACTGATCTTTCTAAACTCGCCACCAGAGTATTCCAGTACATTCAGGTCTAACACATTTTGCTTACTCAGCAATTCAATATAGATCTCCGGATTTCCATCATTATCCATATCCATATTCCAAACATCGGTAACGGTTCCTTTGCGCTCGAAGGCAAAAGAATTGAATTTATTTTTCACAGAATCAGACATCAGTATCAGGTAGCCCCCAACACTGTCTACGCCCTTACCCCAACTGACTACCTCAAAATGCAGTCCGGGTTTAATCACAATATCTTTGTAAAAAGGGAATTGTCCTTTTGGCATATTGGCTTGGACAACAGTATCGACAGGCGCTGTTGCCGGAGCACTGATTTGCTGGGTTTTAGGATTTCCGCAAGAAAACAACAGCAACATTCCGCTTGCACAAAGGGAAGCATTTGCCATATATTTCAAGGAGTTAAAAAATTTTAAATTCATGGTTTGGTTTTTAAATATCAACTGGACAAAGTTACATTTATTTAGCTTTAACATCAGCAGCACCATTATTGAGCACGGTTTCCATCACCACGCTGCGTTTACCGGAAGGGGTAATGACAATTGTTTTAAGGATGCGTTTCTCGCCCTGAGGGACAATGATGTTTAGCGGCCGGCTGTATTGAGCAGCCAATTTTGAAGGTCTGGTCTGATCGATCGTATAAAAAATTTTAGCTCCCAAAACCGGCACTTTGAAACTGAAGTTAAAGATTTCACCATTTTGTACCTGATCGGGTTGTCCGATAGGGCCGGGCACCCAGTAATTGGTTTTAGTCTGGTCAAGACGGGCCAGATGAACCGGTAAACGCTCCTCAGCGAAGTTCCTGAAGTCCTTTCTTTCTGGCTGGCTCCAGCCAATTTCGGCCAATGAAAATAATCTCGGTAAGAGGAAATATTCCGCTTTTTCAGGACTTTCGATGTACTCAGTCCAAAGGTTAGCCTGAACACCAATGACATATTTCTGCTCCCCTGCATGAAGTTCAAGCGGAAGCGGATCATAAGCGTACACTTTCGCGTAGTTAGACAATCCTCCAATGTTTAGAGGTTCATCTGCAGATTGCGATTGCTTGTGGTCAAAATATAAGCCTCCGGCATTTGGTGTCATGATCACATCGTGCTTTTGCTGCGCCGCCGCAATTCCACCTTGTACTCCCCTCCATGACATGACTGTCGCATTTTTTGCCAAACCACCTTCCAGGATTTCGTCCCAGCCAATGATGTTACGGCCTTTACTATTTACATATTTTTCAATACGCTGAACAAAATAACTCTGCAATTCATGCTCATCTTTAAGCCCCAGCTGCTTGATCAGTTTTTGGCAAAACTCACTTTCCTGCCAGTATCGTTTGGGGCTTTCATCACCTCCGATGTGAATGTATGGAGAAGGAAATAACGCCATAACCTCATCCAGCACATCTTCCAGGAACTTAAAAGTATTTTCTGAGGGCACAAAGACATCCTCAAATACTCCCCAGGTTTGTTGAACCTGCTTACCTGTTCGGCTGCCGGCCCAGGGTGTTTGCTCGCTGATGAAAGTAGTCAGTTCCGGAAAGCAACTGAGTTCGGGATAAGCCGCAATGGCTGCTGAGCTGTGTCCGGGCAATTCAATCTCTGGAATCACATTGATGAACCTTGCGGCAGCGTAAGCAACTACGTCTTTCACCTCATTTTGGGTATAAAAACCTTTGTAAGTGGTATTGTCATTCGCCACTCCGGGATGGTGACCAATAATGGTTCCGTTTCGGCTTCCACCTACACCCGTTAATTTAGGATACTTTTTAATCTCTATCCTCCAGCCCTGATCTTCGGTTAAATGCCAGTGAAAATTGTTCAGTTTATATTGCGCCATCAGATCAATGTACTTTTTAACAAAAGATACCGGGAATAAATGACGACCAACATCCAGGTGCATCCCCCGGTATTTGAAGCGTGGATAATCTTTGATTTCGGCAGTTGCAAGGATAAACTGATTGTTTTGTTTTTCAGGAATGATTTGGATGAGCGATTGTACGCCGTAAAATAAGCCCGCATCTTTACCTGTGACCGTAATCTTTTTATCGGTTACCGTGATGATATAACCTTCGGCCGGGAGCTGATCGGCACCAAGGCCGGTAAGCACGATGGCGCGTTCATTTGCTCCTGCAACTTTCGCTTCACGCAGGGAAAAGCCTCCCTTAGCAACAACAAAGGCATTGAGCAAAGCTGCAGAATTGGCATTTTTCAAATCGGCTGAAATCAGTACAACTGTTTTGTCCAGCTTAAACGTTCCGGAATACTTCTTAACCGATGCTGGTGCAGGGATAATTCCAAGATTGGGATCTGATTGCGCTGAACCCGTAAGGTAAAAAAAAGCAAATAAAACAACTGTTGATAGTTTCTTCATTCCTGAGCTATGGTTTTCTACGAACTAATATAGAAAAAATCCCAAGGATTGAACCATAAAAAAAGGCAGGACCTGAGGGTCCTACCTGAATATTTTTACATGAATTCAGCTTATTCGGCTGATGTCATTTGATCTTCTTTGGCAGCAAGGTAACGTTCTGCATCCAATGCAGCCATACAACCAGAACCCGCAGCAGTCACTGCCTGACGGTAATAGTGATCTTGTACATCTCCACTAGCGAATACACCCGCTACATTGGTTAAGGTAGAACCAGGGATCGTTTTCAAATATCCGGTTTCGTCCATATCTATCCAGCCCTTAAAAATATCTGTATTCGGTTTATGACCAATAGCCACAAAAAAGCCTTCTACCGGTAATTCACTTTCAACACCAGTTTGATTGTTGAGGACTTTTACCGCAGTTACATTTTTACCGTTACCCAGGATTTCCAGTGTTTCAGTATTGTAAATCACTTCGATGTTTGGTGTATTCAACACACGGTGAACCATTGCTTTTGAAGCCCTGAATTCATCTCTGCGCACCAGCATATATACTTTTCTACACAGTTTAGCCAGATAGGTTGCTTCTTCAGCAGCGGTATCACCAGCACCCACGATGGCTACATCCTGTCCACGGAAAAAGAAACCATCACATACTGCGCAGGCAGAAACACCAAAGCCATTGTATTGTTGCTCGCTTGGTAAACCCAGCCATTTTGCAGTGGCACCGGTAGAAATGATCACCGTATCGGCAGTAATGGTTTTGATCTCATCGACAACAACTTTGTGTGGCAATGAAGAAAAATCTACTGAACTTACATAACCAAAACGGATATCAGTACCAAAGCGTTCCGCTTGTTTGCGGAAATCCTCCATCATTTCCGGCCCCATAATACCTGCAGGATAGCCCGGAAAATTATCAACATCAGTGGTTTGTGTCAATTGACCACCAGGTTCCATACCAGTATACATCACTGGTTTTAAATCAGCCCTTGCTGCATAAATTGCCGCGGTATACCCTGCAGGCCCTGAACCTATGATTAAACATTTAACATGCTCTAATTCTTCTGACATATATTTATTTATATTATACTACAATGCTATATTCTATTACAAAATTACGCTTTATGTCCTGATCCGCAAATATCATTTTCGTAACAAATGCAACAATGTGATTTATAAATTATAATTCTGGCTTAAGTCTGGATAATTCCAACATTAAAAGCCTTTTTAATGGGCGACTGGTTGGCCGCTTCGATCCCCATAGAGATCACTTTCCGGGTTTCTCTTGGATCAATAATCCCATCTACCCACAATCTTGAGGCTGCATAATACGGCGTAGTCTGACTGTTATACCGATCTGTAATTTCGTTCAGGAGGCCGGCTTCTTTTTCGGGTGTAATGGTCTCTCCTTTTGACTTCAAGGAAGCCTGCTGGATTTGCAGCAATACCTTAGCGGCCTGTGCCCCACCCATCACGGCAATCTTAGCACTTGGCCAGGCATAGATCAACCTGGGATCATAGGCTTTACCGCACATGGCATAATTACCTGCGCCATAAGAATTACCAATCACAATGGTAAATTTAGGCACCACAGAATTGGCAACCGCATTCACCATTTTAGCACCGTCTTTAATGATGCCACCTTGCTCAGATCTGCTGCCCACCATAAAGCCGGTCACATCCTGTAAAAATACCAATGGGATTTTTTTCTGGTTACAGTTCATGATGAAACGACTGGCTTTATCAGCACTGTCGGAATAAATTACCCCGCCAAACTGCATTTCTCCTTTTTTTGACTTCAGCACTTTGCGCTGATTGGCCACAATCCCCACAGCCCAGCCATCTATGCGACCAAGACCGCAAATGATACTTTGCCCGTAAAGTTCTTTATACTGCTCAAACGCCGAATCGTCTACCAGACGATGGATGATTTCGAGCATATCATAAGGCTTTTCGCGGCTATCAGGTAAAATACCATAAATTTCTTCCGGATCAGCCTTGGGCAAGCTTGGTTTGATGCGATCAAATCCAGCATTTTCTGGCGCACCCAACATACTCATGATGTTCCTGATGCTATCCAGGCAAGCCTGATCATTGGGATGTTTATAATCTGTTACTCCGGATATTTCGCAATGGGTACTTGCACCGCCCAGGGTTTCATTGTCTACATCTTCGCCAATAGCTGATTTCACCAGATATGATCCTGCTAAAAAAACTGATCCTGTACCGTCTACAATCATGGCTTCATCACTCATGATGGGCAGGTAGGCGCCCCCAGCTACACATGAACCCATAATGGCTGAAATTTGCACTATCCCATCAGAGGACATCAGTGCATTGTTTCTAAACATGCGTCCGAAATGTTCTTTATCGGGGAAAATTTCATCCTGCATTGGCAAGTATACGCCGGCACTATCCACCAGATAAATGACTGGCAAACGATTCTCCATTGCAATTTCCTGAGCCCGTAAATTCTTTTTAGCCGTCATGGGAAACCAAGCCCCTGCCTTAACAGTGGCGTCATTGGCCACGATCATACACTGTCTGCCAGATACGTAACCAATACCACAAACTACGCCTGCTGAAGGGCACCCGCCCTGCTCGGCATACATATCATACGCAGCAAAAGCACCAAGCTCTAAAAACTCCGTTTCTTTGTCGGTCAAATACGCGATACGTTCCCTGGCTAAAAGCTTTCCTTTTTCCTTTTGCTTTGCAGCACTCTTTTCTCCGCCACCACCATATATTTTCTTAAGCCTGGTCTTTAATTCGTAGACCGACTGCTTATTTACGTCTTCATTTTTATTGAATTCTATATCCATGCAGGCAAGTTAAATGATAAATTGGATCGAACCAAAAGTCCGTTTCGGGCTTTGGTACAAAGTGCAACTAAAGCAACAATGGGGCAGGTTATTTTTTTAAAATAGCCTGCCCCATTGTTTAAATACGTAAAATAGAATTACGCGGTATATTTTTTAAAGATTGAAGTAGCGGTATGTCCACCAAAACCAAAAGTATTGTTCAATACATAATTTACGGGTGTATGGATAGATTTACCCAATACGAATTTCAATCCCTTAGGAATTGCAGGATCGAGATTCTCTTCAGTAGTATTAATGGTAGCTGGAATGATATCATTTTTGATAGCCAGGATACTGATTACGCTTTCAATCGCACCTGCCGCCCCCAGTAAATGTCCGGTCATAGATTTCGTTGCACTGA
>Ga0116227_10015431_pt1 | contig 11304 bp, 9 predicted proteins | sample S1TSphgellanicum_FD_89693 | JGI IMG/M metagenome (GOLD analysis project Ga0116227, IMG submission 89693) | Host-associated microbial communities from peat moss isolated from Minnesota, USA - S1T2_Fb - Sphagnum magellanicum MG | ecosystem: Host-associated > Plants > Peat moss > Unclassified... | reverse complement strand
ATAAAAACTAAAAACCACGCATATTCTAACCTACTATAATTCATCATGTTATTTTTTTGTGTGTGTGGGTGGGGGGGGGGGAGGGGGTGGTGGGGGATAACCTTCAAAGCGGTGGCTCTTAGATTTTGAAATATTAAAAATACTGAAATCGACGATTCTTTAAAAATTCGTAAAGCACTCGGAAAGAAATTGTAGTGTATGTGGAGGGCACGTTATATCCATGCATGAATTTCCCTCTTACAAAAATTGGGAGGGATATTAGGCCTACTCCTCAAGGGTGGGATGGGATGGGAGGGAGATTATGCCTACTTATAGGTGTAAGACCCCTCCCACTATTGAGGACTAGGGATAAGAACCCTTCCCGTTCATAAGCCTCATGATCTACGTAGGTTTGGTTCATGACAAATTTGGCCTGGTGCTTTACATAGATAGGATTTGCTATGCAAGCGAGGGAGATTGACGAGCGTGTCAATGGCAGGCAGCCATGAGAGAAAGAGAGAGAGAGAGAGAGAGAGAGAGAGAGCGAGGAGAGAGGAAGCACGGAAAGACGCAGTCCAAGAGCCTCTCCCATGTGGGGGCCCAGCAGGCCCAGAGGTCAGTAGACGACAGCCACAACACTAGCTCTTGCTTTGCGCTTTTTTCTCTCTTTTTCTGGGGTTTCCTGGTCCCTCTCTCTCTCTCTCTCTCTCTCTTGAACGAATGAATGGCTTCCCCATTTTCTTTCACAGCAGGCCAGTAAGTTTCCACATTACTACTGAAGAAGAAGGAGAACAACAACAAGATGCCGTTTTAACAGTTTGCTAGACCAGTGGATTTTATCACCAAAAAAAAAATAGTATTCTACTTAGCAAGTTGTCATTATCTCCGCACAGCTTTCCCTCGACGTACGACAACAAATTGCGTGTTGTGATTTGTGTCCAAGATGGTGGATAGTCTAAAGATGAGGTTTATGAGATAATAAAAGAAGGCAACGACGACGCGTCCAGATCGTCATGCATTTGAACAAGTCGAGGTCGCAATTATCTGGTATAGTACTCTACGCATTTTGTTTTTGTCTGTTTGTTTTTTTCCCGCTTTCTTTTTCCTCGACGTTCAAGGCAGAAGAAGAATGATACGATGCGGATCCATCAGTCGGGAATCTTTCTCAAGTTCTGATTCAATTCCTTTGTCATCTGTAGTTTGTGAGGTTGTAATAGACTTTTTGAGCGGAAACCTGGATAGAGAGATGAGATTTCCAGGGATTCTTTAGATAAGTGCGCAAAATTAGAGAGTGCTAAGAGGTAGATAGACTTGTTGGCAACGTGCTGTACTGCATTTTGATGTCGAACTTGTTTTTTCTCTCTGTCTAGTTCGAGGACTTTTGCGTGAGGGAGTCGGAGTTTCTCCTAACGACGTGCTGCTGCTCTTTGTGGCTGCTGATGTGATGAGGCCAAAGATCATGTTGAGATTGAGATGAGAAAGTCCAGAGATCGACAGGCAGATTGTCTTTGAACCTTGAAAGAGAGGGATAATAGACTTCTTCCTGTGGACGGTTTTTGCGATCTGTAGTATAGTACACTGAACACGCTTTTTTGTGTGTCTGGAATGGTCCAGCAGCAGCAGCAGGAGGTGACAAACAGCAGCTCCCTTAACGGCGGCATCGACTTGGAGCAGCTTCATCAACATGCAGTCTTAGACTCTCATGTTCTTAAAACTGCGGAAAGACAAGCTGAAGAAGAACTTCTTCTTAGCGGTACTATAAACTCCGCAAGAGGTGGAGCATCAAAAGCCTCGCACATGTCGTCGACGATCCCGCGAGCTGGTGGTGCAGGACGAAGCCGGAACAAACGATTCTTAGGAGTGCGGCAACGGCCGTCAGGGCGCTGGGTAGCGGAGATCAAGGACACGACGCAGAAGATACGGTTGTGGCTTGGTACCTTCGACTGCGCTGAAGATGCTGCTCGTGCTTACGATGAAGCCGCTTTGATGCTCAGAGGCACCAACACACGCACTAATTTCATGCCTCCTGCAGCAGCCTCCTCCTCCTTCTCCTCTAGAGCTTCTAGTACTAACTTCTCTACTTTGTTGCCTTCCAAATCTGCACGTCTCGGTCTCCTCCACCGCCGAAGCTCGCTAGCTGCGGCAAAGCTCGAGAGCACTGCCGCAGGTGCTGTTGCTTCAGAAACAGAGAATTCTCTAACTTCTTCTTGTACAGTCTTCAAAGATGTTCTGCCTAGCTGTGCAGACGAGCTTGAAGTTCCCGTTGTAACGCCAGACGCCTCATCAGGAACAGATCATTCTGTGTCTTCTTCTATGGCGCTGTCCAACCAAGAGCAGCTCCGTGAAGCTGTTGAGGTTGCTGCTGTAGAGAGGAAATACAGCAGCAGCAGCAGCAGCAGCAATGGTATTAATACGATATCTGACTCCAGTTGTAGCTATGGCTCCGGCACAGAAGAAAGCTTAACAATCTTTCCTGACATGGATCACAAGGAATGGTTGAAAGCATTTGCAGGAACATCAGAGCAACAATATCTTGGAGACTCTGGTATGACGTCTGAGACCAGTTGCACCTACTACAGCTCCACTGAAGAAAGCTTGACATTGAGTTTTCCTGATATGGGTGACAGTCTAAAATGGCTCGAAGAACCAGCTATTCGGCGAGAGCGACAGTATCTCCAAACACAGCCAAGTAGTCTTCAGGATGATGATGAAACATCTACTTGTTTTGTTGCTGCTGCTGCTGAAGACAGCCCTGAGAACGACTTCAAACATTACTACACTACTTCCTTTGATTTCTCTGCCACAGATCTGGAGCCTCTTGAGAAAGTGTCCGACACCAGCAGTCTAGAGGATCCTGCTCTCTCAGATGACACCATGTTGCTCAATGAACATTTCTGCAGAATGAAGGTTCAATGCTCAACACCCATATCTTCTCCTCTTTGTGTGGCCAATATCTTCCAGGAGTGCTTGCTACTATCAAGCTTGGCTGCAGGGCCGGATCAAGGCTCAGCAGGCACTGAGATCTCAAACCAGGACCAGGTGATATGGAATTCATGCCAGGATCTTGCTCCTCTCTGCTTGGTTTCATAACAACCACTATGAAAACTCCAAACCCTCTGCAGTGCATGACAGAAAATCTTCTTAGGTTTCAATTATTTATAGCTAGCAGATTCTAATGTTTAGGTAGTGGTTTTGCACTCATGTCTTAAAGACATGAGGTAAAAGCTTTGAGTATGCCATTGAAGGCAATGTATTCAGAGTTTGATCTCGGACACATTTTGAAAGCCTTTAGTTTGCAAATTTTGCAGTGCTTGCATCTTATCATACAGTGCAGAGTGAAGATGAAGGGGGGTGTAATGCATGATCCTTCAAGCATCTTACAGTACAGAATCAATTTGTGAAGGAAACTGTATGCAGGATTCAGTTTGCCATATTATTATGGCAAAGGTTCATGGGTTTACTACCCATTGTTAAGGTCTGTGATGTGAAGGAAGTGTTTCTGCACCAGTTCCTGTTTTCTGTCTAGCAATGTCCTCAATTTCTGTGGCATTCAAGGAAGCACCCGAAAAGCTTGATATTGGCTTGCACTCTCAAGAGACATAGCTAATCAAAGAAAGTAATTAGAAGTTTCCTCATTCAAGCTGCAACACAGTCTGCTTCGTAATGTGTCATTGTGGCTTGAATGAGGATAGTACTAATTACTTTCTTTGATTAGCTCTATGTCTCTTGAGAATGCTAACCAACAACATAACTACTACCACCCTCTTTCTGTTGCTGCTTCCTTGAATGCCACAAAAAACTCAGGACAGACAATTTGCATAGAGTAGAAGTTTGCCCAACATTATGCTCATATTTACATATATGTATGTAATGTATGTATTGACACCCACCCTAAGGAGCTGCCTGGAGGAGGGAGCTGATGGAACTCATCATATTGAAATGAAAAATTGTCCTCAATTGAGATATTTGATTTCAATTGGAGAAAAATAGGAGCAGCACAATCACTATAAAGCTCCTTCTGCAAAATTTGGATGTGCATGTGGAAGGAAAGATGTGATTGAGGCCAACGGGTGGTGTTTGAGATGGCAAGACTGCATGCATGCATGAATGTGATTCCTGTTCTATGGAATAAATTTGATAAGATTGTCCATCATGGTGTTGACAAGAGTCTGCATCTGTGAATGTGAGTGCAAAGGGTAAGGGTACACATTGGCACAGCAGAGCTGTCCATTGCGAATGGAATCAAAGATAGCGAGTGAGGGGCCAACCCCATGGATCGATGAGCATCCCACATAATCTTCGACTCCCAAAGCATCTGTTACCTCTTTAAGGTTGTCAGTCATGGTATCTTTGAATGCGACCAGCAGCGATGTGCGTAGAGAACTTGATGGTGTCAGATTCGGGTGCATTATAGCTTGGTACATGAGGTAATTCAAGTCACCCATATCGGTGAAATGCTTCCGATTCTTGATCGCATTGTTGAGTGAGTCTGAGCAGCGCCTTGCAAGCTCCCAAAACTCAGCCATCTCGTTTAACTGATGAGTATTCATTAGAGCTGAATGATAGAAACCTGGCACAAATGCAAATTACAAGAGACACCAGTCAGAACTTGGTTGATGAAGCTGAGAGTCACCAAAGATTGGTTTGAATGATCAAGATCAACAAACAGCAGCATGATGTACTAGATTGATTGATTGATAGAAAATCACTACATTATAAAATTGACTGTGGGGTTGTGATGTACAAACCAACTGTGGAATCTGAAAGAACTGGATCCAAGTACTGGCGGCAATCCACAAGAGTGACAATGGCAAAATGCTCTGATCTATTTCCAAGCTCCTTTAAAGTAGCAGCTGCCTTCAACCCTGCAGCACACATTGCTCCATACAGGCTTGTTTTTGCATTGCTGCAGGCCTGCACCTCAAAAGCATTTTAATGAGTAATAATCCATCAACCATGGAGCATCAGAGATTGTGGAATTTTATAACCTGCTTGACAATGTATGTACGCATTAACATCATTTGCCCCTCTTGAGGAATGCTTTTAACCTGCAACAGTGCTTGAGTATGCTCGAAGCTGAGAGATGAGCGAATCAATCTGGTCTGTCGGGGCATGCAGGGTTCCTCAAAAGGCAGAAGTGCATGCCATTTTGACCCAAGGGAATATCCCAGCAAATCAATCCCATGTGCCCAGAACGGCTTGTTTGCCTTCCCTGGGGGTATTGCAGCTTCCACGGACATCAATTTCATAGAACTGTTTTTTTCTTCCTTCCCCTTGCCTGCAACAGAATCATTGCTTCCACTATGAACAATCAGGTAATAAACACAGTAGGTTATGTGTGAAGTCTTCATCTTCTTCTCCCTTTCCATCCTTTCCTGTCTTCTAAGGGTTCTTAATCTTAGTGAACCAAGAGGTTGAAAGAGGAATGAGATGGAGGCAAGGGCTTGCCTGAAGGCATAATTTCCTCTTTCAGGTCTTGACTGGTATCCACTTCCAAATTTTGAGTTGTCTCCAAGTCAGGGGGAAGACCCTTTCTAATATTAACGAAAGCCTTCAGAATATCTCTCAGCACAGTGGCAGCAGACACACGGTCACAAGTAGCAGTATGTAGTCTTAGAGTCACAAGGGATCGATTGCCTGGCAAATGGTGGAGTCGAACAACAAACACTTGCATGCCTTCCAGAGAGTGAATCTCCTTCCCATGCCAGAGATTGGTATTCAATTCAGTCTCAATGAGAGTCAACCAGGACCTGCCTTCTGCCTCGCTCTTCTCCATATTTTCTGCATTGCCATTCTCTGTAGTTTTAGCATGCTCAAAATCAGTATTATTGGTGGCTAAAGACTCTTCAGATCCAGTTGCATCCAGAACCTGAATGTTCACACATGGATTATTGGAAACTCGGAAGGCAGGCTTTCCCTGGATCCATATAAGCTCCGACCGTAGCCGTGGGTGATTGAGCTGCAAGGCACACATCGAATTCCATCAAGCACTAACAGAGATCTGGACATTGTCTTCAAGTCTGATATGAAACTTCCAGACCAACTTTGCATCTGAGAACTGCTGCAGCTGTAAAGAAATAAATTTCTGACCTGCACAACATCTACAGCAAGCTGGAGAAGGGAAGGATCAAGCTGCTGTGAGAAGAGTACGCCTAGGACAGTAATGCCTGTTCCTCCTGCTATAGCACGACACCAATTCTCTTCAGTGTCACCAAGTAGACGATCATATGGTCCTTCCAAACTTAATATCCCTTCTTCTCTTGCTCCCTCAGTAGTGTCTGCAGTTGAGCTTTCGATGGTGGTTGGTGCTATCTTATATGATCCAGAACAGGTCCCATTTGTGTATTGTGTGTCAGGAAAACCTTCCTCAGGGTGCAGCAATGCCTCTGCTGTCATTCTTGCCTGCATTTGACACCCATCAAGAACTTCAGTGACAGCTCTGATGAATGTTTCCTGGGATTGGTTTCTTTCCATTTATCCTTCATTATCAGTTTTTTCTTGTGCAAAACTTTTTGGAGGCCAAGGGTTTTGCATCATCTCTGAGTGCCTGCATCTCACCTTTCAATGAGTCCTTTCAGCAAATGGAGATAACAGCCTCCTCAGATCAACAAAAATTCAGTTAGAAAAAATCAGCAAAATAGGTGGTATGTAGAGTTTTCCATCAAGATGGCAGAGACGGTGTTGCAGAACCAGCTGCCACTGGAGAAAGCTGGGACCGGTGGAAATCCAAAAGCACAACAACGGTTACAAAACAGATTCCTAGGCCAAATTTGGAACGAAACCATACCTCGGTAGGATCTGGCACAGGCACAAAAGAGAAGCAAAATCCTCCTCGACTTATCCCGATTATCACTGGAGCCGCGTGATGGAAAATGTTTTTACCCTCGTGGTTTTCAGCTGCCTGCCAAATTATACGGACAATGTCAGAAATTGTACCACTGCAGCAGTAGCTTCTTCTTGACGGATGCTAAGTTTTGCGTGAAAGTACTATTTTGTGTGATGACTATGGCTCAGTAGCGGCGATAATGCATATCTGAGAAGAAAAGCGCCACGACATCATGCGTCCAAAGAGGACTTGCCAACGCTTGAGAAAGAATCATCTTATGGGGCAGAAATCACATCACACGGTTTGTCAGGGAGCCATAAAAACCCTCGCCAAATTTCGCAACAGTCAGTCAGCGCGCTCCAGGCATCAATCCGATGCTGCCTGACAAATTTCTTCCTACCCTAGAACAAATTTCAGATTGTTGAAGTCTGTTACCGGCAACAATTTAGTTGTATAGTTTCGACACCGGGGAGGACGTGCCGGAACGACGAACGAGCACACTAACAGGGCATTGAAAGATGGAAAATTACTCCAGAAACAAGACAAGAAGAGCCTCCTCCTCCTCCATTTGTAGTCAACAAAAGAGACCTATACAAAGGAATACGGGGCAAAACAAAACAAAGAAACAGCAGAAAACACATCTACTATCATCGAAAGCAGGAAAATGCCTATTACTCAGAGCACAACAATTTTTTTTCAGCACACGATTCCAAGCGAGTTTTGTTTCAGAATCCAAAACAGAAAAGCAAGCAAGCACAAGACATGAGGAGAAGTCTTGCCTGAAACTTGTATCCAAGGAAAACACACAATTCCAAACCAGGCTTTCATAAATGCTGCAAAACAAAAAAGAAAACAGAAAAAATATATATTCGAGCTAAACATTGTTATATTATTATTATTATTATGCCAAAGCACACAATTCAAAGCTTGCTTGACAAGAAACAAGAAACAGCAAACACATCGACTATTGTTGGAGTGAGTGACTATCATCAATAGCAGGAGGAAAGTACACAAAGTACCTGTACAGTGCACCTATTCAGAGAACAGAATTCGGCACACGATTCTCAGTGAGCTTTTTTTCCATAAGTCCAAAAACTGGAAAGCAAGCAGGAGACATGAGAGACTTGCTGCAAAGACTAAGTTATCACAGAGCACAACAAAATTCCAAACCAGAGCTTGTCATAAAGAAATCCACAAACAGAAGATGCAAAACAGAAAAAGTAAAAAGGAAATGGAGAGCTAAACAGATTATGCGAAGCACACGACTCAAAGCTTGCTTCTATAAATGAAAACAAAATGCCAAAAAAAATGCCTCCAAACAAGAAAAAAACACAGAAAGAAAAACAGAAAAAAATGAGCACTAGAAAAAATAAATTCAAAACACACAAAACTATTCCAAGCAAGGCTATGCGGAGAGTCGAAGGAGCTCACCCGAGAACTGATCGCTGCCGGCGATAGAGATCGAGAGCTGAGGAGGATCGGTTCGCAAGCGAGACTTCATTAGAAAAAAGAGAAGTGAGAAAATGGTAACAAGCCAGGGCGAAAGAGGAGGGGAGGGTAGGGGTCCTAAAAAAGAGGGAGTTTTATCCGTAAGGGCCAATGAGAAACGGCAGTTAAGGAGTGGTGTTATCCAGCGGGACGCAAGAAGCGGATTTCCCCCAAAAGAACAATTTTTAAAAAAGAAATTAAAAAAATTTAGTCCTCATCATTAGGGGGTACCTAGGCAATCCTCTCTCATAAGTTCAGTTTTCTTTTTAACTGAGAAAAAGGTTCAAGGGGTACGGAAAAGATCAAAGCACGAGGGCATTACTGGAATAAGGGTCCAAGCACATTACCAGAATAAGGGATCATGTCAAGCAGGGAATGAGGGTCCAAGCACATTACCGGAATAAGGGGTCATGTCAAGCGGAGTCCTCGGATTGAGTACTTGTTGTAACATCAGCCGGAACTACAATACAAAAAAAATGTGCAAAAAATGTGCGGAAAATGTGCAAGGTCTTTTACGGTCTTGTGCATGCACTACCCACATTTGTTTATTATTAATTCTTGGGTTTCCTCTGGGGCTCCTATTTGTTGGTTTATCCTACAACTACTACTACTGTCCATAATACCTTTCCAGGTTCGGCACTTGGCCCCTGCTAAATACTTATATTATTTTTCAAATTACACTTTGGCAATTAAAAAGTTAAGTAATGAAAATTTGGGCAATAAGAGTATAGGCAACTTCTTTGAAAATTTTGCAAATTTTGAAAATATTACAGTGTATTTTTGCAAAAATGGGGGAGACGGTAATAATGTTCCACCAACTTATAATAAATAAGATAGAGAAATGTTGTCAATTATTGAATACTTGCTTTACAAGTGAACTAGGTTACAAGCAAGAGGCTCCCGAGTTGCCACCAATCTTTGTATTTTGCCTTCTGTTATAATTTTCTTGAATTTCAGCATTTTTAAACAAATAATTTCTAAAAAAAATTAGCATTCCCAAAAATAAATTTAACTATTGCCGAACATGAAAAAGGTATTGATAGGGCCCATTTCCACCTAGGAATATGTCCAACTGGGTAGGGTATCTCGGATGAGACACACAAATCCGCCATGTGGTAACGGGTTCTTCAAAGGGGCATATTTTTCAAGATTTTTTCGCTTGCATTTTTAAAATATTTATGTAGCTCCTTAAGTAGTTCTTTAAGCAATGCTTAAATATGCCCTAACTTCGGTAGGTCCTTAGGTAGTCCCCCTATGTAAAAGCTTTTGATAGCCCTCTTTTTAGATAGTCCGTAACTTAAGTAGGCCTCAAGGGGGTGTTTAGTTAGTTCTGAAGTAACCTCATATGTTATTTAGGTAACCCCCATAAATAATCATCTAAGTAGCTTCTAACCCAATAAATATTTTTATAATCCTTAAGGTAGGTCTTCTGTAGCTTCCTAAGTAGCCTTTAAATATTTCTTAACCTAAATAGGCCCTTTGGTAGCCTCTAGCTAACTCCTAGGTAGTGTTAAGGTAGGCCCGTGTAATCTTTTCATCAAGGATAGATAAGGATCTCATAGGAAAATAAATATAGGTAAATAGCCTATGGGTAGGTGGGTGGGTAACCCATTGGTAAGTAGATTACTAGGGTGCAGATAAGTAAGGAGGTAGGTAGGCCTTAACCTAATAACCCTTACCTGGGTACTCTCACAACCTAAATAGACCATAGTTAATAAAAAAAAACCTATGATGATCACTTTTGAAAGTTCTTCCTTAGTTTTGAGAAGTTCATCTCACATTGTTAAAACTTAAGAATAGCTAAAAAGAAAGATTAGTGAATACAATGAAGACGAGAGTTAGGCTCAAGATAAGGATTTTTTAAAAATAATTTTAATGATACTCACTCTAACATTTACACTCACAATATCCCATTCTCCATGGAAGTTTGACACCATTATTATGATGGGTCCATGAAGTGTGTAGAATCGCAATAAACAAAACAAACAAAAAAAACACCAAAAAACATGCAAGTGACCACAGCTTATAATGCTCAAGTTTGGAAACTTCGGCATCTAAGTATTATTATAAGCCCATTATGAGCTCAAAGAGATCTTATTACCATGCAAGCCCATTACCATACTTGGAAACATAGAAGCAAAAGAAAAATGTACATGAGCCAGTGAAACAAAGAAAGCCAAGTGCACCAACCACCAATGAACTTACTACTAACTATGCAAGGCAAAAGTGAACAATGGAGAACGCTTACATAAGCAAAGGTCATTGCAGAAAACAACAAACAATTTTCAGGACAACTAGGAACAAAATCCCCAGTTTATAATGGGGGTACTAGTCTAGGCCAAAAATGGTGACCAACAGTTTTGAAAATAGAAATTTCATGCTGCCAATGAGAAGGCTCAGCATGCACTCAAAGTGCCTTGAGTTTTTTTCTTTTAAGTTTTAGCTGGGGGCTGGGAGGATTTTTTTTCATTTTTCCTTTGTTCCCAACATGTTCCCTTCAAGTTCCCAATGTGTTCCCCAAGGGTGTTCCCAATAGCAACTCGCTTCAATCCCATATGTTTTGCCCAAAGTCCTCCCCTTCTCACCTATATAGGTGGGCCAAAGGGAGAGGCCCTCCATCTTTCCATAGAATCTTCTATTTTGGGGAGCCTCCATAGTTTCATCTTTTTTTTGCAATGGGCCAATCAAATTGGCTCATTGCAACCAAAAAAAAGAGTTGAACTTGTGAGGCACCCCCAACTAATCTAATCAATATGGAACAGAATAATAAGTACCCCCAGTTTATATGGGGGAGCATTAGGTAGGGTGTTCATTGCAAGGGGTATTAGCCCAGGCCAAAAATGGTGATAAACTGTTTTGGGAAGAGAAATTGCATGCAGCCAATTGGAAGGCCCGAGCATGCACTCAAGGTGCCTTGGTTTTTTCCTTTTAAGTTTTGAGGGAGGGGGGGGGGGGGGGGGGGCGACCATTTTTTTTTTTTTTTTTTTTTTCCCCTTTTTTTTCCCCCTTTT
>Ga0116227_10015430_pt1 | contig 11305 bp, 6 predicted proteins | sample S1TSphgellanicum_FD_89693 | JGI IMG/M metagenome (GOLD analysis project Ga0116227, IMG submission 89693) | Host-associated microbial communities from peat moss isolated from Minnesota, USA - S1T2_Fb - Sphagnum magellanicum MG | ecosystem: Host-associated > Plants > Peat moss > Unclassified... | reverse complement strand
GTTTCAATCGTTTTTAGTCCAAACAGGTGCAAGAATATGGCATTTAGAGACTCAAAATGCTTGCATTTCGGGAAAAAATCGTGGGGTTAATTTGGGGATCAACCTCCAAAGCTCCCATTTTTTGCACCGTGTGGTACCTAGATTCGCAATAGGAGAGTTTTTCAGCAGACCCTAGTTAAATTAAATATCATGGGTTAAGGAAAGCCTTAACCCATGAGTTCAATCAGCTTCTCTTACTGTTCTTCTGAGAGCTTCCGCTGCGTCCTCTGCCGTCTCCTGGGCATTTTTACCAGTATCCTCTGCTGCCCGTTCAACTTTCTGTGTCAGTCCTTCAGCAGCATTGCGGGTGTTCTGTTGCAAATTCTCAATTCCTCGCTGGGTTCCTTCGGCGACACCCTGCTGTAATTCTGCGGCTGAACTCCCTACATCCTCACCCAGGTTCTTTACTCTTTCCCCAAAGGGTGTACCTTGTTGATAGTTTTTGACATATTGTTCCCGAGAGTGAATTCCCTTTTCTTGAATATTTCTTTCAGCGGTTTCTCTCAAGATTTTGGCCTTAGTTTCGGCAGCTTTTTCCGCGGCTTTGGCTCTAGGGTCTACATCACTAAAGTTATTCATTCCTCCTTCATAAGTTGACAGAGGATAATCCGTGGTAGGGTCATATCTAGCTGCATTCGGTGGTTGAGAGGCAGGCTGAGGTGGCTGTGCAGCTATCCCTGGACTGTTACAAGCTTGGGTTAAAACTAAGAGTATTCCTGCTAAAAATACAATTAAAATTTTCAGGGGACGACTGTTTTTTAGCCAATCGATCGCTCTTTTCATGGTCTAAACCTTCATATTTTTACTATTCAGGATAAACTGGATAAAATTACTATTTCCTCTAGCATTGGTGACATTTTACATTGTCCTAAACTACACTTTTTATCTAACTGAAGAGAGATATTAGAGCACGAGTTAGAACTTTACATCGCAGGAGATAGCTGAGTGGCTAATGTAATATAAGATTGTCTGGGTACATATAACAGTTGAAGATGAAACAAATCGTGCGTTGGCTAATTTTAGGTGGGACGCTATTTTTTGTTGGTAAAGCCATCAAGGATCACTGGCTGGAAGTAACAGCTATCCGCATAGATGCATCAGGCTGGGCAATTTTAGCTATTGCTACAGGTATCACTTTACTGGCCCACCTTTGGGCAGGTTGGATCTGGACTTGGATCTTGCAAGAATTGAATCAATCTGTGCCATCCAACCAATTTATCCAAGTTTATCTAAAAACCAATATTGCCAAGTATTTGCCAGGTAATATTTGGCATTACTATGGTCGAATTATAGCAGTGAAAAATGCTAATTTTTCCAGTGGTGCAGCTACTTTAAGTGTATTATTAGAACCGCTGCTCATGGCAGCTGCCGCTCTAATTATCATTGACGTTTTTGGGGGAGCAATTACTACCGCTAATACCAATCTAGTTTGGCAAATCCTGCAATTTTTGAGTTTAATTGTGATCCTTGGCACCGTTCATCCTTGGTTTTTGAACCGAAGCATCCGCCTTTTGCATCGTTGGCGGGGAAAAAAATCTCAGGTTTTACTCCAGATTAAACGCTATCCTCTGCTACCTCTGTTGGGAGAATTGGGTTTTTTGGTACTGCGAGGTTCTGGGTTTATATTTACTATGTTTGCTTTAGAATCTGTTAATCCGAGTCAAATTCCTCTATTATTGGTGGTTTTTAGTCTTGCTTGGTTACTGGGGTTTATTGTTCCTGGTGCTCCCGGTGGGTTGGGTGTGTTTGATGCTACAGCTATTGCCCTTCTGTCACCCCACTTCCCCACGGCCTTGGTAATTAGTGCCATCGCTTTTTATCGCTTAATTAGTATTGTCGCTGAAGTCAGTGCTGCGGCTTTAGCTTGGTTGGATGAGCAGCGATGCTCATAGGGCATCGCTAAAACATCACTTAGATTTAGCCTCCAAGTTTTCTAATCGGCTTTTTAATTCCTGATTTTGTTGTTTGACTTGATCAAGTTCCTCACGCAGTTGAAGCAGGGTTTTTTCGGTGCCCAAATTCTTTTGTAATCTTGCTAGCTCTTCGTCAGCATGGCGGCGCACACGGCCATCGGCTGTTTGCTCACCTAAGGATTGCAAAATTGCCATTGCCTTTGGTGTTTCCACTTGTCCTAAAGCTGCTACTACCGCTGACTGGGTTAAAAAGAAGGTTTCCTTAGCTAGTTCTGTCAATCGTTCTAAAATCCGATCCAGATTCATCGGTGTTTGTCCGCTGGAAATCTTACCTAGAGCGCGGATTGCCTTGAGGCGCAGGGGTTGAGGTGTCCCTAGTTTGGTGTATTCTAGGAGGGTATTTAAGGCAATAGCTGAGGTTTTCAGTTCAGCTAAACCATCGATAGCCCCACTGCGGACAACTTCATTCCAACCTGCCCTTGTTTCTAAAACAGATTTCAGCAGCTTGAGTACCTTTTCTTCCTTGGGTTTTTCTTCCAGATTCACAGATGAGATGGCGCCAATTGCCCGGCAGGCCGCTGCTTCTACGTAGTAGCTCGGATCGCCAGCCTCAACAAAACTTTTCACAGCTTTATAACTAGGGTAGGTTTTGATTTGAGCCAAGGCTTCCACCACAGCTTGGCGGACCGGGGCATTTTCATCCTGTAACCCGAGAATTAAACTATCAAAGGTTTGATCTAGGTTAATTTTTGCCAGTTGTTTAGCTACTTCCAACCGTACACCCCAGAATTGATCATTTTGTAAGGCGGCGGCAAGTGCTTTGACTGCTTCCAACCCACCCTTTTTAGCTAAAGCTGTGGCTGCATAGATGCGGGAGATGGGATCAGGGTCAAATCCTAACTGGGCCTTCAACTCTGGCACTGGGTACTCTAAGGTGACGGTTTTTAGGTAATGATTCCCCACATCAAAGCTAATAAAGTCTGGTTTTGCCCCTAGGGGGAAGTAGAAGCTTTGTTCCCGTTCATTTACCCGCACGCTAAACGTGGTCAGGTGGGGAGCAGCGGAATTTGGTTGGGTGTGACCAAAACCTATGGGAATTTTCAAATCAAACAAATCCCGATTACCGTTTTTATCGCGGCTGACTTGGGTTTGAGTGACTGTAACTTTAGCTAAATTAGCGTCCCCATCCCAAGTGTAGGCAACTTTAAATTCAGGATGACCACCGCGATAGACGTACTGATCAAATAGGAATGCCAGATTGCGCCCCGTTGCCTTTTCGATAGCTCGAAGTAGGTCTACTGTTTCCACAGTTTTGTGGGCATGGTCTTGGATAAAGGTTTGGATTGCCAGCCAAAATAATTCCTCCCCCAATTCTGCCCGCAGCATATGATAAACACAGGAACCCTTTTCATAGATGTGGCGATCATATAGTTCGATCGCTTCCCGGTAGATGTGAGTTACCATCGGCCGACGATAGCGGCTACTATCTTCGTTAAAATACCGCTGCGCTTCCTTTAATCGGTAGTAGGCGGCTTCTTGGGGACCATATTCGTTTTCTGTCCACATCACCTCAGAATAGGAGGCCATCCCCTCCTTAATCCAGGCATGAGACCAGTGTTTAATCACAACTAAATCCCCTACCCACTGGTGTGCTAGTTCATGGATAACTAAACTTTCTGTGTTCCGGTTGTCCAGGATTGCTCGCTCATCCAGTAAACATCTATCAGTTAACAGGGTGGTGGAAGTGTTTTCCATGCCGCCAAAAATGAAGTCGTCAACGCAAACCTGGGCGTATTTGGGGAAAGGATAGGGATAACCAAACTTTTGGCTCAAAAATTCGATCATCCGGGGAGTTTTGCCCATGCTGCGTTTAGCATCTTTTTCTCGCCCCTTGTCTACGTAATAGGTGACAGGTTTACCTTGCCATTGATCCTGAACTACCGCAAAGTCCCCCACTGCTAGAGTCATTAGGTAGGTAGGATGAACTTGCTGCTGTAGCCAGTGGTAGGTTTTTTCTTGCCCTGTTTCTGAGGTGTGGATCAGTTCCCCATTGGAAATTGCTATCAGTGGCTTGGGGACACGAACACGAATTTCCGAAGTTGAAAGCTGTCCTGGGTAGTCAAAGCAGGGAAACCAAAACCGCGAGTCTTCATCTTCACCCTGTGTCCAAACTTGGGTATGTTTGTCGGGATAGTGTTTGTCTGGATGGATGAAATACATCCCCCGTTGGGGTTTTTCCACCGAGTAGGCGATCGCTATCCACAGTTTCCTCCCCACCAATACTGGTTGGGCAAGTTGGATTACCAACTGTTGCCCATCATATTCAAACTTCTGTGCAACCTCATCTACCTCTACAGACTGGATATTCAAGTTGACGGCATCTAAGGTCAAACGGTCAATATCATTACGAATCGGCAGTAGGCGGATTTTACAACTACCGTGATAACTTTGGTTGGGAATATCTAAGCTGAGGTCGAGAAAAATATGCTCCACCTGTCCGGGACTATCGGGGTTGTAATGTGGTTTTGCCCCTGGCAACTCAAAAGCTTTGCGTCCGTTATTCTCTGTATCAAAATAAAACTGCGACATTAATCCTTAATGACCTTGTAATCCTGAAATTCCGACTGGATGTAGTTAAGCAAAAGATTAACTTTGGGTGTTTTTCCCTAAACCAATATATTAGTTCAAAGTAGTTCAGGAGTATTTCCCTCTCAGGTAAACAGAGATAATTCAATGTTGTCCATTTATCTACTCTGATTCCATCCAGTATACCCGTAACGGCTAGAATGCTGAATATAACTAGGTTTTTCAATTTTTCATTTTTCCATGTCTAGTGTCAAGGATCTCTGACTTGCTCCTTATATGGTGAAAATTACATCCCATTTACGGAACTGTTCCCGATGCTGCTGAAGTATTGCTTAACAGTGTCCCAAATTTTAGTGTGTATAAATACTAAATTGAGCAGTAAATACCACTGTATTTGTCAAGCTTGTTAACTGAACTAAAAACTATACAATTACCCTTGTATTAGCCCTGGTAAAAATTTCAGGAAAAGAGGATAACAATGCCTAACAAGATATCAAAGTTTTTAATCCCTGTAGTAGGTGCTACCGTAGTCGTAGGTGGTGGGATAGCCGCTTATTTGTACTTCAAGGCACCTTTGGGAGGAAACGTCAGTGCTATGGATAGTGCTAAAGTTGTGCCTGCTGAAGCATTGGCATCAGCTTATATTAATACTGATCCCCAAGCTTGGGCTAAGTTGCAGCAGTTTGGTACTCCTCAAGCCCAGCAGTTACTGGCTCAAAATCTAGAGAACTTCAAAAAACAGGTATTTACCGACAACAATATCTCTTACGAAAACGACATCCAACCCTGGGTTGGTGGGGTGATGATTGCTGTGCTGCCACCAAATCTAGCTAAACCTGCACAATTAACAACCCCGGCACCAGGACAGACGCAAAATATCCTGTTAGTTGTGGGCATCAAGGACAAATTAGGCGCCCTGAATTTTGCGAACAAATTGAAGGCAGACAAAAATTCGAAAATTCAGGAATCAGACTATAAAGGCGAAACGATTACGGAAATTGATCAAGGAAAACCAACTTATAGCGCCGTATTGAATAATGCTGAGGTGGTGTTATCACCCGAAAGGCACACAGTAGAAGAGGCTATTGACACCTTTAAAGGTCAACCTTCCTTTGCTAGTAAAGAAGGTGCAAGTAACATTCTTGCCCAAGGTGCAGAGGTCCAAAACCCCCTTGTCCAGGTTTATGTACCTGAGTATGGCAGTGTGGTACAGCAATTAGTAGCAAGCAACCCCCAAGCCCCACAGTTATCACCCCAAGCCCTCAACCAATTGAAGCTAGTAAAATTTATGGTGGCAGGTGTTGGTGTTGATGAAGCAGGACTCCGCTTCAAAGCGTCAGCCAATCTAGATCCCAATCTGAACCAAATTCCCTATCAACAGACCTCTAGTAAGATTATTGGGCAACTTCCCAGTGATACCTTTGCGCTCATTAACGGTCAGGGAATTAGTCGCATCTGGCAAACCTTTTTAGAGCAGTCAAAAGATTACCCCCAAATTCAGCAGCAACTACAACAGGTTCGAGAACGACTCCAAACAGCTAATTTTGACCTAGATAAAGATATTTTTGGCTGGATGGACGGAGAATTTGCCATCAGTGCTATTCAATCCAATCAGGGTGTATTAGCCCCAGTTGGTTTTGGCGGGGCTTTATTATTTAATACCAGCGATCGCCAAACAGCAGAAGCCACTTTGGGTAAATTAGACGACCTAGCTAAAAAGCAATCAGTGAATGTTGCCCAAAGAAATATTGAAGGTAAAGACATTACTGAATGGCAAATTCCCCAACAGGGAGCTTTATTGGCCCACGGATGGCTAGATCAAAATACCCTATTTGTAGCTATTGGGGGACCAATTGCCGATTCTGTCGTAGAGCATAAAAGTCCCACACTAGATGCCAGCGACACCTTCAAGGCTGCTACAGATTCTTTGCAGAAGCCTAATGGGGGTTACTTCTATCTAGATATGGATAAGGCACTCACCTTACTCAATCATATTAGCCCCCTAGCTACATCCTACCCACCGGGAACAAGTGACATTCTCAATTCCATCCGTGGTGTGGGAATTACTGCCCTTAGCCCTGATAAATCTACTAGTAAGCTAGAGATGTTGGTAGCATTGAAACCGAATACTGCTAAGTAGAATCGTTTTGGAGGCAGGGGGCAGGGGGAGGAGGCAGGGAGTAGGGAGCAGGGGGCAGGGGGCAGGGGGCAGGAGGATCCAAAACTCCTATTCCACAAGGATTATCAAACTTCTAACTTGAAAGAGAGGTATAAGGGTGTAGGGTGTACAGAAGGAACCTCTTTCATGCTTGGTGGTGAAAATTTTTTCATTGGGACTGCCTCCTTCATTTGACCCAGTTTTAGAAGAAGTAGATAGGATGCAAGGAATTTTGGATTTAACAAATCAATCTCTCCCCTGCCCCCTGCAAGAACTGCCTCCTCCTCCCTCCTTTTCACTCTTCTGAAAGAATCAAAATTTTGGAGAATAGTAAATAAACTTAAATAAACCTAGACTCACTCCATAATATGCCGCATCCTTTCCTGAAACGCTTGCAAAGTCCAGAAACTCCAGTCATCGTGTTTGACGGTGCTATGGGAACTAACCTCCAAACTCAAAACCTCACTGCCGAAGACTTTGGTGGTCTACAGTATGAAGGTTGTAATGAGTACTTAGTTCATAGTAAACCGGAAGCTGTGGCTAAGGTTCACCGAGACTTTCTCGTTGCTGGTGCTGATGTAATTGAAACGGATACCTTCGGTGGTACGTCTATAGTGCTGGCAGAGTATGATTTAGCAGACCAGGTTTACTATCTCAATAAAAAAGCTGCTGAAATAGCTAAAAGCGTAGCTGCTGAATTTTCCACACCGGACAAACCCCGGTTTGTTGCTGGTTCCATTGGTCCAACGACCAAACTCCCCACTTTGGGACATATAGATTTTGACACAATGAAAGCGTCATTTGCGGAACAAGCTACCGCCCTATTTGATGGGGGTGTGGATTTATTTATTGTGGAAACTTGCCAAGATGTGCTGCAAATTAAAGCCGCACTCAATGGGATTGAGGAAGTTTTCGGGCAAAAGGGGGAGCGACGACCATTAATGGTGTCTGTAACTATGGAAAGTATGGGAACAATGCTGGTGGGGACCGAAATCAGCGCCGTACTAACCATTTTGGCACCTTACTCAATTGATATTCTCGGTCTAAATTGCGCCACAGGGCCGGACCTGATGAAACCGCATATCAAGTATTTATCAGAACATTCACCTTTCATTGTCTCCTGTATTCCCAATGCGGGTTTACCAGAAAACGTGGGTGGTCAAGCACATTACCGCTTGACACCGATGGAATTACGCTTGGCGTTGATGCACTTTGTTGAAGATTTGGGTGTCCAAGTGATCGGGGGTTGCTGTGGGACACGTCCAGAACACATTCAACAATTGGCGGAAATAGCTAAGGACTTAAGACCAAAGGTGAGGCAGCCAAGTTTAGAGCCAGCGGCTGCATCAATCTATACTACTCAGCCCTACGACCAGGATAACTCTTTCCTCATTATTGGGGAACGGCTCAATGCCAGTGGTTCTAAAAAGTGTCGGGACTTATTGAATGGGGAGGACTGGGATGGCTTAGTATCAATGGCACGGGAGCAGGTCAAGGAAGGTGCCCATATTCTTGATGTTAACGTCGATTATGTGGGACGAGATGGGGTGCAGGATATGCACAAGTTAGTTTCCCGCCTTGTCAATAATATTACTCTCCCCCTGATGCTCGATTCGACGGAATGGGAGAAGATGGAAGCGGGCTTAAAGGTGGCTGGGGGTAAGTGCCTACTCAATTCCACTAACTACGAAGATGGGGAACCCCGCTTTTTTCAGGTGTTGGAGTTGGCGAAAAAGTACGGTGCAGGTGTAGTTATTGGGACTATTGATGAAGAGGGTATGGCACGGACAGCACAGAAAAAGTTTGCCATTGCCCAACGTGCCTATCATCAAGCTGTTGGGTATGGTATCGCCCCAACGGAATTATTTTTCGATACATTAGCTTTGCCTATTTCTACAGGGATTGAAGAAGATCGAGAAAACGCCAAAGCCACCATTGAAGCCATTAGGCAGATTCGCCAAGAATTACCAGGTTGTCATGTGATTTTGGGGGTATCTAATATTTCCTTTGGTCTGAATCCGGCAGCGCGAGTTGTCCTTAACTCGGTGTTCCTGCACGAAGCAATGATGGTAGGAATGGATGCAGCCATTGTCAGTGCTAGTAAGATTTTACCACTAGCGAAAATTGAGGTTCCCCATCAAGAAATCTGCCGCCAGTTGATTTACGATCAACGCAGATTTGATGGGGATATCTGCATCTACGATCCCCTATCAGAACTGACGACTGTATTTGCTGGGGTGACAACCAAGCGGGACAAAGGGGTTGATCAAAGTTTACCTATCGAAGAACGTCTGAAGCGCCATATTATTGATGGTGAACGCATCGGGTTAGAAGGGCAACTGACAAAAGCTTTAGAGAAATATCCCCCGCTGGAAATTATTAATACCTTCCTCCTAGATGGGATGAAAATTGTTGGTGAGTTGTTCGGTTCAGGACAAATGCAATTACCTTTTGTCTTGCAGTCTGCAGAAACGATGAAATCAGCGGTGGCATTCCTAGAACCATTCATGGAAAAGTCGGAATCTGGGAACCATGCCAAGGGAACGTTTATCATTGCCACTGTGAAAGGGGACGTACATGATATTGGGAAAAACCTTGTGGATATCATCCTTTCTAACAATGGTTACAAGGTGATTAACTTGGGAATTAAACAGCCAGTGGAAAATATTATTCACGCCTATGAACAGCATCAAGCTGATTGTATTGCTATGAGTGGGCTCCTGGTGAAATCCACGGCTTTTATGAAAGAGAATTTAGAGGTTTTTAACGAAAAGGGCATTACTGTGCCTGTGGTCTTAGGTGGTGCAGCCCTAACTCCTAAGTTTGTCTATGAGGATTGCCAAAATACCTATAGGGGTAAGGTAGTTTATGGGAAAGATGCCTTTGCTGACTTGCATTTTATGGATAAGTTGATCCCAGCAAAGGCTACTGGGAATTGGAATGATTTACGGGGATTTTTAGATGAGGCTCCTGTAGAACACAAGAGGCAGGAACCGAGAAATCAGGTTGTAGCTGATGCTGTACCCCAGGAAGTAGACACCTGTCGTTCCGAGGCAGTGGCAATAGATATTACCCGCCCCACACCACCTTTTTGGGGGACACAGTTGTTACACCCGAAGGATATTTCCTTAGCGGAAGTATTTTGGTATTTGGATTTGCAGGCCTTAGTTGCTGGACAGTGGCAATTCCGCAAACCCAAGGACCAATCTTCGGCAGAATATCAAGCTTTTTTGGCTGAGAAGGTGTATCCAATTTTGGAGGCTTGGAAGCTGCGAATTATTCAGGAGAATTTGTTGCAACCCCAGGTGATTTATGGGTACTTTCCCTGTCAAGCTGAGGGGAATTCTCTACACATTTATGAAACAAACCAGGTAGGGTCCAAGGAAATCGGGAAGTTTGAGTTTCCCAGGCAGAAGTCTTTGCGGAGGTTGTGCATTGCTGATTTCTTTGCACCTCGGGAGTTGGGGGTAATTGATGTGTTCCCGATGCAGGCTGTGACCGTGGGGGAGGTAGCTACGGAGTTTGCCCAAAAGCTATTTGCTCAGAATCAGTATACAGATTACCTGTATTTTCACGGTCTAGCGGTACAGGTGGCGGAAGCACTAGCTGAGTGGACACACGCTAGAATTCGGCGGGAGTTGGGTTTTGCAGCTGAGGAACCAGATAATATCCGGGATGTTTTAGCCCAACGTTATCAAGGTTCACGGTATAGCTTTGGCTACCCAGCTTGTCCGAATATTCAGGACCAATATCAGCAATTGAAGTTGTTGGGGACTGACAGGATTAATTTATATATGGACGAAAGTGAGCAACTTTATCCTGAACAGTCTACGACGGCAATTGTGGCTTACCACCCAGTAGCTAGATACTTCAGCGCGTAAATTACCCACACTCCCTTTCAGTTATCCATAACTCATGAATAATCTTACACAGTAACGATTATTCATGAGTTCTTTTTATAGCAGTCGCCATCAGTCTTACAGCAGTTTCTGATCAACCTGAGTATGGTGTAAGAAATAAGCTGTAAATAGCTCTTGATAAGAGTTCTGACTTTTCCCGTTAAGTCTGGAAAAGCTTGAGGAGAAAGGGTTTAGAGGCAGTAGAGAATTAGTGGTATACTTGTGGGGATAAAAGTATAAGATAGGATAAGCAATGCTGGAGTGGTGGGAGAAAAATTTTGCAACCTTTGACCTAGGCGATCGCCGATTGAACGAGCGAGCAACGTCAATCGGGCGAGCAGTGTGTCAAGGATTTGGGAAAGCACTTTCAGAGATATTGAGTACGGGAAAGGTACTGAAAAGAGCCTATGAGTTTTTGCCAACCCGAAAGTAGAATTTGACAAGATAATAGAGCCGCACTGTCAGATGACATCGGAAATAGCAGCAGAGTATGAAGTGATACTGTGTGTGGGAGATACCACCTTCCTTGACTACGACCGAATTTTAGATTTTAGATTTTGGATTTTAGATTAGAAATTCAAAATCTAAGATTAGAAATTCTTGCATCGAAAATCTAAAAAGGTCTCAAGCCCCCAAATTTATTTGTGGCATAAATCCAAAATCTACAATCTAAAATTTTTTACTCAAGCCCCAACATCGACGGTATGGGG
>Ga0116227_10015429_pt1 | contig 11305 bp, 8 predicted proteins | sample S1TSphgellanicum_FD_89693 | JGI IMG/M metagenome (GOLD analysis project Ga0116227, IMG submission 89693) | Host-associated microbial communities from peat moss isolated from Minnesota, USA - S1T2_Fb - Sphagnum magellanicum MG | ecosystem: Host-associated > Plants > Peat moss > Unclassified... | reverse complement strand
CTAATGTACTTTCTTGCTGGTTTTTTTTTTTAATCTCACCCTATGTATGACCAAACTCGGGGTTCTGGTGCTGTGTTTGTCTTGCTTTACTACGGATAACTCTAACACCCATGTGATACCCAGGATGACCTGAATAATTTGTTTTTGATACCCATTTTGATACCCAAAATAATTCATTTGTGATACCCATGTGATACCCAATACTACTGTAGGACCTGAATAATTTATTTATGATACCCATGTGATACTGCCCAATACTGTAGCACCTTAGCGTTGACTTTTCTTTCCTTTTTTGAAATGTAATTAAGCACATTAAATATTATTTTCAATTTTTTTTGGATTGCATTATATAATTATTCATTTATATTTTTGACATTAATATTAAAAAATAAATCATTTTTTTATCCATTTTGATGCACATAATGTTTGGAACTTTTTTTTTGGTTCTTGTTTGGTTGTGTCTTTTACATGAATTCTTGTTTCCCAATAAGGTTCAATATGCCATTGAGATGGAATTGTTGCAATGACTATGAAATGTTATAAAATTTGCTAGAGCCATTTCCACCTTGTGAGCAATATAGTTTCTTTTTCATGATTTGGTTATTCATTTTGCAATGATAGAAAAGAAACATAATTACACTTCATTGAACTCACTAGCACAAGAGTCTTTCAAGCTTGTGATTAGATGGGAATAATAAAAGCAATGGTCACACGTTTCCTTGAAAGAATTAAGAAACAATGATTCTTTATATCAAAATATTTCACCAAACGCTCAAAATGTTTCTCCCTTTTTTTAGTTTACATGATTTCACAATCTAATTGAAAATGAATGAGACTTGAACTTGCTTGCCATTGCCAAAATTTGAAAATTCAACATTTCATCCAATTTTTTTTTATTTCAACAATTTAAAGTATAATTTAATTAATGTTGAATCTATTAATATATTACAATACTTCATTATCCTTTATATCAAATCCCACATTCAAAAAGGAAAAAGATTAAATACCTCTTAAGCTTGAAAAAAATAGGTTATTAAATTATTTTAATATAGATCATGTATGGAAATGAAAAGGCACATGTTGATAAAGGACCTTTCTAAAGAGTGATCAGAGTTTTGAAGTTGTTAAGCAAGAAGGAAGTCTAGTGAAGCTCTATGATGATGACAACTTTTGAACAAGGAAGTATTACAAACCAATTTTGTTCCAAATTAGCTCAAGGTAGGTGAATGTCAATCCAATTTAAACATTTCCCCCCTCAAAGACATGGTGAAAATGTGGTGATGGAAAAAGTTGGTAATCTATTCAACACTTGTCATGAGTGACTTAGAAAACCTAGGTAGTTGAATCCTTTCCATGGAAAGCTCAAAATGGTTCTCTTGGTTAGGATGTTTTAGAATCACAAAGGACTTTTGATTATGTGTGGAAAAAAAATCTTCAATAGGGTTTTGGAAAAGGACACCTTTAAACAAGAAATTGCATACCAATTTAACCACATAATAATAAAATGCCAATTAATCATGTGGCAAATTGGATTCATAAGTTGAATAAGAAACACAAATCAAAAAATGTCAAGTCAAAATTTGATGTAAGATGAAAACTAATCATGCCATTTTATTTATTACATTCAAAATTGGATAATCATGCACTAGATGGCGTAGATTGATTAAAAAGTGGCATTGAATTGGATATTTTTCATGGTCAACCTTAATAAATAAAAACATGTTTACCCATGATGAAAAGATGCACCATCCATCTTTCTCCAAGAGCCAATGCAATGCAAAACTATAGGTCATTAAAGTCAATTCCTAGCACCATATCAATTTGTGGCACTATCTTCACTTCGAAAGGATGTAACTCAAATGGTAGCATATGCAAAGTCATCCATCCTGGCAACTTCAAACTTGTAGGGTCATCCATGTTGAAAAGATGAATCCATTCTTGGTAAATTAATGTCCCCCACAAGGCCTTGTGAATTGTCAATGTCAAAAATTTCTTCACAATCACAAATCGGATGTTAAATAGGTGAAAAGAGAAAATCACAAAAAAGGTACCCCATGTTAGTGAAGGAAAGAAGGATGCCCTAAAACAAGTATTGAATAATCAAATTGGGGATGATGCAGCACTAAATGTGCCATGTCATGTAACCAATTCACCAAGGTTAGAAAAAGAATTTGAAAGGAGCACAATCATAAACAAAAAGTTGAAACTCAACCAAATGTGGTCACATTGAAGCTTTGGCTAGAAGGGGAGAAATTTTGACCTCCTTTATTCCAAATGTTAAAAGAAATGCATTTATTCCAAGCACTTTTAAGATGAAAATGCCCATTGAACCAAATGATTCAAAAGAGAAAATTTCATGTATAGGATTTTTAAGGTCTCTTGTGGTGAATTTTTGAAACCCAATTTGGAGTAGTTTAAGGTGTTAATGGTATGGTTCCCAAGGAAGGTTTGAAACAGTAAAAAAACATTAGATGAAATGGAAACAAAGAGAACAAAGAGGATGTCATTGTAATGGAAGATACAACTTGGAAGATGGTGATCCCTAATTTGCAAGTGCTATTAAATGGTGTCAACACTGACCTACTCGCCAAAAATCAACCTTTGCTTAATACCCAATCACCCAAACAATATGAAGCCTAGTTCATGTTCCACAAGGTATTCAAAAAAAGCAACCCAACTACTTCAAATGCCATTTTAAAAAGAGGTGTCACAAGAAAACCTTGTGAAATCCTAACACCCAATCACCTAGCCGAACAAACACCAAGTCTACTAAGAATTGATATTGACGTTACCAAACCAAATTCACAAGTGTTAAACATTCTATGAAACATTGGGTGCATGGATCATGAAAACAACAATGGCAAGGGTGTCTCACTAATTGTGCAATAGTCTCAAAACATATTCACGATAAGGAACATATCACAACAATTGATTCAAGTTACATAATTTCATCCAAACCCCTTAAGAGACCTTAATGGTAGTAGAGATTTGGATCTCACTCTGATGTATTAAAAAAAGATCTTCTTAGCAAGCTAAAGCTTTATAAAAAAAAGGAACAACTTACAAATAATCAAAGGCTTTCATACTACATCATTCATTGGCACAAGAGGCTTCACCTCAATCCCCATCAGGGATTGAACTTTGGTGCTTCAAAAAAACAAGGAAAAGAAGGTCCATGTGAGGGGAAAATGGGCAAAGTATTGTTAGGAAGGACTAATAGACCATGAAGTTACACTTAATGTCATACAACACCTACATTTTCAACTTGGAAGAAAAGGCTTACAAGTTTAGTCATTATTTTAAAGGTATTCCCCTAGAATTGATGTCATGTTCATTCAAGAGCATAAGTAAAAAAGAAACAAAGCTAAGAAGGTAAGAAAGCTCTTGTGGAGGGAAGCAAGTTGTTGGTGTGTTGAAGCTATGGAGGATACACCTCCAATTTGTAGCAAGGTCAAGCAAATAAAGGTGGCACATGCATTGTAATGGACCCTAATTGCACCCAGTTTGTTTCCCATTATGGAACCACGTGGGGCAACCAAGTCCAATGGTTATTATTGAATGGCATGCTTGGGGGTTACTTGGGTTTCATTAACATCTATCAACCTAGCAAATTGATGTAGAATGTGGGAACATTTGGCTTCAAAACTTGTTGCATATTGTAAATGAATTATTTGTGAATATTTTAATATGGTCAAAAATACAAAAGATAAAACCTCTAACTATGGCAAGCTTCTATTTGGAAAAGAGAGATTAGCTTGGTAACCTTTCAAATTGTCCCTTGATGTAGTAGAGCTACCTAGATTAGAAAGGTCTTTGAAATGTTCATGGGAGAATGTTAGAAAAGGAATGCAAAGAAGCATGGCTTGCTTAGATAAGATTTACCTTCCACACTAGTTCCTTCAAAAGCCATATTTTAAAACGGTGTGATACAGAGTAAGAGGAGGTGGAGTGAGATCTAATCACCATTCAATTAACTACATCTTAGAACTCCAAGAAAAACTCATTAAAAGATCCTACTAAAAAATGAACACACAAGGTACCTAGAAGAAGCAAAGGGTGTCATTCACATAATCTAATTGGAATCACTATAAAGTATGCCTTTCATCTCCAAGATGAAAAAAACCATTAAATGTTGTACAAGGGTTTCTATGAGCATAAGGCTACTAATTTTACAACTCAAGAAGAGGACGTAAGGAATGAGTTTGAGGCTACTCAAGGTACACTCCAAAATGCAATCCATGACATGCATTTATAGCAAAAAATCAATGAGCTCTTTATGAAAGTGCAAGATTTTGAAAACATCAAGAACACATGAAGGATAATATGATCTCAACAAAGAAGGAAAGGAAGAAGATACACCACGTGTAAACATTTATTTGCAACAAGCTGTGAAATAAATCTGAAGTCCATAATCTCGATTTTCAAAAATAAAAGGGGAGAAGTGTTCATCGGGAAAAAGGAAATGGAAGATGTATTCATGGACTTTATTGTAAGTGTTTTGTACCATGAAACATCCTTTAGTTTTGAAACAATGGTAGCTCACATATTAAGAACATAATACTTGTTCCACAAAAAAAATTAAAATAGATGAGTAAAACCTTAGCTAAACATGTTGCCAAACAACTATAATGCAAATGGCAAAAGGAAAATTAACCTTGAACCCAAACAAAGTCATCATATAGTTCTATAACAAAATTTGGGACTTCATTGGCCTTGAATATTAATACATGATCTCTCAAGCAATACGGGAATGTAAGCTACTTAAAAGAATGACAAAGGGACTCATTCCCTTGATTAACAAATCTAAGGATAGGGAGAATATGGGAAATTGGAGACTCATCACCTTTCTAAATGTTGCATGCGTGTATTCACGATTGGGGTACCAAAAAGGAATGACTTATCATATGTAAAGGACTGCGAAGGACAACTTTGAATTTTTGTTTGTCTTACATTATTATAATTTTAGTGTATTGTTATATGCCAATAGATAAAATGATGTCTTGTTAACTTAATAAAAATATTTTAAATAATTTGGAAACTATGTAAATGTTATTTTGAGTCTTATAACTTCACTATCTCAAGTGTTTAAATTGTTTTTTTTTTTTAAAGGAATCCAAAGGAATGCATAAAGTCATACAATTGAGTTCAAATTTTTTGTACAACAAAAAAATGCCCCCTTCTATAAAAGTAAATGTTTGTTGGATGAACTTGATGAGAAACCAAATTGTACAAAAATTTCAAAATCTTGAAATTTTGCAAGAAAGGGCTACAAGGCAAAGGACTCAGTTTTTAACCGTTTGACCAAAACATTATGTTCAATGCGTTCAAAATGTCTAGTTTTAGGTGCATGTCACATGTGTAGGAAATAATCTTGTCAAAAAACATGTTTGGTTATCGATTGAAACTCATAAATTGGGATTTTCTAGGATATTTTACGTTGTTGGCTATAAACCAAAATGTTGATTCACAATTATGTATGGATGTGAAAACTCAACACCTTCACATAAATTATCTTAAATTGGAATTTTTAATTTTTCTCATTTAAATTTGTTTCAAATAAATGTTATATGCAAAAAGTAGCCCCACAAGTGTTGTAAAATTTTTATTTTTTTTTTTGGAATCCCAACTATGAATAAGCCCACATATGATTTTTTTTGCAAAAACATTACAACTATATCTTCAACCTCTTCTAAGGGAAATAATTGACTCTAATTAAACTACATTCCTTCCTTTTTATTTCATTCTTAATAATGTGTTGCTCATTCATTATACCATCAATTGGGTGAAAAAATCTAATTAGCTTCTAATGTTTTTAAAGTTAAACTTCACCAAAGCCTATGATAATGTTAGTTGTAACTTCTTCTTCCTAGCCATGGACCATTTTAAAATAGCTACAAATTTTTAATAGATATGGTTAAGTTTCTATTGCAAAAAACAAAAGCTTTAGATTACATGAATGAAGCAATTTCATCTTCATTTAAAATTCAAAGGGGGTGAAATAATTTGCCTACTCTCCTCTTATTTGTTCCTTATTACATGAAAGATCTTAAATCTCATTATTAAATAAGATTTCCATTGAAGAAAGTGTTAAATGTTGGATTACCAAATCAAATGTTGAAGTTGGTTTTTATAATTTACTACAACATTCTTGTAATCCAGAATTACTGATAGTAGGTAGGAATGTCTAAAAAGCCATTATTTCCATTGTTTTAGGTTTTAACTTACCTTCACAATTTTTATTATTTTTTATAGAATTCTTGTTAATTGGAGTTAAGTGGCTTGAATTTAACCATTAAAGTATGATCTTGGTCGACTTTGGAAAAAAATTAAGTAGAATTGCGTTTGTGTGATTGAATAAATAAATTTTGAATAAGGATCTAGTAGTGGTATTAAGTTAATAGTGTAATATATTTCTAATACCTTTATAATGTGTGGAGGTGTGTGTGTCTGTGTAGATCAAACTTGAATAAAACCTACAATAATGGTACTAATCCACTATTATAACATTTTGGTAGTTTTATATATTATGTGGTTGTACAACAATGAATTAATATTTTCATTTTTATGTGTTATTCCCATTACTAGAATGTGTGTTACTTAGGTGCAAGTAGGTGTTGAAGTTATTATGTCCATTAATATTTAATTATAATATGAAAATTTCAAAAAGTTCACTATTAGAGTTGTAATATTGTTAGAATTATCTACTAGGGATTAAAATAACAACTTACTAAAGGCATAACTCCATCCCAATAGCTTGGAACAAATGTTGTTTATTCCAATTTCTTATCTATGTTAGTTAACTACCACAAAACTTGCCCCCTAAAGATCTAGGTGCAATAGTCTTTTTCTTTTTTAAAAAAATCCAATAATCTTTTAATTAGTAAATTATTTTGGCATTTGAGTTCTTTGTGCCAAGAGCTCATAATTGAATGGGGTATTCTTCATTAAAAACTAAAGTAAGTAATCTAACTCTACAACCTTTGTTTTCACATATTCACCTATTCAATTAAAATGACTTATTGTTTTCCACCTTGGTAATATGTTCTATTTGATTCCTAGGGGAAAAAAAAATCCAAGAGGTGAAAAGGGTAATGCTTCTTGGCAAAGTGAAGCAACAATCCTATCTCAATATGTCAATGACATTACATTTACTATAATGGGAAAGAAGACAATTTTATTAACCTAATGAAATTTTTTGATCTTTTCTTGAATAGTTGTGGCAAGTGGAAATAAATTATGACAAGAGTTTGGCCAACGAGAACACACAAAAATTCCAAAATAAACCAAATAGACATTGAGGTAAACATAGGAAAATGACTTGTTGAAATTATTAGGCTTAATTGCAGGTTTGGGCTTAATAAATCTTAGAGAAGTGACAATTGCATCGATGTGAAAATGGATGTTTTGAACATTAAAGCTAGGAAAATCAAACCTAAAAAAACACTATTAAAACACAAGCTAGGTATGAGTGTGCCTTCTAAGCACCACAAATGGGTATTCAATGGGCAATGATTCCAAGTTGAGTTTTAGTGCTTGGTTCTAAACTATGGGTTGTACCATACATGCATGGAAACATGTTACTTGTAATGTGGGGTTAATGTAAGAATGAGTGGACCAATGTGCTACAAGAAATAGGTTGGAGTAAACTACAAAGGTTTTCAAGTAATGCCTTAAACATTTTTTTCATTTGATCTAAAGCCCAACTAAAGGACCTTATTCCTAACATGTGTGCGCAAGAACAACCTAAAAAGCTCTCCTTTTCAGTATTCTATGGACTCTTGAAAAAACCTTATTTTTAGGAAATTAAAAGGTTCATAAATAAAATCCTATAAATGCAATGATGCAAAAAATTTCAAGCTTAATTTTTTTGATGTGTTATGTAATCAAAATCAAGTCCCTAACAAACACATCATAAATCGTTGAACCATTTGAAAGTCCATATATAAATTTGCTACCAAGATTACAGTCCATAATTTTTGACTTTGGAAATCCATATCTCTTGTGGTTTTCTTTATTATGGAAATTTATAAAGTGCAACAAATACATATTCAAGTTGATATCCTCAAATTTAGTCCCCTTAAAACAATTGTTTGATTTATCGATCAAATATGTTCATTAGAATGACTTTGTAAAGTATTTTTAAAAGTCCATATTTTGGTCCACTATTCCTACACTAATATGGTTTTGGAACCCTGGTGTTGGTAGAATCCATAGCCTAAGTCAACATTTGGTGTTCTTCAAATTTCAAAGGTCATAATTTTAGTATTTCAATTCTTGAAGTGCATGATCTACACAAAGAGGGCCTTAACTGGCACTTGGTGGGACAAAAAAACATTTGGATTTTTTCCCATGAGACTCCATAAATGTTCAATTTGATATAAAAGATGAAGAAAGATGCATTTGGGAAAGGATTGTAGATGGTTTATTAAAGTTTTGAATTGACAAACTTATAAATCCAAAAACCCAAATGTAGGTAAACAAGTGGGTCAACATCTATGGTGAGGAAGATCATGAGATCCCATGGCAATTTGTTACACATTGAAACTTTTCACACCTAAAAACAAGGAAAACTTCTAGACCCTCAACATTCCCTATGAAATCCCGTTGTATTATATGAACCATTAAACTAAAACCCTACAATGGTGGTTAGAGGAATGAAAGCTTTTAGGTTGAATTAAATGAATGAAGGTCATCGAAGTAAAAAGAGGAGTTGACAAGGCCCAATTCTTTTTCTTCTACAGGGCCCCTAGCAAATTTGGAATTCAAACTTAAACCTTGGGTGTGGGAGTCACATAGTGGGCTCTTGAAATACTCTGCCAAGATTAGCATGTTGCTTGTCAAAATGGGAAGAAGCTCAACAAATCAATCCCAAATAAAGGGATCATGTTCCTCCCACAAACCTTTCGCCCAAAATGGAAGTTGATATCTAGCTTGAATATCATTCTAAGGAGGTAAGGTTTTTATGGACAATTTGGCATAAAGTTGTGGCTATGAACACATGATAGGCTAAGATAAATGGAGAGATTGATGCATGTTAATGATACTTTTAAGCAAGAATTAATAAGTTGATTTATTAATATTTTTAACGGAATATATTGCTATTGGGTTCTTGTCTTAGTTTGTTAGCATAGATACCATGTATCTAAACTAACTGAGACAATTCTAACATACACATCAACTTACAAGCAATATCATAATCCAAAAAATAGATATGAAAAAGAGAATGCATTTCCAATATTTATCAAATTGTTTTTCATTCTCCATTCTCTTCTTTTCCCATGAAAGAAATGTCTTCTTCTTCTTTATTCTACATCAACACCCTTTTCCTACATTTCTAAAAGAAAAATATTCAAAAGTTCTTTTATTTTCCTTGCAAACCAACTCCTCGACTTTCTTGATTTCCTCCTTAAATAATACAAAGATAGTTGTAATTTTCTAACCATTTTTGTATTAGCAAATCAACTTGTTATTGTCATGTCAAATTGACTTGTTACCATCATGTCAAATCAACTTCCAAACTAATCAACTTGCTACATATGTTTGATTTACTATTAAATGTCAACTTGTTTTTCTATCATCCATTCTTTTTACTCTAACTTGTTGACTTGCCAATTAGTAAATGTTATTCTCTTAATTTCTTTTCATTACAATGCAAATTATGTTTCATGCATGAAAAACCCACCAAAAATGGTCATGCATAAGATTTGGGAGTGTGGTTAAACCAAGACATCTTGGAATTAGGCTATGAGATTCATTCATAAGTTCAATCCTTTAGAAATATCAACAAACATTGGAAGAGGTTGGGTATAAAGTAACGCCAAAAATACTTAAGATTCTATGTAAATCATTTGGAGCTTTTACAAGGGATCAATGTGTGATACACTTGGTTAGAACTAGTGTTGTGCTGGTTTTTTTTTTTGAAGAAAACCTTTGCTTTTGATTCTTTAAAAAAATTTGGAGGTTCATCGGGAATGGGTTAAAATTTAGTTCTTCTCATTTTAAAACCCTACAATTTTGATTTTGACACATTTTTTCAAATTCAAAAACCTTGAAACCCATTTCAAAACTAGGTCTAGTTCCATGTAAACACACTTCTCTATGCTAAGTATTGTATAAATAGAAAGTTATATATTAAAATCAGGGTTTACAAAGGTAGGGAATTCAATGACTAATACGAATTAATATTCAACTTTAAAGTTGAATCTACTTGTCAACATTTCAAAAAAACTTCAACTTGTTTGCTTAAATAAAACATCCTTGTTTTCAAGAATGTTTTTTCATGGTTTCAATTTTGGATCTGAATTTAACAAAAGACTAGTTCCAATGTTCAATTCTTATCTCAATTCCGAGAGGAAAATGTGAATTTGAGTCTAGGCCACAAAAACCTAACTTAAAACCCCAGTTTAAAAATTGGATACCTTCACAACATTAGTTAAAACGGAATGATTTATTGTTTAATGATAATCACTAGACTAACATTTAACTTGGAAAATTGATGTGGGAAGTTCTCATTGATTATGTTAGGCTTGCTTGCCTATGCACCTTGAGAAGCATCCTGAAGTTGAGAATGCTATGCTAACATGGTTTGATAGATTGTGGTGTGGTGTCCGCAACACACCAATTGTTTTAAAGATGGTAGAAAAGTTCAATGGACCTATCAAGTCTTGAGGATGTGTGTTTTTTTTAAAAATTTGGTTAAGCATGGTCTTTTTGGCTAGGGTTGGTTTTCCTTTGATTTTGGTCCCCCATTTTTTTCCCTCTTTGCAATGGATCTCATTCATTTGTCCTCAGAAAAAATGCATGTGTTAATTTATCCTTCAAATTTCAGTTTTCGTGATTTTGCAATTTTTTTAGTGACAAAAAATACTCAAAATTCATTATCTTTCAGACCTTATGTTTAAAAATTATAAAATAACTCCCATAAAACCCTATTCATCGCGAGCTTTTCAGAAATATCAAGAATGCACCCACCCCAATTTCTTAAATCTAATTTTCGTAACAAAAAGTGTTCAAATTCAATAACTCCCGCACAGTGCATCTGAACTCCAAACATTGGGAAACCACCATGGTGATGCACCTCGCTACTCATTAAGGGCTTTTTTCCAACACTCCACCAAGAGCACAGCAAGAGCTTGCCTGGGTTTGAGAAAAAGTCGGCTACATAGAAATTCAAGACACTTGAAAGGTTGAATTTGCACAATTTATGTCTGTGTGATGGGAATTTTTGTTTGCAGCATAGTGCCCAGAAGAGTTCACATTTGCACAAATTGTTTTTTTCCCTTTTGGGGGGGGGGGGGGGGGGGGG
>Ga0116227_10015428_pt1 | contig 11306 bp, 8 predicted proteins | sample S1TSphgellanicum_FD_89693 | JGI IMG/M metagenome (GOLD analysis project Ga0116227, IMG submission 89693) | Host-associated microbial communities from peat moss isolated from Minnesota, USA - S1T2_Fb - Sphagnum magellanicum MG | ecosystem: Host-associated > Plants > Peat moss > Unclassified... | reverse complement strand
AGTTGTTCGTCTGCGTGAACGACGCCGCATTCGCGCCGGTAATCGCGATGGAACCGATCGCCAGCGCCGCATTGCCGCTGTTGGTCAGCGTCGCCGTCTGCGCGGCGGGAGTGGTGCCCGCAACCGCCGTGAAGCTCAGCGAGGCGGGAGTGAGCGCCGCCACCGGCACCGTCACCATGCCGGTGAGCGACGTGCTCTGTGTCGCCGGGGTTGCGTTGTCGGTCGCGACGAGCGAAGCTGCATAGCTCCCCGCGGCGATGCCGGTAAAGCTCACGGTGATGGTGCAGGAGGCGTTCACCGCCAGCGTGGCTCCGCAGTTGTTCGTCTGCGTGAACGACGAGGCGTTCGCGCCGGTAATGGCAATCGACGAGACGCTCAGCGCCGCGCTGCCTGCATTCGTCAGCGTGGCCGTCTGGCTTGTCGCGGCCGGTCCTCCCGCCGTTGCGCTGAAGCTCAGCGAGGCGGGAGCCAGCGCCGCTCCGGGGCTGGTTCCCGTCCCGGTCAGAACTGCGGTTTGCGTGCCAACCGCATCGACGATCGACAGGCTGGCCGAGAAGCTGCCGGCGGCTGCCGGAGAGAAGATAACGGCAACCGTGCAGGAACCGTTCGCAGCCAGCGACGAGCCGCAGGTGTTGCCGCTTATCTGGAAGCTGCCGGAATTTGTTCCGCCGAGGCCGACAGAGGCGATCGTCAGCGATGCGTTGCCGGCGTTCACCAGAGTGAAAGTCTGGGCTGCGCTAGTACTGCCGCTTGCCACGCTGCCGAAGTTCGCCGTCGCAGGGGTGAGAGCGGCTTGCGGTGCGGCAGCGGCTATCGCATTGCAGGTCAAGGCGATGGACTGCTGGGGAAACAAAGACGCGAAGCTCACGTTGAAGCTTGCGGTAAGGGTCTCCACAATCGCCGGCACGCAGTTGATCGAAATCGAGCAGCTCGTCCCGGCTGCCAGACTGCTCCCGCAGTTGTCGGAGTAGCCAAAGCCGCCGGGGTTGCTGCCAGTCACACTGAAGCCGACTGGCAGCGCGGTTACGCCGTTATTTTGGAGCGTGGCCGTCTGTGCCGCGCTGACGGTCCCAATGGTCACGTTGCTGAAGTCCATTGTCGTGGGTGTGAGTACGGGCTGTGTGAGGCCCGTGCCGATGAGCGAGATGGTCTGTGTGGCGTATGGGCTGGACGCGTTGAGGCTGTTGTCCGTCAGCACAAGCGAACCGCTGATGTTGCCGGCAGTTGCTGGAGCGAAGTTCACCGCAAGCGCGCAACTGCTTCCCACCCCCAGCGTTGCCGCCGCCGAAGAGGAACTCAACTCCGGGCACGCACCGCTCTCGCTGCTGGAGAGCGAAAAGCTCGTCGAGATACTCGGGTTCGTCCCGGAACTCGGCACCGGAATCGTCAGCGGCGCGTTGCCAATATTGGAAATTGCCGCTCTCAGCGTTCCATCCGCAGTATCGGTGAATCCAACCATCGTTGGCGTTGCAAAGGTCAGCATCGGTTTGCTGACATCCGTCTTGCGAACAAGATTGTTCTTCGTGTCCGCGATGTAGAGATTGCCCGCGCCATCCAGAACAACTTTCTGCGGGCCATTCAAAGAAGCCTGGGTTGCCGGCCCGCCATCCCCACCGAAGCCTGCAGCGCCTCTGCCCGCGACGGTAGAGATGGTCTGGGTGGCCGCATCCACCTTCCGGATGCGGTTATTGGCAAAGTCCGCGATATAGAGATCGCCGCCGGAATCCACGGCAACGCCCATCGGCCAATTCAACTGCGCGCTTGTTGCCGCTCCGCCGTCGCCGTTGTAGCCGCCGCCGAGCGAATTGTTTCCCGCAACGGTATGAATGATGCCGTCTGGCGTGACTTCGCGCACCACATGGTGGCCGGAGTCGCCGATGAACAGGTCGCCGGCGGCGTCCACGGTGACGGCATCGTAGGCGGCATAGATCCCGGTGTGACAGCAGAGTGACAGGTTCGCCTGGGTAGCCTGGCCGCCGTCACCGCTGAAAGTGGTAGAACCTTGACCGGCCGTCGCTGGATTGCCCGCAACCGTCGTAATGACGCCCGAGGCATCGATCTTGCGGATCAGGTTATTGTCTTGATCTTCGAAGTAGAGATTGCCTTGCGTATCGAGCGCGACTCCTTGCGGATAATTGAGGCTTGCCATGGTAGCGGGACCGTTGTCTCCGCTATAACCCTCCGAGCCGTTGCCCGCTACGATTGTGATGTCCTGCGTGAGGGCGTCTATCCTGAAGATGTACTGGTCCTGCGCATCTGGAAAATAGACATTCCCGGCGGCATCGACGGCCACATCACTGGGCGTACTGATCTCCGCGCTGGTCGCGGGGCCGCCAATGCCGCTCACACCGCCCGCGCCCGTGCCCGCTATTACGGTGATGTTGCCCTGGGTATCGACTTTACTGACGGTGTTGCTATAATACGCCACGACATAGACGTTCCCCGCCGCGTCTACCGCTCCGACTATCGGATTGCAAATTGGGCCCTGCACTGCCGGCCCGTTGTATGCGTTGCAGTTTGGAGTATTGGGCTCGCCAGCCAGCGTTGAAATCGTTCCCGGAGTCATTGCCGCCTGGGGGGCGACACCCATTCCGTTCAGGCCGACATTGACATTGCCGCCGCTGGTGACGGCCTGCAGCGGCACCGGACGGACTCCCGGATAGGCGGGGCTGAAGGTGATGGGGACAGTGCAGATGGTCCCGGCGGGGTTCGAGGTGGTGCCATCCACGGCGCATCCGGTGACCATCCCGACGGTGTACTCCTGCTTGCCGCCCTGGGAGGCGGGCACGGTGAAGCTGGTGATGGTCTCGGCGGCGGTCGTCTGAAGGTAGAGATTCTGCGGCGCGCTGCTGGCGCCCACATTGGTGTTCGCGGGCGTGAACGGCGACACCTCGTCCAACGTGTTATTGGCGGAGTCGACAATGAATAGGTTGCCGAAACGGTCGGTCGCCAGGCCCGCCGGAAGCCCAAGCTCCGCATTGATTGCCGGGCCGCCGCTGCCGCTGAAGCCAGAGTTCCCGTTTCCCGCGATCGTGGTGATGATTCCCGTGGATGGGGACACCACGCGAACGACGTAGTTAGCGTCGTCCGCGACGTAGAGATTCCCGCCGGTATCCAGCTTCACACTGGACGGTGACCCCAGTTCCGCGTCTACGGCCAGGCCTCCGTCTCCCATGTTCCCGCTGTTGCCGTTGCCGGCTACGGTGCTGATAATGCCCGTAGCCGAGGAGACCATGCGGACTCGGCTGTGCGCGGAGTCGGCTATGTAAAGGTTCCCTTTGCCGTCTACCGCCAATCCGTAGGGATTGACCGCGGCACTCGTCGCCGGTCCGCCATCGCCCAAGGGTATTTGGTTGTTGCCGTAGTTCCCGATGCGGCCGGCCACCGTGGTGATGATCCCCGTGGCTGCATTCACTTCGCGGACGGAATCGGTCCCATCCGAGAGATACACATTGCCGGAAAGATCGACCGCCAGGCCCCCTCCCGGATGGCCAATACCCGCGCTGGTTGCAGGACCGCCGTCCCCGTTGACGGGACACTGTTGGGTGACTGGGTCCGGTCCGACGCCAGCAATCGTGGTCACAACCTGGGTTGCCGCCGAATACTTCCTGATCCTACAGTTGCCACCCTCCCCTATGTACAGGTTGCCGGAGCTATCGATCGCAAGGGTGACGGGAGCGTTGAACTCCACCGTCGAGAGGGCCCCGCCGTCTCCGGCGTAGCCCGCTGTGCCGTCTCCGAGGAAGGTCGTGATGACGCCGTTCGGGCTGATGACCCTTATGCGGTTGTTATTCGTGTCGGCAACGTAAACATTTCCCGAACCATCGACGGCCACATCGTTGTCGAAATTGAGCTGTGCCTGCGACGCGGGGCCGCCATCGCCGGAGAACCCCGGCGTTCCGTTCCCGGCCAGCGTGGAGATGCTCTTCAGCGGCACCAGTTGGGAGAACACCCGCAACGGCGACGCAGCGAACTGGACCGCCAGGACCAGAATGGCCAGGCCAAGCATCCGGAGCGGCCCGCGGGGCCTCGATTGGCTGTTTACGTTTGTCAGCGTGCCGGCAAGCCGGGACAGAACATTGTGCGATAGCGGTTGCATCGGAGACTCTCCTCTTTCGTTGTGAAACTTCGTGTCGCGGCAGGGCTTTACATCCATAAGCGGGACAAAAGCGATGCGCGATTCATCCCTTGGCGGCCGTCTTGTACCGCGACTGCTCTAAGTCGTTGCCGCGCCTCGCAGACCTCAGGGTTGCGTTCGAACGCGGCCCTGGATTCAGTAGCGCGGCCCTCCGGACGCGGGCGTTGGAGACCCAGTGGCAGCCGAAGCCCCAAAGCGCGAGACCGGCCAGTATTGCCGCGGCGATAAGCTCAGACATTTGCATCTCCCTCTCCCGAACCTGCGTTCGGAGTTGCCATGGTTGTGAAATGAATTGCGGCTGCGCCGGGCTCAGTCCTCTCCGGCGCTGTTTCCCGGAGGCAAGTCTTCGTGCCCCCGCTGTTCTGTCGTGGCAGCGTTCGGAACATCGAACGCCCCTGTGTGAAGTTCAAACGACCTGCCGCAGATAAGCAGTTCGCCGGTCGGCAGGAGCAGCGTATGAATCCCGTGCTGCCGTAACGCCCGCTGTACCATGGCTGGCTCGTCGCCGCCGCCTGCCGGAAGCAGAAACCATGGCGAAGCGCAGTCCGGGCACTCACCCGGCGGAGGAGCGCTCGCCGCAACCTCTGCCTCCTCTCGCGCCGCGGGGTCGGGACGTACCTCACCCGCCGGGCGTCTCGTAACCGAAAGCCTCAGCTCGCGGCGGACCACTTCGATCGAGATGCGCCGGGTGCGGGTCATCGGGCTGGTCGTCCATCGCCGACAGCCATCGTCTGCCCGCGGAAATTTTGCCCGATGTCTTTCGCTGGAGTGTTGGTATGCTTCTGGCCAGCAGCCTGTTTCCTGTCGACGCTCGTTTTCATGACGGCTGTTATCCCACGGCCGGCTTGAAAAGGCCTCAACTTCGTCTCAAAGAAAAATCAATTCGGGGTTAATCCTCCTATGTCCTTGAAAACAATAGAGTCGGTCCGCTTCTACGATTACTCTGTAGATCGTCTCAACTGGAGCGTTCAATGGCAGGACGAGCCGATTCCGTTGAGCAGGAAGTCTTTCGACCTGCTTCTCTACCTGATCGACCACCGGGACCGCGTCGTTTCCAAGGACGAGCTGCTCGAAAAGCTCTGGCCGGAGCAGTTCATCGAAGAGAGCAACCTCACCCAGCACATCTTTCTTCTGCGCAAGGCGCTCTCCCGGCACGAGGCCGGCCAGAAGATCATCCAGACGGTCTCCGGGCGCGGCTACCGCTTCAACGCTCCGGTGATCGAAGCCGACGAGCCGACCGAAGAGATGCTGCTGAGCGCGACCGAGTCGATCACCCGGATCACGGTTGAGGAGGAAGAGGACGATTCGGCCGCGTCAACCGCCCCGGCCGCACTTCCGTCCGCGGCTCCGGTCGCGCGGCGGCGCGGGCGCATCGCACTGGCCGCCGCCGTGCTGATCGCTCTGGCGGCGGGGGGCTGGTTCGGATGGCAGCGCTGGCTGGACCGCACGGGCGGGCCGCCGGTCACGGTCGTGCTGGTGCCCCTGGAGGGCACGACCGGCGATGCGGTTCTGGACAGCGCCTTGGTTCAGGTGCTACGCATGGATATCGTGCAGAGCCCTTACGTGTCTCTGGTGCCAACCTCGACTGTCAGAACCACGCTTTCCGCAATGATGCACAAACCGGACGACCGTATGACTCCGCAAATGGCCCGAGAAGTCTGTGAGCGGACGAACAGTCAGGCTTTCGTGACTGGAAACATCGCACGGGCCGGCCAGCGCTTCCTTGTTACGGAAGAGGCAACCAACTGCGTCGACGGGGCGATGATAGGACAAGCGAAGTACGATGCGGCAAAGCCGGAAGAGTTGCCGTACGCGATGGGCAAGCTGGCCGACGACCTGCGTCGGAAGCTGGGCGAATCGCGCCGCAGCATCGCCCGCTTCAATACGCCGCTCTTTCAGGAAAACACCGCCTCGCTGGACGCTCTAAAGGCCTACACACAAGGCACCCAGAAGGGCATCGAGGGAAAATTTCCTGAGGCAATTGCGCTGCTCCAGAGTGCGATTGGCGCCGATCCTCAGTTCGCTGCCGCTTATTACAACCTCGCCGCTGCGTACCTGGGGGCCGCCGACGACCTGCATGGGAGGGAGGCGATCGCGAAGGCCTACGCCCTGCGGGACAGGGCAACCAAACCGACGCAACTCGCGATTGAGGCCATGTACAGCTCTGAATTCACCGGCGATACGTACGAACTGCTCAGGACTTACCAGAGCTGGACCGATCTTTACCCGAAGAGCTCCCAGGCATGGAGCGGGTTGGCCAATGCCCAGGCCGACCTCGGCATGAATGCCGAATCGCTTGTCAGCCAGAGACGCACGGTGCAGCTATTGCCGCATAGCCAGGGCATGCTCGCAAACCTGGCCCTGCGCCAGAGGAAGACCAACGATCCGCAGGGCGCGCGCGCCACCTGCGAGCGGGCGATAGCCGATCATCTGGACGGCGACGGTATCCGCATTCGCTACCTCGAGACGGCATATCTGCTCCAGGACCAGACGCTCCTGCAGGCGCAGAGAGCATGGGAGGAAGCGCATCCAGACGCCATCGGAGTGCGTACGGTAGAAACCAGCATCGCAATGGCGGAAGGACGTTTCAGAGACGCCCGCAAGCTAATCGAGCGCCTTCACGATCTGCGCCATCAGCAAGGTCTCACCGGCCCGGACGACGAGATGACGAAGTTCGCCGCGGTCGACCTTATGCAGAGCGGCGACCTCGATGCGGGGAAGAAGCTCTTTCAACAGACTCCTGTCGATACCGAGGAGGGTCAGGAGGTCCTCGGCCTCGTCTATGTCGGAGAGATTGCCGCCGCGCAAGCTGCCATCCCAGCTTGGGAGGCGAAGTATCCGTACGCTACGATGAACCATCTCTTCTGGGAACCGAAGATACGCGCCGCAATCGCGATGGCACAGCACCGGCCCGCGGACGCCGCCGCGCTTCTTGAGGCCGCGCGGCCATTCGATACGATCGGGCGTTCCCTTCCGTGGCTTCGCGGCAATGCATATCTGGCTGCCGGTCAGCCGACGCTCGCCGAAAAGGAGTATCGCAGCGTTATCAATCATCCCGAGTTCGATCCGACCTCGCCCTATATCTCGCTCTCGTGGCTTGGCCTCGCGCGATCGCTAAGAGCTGAGGGCAATCGCAGCGGAGCCATCGATGCCTACCAGCACTTCCTGGCGCTATGGACACACGCCGATCCGGACGCTTCCGCGCTCAAAGAAGCCCGGCTTGAACTCTCGAAGATTTGAGCGTTCAAGCAGCTGCATACGGGGGCGTGGGCGCGCTTCCGATTTGGGCCTAACGCGACCGAACAGCCGCGCCATCGAGCGCGCCTTGGCAACCGGCAGGACAGATTGAACCGCTTACGGGATCGCCCGTGCGGGCGGAAACGGCGACGGATCCATCCAGAAAAACGCACTGTAAGCCGCTTCGGGCATTCGACTGCCAGGCGACTTCCCGGCTAAGGGACTTGTCCGGCGGTCCGTTCCCTGTCTCGTCCGCCACTTCCGCCAGCCAATTCAAAACCGAAACTTTTGAGGGATTGTTATGGCATCCGCAGCCGATAAACTGATTGAATGAATTCAATCGCGGGATTACCGTCAATGAAAATGAGAACGAATAGCCAGTCGCATCGAGATCTCACGCAGCGCCTGGCCGGGCGCCTGCTCCGCGAAGAATCCGGTCAGGACCTCATCGAGTACGCCCTCATCTGCTGCTTCATCGCCCTGGGCGCGGTCGCCTCGATGAAGTCCCTGGTCGCGGCGATCCTCGCCCTCGTCACCAGCATCGGCACCACCCTGACGACCGCGACCTGAGCCGGCCGACGCCGCTCAGCCGCAGACTTACCAGGGCAGAGCGTCCTGCATATGGAAGAACCCGCCCGTCGGCCCGTCCTCCGGCAGCGTCGCCAGCCACACGCTCGTCTTCGCTCCATCCACCACATTCATCGGGGCCGCATCCGTCCCCATGTCGGTCTTTACCCATCCCGGGTGCGCCGAGTTCACCTTGATCTTGGTCTCCCGCAGCGCATGGGCCAGGTGGATCGTGTAGGAGTTCAACGCCGCCTTCGACGTATCGTACGCAAACACCTTCGCGTCGTAGATCGGCGATCCCTTTGTCGCGTGAAGCGTCAGCGACCCCAGAATGCTCGAAAGATTCACGATCCGTCCCGCCTCGCTCTTCTTGAGCAGCGGAAGCAGCGTCTCCGTCAGCGCGACCACGGCAAAGAAGTTGGTGTCGAACGTCTCCCGGATCTTCTCCTCCGATACGGTCAGCGTCGAATTCTTCCCCAGTTCCCCATCCAGCATCACCCCGGCGTTGTTGATCAGGATGTCCAGCTTGCCGAACTCCTTCTCGATCAGCGCCGCGATCGCCTCGTGGTCCTCGCGGTCGTCCACATCGATCTTCACCGGACGCACATCGAGGCCCTCGGCCTTTAGCGCCGCCGCCGCGGCGTCCCCGCGCCCGATGTCACGCGCCCCCAACAGCACGATCGCGCCCTCGGCCGCCAGCTGCCGCGCCGTCTCGAGACCAATCCCCTTGTTCGCTCCCGTAATCAACGCAACCTTCTTGTGCTCGCTCATCTTCTTCTCCTCCAGCCGCGACCCTATCTTTTTGTCATTCCCGAAATCTTCTTGTCATTTCCGAAATCTTTTTGTCATTCCCGAAGGGAATCTGCTTCTCGCATCATCCCGCACACTTCATCCTGTCTTCCATCAGATGAGGAACTCGGCGAAACGTTCCGCATATCTCTTGGGCAGCGGACACTTCTTCATCCCCTTGTCGACCGCCACATGCACCGTGTGTCCCTCGCACAGAACGACTTCGTCCGCCGCCCGCACCACGGCGTAGGCGAACTTGATCACCGGTCCGCGCACCGCCGTAAGCCACGTCCTTACAATCAATTCGTCGTCGTACCGCGCCGGGGCCCGGTAGCGCGCATTCGCCTCGACCACCGCGATCCCGCAATGTTCCTCGCGCTCCATGCCTTTGTACGAGAGCCCCATCTGCCGCATCAGCTCCACCCGGCCCACCTCGAACCACACCAGGTAGTTCGCGTGATACACCACGCCCATCTGGTCCGTCTCCTGATACCGCACTCGAATCCTCGCCTCGCCGACATGCTCCTTCGTCACTCACAGACTCCCCGGCCCGCAGGCACGTTCTCAAGCCTACTTCAATCGCACGGAACGCCGGAAAATGCTGGGAAACTGGTAAACTAAAGAGCTGTGACTCCCCCCGCCAGCCTCGCTATAGAACCACCCGCAAAAGCGGCAACAACACGACCCAAGATCGGCTTCGTCTCCCTCGGCTGCCCCAAGAACCTCGTCGACTCCGAAGTGATGATGGGCATGCTCCACCACAACGGCGCAGAGCTTACCCCCAACGCCGAAGACGCCGAGATCATCGTCGTCAACACCTGCAGCTTCATCGACTCCGCCAAGCAGGAGTCCGTCAACACGATCCTCGATATGGCCAGGCACAAGCTCGCTGCCGGAGGCCGTGCCCGCCGCCTCATCGTCGCCGGCTGCCTTGTCGAGCGCTACCGCGACGAGATCCAGAAGAACATCCCCGAGGTCGACGCCGTCGTCGGCACCGGCGAGCTCGAAGCCATCCTCGCCGCCGTCGGCCTCACCCCCACAGGCCAGGCAGATAGCGGCCCTTTCAACATCCTCCCCCAATCGAGCGAGTTGGTCAGCCGCGCCCCCAGCGCCGTTCACCAGCACTCCCATCCCACGGAAGTCGGCGCTCAAATTGCCTCGGAACAAACCGAAAGTAGTGTCATCCCGAGCGTTGGTGGTGTCACCCTGAGCGAAGTCGAAGGAGCTGTGGTTTCTTCTATTCCCTATTCCCTAGGCCCTATTCCCTCGCGCCCGGAGGGCGCCGCCCGCGAGCAATCCGGCCGCTTCTCCCGTGCCTCCTGGGACGGAGCTGCCGCGGCCCTCCCCGAGTACCTCTACTCCGACGAGACCCCCCGCATCCTCACCACCCCCCGCGCCAGCGCCTACATCAAGATCGCCGAGGGGTGCGACCACCCCTGCACCTTCTGCATCATCCCGCAGCTTCGCGGCAAGTTCCGCTCCCGCCGCATGGGCTCCATCATCGCCGAGGCGCAGAACCTCATCGCCCAGGGCGTCCGCGAGATCACCCTCATCGGCCAGGACACCACCTGCTATGGCGAAGACCTGGGCCTAAAGGAAGGTCTCGCGCAGCTTCTCGACGCCCTCGCCGTCCTCCCCGGCCTGCGCTGGCTCCGCTTCCTCTACACCTACCCGAACAAGGTCACCACGCGCCTTCTTGAAACCATGGCGAAGCACGACACCATCGCCAAGTATCTCGACGTCCCGCTCCAGCACGCCAGCCCCGCCGTCCTCAAGACGATGAAGCGCGGCGGCAACGCGCGGATCTTCCTCGACCTCATCGCCAAGGCGAGGCGCATCGTCCCCGGCATCGTCATCCGCACCAGCTTCATCGTCGGCTTCCCCGGCGAGACGGAAGCCGACTTCGCCGAACTCTGCGCGTTAGTCAGCGCAGCCGAGATCGACTGGCTCGGCGTCTTCACCTACTCCGACGAAGAGGGCGCCGCGGCGTTTGGTCTAGCGCCGGAGCTGAAGGTCCCGAAGCGCACCATCGAAGCCCGCCGCCGCAAGCTGATGAAGCTGCAGCAGAAGATCAGCACCCGATCCAAGACCGCCTGGGTCGGCCGCGAGATCGACCTCCTCGTCGAAGGCCCCTCGCACGAGACCGACCTCCTCTGGCAGGGCCGCACCCCGCTCCACGCCCCCGAGATCGACGGCAAGGTCCTCATCAACGACTTCGGCCCCCACGAGTCCCTCGTCCCCGGCACCTTCTACCGCGCCGAAATCACCGAGTCGCATGACTATGATGTAGTGGCGAGAATTATCGAATAGGACGCTTCATGAAGATCCTTGATGAAGTCACTGCAGTTGCCATTGACGATCAGAACAGACTCTCGATGCTGTTGCGAAAGTGCCTCTTACTCGCGCACGAATTGAAAGACAGTCAATTGAAGGATTGGGTCAATCACGAGCCAAACGACCACCGGCTGAAAGCCGGTGGGTTGAACTGCGACTGAAAGTCGCCGGTTTGCGGCTGAAGCCGCCTGAAGGGTTCCCGGCTTAGAGCCGGCTTAAGGCTCGGTGGGCGCGGTGATCT
>Ga0116227_10015426_pt1 | contig 11307 bp, 10 predicted proteins | sample S1TSphgellanicum_FD_89693 | JGI IMG/M metagenome (GOLD analysis project Ga0116227, IMG submission 89693) | Host-associated microbial communities from peat moss isolated from Minnesota, USA - S1T2_Fb - Sphagnum magellanicum MG | ecosystem: Host-associated > Plants > Peat moss > Unclassified... | reverse complement strand
TCTCCAAATGTTTTTCAATGAGCAAAGCATGTGGTTCTTCCACATATTCTATTTGTGGAATGTTCATTCATCCATTGGAGTATATGGAACTTGTGGAATGTCTAGTATTTTCCAAAAGAATAAGAACGTCTAGAAACCCAATGGTAATGGGTCGGAGGAGTGACCAAAAAGACGGAAAAAGTTTGCAACTATTTATGTCCCATTTAGTTAATGCCGACAACAAATTGGAGACACAACATGACTCCAATTACATTAGGGTTTGAGACATTTACAATTTGATGTCTTGTGCACAATTTTTTTTTTGGAACATCAACAAATTTATAAGATGTTTTTGTGCATGTTGACATGTGGGGTTTTTTTTTGGTTCAACAAAATCAATGGGAGCTTTGGCCCTTGACCTTTGGGTATTTCAATTTTTTCAAGTTCCTTTTTTTCTTAAAACAAAAAAAAAAATTCAAAGATGAAAGACGTTTCAAGGTAATGTTAGAATGTCTGCATCAACCAACTATATTTTAATTGAATGAATTCAAGTTGGATATTTGTATTTAATCCATTAGTAATTGACATGTCTCTAATTCACAAAATTAAATTTGTCACCCAAGGGCCAAAGGTCCTTTGGTATATGCCTTATGCCTAGCTATCAATGACCTTAGTATCTTGGTAGCTTAACACACGTTTGTTGAGTACATAATTAATGTATAATTTCTCAATTTGGAAATAAACTATTCTTGAGGAGGAAATGTTTGCTTCACAAAACAATTTATTTGAAGGGTTTAAAGAAAGAATTCTTGGATTGATATTAAAACACATTAGGTTAATCCATAGCTTCTTTCTCTGACCACAGGGATCTAGTCTAGAAACTCTAGCTTCTTCCTTTTTGGTGTTTTTATCTTCAAGAATTCACATAGACAAACCAAGGATTTCCAATCTTTTCATATCTATTTTCATTTATTTCCAATTTATAATTGACGGTAGGCAAATTCACCTTCTAAAAAATATTGTTACGTTTTGAAACTTAATAGTGTTTCTTTTTTCCATATCTATGATGTTCAAATTTCCTCAAAATTTGCCTCAAATATAGCAAAATTGGTTGAAATTACATTAGAAAATGACATTGTTTAAAATTTCCTGGATTTTTTTTTACGAAAAAGGGATAATCCACTCCCCAAAAAAACAATGTTTATGAGATATATAGCCAAAAAAACAATGTTTATGAAATATATAGCCAAAAAAACAGTGCTTATGAAATTTATGGGGTTTGATCAATTTGGGGTTTGAAGGGTTGAAGGTTTAAGGGCCAAGTGGTTAAGGTCTAGAATAAATGTGTAGTTTGTACCAAATATACATGCACCTTTGTTGTCACTTTAACCTAACAAAATTATGCTCACGGAAAACACCCGATTTTAGTGTACTAGCCAATCTTTTAAATTACCCTCTACGAAAATGTCAATTACCTATTATGACGAAATCTGTCTGGGGATGTGACAAAGAAAAGACTGTTGCTTACATCAAGCATGCTTTCAAGGAATGTCACATTAAACTTGGCCAGTTCAGAGGTACCACCAGGATTCAGTGTTAAGCATTTTAGAAGTAATCTAGATGGATGTTGTTGACCTTCTTGTGAACATCCAGTTTATCTCAGAAGGCACAAAATATGTTTAGATTCATATGGTGTTCATGGTTAATTGAAATGCAAGCATATCCCGAAGATTTGTGAATGATCAAGCAGCATGAAGGTCGTTGTTTGTTCAGAAGCTCAATTTCATAGAAATGAATTTCCAGGTGTGATATAGAGTTGAAAAGTGATAATTAATATCCACTCCCTTGTTCCCTTGTTTTTAGATCCTATTCAACTACCTCCAACTTTTATGTTACAAACTAGCGATGTTTCTTTTAGAATGCACAATTATATTAAATCTACGATGTTGTATTGTATGATATGCGCAAATCAAAAAATTAGGGGGTGCAGGCACACCTGTGCGGATTACAGATGACAGCTACAAGGTAATACTTGAGGCTCTCCTTTGAAATAAGACTCAATAAAAGAGAAAAAGAAGACTTTTTAGGGGTTGGTTACCCAATAGAGGCCGCTAATATGATTATATTATTTCCATTTCTTCTCTATCAAGCTCCCCTACATGATACGTGTGAGTCATGGACCCAAATGTGGGTCCAAATGGAACACAGTGGAAGAAGGAGTCGGAGCACGCTCCCTAGCTCACAACACTTTGAGGGGTAGAGGGGCGTGTTGGAGCTCCGGGATGGGACTAGGAAGAGTTGACAAGCTTCACTCACTCACACGGGCCTGCACATAACCCACACAAAGTGGTTAGGGCATAGTTGGAGCACCCTTGGTGCTAGGACAAGCCACGGGCAACACGGACACACAAGACTCACCATGGCCCGGACTTGGGGGAAGCCACCACCTTTCCCCTTATAGTATACTCTGTGGCTAGCCACAGAGCCTACATCCAAATGGCTTTTCTCTCCCGGGACTCCCGAGTGGGAGTCCCGAAATCGCGCCAAATGGGACTCTTGCAACTTTGGAGCCCCATAACTTTGCGAGCAGACCTCGGATTGCAATGCGGTCTGAAGCAAAGTTGTAGCTCTTGTCGAGAGATTTCCAACGATATGTGGCACGCCCCCTGTAGCTAAGTAAATCGGGTCGATTCCCGACTTTTTGTGGTCGGGAGTCAAACTGGTAGTTTGACTCCCGGCCTTTCTTTTGGCCACAACTAGTGTTTCAGATGTCCAAATGAGCAATGTGAGCCCATTTTAGACATCTAAGCTCTAAGAGATTTTCAATGATATAAGGAACGCCATAAGACATTGAGGTTTGACCTCTATAATCGCTCTTTGAAGTTTCAAAAGTCCACCGGGGCTCCATCTCCCAAAGTGGGAGTTGCCTCTGGAGTGTGAGGGTTCATTCCTTCATACTCCCTCCCACTTTCTAACACTCCCGAGAGTTTGTGATGTGACTCCCGGGCTTCTTCTTCTTGCTTTGATTCTCGGGCTTTGTCTTGGCTCACACCCTTGCAAGCCCTTTGCCTTGGTCGTGAGCCCAAGGCTAGGGTTGCGACACTGGGCTTTCTCTTGCCTTAGCTCCCGGGCTTCCTCTTGACCTGCACCCTTGTAAGCCCTTTGCCTTGGTCGTGAGCCCAAGGCTAGGGTTACGACACCTAAGTCCTTGTATTTCTTGCTTTATTATGTGTAATGAAAATTCCAAAATAATAACTTGAAAGTTGAATAACATTTTTGGATTTCACATGAACTTGTAAACGACCCCAATATGAATGGCTCCTTTCAAAAACAATAACACTCAGAAAGCGTCCAACAAAAGGAGGGAGGCCTAACCTTAAATCCATGTACAAGTTCACAAGGCTATTTGAGTGGAAGGCTGTGATCCGGAATGAAATTATGATTCATTTTGGACATCCAAAGCCAACCACTAATAATTAGAAACCATATTCGGATGATAAATGGCAAGCCTTGAAAGACAAGCACAAGCTTGAATTTTTTTTTTTTCAATTTTGGATTTGGATCTAAATGATTATTTTTACTTGAAAAAGCTGAGGCTTAACCCCTCAAACGAGGCCCCACTTGTAGGATTTAAGCGGGCTCTAAAGAAATGGATATAAAGTGGAACTCCAAAGGACAATGTAATGGAAGCAATTTTGTTGGACATTCATTACAAGTATGACAGAGTTGAGAACATGGCGGGTTTGTTGGATGTTATTAACAAGGATTCTTATGCATCGTTTTTGATGAATGACGTAACAAGGACCATCACTGTCATCTATACAACTCATAACATGAAAGACATTCCAATAATTTGGAAGGGCCCTAATTGGGGATCCTTTCTTCTAGGGCTCTTAAATGTGAGGGCCATGTTCAAAGTTGTTGCCTGCGTTTGCAATTGTGAATCCTTCAAGAGCTTACCGACTACCTGTGCAAATCAACTTTTGTTACAAATATTCGATTTGAATTTGGGTAATACATGGCAAGACCAGTAAAGGTTCTAGGTTCCTTAACGACATTATTGAACATTCCTATGCTAATGTTTGTTTATTTGTTTCCATGTAAAATTGGAACAAATGTGTGTGTCAAAATTTTGGGAAACAAAAAATTGTCAACACTAATGGAATGCCTCGAGTCTTCTTTCCAGAGGATTGGTAGCTATATCGACAACAAGTTTCTCCAAAAACTATTTTACAAATCCTTCAGCTGATAATCTTGAGCAAAATGGTTTGTTTGAGTGCCTTTAACGAAGGAGTTCTCATGTATGTTTGTTTGGTAAGTCCAACACATAGTTCTTGACTATGTTCTTGGAATTGTTTTTTGCAAAAATTCGTTCCATTAATAGGATTATTTTTTTGACAAGCCATTTCTTCTTGAGGAGAATAAATGTAAAGTGTTGGAACTTATTTTTCATGACCTGGAAGGAAATTGGTGTGAGATGATGGCATCAATATGCCTTTGCATGCTAACGAGTGTTACAACTAGGAACATGGGAATGCAACTATCAAAGCCTATGTTAATGCTTGCCCAAGGAGCATAAACTTCTTATGCAGAGCACAAAGAAGAGTAAGAAATCTTTGTCCCTATCAAAAAAAGTGGAGCTAATTTGTCCTAAACGTTTGACAACATGAACCCATTGAAGGTGAACAAAAAGAAAGTTAGCTATGTCACAAGGGGAAGTAATAAGAGAAAGGCATCAAGCAATAAGGTTCAGGTTTCAAGAAAGAAAGGGTAATCTCGGGGGAGAAATCTATAAAGTGTTGATGTTCAAACTGCAAGAAAATGGGAGGCCAATGAGGAACTCATTAACCATGAGTAGAAGGATCCTCCAAAGGACGAAGATGTGCTCACATTGATCAACACGTCCAATGTCAATACATCAATAGTTTCCTCATCTGGGCCAAACGTGGTGACTTTAAATGAGGATGATAGCAAAAAAATTGGTGAGGAATTACGACGTGCCAACCTTCCCATAGTTCCTTTGAATTCGTATAGTTTTATACATGGAATACAAGATCCAGTAGAGAAAATGAGTGACTGATTAAACTCAATAGCTTCTAGTCATTTTGATGCCTTGTACATTCCCTTAATCATTTAATCATTTTATAAACTTGCAAGACAACTTTATTGAAATGTATAGTTTTATTACAAGATACCTTCATATATATTCTTTTCATTACAATTAATTTGATTATCACATTGAAGCCTTCATGCGTGTGTCTTTACATTTATCATTTGGTGGTCGTTGGAAGAGATTTTGTGCGTTGATCACTTAGTGGCCACCAGGCAATGGTTTGTTTATCGATTACCTTATGGTTGCCAAGCGATCATTTTTCCGTCGATAGCTTGGCAGTTGCTAAACAATTGCTTGTCCCTTGATCACCAGGCGCCTACCAATCGATTAATTATCCATCGATTGTCTAGCGGCCACTAGGGGATCATTTTTATGTTGAAAACCTGGCGGGTGCTAAGTGTATTTTTGTTCGTTGATCACCTAGTGGCCGCCAAGTGATTATATGTCCCTTGATCGTTTGGCAATCACCAATTGATTATTTGTCCCTCGATCATTTGGTGACTTTGTGGCAATTGGGATTCTTGCAATTGCTTGGTGGTCGCCAAAAGATCGTGTTTCACTCATGCATTTGTGTAACATTTTCTTGCCAGTGCTAGATATTATTTTTTCAATTGTTGTTTTTCCAACAATCATTTGGGTGCACCAAATATTTATTACTAAAATGATCATTTTTTTGAGTTTAATAATGTTCTAAATTTTATTGCTAATGCATCCTTTCTATTCTTGGGTACAGATTTGTGTCGCACATGTGGAAATGGTGTCGATTTCCTCTTTCAAAAATATGGGTAGAAGGATAATACAATTGAAGGTGGGCTCCTATCTTTTGTGGATTCTTTCTTTTCTGATTGATATGATGGAAATTTAGATTGAACCATCAGTTAATGTACGTTTTGTATTCACTCTTCATGTTTCGATGGAAACAGTTGATGCTTGCTTTAGTGAACTTGGTGTTGAAAACACAACACCAAATGATGTAGAGCAAGGATATTATTATGCTAGACTAATGGACCACTCAGAGTTGAGGCCCCTTGATGTATCAACATCCTCTCGCCCCAAAAATGAAATGTGATTGGTTACAGTTGGTGGCACGCAAGCTTTGCATGATGTGGGTTCTCTTCTCCACTTATGGAACTTAGCATTTTTGCAAGAAAGTGCAACGACTTCTGGTTTTGTCAACTATAGTTGCTAAGAAATTGAAAACATTTTTGGTTTTACCGATGAAACTTCACATTTGGAGCTTGTTTTGCAAAAGTTCCAAAGATTTCAAGTTTGGTGAATGTTAGTTGCTAAAACAATGCAACAACTTTAGGTTTTCCCAAGGGTGATGTGCAAGAAATGACAACAACTTCTAGTTTTCCTACACATACTCTGCAAGAAAAATATCCTTCGTTGGAGGTGAGTGACTATCATTTGATTTTTGACTTGAATGGTGTTCTTGTTGCTATGGGTGAGGGTCAAACTAGAACTTGTTCGATAAATCTGAGGCCTAGCCACAAGGAATTCCTATTCGCTTCTGTAAAAAAAATTACAGTGTACATATGGTCCTTGGTAATGAAGAGAAACTTTTTGAAGCACTTATAAATTATCACCGAGATAATTGGCATTCACCTTCCATCCTCTAGGATAATGGACCAATCGCTCTACTTTAGAAATGATCACTTCTTGCTTGAAAAGCTGGACAAGCCAATTTTCCATAAAAACCTTTTCAATTTCTTTGTTCAATTTTTTGGTACAACATTTTAGAATACCTTGCTAATAGATGATATGCTTCATAAGAGTTTGTTTAATCTTCATTTTAGTGCCATCTTTTTTGAAACATTTCATGGGTCACATAATGACGTTAATTACATATTCCAAAATGTTATTCCTTATTTGGAATCTCTATATTTGTCTAGAATGCGAGTTTGTAAATTTGAAGAGTTGAATCCTTTTGGTAGCATTATGGATGCACTTCCTAATGACCCTCGGTATGCAAAATTGATTACCATGTGTTCTACAGAATGTGATGAAATGTTTTGTAACAAAGTGAAATTGAGATCTTTAAATTTAAAAAATGAACTATTTTATTTATTTATTATGGAATCATCATGTATGGATGGTTTACTAACTTGAATTGCAATGGGTGCATGCTTTATCTTTATTAGTTCTTTTCTTGCCTAATGTATTAAAGTCCAATGTAAGGGTTGTTCCACACAACTTTCTCTCCCACAAGTGTCCACTAATGTTGATTTGATAATTGGGCATTTCACAAACATATTGTTAATCTCTCATAATTTTTTCTAAAATTTCAATGCAAATGGCCTAGTGGCCACTAGGCACCTTATGCACACAATTCAATAGTTCCCTTGCATTTCAATGATTTTTATGAATATCGTTTTCTTCCATCTATTGTTAGTTCGTCTAGTGGCTATTCAGTGTTTTCTTGCATATTGTTATTGATATATTTAAGGTAGAAAAATATTTATTATTAGCACATGGACATTTCATTTTTAATTTAGTATTATAAATCTTGATAGCACCTTATCCTTTCCCACGTTCAATTCATTTTGTTGATTGGTTTTTTTGTTGTTTTAGTTCAATTCATCCAAGTTGACTACAATGGTCAAAAATAGTTCAATGTGTTCACATCTACGTTCATTGTCTCTTGAACCTAAGAAAATTTTGGTTTTTAGCATCAATGGTGTGTCATGTTATTTCCCACCTTCGGTTGTTTTGCAAAGGAATGTTAGAGTGTTTGGAAAAAATGTTGACAAGACCAAAGTGGAAGTCTGAATTGGAGTGGATAATCTTTTGAATAAGGCATTTCAAAAGTTTCATATTGCAATTTGGTGTTTTATGAAACTTGAGGATGTACTAGAAGTTCTTCCCATGCTCATGCCTGAAAGTTTCTTGGATCAATTCCCTTTCATTTGGGGACATGAACAATGTTCCAAAAGGTTTGATGAAATTTCACCCAGGTCCCATTATTATTTAAAGGATTTGAAACATGTTTATTATGTTTGTTGTGGGAAAGATTATGGAAAGGAGGATCAAACATTGTTAATTGACAATGAACCCAACAAGGCACTTTGGAATTTGAAATGGACTAGTCATTTTTTTTAATCATTCGAGGGATAGATGTTATCAAATAATAAAATGAAATGGTTGGACCTACCATCCCATTTATGGCCACCCTTGGTTGGATTGCCATTGGCCAAAACAGTTCGAGTTCATTATGACTTTATGGTCAAGTATTTTAAGCCTTGTTTAAGTTCCTTGTTGAAAAATTATTCTTGGTTCCTCCAATATATGTATAATGATAATGCCAATGTTCTTTATAAGCAGCCCTTTTTAGGTATGTAATCTGAATCATTCCATTTCTATTTTTTCTTCCTTTTTTTTGCCATTTTTGTTACTATTATATATAATTGTTTTATGTTTTAATATGTAGTTATTTTCTGGTTTTGACTTTTGTGACTTTTGGTTTGGATCATTGTTTACAAAATACATGACGTTGTTAACAACTATGAAAAGGAGAAAATGATGTTTGCTAATTAAATTTTTATTCCGAGATGGTGCTAATATTGTTGCATATTTGAATATGGGCAATCACAAAACTTCTAACATTAAGAGGATTTCACATTGTGTTTAAAGTTATCCACAAATTTAGAATGGCCTTTAGGGTTTCTATACAAAGATTTTTGAAATAATGGATATTCTTTCAAAACTCTTGGAGAAATTAGGACAAGTGTTTTGACAACCTAGGGGCCATTTGGTGGTTCAATTAGTTTCAAATTATGCTTCAAGTTTAAGTTATTTTTTAGGGTTTTTTTAAATAAATTTGATAGTTTATTTTTTATTGTCAAAACTTTTGGGCAAATCAATATAATGATAATTTTGACAACCTGATGGCCACCAGGTTCAATTTGTATCTAAAACATTTAATGAAGGTTGTTCAAATATGTAATATATATTGGAAACAACTTGAAAACAAGCAAGAAATGAAACATTCAAAGTTCATGAAATGGAACAATCATATTAACTAATAAGAAATCACAAAGGTTGTATGCTTCAAATGCTACAATCACAAAACTATGGCTTATAATTACTAACAAGGCTTAAAGGTTCTACATGCACTCAAAACCATGAAAGGAGATAATGAAAGACAATTCAAAACCACTCCATTATATACTATTTCCTAACCCTAAAGTAGCCGCCACTTAACCCTAACCTAGCCGCCACAAAACTTTAACCCTAGCCACCGCTTAACCCTAGCCGCCACCAAACCCTAAATAGTCTCCACTTCTAAACCCTAACCTAACTACTACAAGGATGTGAATAATATTCATCCTTTTGATGAATGTTTTACACATTCATCAACATTGGGAATTAGAAACGAATAGTATTTCTAACATTCCCACTCTATGAAGTTTTTAATCCGAACATGTTAATCAACTAATCATGTCATTCTTTTGATAATGCCTTGGTAGGGCCATCCGCCACCATGTGTTCTGTTGGACAATATTCAAATCAAACTTCTCCATTTTCAACTCGTTTTCGAACAAAATAATGTTATACATCAATGTGTTTTGTTTGTGCATGGTGAGTGGGATTCTTGGTCAATGATATCGCACCTTGATTGTCACATCCAATCACCATCATTTTTTTCTTTTCCATGTATCCTAAATCCATAATCAATTTTGTTATTCATATGGCTTCTTTTGTGGCTTGCGTGTTCGCCATGTATTCTGCCTCTGTGGTGGACAATGCTATTGTAGGTTGTCGTTTGCTACTCCAAGAAATGGCTCCACTTCCGATCATGAAAACAAACCCTGTGGTGGACCTCCTATCTTCAAGATCACCACCCCAATTCGCATCACAATATCTAAGCACTTCCTTGGATGGTGTTGCACTGAATTATAATTTCATTTGCAACATACCTTGCAAATATCGATAGATTCGTTTGACAGCCATCCAATGCTCCATGCTAGGGTTGTAGTCTCGTTGTAGTCTCATCATGTTGTAGTCTCGTTTCAATAAAAGTTTATGTTTGCACTTGAGTAAATCTCCTATTTGTTAACATGGTATCAAAGCTTAGGTTGTTTGGTGAGAAAGTTGAAAGAGATCTAGAGCTAGAAAGTCTCTAGAACTAGAGCTTGAGAGTCTTTAATAATATCATAGGAGTTTATCAAGTGCAAAAGAGAAACGGGGAAAGGAAAGAATGTGAAGAGAAAGAAAAGAAAAGAAAAGAGGTGAGAGAAGATCAACATATCAAAGTTGTGGAAGTCAGATTTTTAAATTTAAATCTAGATCTACTATGAAAAGATCTTGGAGTGAAACTTGGAGGGATTATAGAAGATTATAAGACGCTTCTATTCTCAAATTTTCAAAAGAAAAGAATATGTTTTGTGAAAGTTATGAGCTTCTGAAAACTCTGTGCTAGATCTGGTTTTTTGGTCATATCTCCTTTGTTTGAGATTTTTTGGATTTGCAGCTTCAAGATCTTATAGATCATATAGGAATATATGTGTGAAAAAAATTTCATGTCATTTAGATCTATATTGAGAGAGATCCAAGCATTTAAAGTTTCAGTTTTAGTTTTGAAGTCAGTTTATTTTGAAAGTGATATCTCTTTGTGGTCAACATCAATAAAGTTGAAATTTCGAGCAGACATAGAAGACATATATCTAATGTGTCTCCCAAAATCTCAAGGATTTTGGAGTTGCTGAGAGCGAGTTGTAAGTCATTTTGTGTTCAGGTCCCAGTTTGAGGTGATTTCAAAGAAGTAGCAAGATCTCTCATTTTATGAAGTTAAATGAGCTGAAATTTTGAAAGAAGGTAGTAGACATAGTGTTCTATGTTTCACCAAAATTTTAGATCGATCCAAGGTCATATGTGTGTGAAGTAGCTTTGCAAACTTTTTGTGACAGAAGTTTGTTTTGAGAAGACATCAAAACAAAGTTTTGAAATGGAACAAATACAACTTGGGAGAACTTGAAGGAAGAAGTTTGAAGATTAGGAAGCACAAATACATTATCAAGACATTCGTACAAAAGTGTGGTATGTAATCATGTACTTAATGTCATGCGAAATATTATATGAGATACATACCTATACGTAAAACCTATGTATAGTATAGAATTTCATTTAATATTCAAGACATACATACATATGCAAGGTCCATCTTGTTCAACCCTAACCCTAATCTTAGAAACCTAAGGAAGGAAAACCCTAAC
>Ga0116227_10015425_pt1 | contig 11307 bp, 7 predicted proteins | sample S1TSphgellanicum_FD_89693 | JGI IMG/M metagenome (GOLD analysis project Ga0116227, IMG submission 89693) | Host-associated microbial communities from peat moss isolated from Minnesota, USA - S1T2_Fb - Sphagnum magellanicum MG | ecosystem: Host-associated > Plants > Peat moss > Unclassified... | reverse complement strand
TTGAGAACTTAAAGGGAACACATTGGGAACGAGAGAAAAATGAAAAAAAAAATCCTTCTAGCTCCCAGCAAAGCCTTGGGTGAGCACCTAATAGCAATTTAATTCAGTTTCCATGGCCACAAGACATTTCACTCCTTCAAAATGGTCCGTTCTGTGAAGCAGAAGGCCCCATGCCAGATTTTGCTGGACTCCCACAGAGGGGTGTAACCCCAAGGTAAATGGGTAACTGAAGCACCTAGGTGGCACACACCTCTGCATTAGGCACGGGGTTCACACTTGTTATAATAATGGGCTATCATTATTAGTGAGTCTAAGTTTGATGAAAAACTTGCAAAGACTCGGTCCATGAAAGCTAATAATTCAACGATAAGTGTATAGTATTAAATATATGAGTATGAGTCATTTGGGTGGGACAATCACAACAATAATAGTTCAACAAGAATAGGGCATGAACTTTGGGGTTTTTTAAATGATGTGATTGTCATTTGCTGACTGGAATTTGTAACCTTGCTTGGTCTCAAGGGTAATGATATTTTAGTTAGTTGCCAAATTGACAAATTGACATCTAGTTTTAATCATTTTGTTTTGGTCTTTGTAGAAAGAAGAGTGTTTGTTGTTGGTCTTGCCAAGGCAAGGGATATGGCTGTTTAGATTCGTTATAGAGTATATAGTAGCTTAAGGGAATTTGCCACCCCCAGTTAATAGGTCTATTTATTTTTATATGAGGATTTTTTTTGAAAGATGATATTTTGGCTTGTGCTGAAAATTGAGATTATTAGTTAGAGAGTTATAATATCTTGAATAATTTTGGTTTTCTGTTAGAAGATTTTTTGAAGATTATATTTTCGCATGGTGAAATATATTTGAGTTTTCATAATTCTTCTTTTGCCTTGAGATAATTACTTTTTAATGCAAATGGCAAGGCCTACAAAGTGTATAATTTGCAAGTGATGGGGAGGGCAAATGATACAATGTAGCCCATCCGTTGTTCATCCCACCACGTAGCATCGTCTTGTGTCAGTGTGGTAAACAAGCTTTCAACTACACAACTATACACACTCATCAACCATTATCTGGGTCAACTAGAGAAAACAACATGCCCAATGGGACCCTAAAACCACCTGGAAAACCCTAACCATTAGGCACATTGTACAATATGTTTGTGCACACCCCATGGACAATGCACCAAGTGGACCGGAGGGAACCAACACCCACAAGTGCACCATGTATAGGATGGATGGTACGTGGATAAGAAAACGTTTTTTCATCGTATCTCCATCCTATAGCTAACCACATTGTTTGGTTAAGTATTAAATACTAACTAACCACCCACATGTCTAGGTATACCTACCTACCTGGTAGTCACCAAGTAGCTTTCCTTAGGTACATACATACCTCATCCGTGTACCTATGCTAGTTGCCTAGTACTTGCATAGGTAGTTTACTAGTTACCTACTTAACTACTCGTGCCATTGTGAACTGGAAATAGGAGGAAATACAGGATTTATAGGTTACCAAGTAGGTTCTCTTGAGGGAAGGCCATCATCTGAGGGCTGGAGCCCAAGGGTGTTGTTCCCAAACCACAAGAGAACCCATGAGATATGTGACCCTGAAAAAGTATTTTTCACATCCAAGTTTAGTTATTTAGTTTGTTGCAACCCCACCCACAAAACTGAAACAAGAAATAGGTGGGGAGCTACTACTAATAGCAAACCACCTGGACCAATCATTATGAGGGGCCAATCAGAAATACTGAACAGACATCAGATCATATTTATTACACTCTTTTCATGGAGGTGTGTGTGCAACAACATTGTTGCACCTTTCACAAGCCGCCCTAAAGTGAGCAATTATGCAGAGCCAAAACAACTGTCTTGATCCAAACCTGCATGTTTTGACTTTTCTTCATCCAATTTCACTGTGCAGGATCACATACTGAGCACCGCAGGAGATGCTCTTCGGTAGCATTGTGGTGCCCATGGGACTGAAACAAGTGAAACAAAAAGTGAGAGAAATGGGAGTCACCCTTGATAAGCCCCTTGAGGCAGATGTAGAGCACATCCCAGATTGAGGACAGAATAGAATTCTGGACAGGGGAACTGTACAACTGGGAACACTGAAAGAGGGCATTTGCTATACAGCGCACATGGTTTGACAAATTTTCTTCCAAATCTGAGAAGACAAAATCCTTGCCTGGAATCTCAGACTGGGTCGTTCAAGTGAAGCACAAACCAACCAATTGTATTCTCGGATGCTTTATGTTATATTCCCAGACTCAAGATACCATTCATCCCTTAATCATTATCAATGCCTCCATCACTACACCTTTCATCATCTACCCACAAATGATCGTGTTTTTTATCATCTTCCCCAAATTAGTTCCTATGACAAACCATTGTGTTGATTGAAGAAATTTTCCATCTTTCAGATTTACTAATAGCAAACCACCTGGACCAATCATTATGAGGGGCCAATCAGAAATACTGAACAGACATCAGATCAGCTCCACAAAGGGTGTTGATCAAATGTATTGCCACAACAACTCAAACCTAGGGGGGACTGCAAAGAGTGACAAATTAATCAAAATTGCAATTGTTTCATCTATCTTTTGCAGATTCCTTCATTGCGGTTTGTGTTCCACTTGAATCACCATCAAATCATAGTCTACCACGATGTTCTTGTAACCAACCCATTGACCCCATGCATGCGTGGTCAATCAATTGTCCTTCCATGTGTGCACATTGTAATTGTTGGGGCTCTCATTATTGTGTAGGCGGGAGGGTGGGAGTGCACAATCTTATAGATCGCACCTATCACACCTACCACTATAGACCACACACACCTACCCCTCTTAGCATGTGTACCTTTACCACATGTTAACAATCCTCAATGTTATCTCCTTTGGTTTGCCCAAAGTTTTCACCTTGTCACCTATCAAAAGGGCCGAAGAGGAAAGTCCTTATCCTTACACAAATTCTTATGTTTTGAGACGGGTCCAAAGTTTCAAGTTGTTTTTGTTTTTTCTTGTGATGGGCCAATCAAATTGGCTAATTGTCCAAACAAAAGGGAAAAAAAAACAAAGAACTTGAGAAGCAACCCATTTAATTAATAGATATAACAAACTTTAAGGCATGTTTATTCTTTTTTTTAAAAGACCTAGATACCAAACATTTCTAGCTATGGATACAAATTTTTTGTTACATACATCCAAGGTTATGAATTAAGGTGTGTTTTAAAAATTAACATATCTTTGGATATGCATTTCATTAAGGTATGTTGATTTGAGGAAAATAAGCTAGAGTAAATAATATACCGTATTTGTATTTGGTGAATATATAGGGATAAAATATATTCCTACATAACACTAGTACTTACACCTATATGTAGCCATAATTTCCTTCCCACTCTCAAGGAGAAAATGTGTAAGATTTCTCTTTTTGTTGGAAGGATATTCATAGACACATAGTCCCTCCAAATACACTAGGAAATTTCTCCAAGTGCTTTATGTGTCGCGACAAATGATGTCCTTAAGCTATTTAGCCTCCTTCAATCGGGTGTCTTATGAAAGAAGATTCAGATTGGACCTAATGTTCATTTTTAGGTGTAATTTTGGCTATTTTTTCTTTTTTGGGGAAAATTTTGCTAAATTTTTTATATCACCCCCAAAATTTTGAAAAAGTCCTTGATCACATGTGTTGGATTAATGGGTAATTAAGTCACATTCTTCGTTGAGAAAGTAGTTGATGCTTGTGGGACACAAAAGTTGGTTGTAACTTAATTTGGTTGAATGAAACCTTGGAAATGATTTAAATCTTAGCATAATGTATAAGTTTGCTCCAATATGGTTGGCAAAAGTATCAATCCAAGTTATGTTAAAGTAAACAATATAATTACAAGATTTATTTATCATTTATCGATAATATGTTTTAGGGGTGTAAGTGGGCAATTGTTGGACAAATAGTAGGCTACATAGGAACATGTATAGAATGTGTATTAGAACCTTATGGCCAAGGAAAAATAACTTTGGACTAATCCAAGGTTACATAATGTCAATTCAAAAATTGTATAATTAAGTATTTTTTTACTTAGAAATTAGAAGAAATAGTCATATAAAGGTGAAGGGACATTATTTATTTATTTATTTATAAATTTTATTTAAAATAAACTTATGGAATATATTTTAATTGTTTAATTTTTTATTTAATTTCACTTTGAAAGGGAAATTTTCAAAAGGTATGTGAAAAAGGGGTAAAAATAATGGTAAAGAAGGTGAAGGTTTGAAAGGATATTTCAAAAATAATTGTAAAGGTAATGGTAAAGTTATTGTGCCTTTTCATATCCATGTACCTTGATGTAAAGGAAGGGAATAGGGTAGTTAGGCTTGAAAAATTCATTTCTAGGTCACACCAAATATTATCATAATGTTATGAATGCCTTGAAACCATAGACTCTAGATAAATCCAAAGAACAAGTATATGGGAATGCTTATAAAATATAGGATCATTTTTTTATATACTCTCTATTTAATTGATTAAAAAAAGTTACGCTTGATAAAAAAATCCAAATCCAAAACTATTAACTAATGAAGTAAGGTACATTATATTTGATGTGGTATTTATCTCATGGATAAATCATGGCAAAGGACTCCTAACCAATCGTCATTCCATATTACCATACCTACTAGCAATGTCCAATATTTGGTATGTTCAAATTTATTTTTTATTATCTCCCAATGGGATAGTTGGATTTTAGGAATTCAACACACAATAAACTAGTTATTTAGGTAATATGATTATTTTCCCTTCAAACTATGCACACATTTTTTTTCATCTTTTAATCTCAAAAATGTTAAATATTTGAATTTACAAAGTCCCATTTCTAGTTAAAACATTTAAATTGTTTTAACATTTGTATTTTTTGTGAAACATAAGGGTCCATTGTCAACTATTGTTGTTATGGGAGTGGAGTATTGCCACAACTAATTTGGTTTTGAGACATTCAATGGGTTTGAAAATTGGGCTTGAAACTAAACAAAGTTTGCACCACTATTAGCAAGTTTTGAGATTTAAACAGGTTTAAGCCCACACTTTATTTTAAGTTTTAAGGTTTTAAAATCAAAAGTTTCAAATTTTGTTGGAATTTCCTTTGAAACTTAATCAAATGACTAACCTATTTTCAAAATTGAATCAAAACATAAACTTCATTTTGTTTTATAATAACTCCTTTTTTTTTGCTTTTTGAAATCATAAATTGCTCAAGCTAACATTTTCGCTTCCACTTCATCTAGCAATTTCAATAGTCATTTTTCATTTTAGCTAGAAAATCCAATTTGAAGTTTGGGGTAGCATAAGCTTATCGGGGGAAGAAGGTGTTACTTTGTTTTAAATAAGTTTGGGTTCTCTAGGTAGATAAATATAACTCTATTTTAAAAAAAATTTGTCCTTACATTTTAGGCAAGTTATTACATTTGATTGGTTTTACATAATTAACATTACATGATTTCTATTTTGATCATGGCACTAATTGAACAAACTACTACACAAAAAATGTTGTTTATTTGTTTGTTATGGAATTGGACTTGGTTTTAAATCAAACAAACTTTAATTTTTTTATGAAATGAACAAAACCAAAGGTTTCTTTTATAAAAAAAAGATAATGTTGAAACCAAATGAAAAGTTCATTAAAAACAAAAAAAATAAAAAATTGAAATCAAAGGTTCTTTTTGAAATTGAGAACTTAACAACATGGCTTTGAACAACAAAAGCTATATGTTTGACTTTTGGTATTTTGATTGTAATTTTGCAAAAAATTAACAATTGCATCCATTTATGGGTTGAGTTTGGTATTGCTTTGAATATTACTTACATTAAAACACTTTATATGGAAATGATCATTAATGCGAATAAAAACTAGTCTTATTTCAACATTGAAGTTTAGTTATACCAAATGATTAAATTGCATCAATAATGAAATTAAGGTGTTATATGAATATCAATAAGTTTTGAGGGTTTGAGTTTGATCTTGTTTTGACCATTCATTTCCATAACTGATTCTTTCCATAATTGATTATAAAGAAGAACTCATTAACATCACAACACACCATTGGACAAGATCTCCTTATTTGTATCACATAATATTACGTTTTCTAACATTTTGATACCTTCTTAATATTTGTTTGCACATTCATGGTTGGTTGAATTTCATATTCACCTTCTTTTATGTCCCATAACTCATAAGTTCAACATTCTTGTATAATTGGCTATGTATGGTAATTAGCTCAATATGCACAAGTTACTATGACTAGTTTCAACTATTCATGATAATATACACAACATCGTTGGTTGTGTAGTCCATAACTTTGAGGTTTACATTACAAAAATCTCACTGAAAGATTCATAATCCATTTGACTTTTTTTACAAAATGCATACACAGACAACACACTCAAATAACACATACAAAAAACAAAAAACAAGAACATTGTCATTGTGTAACAACACTATACCATCCACATGTAGGCCATCAATGTGTAAACAACCTTGATGTGATTCATTAACTAGCACAAAAGCTAATATGTTGTCTTTCTTGATTTTCCATTCCTCTAATGCTTTCTTTCCAAAATTTCACAATTTTTTCTTTCTCCTAGAGACTTTTAATTGCACACATTTTTTTATGTTTACACACCTCTTTTTACACTTGTGCACATCTTTCTAAACTTTTGACCATTTTTTTTTCTATAACACCTTTGTGAATTGATGAAGTTGACTTCAAATGGATGGGAATGTTAAAAGTTTCAACAATAGACAAATGGAATTGAATAACCATTTTAGCCATGATTTCTTCAAGAAAAATGAACATCACTTTACAAAAGACAAACATCACTCAAACTTGTTCAAATTTATATGATGACAATTGCATCTATTTCAATTATTTCAATTAATTCTCTTGCAACTTCAACGAGTTTACATTATTATCAAATAATTTGACACCATTTGTTGTTTCATTTTTGTGGATAGTTGCAAGGGTATAAAATTACAATGGAACTCCAATTGTGATGTTCGGTGGAATTATAATGAATGTTGTGGCACTTTGTAGTCACACTTTCAACTTTGACAATTCTTGTTGCCTTGGAAACTTGAAGTATTTTTAGGTTTCTTTCAAAAGTAACTCATTTGTGAACATTGTGAACAATGTCATTGCACTTTGCTCCTCAAGGGTGTTCACCTTTTTCAATGTTGTTGTGGCCATGTCTACTATGATTCAAACATGCATTTTCATCACACATTTTTTGTTTTTGGTCATCTACAAGTTGTTTTTGGCAATTTTCACACCTTGTGGGCATCTTGTTGCAAAACTTAAAAAACTATTGGTGTTTCAATAATTTTGGCCTCACTTGCATCAACGTCTAACATGGATGAAACACATCCCTTTTGTTTCAAGGGAATGGTTTTTGTAGCTTCCATGTGCATGTCAACCCAAAGTGAGATGTATTTCAAAACCAAACCAACATTAACATATGAAAGTAAAGTTCTATCTATTTGAATGTTTCACCTTATAGGGCTCCAAGGCCTTCTAACTTGGATGTTCTTGTTGTTTGCATCAAATTCTTGGAGAGCTTCAACAACTCCAAAGTTGATTGTGAACTTCAAAACATAATGCTTGATTAGTCCTTATTTTGTTTTGAAAAGTTTCATTGGTCTATACACACAAAAATTTGGGTAGCTTTTGTTGCAGTGTACGTAAATCCTCTCCCAAAATGTGTTGTGCTTTTGTTCATTTCTTGTGATTGAGTTTTGCCAAACATGGAGGAACAAGTTGACATTCCTTTTCAAAGACAAAACTTTTCCCCCTTTTTTTTTTGCTTGTGGCAATTTCAAATACTTTCGTTATTACCATGAATCTTGGTCTTGAAACACATTGACATATCACAAACCACTCTCGAAATGATTTGATGGTGTCAAATTTCATTACAATATTTTGACGCATATAAAAAGGTTGCAAAGATGATTCTTCTTGACCTTGAAAATACTTAGGCCCACTTTACACTAAGAGTCAAGGCCAAGGTTGAACTCAAATCAAGCTTTCCTATTGGTGCAATCACTGAAATCAGCCACAATTGGGGCTTTATATCAAAAGTCAAGGTTGAAAAGAAAATATTTTTTTAAATCTATCACTTTATGGCCTTGATTTAGCCCTAAAATAGAAAAAGGAGGATACCCATCAACTCAAGAAGCCAATTTGCAATCCTTGGGCTCAATGTTATTGTAATAAAATATTGTTTTTTAAAAATGAAATCTACATTGTAGGATGAAAGTAAACCCTAAAACAAACACCATATCTTCTATTTATTTTCATTTTCCTTTCTTTTTGCTGAACTTTTTGTGTTTGTTTTTGAATGATGGAAGAGGTTTCTATTTTTTCTACTTGGGATATGGTCACAAAAAACACAAGAATTATAAGAATTTTGTGTCTATGCTCATCCATGGTGGTCTAACTTTTATAGTTTAGCTTGAGAAAAGAAACAAAGATAAGAAAAAATAAATGATACCAAGAAAAAAATAAAATGAAAAGATATGAAAGATTAAAACCTTGGTCCTTACTTTTTGGCCTTGATAGCTTTACATATGAATTCATTGACCCTCAAATAAAAAATATTTTATTAATAAATTTAGGGCCAAAAAACAAGCCAAGAAATGCTCAAATTTCTCATTATTGACTCCCAAGCAAATAATATTTTTATTAATAATTTGGGGGCCCAACAACGAGCCAAGAAGTGCTCAAATTTCCAATAATTGACCCCAAGATTTGATTATTAGAGCATACTTGGTCTTCCAGGTATTCCAAATTAGGGCATAGAAGGCTGGCCAAGTTAAACCCTAATAATCCCTGATCTCCTACTCCTAGCTCCACTTTGGTTCTACCAGTTCCACTTCGGAAGTGAACCAACAATGGCGTACACTTTAGTTATGTGGATAAACAATTGGGGTGGGGGAGGGGGGTGGTACTAGGTACACTTTGGGATAGATAGGCCCGGTAGAACCACACTACCCCCAGATAGACCAACAACTCACAGTTACCCGGCTCAACTCGACATGTTCTTAGGTGGAACTAGTGGGTGCCCGTGACCTTCGGCCACTGTGAAGTCCCTCGGTTTCTTTAAACTTGGTTCGCGTTTTAGTTTTTTTTATTCTGGCTCTTCGCAGAACGTTCTTGGGTGGAATGGGCCCTATCCTGCTATAATGCACATAACCCACTTTTCGTAAATCTTCCCAGAACGTTCGCCTCCAGTTTCAGCAAAGAAATGGGTCCAGGTCCAGACACCACAAGCACACTCGCCCAAGCCCCCCTCCCTCAAATCCACCTACCCACCACTAGTCACCCCCAAGAAGAATAGAAAAACCAAAAAAAATGTTTTAACGTGTGGACCAACCCAATCCATACAATTGTACAAAATGTTACGCAATTTCATGCTGTAAAAGTGCAGCACGTGTTTGAACTTTGAAACCCCGAAAGAAAGAAAGAAAAAAATCCTAAAAAAGGCACCCACTTGTTACAAAAGTGTCTTTTGTTTGGATTCCAATAAGGCCGATAGAGTGAGTTATTCATAAAGTCATTCTGTCTTCACCCTCTCTTTCACCCCATATCCCCTCTCCTCTCTCACCCCTATCTCTTATTTCAGAGGTCTCTGCAAAGTAAGGAAATTTTGTATTAAATCTGAGTATGAAATGGTGAAACTCAGCCATTTAATGCACAAGGTTCAAGAGTTTTATAATAATTGTATTACAGGTAGGAGCTGTGAAAATATATGTAGCAGCAGTGGAGGCGCTCAGGAAAAAAGGAAAGACAGAATGAAACTCGGCGCTCAGGAAAAAAGGAAAGACATAATGAAACTCAGTTTACCGCCAAAATTGGTGGAAAAAACTAGTTTGGGTCCAAGTTATTTAGTTTTGTAAAATTGTCATTCCCAGTTTACATGTTTGATGGCCTATTATGCCGAGGCTGGCCGTTCTTGCCCCCTAATTGTGTGACTTTATGGATAACTCTAATAATACCTTCTCTTTTAATTTTTGGTTTCTTTCTTTTGAATTTTTGCTGGGGGGGGGGTGTTTTTTGAGCTTGGCAAGGACATGGAGGGGGTTTTTTGTACCTGATTTTTGTAGTGGGACTGGAGGCAATGTTGCATGTTTATAGTTTGCAATTATTCCTTCACCCCCACAAGTGTACATTATGTTTTCATAGTGGGCTTTATGAAAAACATAAAGAACCTTCTCCCCTCACCCCTTTGCATCAATTTTTACACCACTTGAAGTCGGTGAACAAACAACGACATTACTGAAATTGGGTTGGGTTTGTGCTCAACTCTTGCCTCACAAACCCTTCTTTTGAATAACGCCCTTGCCCTCACATTTTTACCCTAAACATAACGCACTCCAAAAAAATTTCCTAGTGAATTTGGAGAGCACCTTCTACTTGTTAATACCCCTCCTCTTTTCTAGGAGGAATTGTATATCCCCCTTCTTCTTAAGAGGTAGACGGATCTTACACCTACTTGTTCCATGAGTAGGTGTAAGACCCCTCCTACTCATAATTGTTGGCTTAAGAAATGCTCCGCCTCGTACACCTCGTGACCTAATATTTGTTTAGGTTCATGACAATAATGTTAGTGTAGTGCTTTAAAATGGGTAAAAAGCCCGTGGGGAGGGGGGAATGGCACATTCCCAAAATGCAGGCAAAGACTCAGGGCTATTTTTATGACCTTGTGCCAGGCAGTGAATTTTTTAGTGGCAAAATATCACCATTTTGTGAAGAAGAATAAGTTGAAAATAGATTATTTTATCACAAATTCCCTGTTCTTTGAAAAAAAAAAAAAATTTGTGCCAAAAAGCCACAAAATTTGCCTTCAACATGAAACTTGAAAGGAAACTTAATATTTTTTAACTTTCATACTTTGAATATCAAAAAAATTGGCTAGATAAATATTCCAATGGATGATCATCACTTGAACAAAATATTTTCATACTTTCATACGTTGAATATCACCAAATTTGGCTAAATATTCCGACGGAGGATGATCACCACTTGAACAAAATATTTTCATACTTTCATACGTTGAATATCACAAAAATTTGGCTAAATATTCCAATGAAGGATGATCACCTCTCTCTTTCTCTCTTGTGCTAGGCCCCTTCTCTGCCCTCCGTCACCCACCCGCGCGCTTTGGCTTCCGGCCGGGCGCCGCGCCCAGGCCTCGTACGTCCGGCCCCCTCCCCCCCTCCCACCCTCTCGCCACCCGTCCTCCCTCCTTCTCG
>Ga0116227_10015424_pt1 | contig 11307 bp, 8 predicted proteins | sample S1TSphgellanicum_FD_89693 | JGI IMG/M metagenome (GOLD analysis project Ga0116227, IMG submission 89693) | Host-associated microbial communities from peat moss isolated from Minnesota, USA - S1T2_Fb - Sphagnum magellanicum MG | ecosystem: Host-associated > Plants > Peat moss > Unclassified... | reverse complement strand
TCAAAGAACCGTCGGTCTAGGTTCTTGTTTCAAACTTCTTTTGAAAAACAGGAACAGACCCCCGATGGTTATCAGGTCGGTTCTCAGGATTCATAACAGCCGTTCTCCCAAACAAATCAAAGATGGCTGTTATGAATCCCTAAAAAAAACAAATTCAGTGTTGGTGAGTAAAAGAGTGCACGTGTATAGGGTCTAGGTCAAGGCCCAGAGAAATAATTTAATTTTTAAAATTAATTTTTTTTTTAAAAAAAATTCAGTGTTGGTGAGTAAAAGAGTGCACGTGTATAGGGTCTAGGTCAAGGCCCCAGAGAAATAATTTAATTTTTAAAATTAATTTTTTTTAAAGAAAAAAATTCAGTGTTGGTGAATAAAAGAGTGCATCTTCGTTTCAGGACCCTAATGACGGGTTTTCTCTTTGAGGACCTCGTTTCAAGTCCCCAACGATGGGTTTTCTTTTTGGGAACCTCGTTTTAGGTCCGTCTCGAGGTCTAGACCGGGTACTGAGAATCTTGATTCAGGTCCTTCATCAAGGATTCTGGCCACCTCGGTTCAGGTCCTTGAAGCTGTCAGTTGGGTAATAACTGTCATAGAGATCGAAATTCCCAAATCAAGAAATTTCTCAATTTACCCGGCCCCCCCCTTCTACAAAACACACCACAAGGAACGGACAGTGACTGGAAAAAATATCCAGGCACTGCCCAGACAAACAGACACCATTGTTGCTTTAATATATAAGATTCTGTCCTAAGTTCTACTCTTGAAAACTTATATCAACTTGTAAGAGATTAAAACATATCTATTTTGGGATATCTATATATATATATATATATATATATATATATATATATATATATGATGGGCCAATAAAAAATGCCCATCACCCAAAAAAACAACTTTGGAGGTTCCCATAACTAATTAATATGAGTCACAATATACTACTATGCTAAGGTACATCAACAAAATCTTTGGTCACTTTACATTACATTTCACAAACAAGGCCCATAAATAAATGATTTCTGAATTTCCATGGACAACCTTTTGATGTGTTTTGAATGCCCTCAACATTTCCATGGTTGCGATCCTTCACCATTGTGTAAAGAGGACCTAAATGGTTAATAAGTATATATACCCAAGTAAGTTCAAAAGTTGTTAAATCATTTTTTCCAAATTAAAATTTCAATTTAAATGATCTCCCCACCAAACCACTGGTTCATTCAATATCTTGCATTTGACATCTAAAATTCCAAAGGTAACTAGGCATTTGTATTATTTTTTGACACACTAACAACTCTATAACATGATCAACAACTTTCATAGTTCCTTTCATAAACATGATTGATAATCTATTAAGCATTTTGAACATGTGCCCCCCTCCTACACATAACATCTCGCCTTCAAGCCTTCCAAAATGAAATGTACCCATGGATACATAGACATAGGTAAATATTGTTGTATTTTGGGTATGAATAAATGTCGCTCCCAAGAAAAAATAAATTGCTATGAACATGTGCATTGATAGTGTTAATGGACCTTAAGAGAGAACTATGATATCTTTTGGGTATGACCAAATCATATACCATGAGGATAAGTGTTTGACCTACCAAGGTACATACATCGATGCATATTTTACCCAACTCTATATAATAGATCAAACATTGAAATATACATTCCATTGGAAAGAAATAACATTAGTCACCTAATCTTAGGTTTGGTTGATGTAATTTCTTTCGATTGATAAAGTAGGACCCAATCTTATTGGGTCCTTATTACCGTTTTTGTAAGGTGCTAGTAATAATTAGCAATGTGTCTCAAAACACATCCCAAAGTGGTAGCAATTATTTTATGAAATTTATTTTTGAAAGTGATCCTTAAGTTGTAATAATTTCTTTGTGTATTCACTTTTGAAAGTTGTCCCTAAGTTGTAACAATTTTCTTATATGGTATTCATTTTTCAAGTTTGGGATTGGAAGTGTTTGGTTCTTTGGTTAGTGTTTGAAAGAAAGGAAAAGGGGAATAAAGAATTAAAAAGTTCCTGCTTTCCTCCTCTTAACAACAAAAATGAACATTTCAAAAGTGCTTTCAATGTAATTATGAACCAAAACCTCACAAAAACGAATGTTAATAAACCTCACCAAAGTTGATAATGCTAGGTGAGTAATCTAACTAACAATAGGGTGATTCTAACCTATGTTTATCTTGCAACTTTAACCTTGATTCAAACCTTTGTTTATCCTTTCATTTCATCCTCAATTTGAACTAATGTTGATTTTTAAACATGAAATCATAAATCATTATTTTTGAACACCCCAATTCTTTTTTAAGGATTATCATTGTGATTATGTATGAAACACGATGAGAACCTTGCATTTTGAGCACCTTCAATTAGTGGTCAATCAAATTGAATTCAACTTTTGAGAAAAAAATGTTTCAGATTTAGCTTTTTATATTTGTGATCCTTATTTCTTAGCTTGTTCAAAAAAAAAAAATTCACATTGTTTCCGTCTTGTTTGTCTTTTCAAATACAATGTTTCATAAATGTGTGAAAGTAAATATGATGTTTGTTAAAAAGATATATGATGGTTGATATTATGTGCAAGATTCCACAAGATTATAGTGATAATGCAAGTGAGGAACTATGATGCACTTGTAAGTCTATCAAATTTTATTCAGGGTAACATAACTTATCAATTCTCAAATTTGCAATGGAATGCAAACTCACAATGCACCCTTTAGTTCCCAAGAAATAAATGAGGGTGGGACTTCCAAAATGGGATTATGATGAATTCACAAATGGGAGTTCAAAGTGACATCAATTTGCACAAACCAAAGAAGAGGGTTGATGGTGTAAGTTGGAGCCAAAATGATGCACAAATGAATTATGAACAAGACAAATTAACAAGACACACCATGGCCCAAACTTGGAGAAAAGCCACCACCTCCATTCATGTAACATCCTCTATGACTTGTAGTGGGGGTTGCATCAAAGTGGTAAAAAAACTCCCAAGTTTCAAATTCCCAAAGAATCCAAAAAATTCCCAATTTTATTCAAGGTATGAATCCCATAATTTTGTGGGCTCATAATTCTCGCATACAAGTTCTAATAGAGAAGCTCATAAGGACAAAGTTGTAACCCTTGGAAAACAATTCCAATGTGACATCAAATGTTCAATTTGGATGTCATTTGTGAGCTCATAACTCTCGCATACAAGTTTTAATATATACTTCACCATGCTTTCACCCTTTTATATATATAGAAGTTTCATATATTGACGAAATTATAACATACAAAAATTGAAAGTACATAAGTACATTTTAAAGTGTTATTAATTTGATAGTGGAAAAAGTATAATCATTTACTTGTAATCTTTTTTAAAAAGTATTTGTTTGCATCTACTTGTGTTTTTGAAAATATATACAAGTAAATTTGTATATCCTAGTTTTTTAAAAAAATGTTTAAAAATTCAATAGATTAAACACATTTTAAATTTTATAGCTATTTTCCATATTGATTAAAACATAAAATACCATGTACTTTATAATGCTTTCACCCAACAATAAAGTATGATGATGAAAGGAAGATTCCAAATCTTGAAGGAATTATGTATTCCAACTGAAACAAAACATGGTCATAGTAAAATTATAATATGGATTCAAGCATGTATTGTTCAACATAATTTGTCACCACAAGACTATTTTAACATATTTTTAAACATAAGAAATGATGTAGGAAAAGATGATGAAGATGGAGTTGTTATGCAAACTAATAAACTAAGTCAATATAATGAAGAAAGACTGAATTACAAAATTAAAAAAAGAACACAAAAAATTTGGTCCTCCAATTCCATTTATAATGTGGTTATAAAAGATTGTATTGACCAACATTAATGATATCAATGACTAATTGTTCATGCAACTTAATCAAAATGGCAATTAGTCAACATTTCATTCAATGTTCCATCTTCTCATCATTGACAACACAATTTTGTTTTCTAATGCTATCAAAGTATCAACATAAGTTTTTGGCTTTAGGTGTAACATTCAATCATGAATCACACCTATCCTCTTGGGCCATTAATGTTCTTTCAAAAACATTTTTGACATCTTTTTTTTAAATCTTTTTTTAAATCTTTTAAATTATTTAAATTTTTTTTATAATATATGTTAAATTTAAAATTTTAAAAATCCAAAAAAAAGAAATAGACAAATATTCAAAATAGAAAAAAAAAAAAAAAAAAAAAAACTAGGCATGAGTTTTTTTACATTGTAAAACAATGGTTACAAGTAGTTTTAAAGTTGTTTTGGGGTTTTTTTATTCATTCATTACATTTGTAGGAATTTGGATAAATTTACCATGGTGAAAGTGGCCAACCCCCTAATGATGGGGATTAATTATTATAGACAAGTGTATTCACTAATAATTACTGCAATTTATTAATAATAATCAAATTCATTAATAATTAATTCACTAATAGTAAACTCACTAAATTAACTTCCTAATTCATAACTAGCCTCTAGGGTACACTAGCAACCTAGGCTAGGTTAAGCACCTTGGTAGTTAATCAACACAGATCATTTGATCTTTGGCCATTAATAATAACATTGTTTCAATGTTATTTCAACCTAATAGATGAAATAGATGGAATTGATGTAAAGCTCTTATTTGGGTTTCAAGGTTTTGTATGAATGATATTAGTTGTTGGGAGAAATGCACAGTCGTCAATGGGAATGTTGATATCTCTATTTGTGTTTATAAATCACATGCATGAAATTAAATTTTATTAAGCAAATCATTGAACTAGTTGGCAAAAATTAACAATCTAATGCCAAGTGGCATATTTTATTTGGCCATGAAATATTGTGTGTTTGTTTTTCCTAGGCAAGAGATTGAAAACACAATTTTAAAATGAAAGAATTGAATGTTATCATGTCATAAAATACGTTTAACATGACTATAGTCATGGAAGACATGGATTGGACACATGGAATGGTGTTTATGACTAGGTCTAGAAGAAATGACATGATGGTCAATGTAACATGGTTGAATCAACTAAGTAGTCAACTACATGTGTCACATATACCTAGGGAAGTTACTTCCATTTTTTCCAAATGTTATGAAATTTTTTTTTGACACAACTTATTGATTTTTTTATATTTGAATGTAAATAAGATGTCAAGAATTGAATTATGAGAATATACTTAAACTACATCTAAACTAGTTTTGATGTGAATAAATTATTCTTTTAATATTCTATTATTTCATAACATACAAAAAAACCCCTTTATTTGACATGTTTGAGAAAATATACAAAAAGTAACTTCCCCTAACACATATGACTTGAATGGATAAGGTCATGAATATAGTCATAGATCTCATTTTTTTTGGTGTAGTGGGTGCATCAACCAAAGGGTGCAAATGTAGACAAATGAACCATTTTTAGTACAAATAATGTTTATTTAGCATGTCTACAAGTTTAATACATCAAATTAATGTTGCAAATGTGTGTTGTTATATAGATATATCCAATATTTGGAAAATTTGAAAGGAATCCAATCAATATAAAATATCTTTTAGCAAGGTAAAAACTTGTAACTAATATTTTTGTGCTTTAAAAACATTGCAAAACAATGTAAATGCATTGTTGTTCAACACTATTTAACTAATCTCGTATAATTGCATCCTCCAATTGTGGAAATTAAGAAAAATTGAGGTTTATGGAGTCTATTTTTGGTGATGGAAATGTCATTTGACTTTAAAGACTCATTATTATTAACTTTAAACATGTACAATGGTACATGATTTCAATAACCCATTGATATGCACTTAACTGACATAATATTTCAATTAAATAATCATTCAATAGTTTGTCATATGAATCATTGAGTAGTGAAATTATTCAGATCATAGCCTACAATAATTGTGAAGGTTTTCCACAAAAATTCATATTTTCACAAGGATTCATTTCAAAAGTTAAAAGGACTATTTAGTGATGAAATTGACCCTATGTAGTTTTAGTGATTGTCCTCGGTGGTTGACCTGAAATGGTCTTTAAATTTTCCATTTTCTATATTTATTTATGGGTGGGGATTGGAAAACATATTGTTTCATTTTTCATATTTATGGGTGAGGTTTGGAAAACCAATTGTAGGTACACCATGTTGCATGTGAAACCAATTGTGCATCATGTTAGATGTGATATACATTGCTATAGGTCCAAATTGGAGGTAAAATTGGTGCTAATCCAATTTCCATTCCTCTTTTGTTGCCTTCATTTCCAACGTTTTTTTGAAGGCTCCCTTGCCGTCCCATCGTTTTGAAGGAATGCACATCCTTCTATTGTGTCTTCTAATCATCTTAAGGCCTTGTTTTCCAAAGGGCATAGTAATAAGTTTTTGGAAGGGCATTTAAAAACTAATTACCGAATGTTTTCAGTTTAGGGTTTAAGGTTTAGAAAGGTAAAACTGAAAACATTTGGTAATAAGTTTTAAAAGCACACTTAATGGGATGTGATTAACTCGGAACTATATGTAGATTTCAAAGCCCCTTTACATTTGAAATCCTTGCTAAAATAACAATATTCATAAATGGATAAACATGTGGACACCATCCTTGCCTCCGAGATAAACCAAACAAACTCTACTATCAATTTACATGCCTTGTTTTATGTATATGTGTTTTCATTTGTCGTGAGCCAAAAATGTTCACCTTGGGCTTTACATGTCAACAATTGAATGTATGTTCACACAACCCATGTAAATATGACCTCTATTTGTGTTTTCAAAAATGTAATCTAAATTTAAACCAAATTGCAAAACCTATTTTGTCAAAGCATTGCACTCGTAGCTATCATCATCTTTCTTGTATTATAGTGGTCAATTGTATCTTCAACCACTTCAAGGTGGTGACAAAGTCTTAGCTAATTGACATGATGAGTTGTATGTATTCCAAAAAGAAAATTGCATAGTTTGCAAATGAAAAAAAATTATGGGACTTTTGGGACACTCTTTTAAACTATTTCTTTCTCCACCAATCGAAGCTTTTTTACAACACTGAAACATGACATTTCATAACATCTATAACATTTAGAGTTGTTTCATAACATTTAGAAACATGATGTAAAAAGTTCTTGAAAATTGAAACAAATATGTTCTGAATGTTTCCATGTGTTTGTAAGTGTCCCACACACTAATAATGCCATTTGGAGGAAATTTTGTCCAAGTTAAGAACTTGATGTACCATTGAAAAGAGCTTTTCAGGGGCTGTAAGAAAATAGGGTTGCATTCTTTGGAGTTATATAACCATTTGAAAGTCTGGGACACCATTTGTCCCAAGAATTCAGAATGTGTGCTGAGAGTCCCCAAGAATTTGCCACTTCAATGTAAGTTGACCTGAAAACTACCATATTTTCTTCAATGCATGGTAAGCAGATGCGACTTTAAAAATCAGAAAAGCTAGCTACAAAGCAATCCTGTAAGACTATTGCTAGTGTATATATTAGAAAAAACAAGCTGTCATTATTGTGAACCGTGATCTAACAACAAAAAAGGTAACAAACAGACAGATGGAAAAGATTGGGAAATTCCACATCCTCGGTGAACCTTCAGTTACCTTGTTATGGCAGCATGCTTGGTCTCAAGTAGCAATACAACCCCACCACCTTATCCTCGTATCAGCAGCTGCCCTTTTTCACAAATATCCAGCAAACACACTCAAGTTCAAACAAACAACATCTAACTTGTGTCATAGAAAAGAATGATTCAATTTAACAAGGGACATTTTGAGCACTTTACTCAAGACCCACTCTGTATTTTTTCCAGTCAATGCAGTTTGCATGGAAATCCTGTACGTACAATGATACACCGCTCCAACCTAAACTAGCTGCCATTTGAGAAATATCAATCCTATCTTGCTTGCTGTGGAATGATCTGCTTGTTGTCCTTGGGTATGCTGCCAACTGAATGTCCATTACCCATGTGACCCTTCTCATAGAAAGCTGATCCTATATCTCGAACATTTGAGCCTGTAGCACTTGAGGCCACTGATGATGGCTCAGAGATTCTATGCTCTTGGGTTGAATCTGCTAGAGTAAGAATGTCTTCAGTATGTTTCAGCCAGTTTGAGTTCAACCTCCGTGCAAAGTCTTCCACTTCCTTGTCCACTATCTCTTTCAATGCTGGGTCAAAGTCATCATCATCATCAAACTCTGCATCTTCAAACACCTTGTTGTCGTGGTCCCTTGAGGGAACCCTAGAACTTGAATTTTCCAGGCCACCATTGCCAATCCTTGATGCCATCCTTCCCATGGTTGATAATTGGACAGCCTTCTCCTTTCCCAAGGTCACATTTACAGTTGCTGCTGTCATAGAAGCATTGGCTTGTGGTCTAGACATGGTGTTCTCCTCAGTTGTCTCCTTCTTCCGCCGATTCTTATTCCTCTTACCCTTGCCCAGTCTGTTGTTCTTATTGTTGCCATCAATAAATGAGACCAAATCTTCAACAGATCGTTCATCCCTGACCTGCGTTTGTCCGGATTCCATCAAGCCACTCTTGAGCAGCTTCTTCTCCTGCAGCTCTTTGCGCTTCCTTGCATATAGTCGGTTCAACAACCTAATGCGTGGGTCATCAGTAGTGATTTTTACAGGTTCCAGTTTCTCCTCCTCTGTCAAATCATCTGGCAAGTGAAAAATCTCTCGTATTTGCTCTGGTGTTTTGCCTTCTATCATTCTGGCCAGTGCTCTGCTTGTCAAATCGCCCAATGGCTTCATATCCATACTATCAGCAGCTGATGTCAATTCACACAACCTTCTTGTGTCAAGCCGCACAAATCTCTCATCAAATACCTTGCGCTCTTTGTCTGAGCGGCCAGGCACTCCATGGAACCGGCAGTAGTCCAATATCAGCTTCAGGGCTCCTGGACTCACCTGCAAAGTTGCACATAACCAGAGACACAGGGTGACTAATGCCACTGCATGTGAGGTACATACAAGCTACATCTTTTGCTGTTCCAGTGTTCCTCAGCAGGTCCCATCTCCAATCACTTCCTGCATGTCCTTTTTTTCAAAGACTGACTGACACGTGCTGTCATTGACCTGCTCATGCGGGCACTGAAAACTAAGGAAACCCTTATTTCTCTGCATCAGATCCGGCTTGACCTGAACGTCACACTCTATTGCACATACAGAGAGAACCCTGCCACATCCGAAACCTAGCCAGTCCTCACCTGGAGTACAGACCAGGTTGGAAACCCTAACTAGTCTCCACGTGGATGGCAGAAAGATAATGCCATGCCGAGGAAGATGAGGAGGAGGCAAAAAAAGAAGATGCCAGAGAAGCAAAAATGGAGAGGATAGGGTTTACAGCTGGGAAACACACCTGCTTCGGAAGCACCACAGGGAAGTCCCGAGAGCTGCCACGGCCATGGAGCTTCACCTCACGTTGCACCAGAGGGGAGAGCAGCGCCACCTCTCTCTCCACCTCATTAATGTCCCCATCAACCGTTTCTAGGTGTATCAACGATTGCAACGCCTGCCCCCGCTGCAGCAAAGAGTGGCAAGGCTCCTTGGACGACACTATCAAGCTACTACTGTCATTGCTGCTGTTGCTCTCGCCGAGGTGGTTCCTCTCGTCCACCTCCTCCTCCTCCACAAACACACTCCTGTCGTAATTCTCAACACTAGGGCAGTGATCAACGCATGCCGGATCTCCCCCACCCAACATCTCGAGGCTACTCTCCCCCATATCCGCAAACCCTCACTGTCCCTGTGCTTTGTGTATGTGTCTGTGCGTGTGTGTGTCTCTCTCTGTTTCTGTCTGTCTGTTTATCTCTGTCTCTCTCTGTGCACCCATACACCTGTCCAACAACCCGGGCTGCTTCTCCTCATACACCAGAAAGCTTGCTGTTTCCCTTTACAGCTTCGGAACTACCCCCTCCAGCACCTCACCACCATAGCTCAAAAGCAAAACAAACCCTTGAAGCCCCCCAAGAGAGTGAACTTCCTTCCTCTACAAAAAAGACATACAACAATAACAATAACAACACAAACACACCCAAAAAAAAAAAAAAAACCAAAAGCCTGACAACATACAACAACAACAACAACACTGTTACTTGTTGCAAACCATTCCAAACTTCCAAATTTTAAAAAATGCAACAGCTCTTGTATGCATTAACCACCATCATCACCATCACCAGCACATGCCATCGTGCTCAAGTTCTGATTTTGGGAGATGGGTTGTGCTCTCTTCTTGGTGGTGATCTTTCTCTTCTTCTTCTTCTTCTTCTCTCTTGTTGCCATTTGTTTGGCTCTGGCTGAGAGGGAGACAAAAAAGACTAGCTTATGATGTCGTTTTCATTTGGTCCCACATTGTGATGGATGAATGTTCACCATTTTCATTCACAGTAGTGCATAACATTCATTCCTCAATGTGTGGTGGTGGTGGTACTACTGTGAACTTCTTCTTCCTTCTTCTTTTTCTTGTGAGTTCATTGTTTCTTGGGGGGAACATTTCCTATTTTAGGGTTTCAACTTGCCATAAACTTTTTGCAAGGTTTTTCTTGCCATAGCGATTCTTCAGTGGGCTGCCACGCTTAGTCAGAGTTCTTCATCTCTTCCACACATATCAACTATTCTATCAACTATTCTATCTTTAGCTGATTTGTGATTGAGGATGCTCTTTTAACATTAGGTCTTTTACTTCGTTACTCCTATTTGATTGTTTTGGTTTTCCTTTCATGTGTTTACATTTGCTTTGATATGCTTTATACTTATTGTGGATAGATGTTCATCTTTGTTTATATATATATATATACTAGTGGGTACCCGCGACCTTCGAGCATTGTGAAGTCCTTCGGTTTCTTTAAACTTGGTTCATGTTTTAGTTTTTTTTAGAAATTTTTTTTCTTTTTTTTAAAATGTGTTTTTTATTTTTATTATTTTTTGTATAATGAAAATAAAGTGTTTCTTTTTCACTTTTATATTTTTGTTTATTTGGATGCAAATTTGAAGTGTGGAGAAAGAAGATACACCTCATTCTTTTTCAAGTAGGGTTTTTTTTCATTATTATAAGTCTTTTTTTTTTAAATTATTCTTTATTTGGTTTCTTCATTTTTGTAAATTTTTTTTCTTTTAAAATTTTTTACTGTATTTCTTTTTCCTTGTTTCATTTGTTTCCATGTTTTTTTTTATAGTTTTTGCATTTTTACTTTTTTTTGTTTATGTTTGTTTCATGTTTTTTTTTTTTTTTTCTTTTTTTTTCTTTTTTCTTTTTTTTTTTTTTTTTTTTTTTTTTTTTTTTTTTTTTTTTTTTTT
>Ga0116227_10015422_pt1 | contig 11310 bp, 8 predicted proteins | sample S1TSphgellanicum_FD_89693 | JGI IMG/M metagenome (GOLD analysis project Ga0116227, IMG submission 89693) | Host-associated microbial communities from peat moss isolated from Minnesota, USA - S1T2_Fb - Sphagnum magellanicum MG | ecosystem: Host-associated > Plants > Peat moss > Unclassified... | reverse complement strand
CCAGCCGCACGAACAACCCGGCAGTGCTCCACAACACGGCCGAGCCAGCGACCATCGCGATCCCCCGGCCCCGCTCACGCGGGTCGGTCGGGTACGGCCCCCCGGGCAATCCGCCAGCCAATGTTTTTTCCCGTTCGCAACAAGACGCAGACAACCAGACTGCTAGTCAAGCCGTTCGCTCGTCACAAGCCCGTCCCCGGGGTATGAGCGAAAAGGATGGTGGCCCCAGACAAACCCTGATCGTTGTGTGGTGTGGTGGACAGGGGTGGATTCGAACCACCGTACGCTCTCGCGGGCAGATTTACAGTCTGCTGCCATTAACCACTCGGCCACCTGTCCACACCAGAACTGCCGGTGCCGGGCCCTGTAACGGACCTGCAAATGCCGCCTCGCGAGTGCGAAAGCGGCGTTACCGGCCGAGGGAGGCGACCCTTTGGCGAAGCGGGGCTTGCCTGTCAATGGGGGGGCTGGCACAGGGCGCAGGAATTTTTCGCCCAATTGCCTCCATACGAAAGCATCCTGCCATGGCTTCGCCCCGTCGACCGTCAGACGACCGTTCCCGCCAGACCCGCGAAGGGGTCAACGAAAGCGGCCGACCCAAAACATCGTTGCGCGGCCGCGAGGGGCGCATGCACGGCGGGCGCGGGTCCGGGCGCGCCAGCACGGGTGCGGTGCGGCTGTGGGGCCGCCATGCGGTCGAGGCGGCGCTGACCAACCCGGAACGCGTTGCCAAAAAGCTGTGGGGCACGCGTGAAGCGATCCAGGCCATGCTCGACGACCACGATGCCGAATTGCCGGCATCGCTGCCGATCGAATACGCGCAGGCCGCCGATCTGGGCCGGTTGGTGGCCCGCGACGCCCCGCACCAGGGGCTGGTGCTTGACTGTGCTCCCCTGCCCGATCTGGTGCTGGGCGATGCGCTTGACGAAGCCGCAGGGCGAACGATCGTCGTGCTGGACCAGGTGACCGACCCGCACAATGTCGGCGCCATCCTGCGCAGTTGCGCCGCGTTCGATGTCGCCGCGCTGATTACCCAGGATCGCCATGCGCCGCCCGAATCCGGCACGCTGGCCAAATCCGCGTCGGGCGCGCTGGAGATCGTGCCATGGGTGCGGGTGGTCAATCTGGCACGCGCGCTCGAAACGATCTCCGAAGCGGGCTATTGGCGCATTGCGCTCGATGGCGCGGGCAAAGCGACCTTTCCGTCTGCCCTGCCGGGCGGGCCGGTGGCGCTGGTGCTGGGCGCCGAAGGTGACGGCATTCGTCGCAACGTGCTGGAACACTGCGACGCCGTGGCGCGCCTGCCGATTTCGGGCGCGATCGAAAGCCTGAATGTCTCGACAGCGGCCGCGATTGCGCTTTATGCTGCGGCAATCCGGAAAGCGGCGGATTGAACGCGCAGACCCGCCGCCAACCCCGACCTGCCGCAAAAAAACAAAAACCGCGCCGGGGCTTTGCCTTCGGCGCGGTTTTTTGAGCACATCAACGGCCGGGCGCTGTGGCCTGGCCCATCATGCAACGCCTCAGTTGACGGCGTCCTTCAGACCCTTGCCGGCCTTGAACTTTGGCTGAGCCGAAGCCTTGATCGACATCGGTTCGCCGGTGCGCGGATTGCGGCCGGTCGAAGCCTTGCGCTTGGCGACCGAGAAAGTGCCGAAACCGACCAGGCGCACTTCGTCACCCTTTGCCAGCGCGCTGGTGACGGCATCGAACACGGCTTCGACAGCCTTGGTCGCATCACCTTTGGTCAGGCCGCTCGCATCAGCAACAGCGCTGATCAAATCGTTCTTGTTCATATCGGGAACCCCCTACTTTGTCGTTTTGCAGATTTCTGATGCATTGGAATCAATATGACGGGTTGCGGGACATGAACGGAGAACACTGTCACTGTCAAAGGCAAATGCAGGCAATTCGGCTGGTTTATCCCCGGAATCCGGGGCATTCGGGCCGCGCAAGCGCTTGCGAATCCAGCGTTTGGCGCCGTTCGCACAAGTGCATACGTTTGCGAAGTCTTGCCGGCAACGCGCAAAACAAAGCCCCCTCGCGCCGATGCGGGCGCGAGGGGGCTGTCAGGGTCGCGATCAGTGCGCGGTCGGCGGGGCGATCGCAGGTACCACGGCAGCGGTCGGCTGGCTGGCAAGATCGTCGGCTTCGGTCCATTCGATAGGCTCGGGCCGTGACACCAGCGCGAGCGCCAGCACTTCATCGACGTGGGCCACCGGAATGATCTCCAGCCCGGCCAGGATGTTGGCGGGGATTTCCACCAGATCCTTGCGGTTTTCTTCTGGAATCAAGACCGTCTTGATCCCGCCGCGCAGCGCCGCGAGCAGCTTTTCCTTCAGCCCGCCGATCGCCAGCACGCGACCGCGCAGCGTGACTTCGCCGGTCATCGCCACATCGGCACGCACCGGAATGCCGGTCAGTGTGGACACCATCGCGGTGACCATGCCGACCCCTGCACTCGGCCCGTCCTTGGGCACGGCGCCCTCGGGCAAGTGGATGTGCAGGTCCTTGCGCTGAAAGATCGACGGCCGGATGCCATAGCTGGGTCCACGCGACTTGACGAAGCTGAACGCCATCTGGACGCCTTCGCTCATCACTTCGCCCAGCTTGCCGGTCGTGCGCACCGCGCCCTTGCCGGGGACGGTGACGCATTCGATGGTCAGCAACTCGCCGCCGACTTCGGTCCAGGCAAGCCCGGTTACCGCGCCGACCTGGTTTTCCTCATCCGACACGCCGTGGCGGAATTTGCGAACCCCGGCAAAGTCGGACAGGTTTTCCGGCGTGATCGTGACCGCCGTATCCTTGCCTTCCAGAATCCGCCGCAGCGCCTTGCGCGCCAGCCGGGCAATCTCGCGCTCCAGCGTCCGCACCCCGGCCTCACGCGTGTAATAGCGGATCAGATCGCGCAGCGCGTCGTGCTCCAGCGTGAATTCGCCCGCTTTCAACCCGTGTGCCTGAACTTGCTTGGCGATCAGGTGGCGCTCGGCGATTTCGACCTTTTCATCCTCGGTATAGCCTTCCAGCCGGATGATCTCCATGCGGTCGAGCAGTGCCTGCGGCAGGTTGAGGCTGTTGGCGGTGCACACGAACATCACGTCCGACAGATCGACATCAACTTCCAGATAGTGATCCTGGAACCGGGCGTTCTGTTCGGGATCGAGCACTTCGAGCAGCGCGGAGGCCGGATCGCCACGGAAATCCTGCCCCAGCTTGTCGATTTCATCGAGCAGGAACAGCGGATTCATCGTTTCCGCCTTGCGCAAGTTGGTCACGATCTTGCCCGGCAACGAGCCGATATAAGTCCGGCGATGGCCACGGATTTCGGCCTCGTCGCGCACCCCGCCCAGCGATTGGCGAATGAACTGGCGCCCGGTCGCCTTGGCGATCGATTTGCCCAGGCTGGTCTTGCCCACGCCCGGCGGGCCGACGAGGCACAGGATCGGCCCTTTCAGCTTGTTGGTCCGCGCCTGGACGGCCAGATATTCGATGATCCGGTCCTTGACCTTGTCGAGCGCATAGTGATCGGCGTCGAGCACCTCCTGCGCGGCAGCGATATCGCGCTTCAGCTTGCTGCGCTTCCCCCACGGCAGGCCCAGCAGCACATCGAGATAGTTGCGGATGACCGTCGCCTCGGCCGACATCGGCTGCATCGTCTTGAGCTTTTTCAGCTCGGCTTGCGCCTTGGCCCGCGCGTCTTTCGACAGCTTGAGCTTTTCGATCCGCTCGGCAAGTTCGTCCAGCTCGTTGCCGCCGCTGTCATCGCTGCCGCCCAGTTCGGACTGGATCGCCTTCAACTGTTCGTTGAGGTAGTATTCGCGCTGGGTCTTTTCCATCTGGCGCTTGACCCGGCCACGGATCTTGCGCTCGACCTGCAGCACGCCAAGTTCGCCCTCCATGAACGAGAGCACCATTTCAAGCCGCTTCAGCGCGTCGTTTTCCGACAGCACTGCCTGCTTGTCGGCGACTTTGGCGGCCAGGTTGGCGGCGACCGCATCGGCCAGTTTGCCGGCATCGTCGATTTCCCCAAGCTGCGATCCGGCATCCTGCGGCAGCTTTTTCGACAGCTTGGCATATTCGCCGAACTGTTCGACCACCTGGCGCATCATCGCGGCAATTTCAGTGCCGGACATGGCGACCGGTTCGATCGGCTCGACGCCGGCGACCAGCATCGCACCATGTGCGCCGGATTCCGCCGCCAGATCGGCCAGACGGGCGCGCTGATGCCCTTCGACCAGCACACGGACAGTGCCGTCGGGCAATTTGAGCAACTGCAGGACTTTGGCGATCACGCCGGTGTCATACAGATCGTCGTGATCGGGATCGTCGATGCCGGGATCGAGCTGGGCAAGCAGGAAAATGTCCTTGGCGCCGCCCATTGCCGCTTCGAGTGCGGCCACCGATTTTTCGCGCCCGACAAACAGGGGCACGACCATGCCGGGGAAAACCACGATGTCGCGCAGCGGCAAAAGAGGATAATGTTGCATTGAAATCCGGTTCCTTTCCCCCACGTTCGACCATCGAGCAGCGCATCAGGGATCACGCATGCTGTCCGGCCCGTTGCGGGGCTTCACGCAGATATGGGATCGCCGTGGCGTGCCCGCAATGCCCTTTCCCCAAAGACGGTTGACAAGCCCGTTGTTTCAGGAGTCCGGGACGTTCAGCTTCCGCCGGGACGATATCCCGGCGGCAGCGGCTGGACCGTCGGGTGCGGCTGGATCACCGGGTTTGAGATGAACACCGGCGGGGGTGGCGGCCCGGGCGCGACGGCTGGCGGTGCCGGCAAGGGTGCGGCGGCCGGCGCACCGGATTCCGCAGGCGCAGGGCTTGCCGCTGGCGCAGGGGCGGCGGCCGGCGCATGCGCAGACCCTGCCGCAGGCACGCCATCGTTCTCGGGCGTAAGCGGCTTGGCAAACGGCGCAACGCCGACTTCACCCTTGGCCAGCGGCCCGCGCCCGTGCAACGCCTCGATTTCCCAGTACCGGGTCCGCAGATAGGCCTGACGATAACTGGCATAGGGGCTGTCGGTCTTGCGCACTTTTTCGACGTCCGCATCGATCTGAACCCGGTAATCGAGTGCGGTGATCACGGCGGCGGCCCCGACGAAATAGACGTTGTTGAACGGCTTGTGATAAATCAACGGCGTGACCGCCTGGTCCATCAGCGTGCCGATCAGATCGCGCAGCGTGGTCGCGCCGATCAGCGGCAGAAAAAAGTACGGCCCCGGCCCGATCCCCCAATAGCCCAGCGTGTTTTCAAAACCGTTGGGCCGGTAATGAATGTTGAATGGCTTTTTCTTGGCCACGTCGACCAGCCCGGCGATGCCGATGGTCGTGTTGATGCCGAACCGTTCCAGCGTTTGCACCGCCTTGCCCGGATGCAGTTGCAACACATAGTTGATCGCGTTGACCGGCTCGGCAAAGTTGTAGAAAAAGTTGTGCAGGCCCTGCCGCACCGGGCGCGGCAGGACATCGCGATAGACATGCGCAATGGGACCGACCAGCGCCTTGTCAACGCTTTCGATCGCCTGGAACGAGACTTTGTTCGCCCCTTCCATCGGGTCGATCTTTTTCATCCCGTGCTCGCCCGATACGACGATCTGGCTGCTGCCCGGCGTTGCCGGCAACGTCTGGGCGGCTTCGGAATCGGCCGGGGCCGGCGTCGGCGTGTTGGCAGGCGGCGACACCGGTTGCGCGGCCGGAACCACCGGCGACGGGACACCGTCGACGGCCTGTGCGGCGGGCGGCTCGTGATCGGGCGCCGGTACCGGCGTCGGACCGACCGGCGCAGCGACCCCGGCAGGCGCAGCCGGAGCGGTGCTCTGTGCCGGCGGCTCGGTCGGGGTCAACGATGCCGCAAGCACGGCGGTAAGCACTATCAAATTCGGTCCTTTCGCCATACGGCGCAAGCGAAGCCGAGGACGGCGATTGTCGCCCCCCTCAACCCAAGATTAGCCGTTTAGCACGGGAAGGTCAAAAAAACCCGATATTCGCGAACGGGATACCGTGCGGACCCTCTGCCTGTCGCAGGCGGGGCGGGCCGATGACCAGATGTCCGTCAGGGAAAGCGCCCGTTCAAAACGGCAATTTGAACCCCGGCGGGATGCCTGCGGCCATCTGCACCTTCTGCATTTCCTCGGCCGCAGCGGCGTCGGCGCGACCGCGCGCATCGTTGAACGCGGCGGCGACAAGATCCTCCAGAATGCCCTTTTCTGCCACCGACAACAGGCTGTCGTCGATCGCCACACCGATCACCCGGCCTTTGGCAGTCGCGCGGATGCGGACCAGGCCGCCACCGGCAAGGCCCTCGACTTCGATCGAATCGAGCCGCCCTTGCGCGTCTTCCATCTGTTTCTGGATCGTTTCGGCGGCCCGCTGGGCGGCCTGGATCATCTCTTCCATCGACTTCATGCGCGTCGGCTCCAGGGTTTGGCGCCAGGCTCGGCAGAGCCCGGCTCATCAACAATACGCGCCTCGGGAAAGGCCGCCATCACCGCCTTGACCAGCGGATCATCGTGCATCGCCGCCTCTTCGACGGCGAGCTGTGCGACACGCGCTTCCTCGAGACTCGGCGCCCCTTTACCCTCGCCGCGTTCGACTTGCCAGCGTTCGCCGGTCGCGGCTTCCAGCGCGCGGCGGATATCCGCGCCGGGGTCGCCGGGGATGCCCGGCGCCAGTTCATAGCTGAGCAGACCGGGCACCAGGCGGATCACGCGCACGGCCAACCGCATGGTCGATCCGACCAGCGGCGAAACCGACTCGACCTGTTCGACCAGACCGGCCCAATCGACCGTCGCGGTCGTGGCGGGCGCGGCGGCCTGCCCGACGACCGGCGGCGCCGCGGTTGCCGCATCGCGCAACAGGCCCTCGATCCGGCGCACCAGCCCGCCCGGATCGGGCATGTCGCTGGCATGCATCACCCGCAACAGTGCCATTTGCGCCGCCGCCAGCGGATCGGGCGCGACCCGCACTTCGTCATGGCCTTTCAACAGCAATTGCCACAGCCGATGCAACTGCCCGGCGCCCAGTCCCTTGGCCCAGGCGCCGATCGCTTCGCGCTCTTCGGCGCCCGGCGCATCGGCGGCACCGGTGACTTGCGCCAGTGTCACTTTGTGCACCAGATCCATCTGCGCGCGCATCAGCGCAAGCGGTTCGATCCCCAGCGCATATTGCCCGGCGACTTCGTCGATCACGCGGGGACCTTCCCCCGACAACAGCGCCGCGAACAGCCGCCGTTGCATCGCATGGTCGGCCAGACCCAGCATCTCGCGCACTTGCGCGGCGGTGACGTGCGTCTGTGCGTCACCACCGGTGGCAAGGTCGGCATGGCTGATCGCCTGATCGAGTATCGACAGGCCGTCGCGCACCGAGCCTTCGGCGGCGGCCGCGATCAGCGACAGCGCCTCGGCATCGGCATTGACCGCTTCCTTTGCGCAGATCATCGCGAAATGCGCCGCCAGCACCGGCGCCTCGATCCGTTTGAGGTCAAACCGCTGACACCGCGACAGCACGGTGACCGGCAATTTGTCGACTTCGGTCGTGGCAAACAGGAATTTCACATGCGCCGGCGGCTCTTCCAGCGTTTTCAGCAAGGCGTTGAAGGCATTGCGGCTGAGCATGTGGACTTCGTCGATGATATAGATCTTGTAACGCGCCGACACCGCCGAATAGCGCACCGCGTCGATCACCCCGCGCATGTCCTCGACGCCGGTGTGGCTGGCGGCATCCATTTCGATCACGTCGATATGGCGCCCTTCGGCAATCGCGCGGCAGGGTTCGCACACCCCGCACGGGTCGATCGTCGGCCCGCCCTGGCCGTCGGCACCCACGCAATTGAGCGCCTTGGCAATCAGCCGCGCGGTCGACGTCTTGCCCACCCCGCGAATGCCGGTCATCAAAAAGGCATGCGCCAGCCGCCCGCGCCGGATCGCGTTGCCCAGCGTCTGCACCATCGCCTCTTGCCCGATCAGTTCGGCAAAAGTCTGCGACCGGTATTTGCGCGCCAGCACGCGATAGGGCTGCACCGGCGCAGGCGCGGGCACTGTCGGCGCCGGATCGCCGAACATCGATTCCTGTCCCGCCGCCTCCAACTGAGCAGCGGACAGCGGTTCGTCGGCGGACGCGTCGCCAAATATGTCGGTTGAATCGGCCATCGATCTGTTAGCTACCGGCTTCGTGCGCAAAAGTCGAATGCGGCCACGACGAAGCGGGGGATGATGCGCCACCGATTTGGGCTTCCAGCGCCTGCGCTGAAAGGAGCCGGGCGACCCGCCGCAACTTCGTTGTGGCTGCTTCCTTCCGGACCTGACCAGGTTGGCGAACGCAAACGTCCACCCGACTCCCGGATGTGCCTATGCCGACACGGACCGCAAAATGCAAGCCCGACCTATCGGAAGTTGTCGGCGTAGCTTTGCAGTTTGAGCCGGCGCGGCGGCGTGGGAGAGACATGCACCGCGATGCCGTGGCGATCGGCATAGGCCCGCGCTTCGGCTTCGGTGGCGAATTTCAGCACGATCTGTTGCTGCATGTCGCCGGACCCGGCCCATCCCATCAACGGGTCGGGCTTTTTGGCCTCGGCCGGGGCGAATTCCAACAGCCAGTCGTGAGTCCGGGCTTTGCCGGACTGCATGGCGTTCTTCGGGCGCTGATAGATGCGTGCGGACATGAGCCGCGCTTGCAACCGAATCGCGCGACAAATCAAGTCCGTTTTTGTCCCAGGAAGGCATTGCGCGTTTTCAGACTGGGCGCTTCGGTCCACGGCGTGTCGGGCCAGCGATGCTTGGGGTATCGCCCCTTCATGTCCTTGACCACGTCGCGCCACGACCCGCGCCAGAATCCGGGCAGATCGGCGGTGGTCTGGATCGGCCGTCCGCCGGGCGAGGTCAGCGACAACAGCAGCGGACGCGGCGGCTGGCCGACCGTCGGATGCCGGTCGAGCCCGAACAGCGCCTGGACGCGCAGTTCCACCGCCGGGCCGCCGTCGTGGTCATAATCGATGGCATGGCTGGCGCCGGTGGGATCGCGAAACTCGGACGGGGCCAGCCGGTCAAGATCCTGCCGTTGCGCCCAGTCGAGCCGCGCCAGCAGCGCATCGTGCAACCGCGCCGGTGGCACGGCCAGATCGCGCCGCCCGGCCAGCAGCGGCGCCAGCCACTCGTCCGCGCTGTCCAGCAAGGCGGCGGGGGAAAGCGCGGCCAATCCGGCATGGCGGGCGCGTTCGATCAGCGCGCGGCTGGCCTTGCCCAGCGGCAACAGGTCGAGGCCGTTATCCCGCACCACCGCGATCAGGCGTGCCACCACCGCCGCACCATCGGGCGCCGGATCGGGCACCCGCGCCAGCACGATTGCGCCGAGCCGGCGTTCCAGCCGCGCCTCGACCCGCGTTTCGCCGGCATTCCATTCGAGCGTGGTGCGCTGGGTCAAGCGGTGCGGCAGGAACCGCGCGATATCGGCTTCATCGAGCGCCAGCGCGGCGGTGATCCTGGCCCCTCGCGCCTCCCCCTGCGCATCGCCGATGACCAGCCAGCGCGCGGTGACAAATGGCGATGCCGGATCGAGCCGATAGCCGCGGCCGCCCGCCGCCAGCCAGTCTTCGCCGCCGGGCGCGCCGTTGACCGACCGCGCGCGCGCGATGCGATCGGGAAAGGCCTCTGCCAGCAGCACCGCCAGCGGCAGATCGATCGGTTCCCACGCCTGAACCAGCCGCGACGCCGCGCGCGCCCAGCGCCCCGCCAGGTCGCGCGCCGCCCCGGCGCGCGACGACCGGTCGGCGTTCCAGCCGTCGAGCCGCCGCGCGAGATCTTCAGATCGCCCGCCCAGCCCACGTTCCTGCAACAGCAGCGCCAGCCGCGCGGCAACCGTGCACATCCGCTCGCCATGCGCGGCGGCGAACAACAGCATGTGCGCGAGCGCCGGCGTCATCGGCAGCCGGGCCATCGCCGCGCCGTGCGCGGTAATCCGGCCTTCGCCGTCGAGCGCGCCCAGTTCCACAAGCGAGGCACGCGCCGCCGCCAGCGCGGGTACGGGCGGCGGATCGAGCCAGGCCAGCGCCCGGGCATCGCCGGCGCCCCATTGCGCCAGCGTCAGGGCCAGCGGCGCCAGATCGGCAGTCAGGATTTCGGGCGGGGAAAACGCCGGGCGACCGGCATGCGCCGCTTCCTCCCACAGGCGCCAGGCCACGCCCGGTCCCTGGCGCGCGGCACGTCCGGCGCGCTGCGCCGCCGCCGCCTGGCTGGCGCGCGTGGTGACCAGCCGCGTCACCCCGGCGGCCTTGTCGAATTCGGCATGACGCGACAGCCCGGCATCGATCACCACCGCAACGCCGTCGAGCGTCAACGAGGTTTCGGCGATGCTGGTTGCCAGCACCACGCGGCGGCGCCCGCCGGGATCGCGACGGATCGCGGCGCGCTGTGCGGCGGGTTCGACTTGCCCGTGCAATGGCAGGACCAGCGCCTGCGGCAGGCGCGCGGCAAGCTGGTCCGCCGTCCGCTCGATCTGCCGCACGCCGGGCAGGAAAGCCAGCACATCGCCACGCGTTTCCCCCCATGCGCCGACAATCGCCGCAGCGACTTGCGCCTCGACCGGCTGATCGGTCCGCCAGCCCAGCCAGCGGATGGTCAGCGGGTGCGCCTTGCCCTCGCTTTGCACCACCGGCACTGCCGCGCCACCGCGGCCGAGCAAGTCGGCAAACCGCGCGCCGTCGAGCGTGGCCGACATCACCAGCAGGCGCAGATCGGGCCGCAGCACCGTCTGCGCCTCGATCGCCAGCGCCAGCGCGAGATCGGCATCGAGATGGCGTTCGTGTGCTTCGTCGAACAGCACCGCCGCCACCCCGGACAGGTCCGGGTCTGACAGGATGGTCGCGACAAAGATCGCCTCTGTCATGACCAAGATCCGCGTCGCCGCCGACCGCTTGCTGTCGAGCCGCGTGACATAACCGACCGTCTGTCCGGCCTGCTGCCCGATCAGTTCGGCCATGCGTTCGGCTGCGGCGCGGGCGGCGACGCGGCGCGGGCTGAGCACGATCACCGTGCCCCGGCACCAGCCTTGCGCGATCAGCGCGGGGGCCACCGCCGTGGTCTTGCCCGCGCCGGGCGGCGCGATCAGCACCGCCGCCGGCCCGGCGGCCAGCGCGGCAAGCACTTCATCGAGTACGGCATGGATCGGCAGTTCGGCCACACCGCATGCCCTAAGCAGGGATTCGTAGCTTATCCAACGGAACCGGCATGCGCTCTTCATTGAGGGCGTGGACGGCGTTATGGATGGCTTGCTCGAGCGCGTCGGCATCGGCGAAGGTTTTGTGGGCGAGATG
>Ga0116227_10015420_pt1 | contig 11311 bp, 12 predicted proteins | sample S1TSphgellanicum_FD_89693 | JGI IMG/M metagenome (GOLD analysis project Ga0116227, IMG submission 89693) | Host-associated microbial communities from peat moss isolated from Minnesota, USA - S1T2_Fb - Sphagnum magellanicum MG | ecosystem: Host-associated > Plants > Peat moss > Unclassified... | reverse complement strand
CAGCGCGGGCTCGTCGAGCTGTACCGCGGCTTCGACAATGCTGCGTGCCCAGCGGTCGAGGTCGGGCGTATGCCAGTCGCCTTGCTGTACGCGGCGGAAATCGGTGTAGCGGCGCTGCCACAGGCTTTGCCAATGGCGCTCGCCGCTGCCGCCGAGCCCCGGCACCACCAGCACGGGGCCGCGCCAGTCCAGCAATTCATTTGTCGTCATGTCCATTCACTCTTTCGTTCACGCTTGCTGCAATCGAAGGCTCATCGTCAGTCCGCAAATTTCTGCAGACGTTCGGAAGATTCTTCAGGCCTGCGTAAGCTAAGCCGATGCGCGCTGCGCGGGAAGTAAGTTCGGAGCCTTTGCTTAGGCTTTGAAGATATTCAAGCGTTCACGCGAAATCGGGATTGCCGGAGCTTTGCGCTTCGCTGCGAAATGCTGCCGATGTTGTGAATGCCATCCCCGAAATCGACCGTCCGCACAAGCGCCGGTCTACAATGCGCGCCCACAAGTTGCGTGTTTTCCAACCGTTCCAGAAACCCGATCGATGCTGCTGAGTCTTAAAAATCTGAGCCTGGCGATGGGCAGCACGGTACTGCTCGACCAGGTCAACATCACGCTCGATCGCGGCGAACGGCTGTGTCTGGTCGGCCGTAATGGCGCGGGGAAATCCACGCTGATGAAGCTGATCGCCGGCGAGCAGAAAGCGGATAGCGGCGAGATTATCCGCACGCAGGGTTTGCGCGTGGCGCAACTGGCGCAGGACGTGCCGAAGAACATCGCGGGTAGTGTGTTCGATGTGGTCGCCGCGGGCCTCGGCGAAGTCGGCCGCTTGCTCGCGCAATATCATCATCTGCTGGCGCACGATCCGGACAATATGGATGCACTCGGTCGCGTGCAAACCGCGTTTGAAGCGCACGATGGCTGGACGCTCGATAGCCGCGTTGCCGCCGTCATCACGCGTTTGCAATTGCAGGAAGATGCCGAATTTGCTGGGCTTTCCGGCGGCTTGAAGCGGCGCGTGCTGCTGGCGCAGGCGATCGTCGCCGAGCCGGATTTGCTGCTGCTGGACGAGCCGACCAATCATCTGGATATCGAATCGATTGCCTGGCTCGAAGAATTTTTGCAGGGCTGGAATGGCACTTTGTTGTTCGTCACGCATGACCGCGCGTTCCTGCGGCGGCTGGCAACGCGCATTATCGAACTCGATCGCGGCACGCTGAAAAGCTGGCCCGGCACTTACGATCAATATCTCGCGTTGAAGGAAGAAGCGCTGCGCACCGAAGCGCAAAGCGCGGCGCTTTTCGACAAAAAACTGGCGCAGGAAGAAGTGTGGATTCGCAAGGGCATTCAGGCGCGGCGCACACGCGATCAGGGCCGTGTCGAGCGCTTGAAAAAACTGCGCGCCGAGTTCGCCGCGCGCCGCAATCTGCCGGGCGAAGCCAAGCTGGTGATGCAAGAAGCCGAGCGCTCCGGCAAGCTCGTCGCCGAAGCGAAGAAGATCAATTTTGCGCGCGGCGAACGCACTATCGTGCGCGAGTTTTCGGCGACGGTGATTCGTGGCGACAAGATCGGCATCATCGGCCCCAACGGCGCGGGCAAGACCACGCTGCTGAATCTGCTGCTCGGAAAATTGCAGCCGGATTCCGGCGAAATGAAGCTTGGCACCAACCTGCAGGTGGCGTATTTCGATCAACTGCGCGCGCAGCTCGACGATGATAAACCGGTGTTCGAGAACATCGGCGACGGCAAGGAATTCGTCGAGATCGATGGCAAGCGCATGCATGTGATGAGCTACCTGCAGAACTTCCTGTTTACGCCGGATCGCGCGCGTTCGCCGGCGCGTGCGCTCAGCGGCGGCGAGCGTGCGCGTCTGCTGTTGGCGCGGCTGTTTGCTACGCCTTCCAATCTGCTGGTGCTGGACGAGCCGACCAACGACCTCGATGTCGAAACGCTCGATCTGCTCGAAGAACTGCTGGTCGATTACGCCGGCACCGTGCTGATGGTGAGCCACGATCGTGAGTTCATCGACAACGTGGTGACGCGCTCGTTTGTTTACGAAGGCAATGGCCGCATCGGTGATTATGTCGGGGGTTACACCGACTGGCTGCGGCAACGGCGCGAGCCGTCGACGACCGGCTCGGCACCGATCACCGCGAAGTCGATTCCGCAGACGCAGGCTACCGCAGCGCCGGTGAGCAAGCTCAGCTACAAGGACAAGCGCGCGCTCGAAGCGCTGACGGTGCAGATCGAAACGCTAGAAGCCGAGCAGGCGAAGTTATCCGCTTCGCTGAGCGACGGCAGCCTGTACGCGAAAGACAAACCGGCGGCGCTCGCGGCACAGACACGCTTGAGCGGCATCACCGTGGAACTCGGTGCGGTTTACGCGCAGTGGGAAAAACTGGAAGCGCAGAGCGGGCGCTGAAGTTTGTTTTTCTGGGCGCCGCGCGAGGCTGTCGCGCCATCGCGCGTTGAATCAATGATGGCGTGATCGCCGCAAAATTCCGCGGTGGTATCTGCCTTGATCGCGGAATGCACGAAGTCCAGTACGCAGCTTTTGCAGCGCTCAATTATCCGGCACACGTTCCACTGACGGCGCCAGCGAAGCCGGATTCGGCAAGAGTTTGCGGCATTCATCCGGAAGCTGGTCGTAAGCCGCCTGCGCTGCCGGGCCGACGCCGCCGGTGTTGCGCACGAGTGCGGCAATGCGCGGCTCGCAGTTCACCGCGTTGCCGGTATCGGTATGCACGCCGGTGCCGGATTTCAGCATGAAATAAGCCACGGCGCCGATCGCCATCAGCGTCAATAACAGGCTCAACATGCCGCCGCGTTGATAGAGTTTCGTTGCGGCTTGGAATCGCAGACTCATGTCGATTGCACCGGTAGTGGAATGAATTCGTTTTCTTCTGGAACGGCTGCGAAACGCTGTGCGGCCCAGTCGGCTTTGGCCTGTTCGATGCGCTGTTGCCGCGACGATACGAAGTTCCAATAGATGTGGCGTTCGCCATCGAGCGCAGCACCGCCGAGCAACATCACGCGGCCGCCTTGCGGTGCAGAAAATGTCACCTGCGCGCCGGCGGCGAGCACCAGCAGGCTGCCAGGCGGATGCGTTTCGCCATCGATTTCGATCGGCTGATCGACCGGATAAATCGCGCGCTCCGCATAACCATTCGGCATCTCGATCACCGCATCTGCTTCGCATAAGGCTTCGACATAAAACGTCGGCGAAGCCGTGACCACCGGCGACTGCGCGCCGAACGCACGGCCGGCGATGATGCGCAGCCGCGCGCCAGCGAGCGTAACCCGCGGCAGCGAATCGGCCGGATGATGTACGAAGCTCGGTGCGCATTCTTCGAACTCGCGTGGCAGCGCCACCCAGGATTGAATGCCGTGCATCGCAATGCCATCCGCACGATCCTGCGGCATGCTGCGCTCGGAATGGACGATACCGCGGCCGGCCGTCATCCAGTTCACCGCACCCGGTTCGATCGCCTGCACGGTGCCGAGGCTGTCTCGATGAAGCATGCGGCCGGCAAAGAGATACGTCACCGTCGCCAAGCCGATATGCGGATGCGGCCGCACATCCATGCCCGCGCCGGGTGCGAATGTTACCGGCCCCATCTCGTCGAAAAAAATGAATGGGCCGACCAACTTTCGATGGCCGGTCGGCAGCACGCGGCGCACGCTGAAACCACCCAAATCACGCGCACGGCCAGCGATGCGATCAATGATCTTCGGGCTGTTGGAATTGAGCGAGTTCATCTGGATGCCTGCTGATTCAGGCATCTGCGGCGAATGTGCATGCGGAATGAGTTCATCTTCCAGAATCTCCAGAAGCTGCCGCGGGGCTGCGAAAGCCCAGTATTTGCTGCACACGAAAACCAGAATCGGCGTCACCAGAAAGATGCCGTAAATTACATCGAGCGCCGGCAGACGGAATTGATCCACCACCAGCCAGGTGATGAATTGATTGCTGCAAAAGCCGAGCGCTGCGGTGGCAAGAAATTTCGGTAGCGCGCCTTTTGCGGCCTGATGCGCGAAGGTCCAATCCCGATGGCCGAAGAACGACACCAGAAACGCCAGCGCGAATGCTACCGGATTCGCGGCGAGCGGCGTTATCGAAGTCCGGCTGACCAGGTAGCCGTACACCGCCGCGTGCGTCGCAGTAGCCACCAGTCCGACGATACCGAAGCGAAACAACTCCGGCAATAGTGGCCGCAATCGTCGCCGCAGATTCATTGCGGATTCGCATCCTCTGTAACCGCTTGTACAAGCGCCGAAGGTTCATGCGCACGCCGCACCACATATAGCGGCCGCTGTTTCGATTCCAGAAAAATGCGGCCGACATAAGCGCCGAGCACGCCGACGCTGAAAATATTGATGCCGCCGAGAAACATCACCGCGACGATCAGCGAGGCATAGCCCGGCACATCGGAACCGCGCACGATGGTGCGGATGATGATGAAGCTGCCATAGACGAATGCGAACAGCGAAATCGAGGTGCCGACATACATCCACAGCCGCAGCGGAAACAGGCTGAACGAAGTGATCGCATCCGCCGCCAGATGCAGCAGCCGGCGCGTGTTGAAAGTGCTCTTGCCGGCAGCGCGCGCGGGGCGCTGATGACGAATCAAATAATGGCGGAAGCCGATCCACGCGAACAGGCCCTTGTTGAAGCGCGTGCGTTCGGGCAGCGACAGGAAGGCTTCGACCACGGCGCGATCGAGCAGCCGGAAGTCGCCCGCGTGCGGCACGAAGCGCATCTCCGAAACCGCATTCAGTAGCCGGTAAAACCCGCGCGAAAGCTGCCGCCGCATATAAGGATCGGTCTCGCGTTCGGCATGCACGGCGACCACGGTTTCATAGCCTTCATGCCAGCGCGCCAGCATTTCGACGATCAGTTCCGGCGGGTCCTGCAGGTCGGCATCGAGCGTAATCGCGCAGTCGCCGCGGCACAGGCGCAAGCCTGCCGTGAGCGCGGCTTCCTTGCCGAAATTGCGCGACAGATCGATCACCCGCAACTGCGGCACTTGCGCTTGCAGGCTCAGCAATTTTTGCAGCGTGTCGTCGAAACTGCCGTCGTTGACGACGACGATCTCGAAGCTTTTTGCAGCACTTCGGATGATCGGCAGCAGTGTCGCAAACAGATGATCCAGGCCCGCAGACTCGTTGTGCATCGGGATCACCAGGCTCACCTCTGGCGTGGCTGCGCTGCCGGCAAGCTCGGTGGATCGCCTGGTGGATTGACTGGCGGATTCGTGATTCATCAAGCGCTTTCGTTAACGGTGAAAGCAGAAGGGTAAAGCCTGGGCGGAGTTTTCGCAGATTGCGGCCTGCGTTTATTGCGAAATGCTGCCAGCCATTGCAGCCAATCCAGCAGCGTTTTTGCGGCGAGAATGATGAGCAGGCCGTCAAACGGAATTCGGTAACGCACCTCGCCTTCAGCAATGAAGGTCAGTGCCATCAGGCCGAGCAGCGGCGCCAGCAGCAGCCATTCGCGCAGGCTTTCGGCATGCAGGTCCATCATCGGCCGCCAGCGCCAGACGATGCGCGCAGCGGCCAGCGGCAGGATCGAGAACCAGAAAATGAACTGGAAGGTTTTGCCGAGATCACGATGCAGCAGCGTGCCCGCCGGCCAGATGGTGATGCCGGAAAAAAGATCGAGCATGTTGCGGCAGCTTTGCAGGAGCGCTGCACCCGGATGTTGAAACACATAGTCGCGCACCAGTTCCATGTTCTTCGCCGATTCATAAGCACCGAAATCGAGATTCGCCGAATCGGTAAAGCCGCGCAGCGAGGCCGTTGGGCTGCCGAAAGTGAAGTAGTAATTGCGCGCACGGTCGCGCCAGTAGAACATGAACTTGTCGCCGTAATGGCCTTGCAAAATGTTCATCGCGCCATTGGTGGCGACCAGGCAGAATTTGCCTCCGGTGAGGTGCGTGCAGCGCAGGCTCATCGGCGTTATCAGTGCTGCGATTCCCAGCAGCAAAGCGCTGCTGATGCCCAGCCAATATTGGCGTTCATGCTTGATCGAATACGCCGCGTACAGCAGCCCGGTGATCGCAATCGGCCCCAAAATCGTCGTCTTGAACGAGCAGGCGATGCCCGCGCTCAGGCCTGTCAGCAGCGCCCAGCCGAGTGCCTGCCAGCGGCGTTTTGCGGTAATCGCATGGATGAACAGGCGCAGCGTCAGCAGTAGCAAAAAGGTAAACGGATTTTCGGCGAGGAACAGCGCGGCGTAATGAATCGTCGGGAAATACAGCGCGATCAGCGCGAGAGTCGCCACCGCCACGCCGTTGCCGTACAGGCGCCGCGCGAGCGACCACAGCAGTCCCATGATGCCCAGCGACAGCAGCCATTGCACCAGTAGCGCCAGATTCCACGCGGGATCGAGCTTGTACAGCAGGCCGAAAAAAATCGACGCGCCCGGCGGATAAATCGTATCGGCAATGGTCTGCGGCCGGCCGCCGAAAAAGTTGCGCGCGCGATCCACATAACCGGCCATATCGCTGAAGATGAACAGCGTCGCCGGATGCACCACATCGATATACAGCAGTCGCGCCAGTGCACCGATGATCCCGCTGGCCCAGACAATGCGCAGCTGTAATTTCGTCAGCGGCTTCGGTGTCGGCGATCGCTCCGAGATTTCATTGAGCAAAATGACTTAAGTCCCCAACGCGCATGGCGGGCGGCGCGTTTTATTCGAGTCGAAGAATTGTTTCGCGGATGCACGCATCAGGCCAGCGAACCGAAAGACTATCTGCGCTCCGCACCGACGTTAGAATTGCGCTCTATGATAAAAGCCATTGTGACGGATATCGAAAGGCGCTTCGGAGATTTCGGCGAGTATGCCGCGCCGCCCGAGCGCGACCGGCTATGGCTGGCCGGGCCGGACGCCGCATCAGGGACAATGACTTAAGTGAGCGCGATTAGAGCAATCGTGACAGATATCGAGGGCACCACGTCGTCGATCGACTTCGTCCATCAATCCCTGTTTCCCTACGCGAAGGTGCATCTACGCGCGTATCTGCACGCGCATGCGCACGATACCGCTGTTGCGCAAGCGCTGGCGCAAGTCGCGCAACTGGAGCAGCGCGCGTTGTCGCCAGATCAAGCCACCGACGTGCTGGAGCGCTGGATCGATGAAGACCGCAAAGCCACGCCGCTGAAAGCCCTGCAAGGCTTGATCTGGGCGCAAGGCTATGCGGCCGGCGAATTGCGCGGTCATGTGTATGCGGACACACCCGAATTGTTGCGCCGCTGGCATGCGAGTGGCGTGAAGCTATACGTGTATTCGTCCGGCTCGGTGGCCGCGCAAAAACTCATTTTCGGCCACAGCGATGGCGGCGATTTGACGCCATTTTTCTCGGGCTATTTCGATACCAATATCGGCGGTAAGCGCGCAGCACAATCCTATCGCGCGATTCAGCAGTCGATCGATGTACCGGCGGAATCCGCATTGTTTCTATCCGACATCGGCGAAGAACTCGACGCCGCGCGCGAAGCCGGCTTGCAGACTTGCCAGTTGCTGCGGGATGACAAAGCCAAACCCGCGGCCACGCATCCGCAAGCGAGAGATTTTGGTGAGGTGTCGCGGCAGTTTGATTTGTAAGATCCGATTCGTTTTTTTGCTTCCAGATCTGTTTTTATCCTCCGTTGCCTCTGGATCGCGCCGAGTATCGCAGCCCACAGGAGCGGTTTTCAGGGATTAAATCCGGGTAACGCTGGAACAAGGATGTCTTATCGATATGCCTACCGCTGGGCTAAAGAGGCAGGGAGCCGACGTGATCGGGTACTGCGAGGGCGCGTTTTTCTCTCGTCTGTTTCCTTTGCCGCGTAACAAAAAGCAAATTCACTCTGCAGGTGCGAAATTAAGCCACTACTGCAACGTACTCGATTTACCCGGGTAGATTTTGATCGCGCCTCTCAACGCCGCACGATCAGCCAATAAGCGCAGCCCATTTGCTGTAGGTGTACAAGGCGTTAACTCCACAAGTTCTCCCCAGAAAGGTTCGTCACCATCACAAGTTAAAAATTGTTTAACGCCAATGAACAGGTGCAGTGAAGGCGCATTGACTTCAAGCACCTCAAATACAATCGCTTCCCGTGTATTCTTGGTGATGGATACGTAAGCCAGCAGGACAACGGGGCCGCCCTCGATGAATCGAGAAATCGCAGTCATAAGGTTCGTTTTTCCGACGAACAAATCATAAGCCAACAGGCCTAGGCGGAATTCTTCAGCCTATGCTTTAGCAATTTATCTTCCCTAACTGCGAAATTCCACTATGCTCAAAACCTCAAACTCGCTGCATAAATTCCCGCGATGCGAACGTCGCAACTCCTGGCTTCCCGATCGCAGAGCGCATCGATGGGTAACTGATCGATCGTGCTGGACATGACGATGGTGTTCGACCAGAAAAATGCGCTGCCGCGCAGCACTTCCTGACCATTTACCGAGATCACCGCCTCGCGCGTGAGCAGGCCCGCGTTGATGCGCGCGGAGATCAGATAGCTGCCCATGCCGGCGGGCAGTTTCCATTCGCGTTCCTTTGAATAAAGTGTGACGCAGGCGCTCAACATGAGTGCGAGAACTGCGATGGCTGCGTTTTTGAAAATCATTATTCGTCCTGACCAGCGGGTTTGCGGGCAGTTTATCCACTCGCTGGTGATGCGAACCTCACCGCGCCGATAAGTGCAGTTTTCAAAGCCGCCGCGCCGGATGCCAGCACCAATGCCAGGGTTCGTATAGAAAACCTTCGGCATTGCCGCGCGGGTAGGAAAGCCAGAAGCCGAAGCGCGCGGCGTGCGTGCAGAGCCAAGCAAATGCTGGGGTCTGCTCGAAGTGTTCTTCCAGCGGCAACGAGTCGCGGCTGCCGATATCGACTGCGCGGCCGCTATGGTGTTCGCTGCATCCGGGCGGGGCGTTGACAGTAAGAATCTCGTCAATCATACGGCCTTTCGCCAGCTTGGCCTGAATCAATTGCACCTGAAAATCGAAGCTGCGAAATGCCGACACCAGCAATAGTTCGATGCCATCGGCGAGTGCCGCATCGCGCATCGCGGCCCAGGCGTCGGCTACGCGCGGAGCGAGAAATTTGTCGCGGCCATCGGTGCCGAGTCCTGCAAAATGCAGGCTGCGCGCTTCGGCGTGAATCGGTAGCCTGCGCACTTTCAGAATGTCTTCCTGCACACCCCATTGCGCGAGTGTTTCGCGGATGCGGGCACGGGTGATGGCGCGCGCGGTGCTCACGATTTCAGGCCGCGGCCTGTAACTTTTCGCGCCAGCCATAGGCGGTGTCGCCGATGACGGCGAAGCCTGGATTAAGCAGCGAGGCTTTGCGGTTGTAATACAGCGGCGCCCATTGCGGCAGCGTTAAAACCGTCGCACCCGCGACCTCGGCAACGCACTGGCCGGCGCCGGTGTCCCATTCGGAAGTCGGCCCGGTGCGCGGATAAAAATCCGCCGAGCCTTCGGCGATCAGACAAAATTTGAGCGAACTGCCGCGGCTGGCTTGGTCGTGCGCGGGCGCATGTGCGAGGAACGCATCGAGTGCGGCATCCCGATGCGATTTGCTCACCACCAGGCAAGGCCGCGCTGGCGTTCGGCGTGTGCGGATGACCTGGCGTTCGCCATTGCGAAGACGAAACGCGCCGAGGCCTTTTGCAGCGAAGTAACTCACTTGCAAGGCCGGCGCGTGAACGATGCCGAGGATTGGAATGCCATCTTCGATCAAGGCGATGTTCACCGTGAATTCGTCGTTGCGCTTGACGAATTCCTTGGTACCGTCGAGTGGATCGACCAGCCAGTAACGCAGCCAGCTTGCGCGGGTTTCAAACGGCAATGCGGCGCCTTCTTCGGAGAGCAGGGGCAGTTGCGGTTCGAGCTTCGCCAGACCTGTGGCGATGATGCGGTGCGCGGCGAGGTCGGCTTGCGTGAGCGGCGAATGATCGTCTTTCTGCGTCACCGAAAAATCGGAAGCGTAGACCTGCATGATGGCATCGCCAGCTTCGCGCGCGAGGCGCAAAGTCTGTTCGAGCAGTGCTGGCAAGGGCAGCGGAGGCGTCATCACGAAACTCGCAAAATCGAGCCGCTATGATAGCGGCATGTCCGCCTCGATCCCGAATGCTCCGATCGATTCGATCGCTAACCCGGATGGCAAAACTGCGGCGATTGTCAATTGGCCGCAGATCGACCATGTGCTGCTGGATATGGACGGCACCATTCTCGATCTGGCGTTCGATAATTACTTCTGGAGCGAGCTGGTGCCGCAGCGCTATGCCCGGCTGCATGGCCTCAGCGTGGATGCGGCGCGGGCCACGCTGGCGCCGCGTTTCGAGGCCGCGCTCGGCCGGCTCGACTGGTATTGCCTGGATTACTGGAGCGAACTCACCGGCCTCGACATCGCCGGTTTGAAGCGCGAAATCCGCACGCGCATTGCGCCCTTGCCGGGTTCGGCGGAGTTCATGCAGGCAGTGCGCGACAGCGGCCGCCAGCTATGGCTGGTGACCAACGCGCATCGTCACAGCTGGCAATTGAAAATGGCGCAGACCGGCTTCGATGTGCATTTCCATCGCATTCTGTCATCGCACGATTTCGGCGCGCCGAAGGAAGATCCGCGCTTCTGGCCCAGCTTGCGTGCGCAGCATCGGTTCGATCCGTCGCGCGCAATTTTCGTCGATGACAGTCTGATGGTGTTGCGCGAAGCGCTGAACCACGGCTTCGCGCAGGTGATTGCGATCCGCCATCCGGATTCAAAAATGCCGAAGCGCGAGATGGCGGAATTCGCGGCGGTTGATCGGGTAAGTGATCTGCTGCCGATCGGCTGAAGGCAGGTGTGTTCCGCGTCAACAGATCAGCGACTTCTGCTTTCTTATCCGCGCTGCCAAAGTTTGCATTCGCTCCGGTTATTCCAGAAATTTCGCTGAGTTTTCGCGGCGCTTGGCATCTTGCTGATGAATGCGGACGAGGTTGCAAACGTCGGCGCAACTAAGGTGGATGGCCGTGCTAGCGCCGCGGCCGCGTCGAGTTGCCGCGCGGCGGTGGACGCCGCCCGCTGCCGGGCCGGCCGCCGCGGAATTCGCGGCGCGGCATTTTCACTTCGACGAAATCCTGCGGCATCAATGTGCCGGCATCGGCCAGCGGCGGAATGCGTTTGCCGATGGCGGCTTCGATTTCCGGCAGCGAATACACCCAGGTTTCGCAGCACAGCGAGATCGCGTCGCCGGACGCGCCCGCGCGCGCGGTGCGGCCGATACGATGCACGTAATCCTGCGCGTCCTGCGGCAGGTCGTAATTGATGACGTGCGTGGCATCGGGAATGTG
>Ga0116227_10015416_pt1 | contig 11314 bp, 11 predicted proteins | sample S1TSphgellanicum_FD_89693 | JGI IMG/M metagenome (GOLD analysis project Ga0116227, IMG submission 89693) | Host-associated microbial communities from peat moss isolated from Minnesota, USA - S1T2_Fb - Sphagnum magellanicum MG | ecosystem: Host-associated > Plants > Peat moss > Unclassified... | reverse complement strand
GTTCGTCCGCATTTCCCGTGTGGAGCGCCATGCGAACGGGGAGGCCACCGACCGCGTCCCAATCTTCGGAGGCGAGGGCGCGCTGCGCGTCGATCGCCGCCGCGATCGCCTCCGGACCCGTTGCGAATGCGACACAGAACGCATCGCCGACGGTCTTAAACACGAAGCCGCCCCCGCGTTCGACCGCTTCTCGCACGACGACGTCGTGACGTGCTACGGCAGCCGCCATCGCGCGCCGATCGTGCTCCCAGCGTTGCGTGCTGCCTTCAATATCCGTAAACAGGAACGTAACGGTGCCGGTCGGCGGACTCATCGCGTCGTTCTTCTGCGCGACCGAGCGCACTCCGACCTCCGCCTAATTTTGGATTTGCTTCTCGGCCGCCTTAAGCGCTTCGGGCTGCTTCATGGGTCCGCATGTGGGCCCCGGGACCGGCGTGTTTTCCGACAGGAGTCCGGCCGCCGTTTTTGCGACGCAGTTCGGATCGACGATCTGATTCGTATCGCCCTGAACCTTCACATCGGCGGGATTGCCGCCGGCTCCGGCTTGCGCGGATTCATCCGGCGCGGCGGTTGCGGTTGCCGCTTCTGATGCGGCGGCGGATGGAATCGGGGATTGGGCCGCACCACCGCCTAAATCGGCCGCAGCCGGTGGCGGCACGAGCGCGGTACCGGCCGCGCCACCCGCCGCTCCGGACGACGCGGGTTGCGCGGGAGCCGTTGACGCAGCAATGCTACACACCGTCGTCGCAATGCCCTTGACCGCGAAGAACGCGACGAGTGCGGCAATTTCGAGCAAGCCGACGAGAACGACGATCCAGGTGAAGCGTCGGCGTGGTTTCGGTGGAATCGCAGTAGCCATGAATGCATACTACGCACGGGTCGTGCCGACAGCGTACCCGACGCTCGCCATCACTTCTCCGAGGGCTGGCAGATCTTGATGTTCCCGGGCACGACCAGCGAGAAGTCTTTTTTGAAGACGGTCTTCGGAACGGTTCGCGCGAGCGACTTTCCGAACAGCGTTGCATCGGCGCCGACGATCCCGATCACGCTGAGCTGGCGCCGCTCGCACGGCACGATCGAGAGCGGACCCGTCGCGACGAAGTTCGCCTGCGTCATGAGCGCGACGTACGGTCCCCCCGACGATTCGCCGAGAAGCCCGTCGAAGATCAAGTCGGGGATTCCGAACGCGAGTTGCACTTTGGGCATCATCACCGTCGTCGAGAGCCCGAGCGCCGCGACCGAAAGCGTTCCGCCGTAGGAATCGATATCGCCGGTGCCCTCGAGGTTCGCTTCTGGCGCTGCCTCGGATGGCGCTGCCTCGGATGGCGCTGCCTCCGATGGTGCCGCATTCGCCGACGTGGTCTGATCCATCGTCGCAGATCCACCGAACGAGACGTCGTAGCTTCCCTGCGCTACCGTCGCTTTGCTCGAGAAGAACGGCGAGAACTGAAAGCCGGATGACAGTTTGAGTTCCATCGGTACGACGCCGACGACGAACGGATACGAGAAATGGAGCGGAAGCTTCTCAATTTCGGATTCGTTGAGGGTCGCACGATCATCGTCGCCGTGCTCCTTATCGAAGGCGACGCTCCACGTGAAGTTCACCTTACCGTGGAGCGTATTCGTATCCGAAACGCTCGTCGTCGTTCCGTTCGCAATCGCGATGTCGGCCGCGCTGCTCAAATCGTCGAGCTCGCCAACGGCGTGCAGATCGACGTAGCCGCCGCCTTGTGCCGTCTTCTTCGCGTCGAAAACGATGTGGAGATCGGAACCTTGCGGCGTCAACGTTACTTCGACATCCCAATCGTCGACGTCCGATTTGAAGGTCATCTCGTTCCCGGCCGCATCGGCGGGTTCGAAGAGGCGAGATTCCCACGAATCGTCGCTCGCAGCGATGACGCGATGGAAGCCCGGCGGCGGCTCGAATGCGACGCGCGAAAAGTCGACCGGCATGTGCCACCCGATATGCCCGTCGTGAACGGCTTCGTCGAGCGCGGCGGGCACGGTCGCAATCGAGATCGTGGTGCCGTCGCTTTTCACGGAGACGACTTTACGAATAGCGAGGCCGGAGAACACGACGATCGACTGCGGAGCGAGCGACGCGAGATCCGGCGCTTTCGCCGCGTCGAACGTAAACGTGCCGCCGTCTATGGCACCGCGATACGCAGCTGCGACCGTGTCGGCGGGGACCACTTTCGTCGCGTCATTCCAACGAACGTCGAACGTGCTGTCGGCAGGCGCGATCGTTTGAACCTTTGCGGTCGCTGCGGTAAACGCGCTGGCCGTCCCGAGCGTAGCGCCGGTAGCCACCGCGGTGAGCGCGGATGCAGGGGTAGCCGTTGCGGGGCCGGCGGTCGCGACGCTCGTCGCCGATACGGCCGACGGGCTCGCTTGCGACGATACGTTCGTGTCGTCAGCGTGACTCGAACAGCCGCTCCCGAGAATCGCCGCGATCGCGACGATCGATAGCGATATCCGTGCTCGTACGATCATGTGCCCATCGTAGGCGACGGGCGTGCCGCCGACGTGCGCGCGAGGTACGCTTCCCGCTATGGGTGGATGCGGCCGATCTTATTGGCCTCAAACTCGGTGAACCACAGCGCACCGTCCGGTCCGGATGTAATCCCAAAGGGCTCGCTTCCGAACGTCGGAATCACGGTTTCCGAGATCGTGCCGGACGGCGTGATCCGGCCGATCTTGTTTGTAGAATCCTCCGTAAACCAAAGGTTGCCGTCGGAGCCCACGGCGATGGAGTATGGAGTCGCACCAGCCGTCGGAATCGTAAATTCGGTAAAGGTCCCGGACGTCGTGATGCGACCGATCTTATCCGCAGGCCCCTCGGCGAACCACAACGCCCCATCGGGACCGGCCGTGATAAAATACGGGCCGCTGTCGGACGTCGGGGTTGAGAATTCTGTTATCGTGCCGCTGGTCGCAATGCGACCGATCTTACCCGTACCGCCCTCCGTAAACCAAAGGGCTCCGTCGGGGCCCGCGGCGATCCCGACCGGATCGGAATTCGTCGTCGGAATCGGGAATTGCACGAGTGCGCCGGACGTTTGAATTCGGCCGATGGACCCGATGCCTTCTTCGGCAAACCATAGAGCGCCATCGGGTCCGGCCGCAATCCCAATCGGTTCGCTGTCGGTATATGGTAGCGGGTATCCCGTGACGATTCCCGTCGTCGTGACGCGGTCGATTTGATTGCCACTCTTCTCGGTAACCCAGAGCGCTCCGTCCGCTCCTAGCGCGATGCCGGCTGGTTCGCTGTTCGGATTTGGAAGCGGAAATTCGGTGATACTGCCGGCGGTCGTAATCCGACCGATCTTCCCCGAGGTCTCTTCAGTAAACCAGAGCGCCCCATCCGGACCCGTCGTGATCGCGGCGGGCTCACCCGCTCCGCTCGGGAGCGCGAATTCGGTGATGACACCCGAGCCGGGCGTCGGTGTTGCCGTGGGCGCCGTCGTCGGTGTCGCGCTTGGCGCTGGGGTCGGAGTTGCCGTCGGCGCATGAGTCGGGGTTGCCGTCGGAACCGGAGTTCTGGTCGGTAGCGCGATCGGACTCGGCGTCGCGAACGGCGGATTCGACCGCAGCATAACGTTCGAAGACGAACAGCCCGCGACGAGAAACGACGAGACAAGAACGATCGAAAGGCGACGTTTCACGGCAACTCCTGGACGCGGTTTCGGAAGCGAGGAAGCAGCTCGTAGAATGTGCTGCTATCTTCCTAGAATAGGAGTGCAACGTTCCCAGGATATTCCCGGGAACGGTCAGCGGTCGTTCGCACGGTCGATTTACGGGTGGATGCGGCCGATTTTCCCGGCGCCGAAATCGGCGAACCATAGTGCGCCGTCGGGGCCGGCCGTGATTCCGTACGGCTCGCTACCCGACGTGTGAATCGGATATTCGGTGACGGCGCCCGTCGTCGTGATCCTGCCAACCTGCGCCGCGCTCTGCTCGGTAAACCATAGAGCGCCATCGGGTCCGGCGGTGATGTAATACGGTGTCGCACCTGCGGTCGGGATCGCGAATTCGCTAATGCTGCCCGACGTGGTAATCCGACCGATCTTGTTGGCCCCGACCTCCGTGAACCACAGCGCACCGTCCGGACCTGCTGCGATGAAGATCGGCCCGCTGTTGGGCGTGGGGAGCGGGTACTCGACGATGCTCCCACTCGTCGAGATTCGGCCGACCTTGTTGGCGGACGATTCCGTGAACCAGAGCGCCCCATCGGAGCCGGCTGCGATGCCGGCATCCTCGCTGCTCGTCCCCGATGGGATCGCAAACTGCGTGATCGCACCGCCCGTCGTGATGCGACCGATATAGCCAATACCTTCTTCGACAAACCACAGTGCGCCATCGGGACCCTGCGTGATGGCGAACGGAAAGCTATCCGCGAACGGGAGCGGATACTCGGTGATCGCACCGCTCGTCGAGATGCGGCCGATCTTGTTACCCGTGGACTCATCGAACCATAGTTCGCCGTCAGGTCCGTCGGTAATGGAGAAAGGGTCGCTTCCCGAGTTCGGAAGCGGATATTCCGTAATGCTTCCCGCCGTCGTTATCCGCCCGATTTTTCCGGCGAGTCCCTCGGTGAACCAGAGCGCGCCGTCCGGACCCGCGGCGATATCGGCGGGCCGACTGTTCGCGGTCGGAATCGAATACTCGGTAACGACATCGGATACCGGGGTCGGGGTCGCCGTCGGTGCCGGCGTTGGGGTCGCCGTCGGTGCGTGCGTCGGCGTCGCCGTGGGTACCGGAGTCCGCGTCGGGAGCGCGGTTGGGGTCGGCGTTACGACCGGGGGATTCGGCCGAAGCGAGACGTCTCCCGATTGGCAGCCTGCAGCAAGAAACGACGAAGCAAAAGCGATCGCAAGACGACGGCGCATGAGCACTCCTCGACGGTAACGCGAAAGAAAGGCCGCAACCGTGAATCCGGCTGCGTCCTACCCAGCATACGGAGCACCGTCTCCGGACCGTCCACTCTCGCGCCTAGCGGCGAACGTTGCGCTGCAAGAACTCCGACGCCAGACGTTTTGGCGCCCGTGCGAGCCACGCATCGACGAGTACGCGCTCGAGTATCGCCGGCGTGATTTTTCCGAGCCGAATCAACACGGCTGCGTAACCGTCGAAGTGCGGCGTCGTGAAGAATACGACCGGATCGCTCGCGATCAACGCCTCCTTCATCTCGAGACCGTCGGTGCGTATCCCTAAGACCGCGCCTTTCGGCGCGGCATCGCCAAGCGCAGCGATATCGTCAGCCCTGAGCGGACGCTCCCACGCGAAAGGTTTATCGCGAACGGCCCACGCCGGGTTCCCGTACGAAGTTCGTTCGCTCGTCTCGGGTAGGGCCAACGCGAGTCGGCGTACGTCGCGCCAGGAAGCCATGCGCGAAACCTACGTGGCCGCAAAGTCGCGAGCCTGCGCGAGCAGCGCGGGAAACATTTCTGGGATCGCGAGCGTGAGAACCGCGGAGGATCTCACGCGAACATGCGCCTCACGTTCACCCTCGCCATCGCACTCGTGCTCGCGACGTCCCTCGCACGCACGTCGTCCGCGTCGGCAGCGGATACATTCGATCCCAGTACCGATGCCGTGTTTCAAAAAATCATGCGCGTCAATCCGGGTCTCAAATCGTATACGGCGCACGTCGAGGTGACGACGCGACTCTTCTTCGGTCGCTTCACGCTTCGCGGCACGCTCTACAATTGGGGTCCGGAGTCGAAGGTCGTTTTCGAGCACGTTCCCTCGATCGCAAAATCGGCGGTCGAGAGCCAACCGACGATCGAAGCGCCGTCCGAGTGGACGGCTCGATACACGATCTCACGCGTGTCGCAAACGGCGGACGCTACGGCGTATCGGCTGATCCCACGCGATTCGCATGGGATTCGATCGATCGACATCGTGGCCGATAATGCATCGGGGCTCGTCCGCGAATACACGTGGTCGAACGAGAACGGCCTTACCATCACGAGCGACCAAACCTACGCGCCGATCGATGGGTATCAGTTGATCGAATCGTCCACCACGAGAACGCGAGGCCGCGGCATGACTACCGAGTCGATCGCGAACTTCAGCGACTACGATCTGAACGACCCGATACCGCCCTCCGTCGTATCGTCAAACTAGCCATTACAAAATCGGAGATCAGGTCGCACCGATCGGGCGAAGCTCGATCTTGCCGCTCCGTATGCGCGCTTCGAACTGCGGCTGCGGAAACGACGCGGGGCCGTCGAGCACGCGGCCGTCTTCGAACGCGAACAGCGAACCATGCCAGGGACAGCGAACGCATCCGTCCTCGAGGGTTCCCTCATCGAGCGGCGCGCCGCGGTGCGTGCATGCCGCGCCGAGCGCGCGAATGCCGGCTTCCGTGCGAAGCAGGACGACCGGAACACCGGCGAGCTCGACGCGCTTCAACGTACCGACTTCGAGTTCGTCCTCGTCGATCACCGGCGTATATTTCGAGGCGGGGTCGATCGGAATCGCCGTGTGCTTGACGCCGAGCTGCATCCCGAACGTCAGCTCGCCGCCGAGATATCCCGCGAACGACACCAAGCTATAGCCGGCCGTCGCGAGCGCGATCCCGGTGCTGCGGTGACCTCCACGGCGTGCGACGAGCGAGCCGACGTAGAGCGCCATGGCGCCGCCGTTGAGCATCGCGTGGATGAGCCCGAGTCTCTTCGGCTCGTCGGCCGTATCCGACCAATCCGCCCAGCCTGACGCGGCTGCTCCGGCCGCGCCCGCGATGCCCAGTGCGAGCGCGGCATCCGCCCCGCGTTCGTGCGACGGCCGCCCGATCGCGGTGAGCGTATCGAGCACGAACGTCACCGTCCACGCGCCGATCGGAATGTCGGTGAGAAGCGGATGCAACGGATGGCCGAGCCACGTGCCGTGCAAGACGTTGCGAACGGGCGCGCCGCTTGCCGCGAGCACCTTCTGCACGACGCCTTGGATCGTGTTCGCGAGCGGATCGAGGCCGCGATAGCCGGCGAGGCGATCCGTAAGGCGCCGGTTGAGCGAACGTTCGGGATTGAGCATGCTTCATCTGATACCCGATTTGCGACGAATCGAGCATGGCCCGAGATTCGGGTAAAGAGCGCACATGAAACGATTCGCAATGCACGGCAAGGCCGTCGTCGTCACCGGCGGAGCACGCGGGCTCGGCCTCGCCATCGCGCGTGAGGCCGCGAAACGCGGAGCGAAGCTCGGACTCTTCGCGCGGTCGCAGGACGAACTCAACGCCGCACGTGCCGAGCTCACGAGGGGCGGAACCACCGTCTCGACCGCCGTGTGCGACGTGCGCAACGCAGACGACGTCGCGACGACGCTCGCGGGATTCGCGCGCGACCTCGGGCCGATCGACGCGCTCTTCAACGTTGCCGGCGTCATCAGTGTCGGTCCGCTCGGCGCGCTCACGCTCGACGATTACCGCGATGCGATCGAGACGAACTTTCTCGGCGCCGTCTATGCGATCGAAGCGGTGCGGCCGAGCATGCAGGCTCGCCGCTCGGGGCGGATCGTCAACATCACGTCGCTCGGCGGGAAGGTCGGCATCCCGCACATGCTCCCGTACTGCGCGAGTAAATACGCGCTCATCGGATACTCCGCGGCGTTGCGCGCCGAGCTCAAGCGCGACGGCATCGGCGTCGTTTCGATCGTACCCGGCTTGATGCGCACGGGCAGCCCGCCGCACGCGACGTTCGCGGGACAGCCGCGCAAAGAGTACGTCACCTTCGCGCTCAGCGATTCGCTGCCGTTTCTCTCGGTCGACGTGAAATATGCGGCGAGACTCATCGTCGATGCGTGCGAGCGCGGGACGGCCGAAAAGATCGTCGGATGGCAAGCGAAGGTCGCGATTGCGGCGGCGACCGCGGCACCGCGCGCCGTCGAAAACGTACTCGGGTTCGTCAATCGGTTTCTTCCCGGACCCGGGAACGGCGAGCATCGATCGGGATTCGCAAGCGAATCCGGGGTTACGCGGTCGTTCCTAACGGCCCTCGGCCGCCGTGCGAGTTTCGAGCAGAACGAGCTCATCGATCAACCGCAAGCGTAGAAGCAGTCGAGCGTCTATCGTGCGTGCGAGCATGGGGTACGAGACACCACGATGCCGCAAGAATCGCTCGACGCAACCTATTTCGACACCATCTACGCCCAGGCCGACGACCCGTGGCATTTCGCTACGAGCGCGTACGAGGCGCAAAAATATGCCGCCACGATCGAGATGCTCGGACCCGGTCGTTACGCACGTGGGCTCGAGATCGGCTGCTCCATCGGGGTTCTTTCCCGGATGCTCGCGGAGCGCTGTCACGAGCTGATCTCGATCGATATCAACGCACGCGCGCTCGACCTCGCGCGAGAGCGCTGCGCGGATCGCTCGAACGTCCGCTTCGAGCGCGCGGACGCGACCAAAACCTTTCCCGCGGGGCCGTTCGATTTGATCGTCCTCTCGGAGGTCGGCTATTACTGGTCCGATGCGGATCTTTCGCTCGCCAGAACGCGCATCGCGGCTGCGGGTTCGAGTGGAACGCTCGCACTCGTCCACTATCTGCCGAAAGTTGACGACTACGTGCGCGACGGAGATACGGTTCACGAGGCGTTTCTCCGCGACCCGCGTTTCGAGCGTCGGCGCGCGATTCGTGAAGAGTTGTATCGAATCGACATCCTCGCGATACGATGAGCGACGAGACACCGCTCCTACCGCCCGTATCTCGCGCGTGCCGCATGACCGTCGTAATCCCGGCCAAGAACGAAGAGGCATTCATATCCCGCGCGTTGTCGGCTCTTGCCGAACAACGCGATGCGTACGGCGCTCGGCTCGACCTCTCGCTTTTCGATGCGATCGTCTACTGCAACGATTGCACGGACACCACGGCCGAACGAGCGCGCCGATTTACGCGAGAAGGCTCGGGACTCGCGATCCAGGTGGTCGAGGCTCGGCTTCCGAGCGCCGCAGCGCACGTCGGTACGGCGCGGCGAAGCGCCCTCGAGCTCGCCGCGCGACGCTACGAAGAAGCACGGCGGACGGACGGCATCGTGGCCTCGACCGATGCCGACAGTATCGTCGACACGACGTGGGTCGCGACGATGTTGCGCGAAATGCGCGGCGTCGACGCCGTCGCCGGGCACGTCACGATCGACGCCTCCGAGCGCGACGCGATGCTCGCGCCCTTGCGGTTGCTCTACGACCGCGAGCTCGTCTATCGCCGAGAGCTCGGCTTCGCGGAGTCGCGCTTCGATCCACACCCGCACGACCCGTTCCCCCGGCACGATACGTTCGTCGGCGCGAACTTCGCGACGACGGTCACGGCATATCGCCGAGCCGGAGGGCTTCCGCCGCTTCCCCGTTTGGAAGACCTCGCGTTCTCGCGCGCGCTCGAACGCGTCGATGCCCGTATCCGGCACACGTACGACGCCACCGTCGTAACCTCGGCCCGCTCGATCGCGCGCGTCGACGGCGGCTTCGGCACGTTCCTTACGGAGCTATCGACGCTCGGAGATCGAAAAGGCGAGTATCTCGTGCGTTCGGCGCGCGCGATCGTCGAGGACGCGATGGCCCGGAATCTCTTGCGAGCGTATTGGCGTGGCGAGTATTCGGGCGATATGCTCGATGCGTTGAGCGATCTCGTGGGGCAAACCGAACCTTCATTACGAACAATCGCGCTCGGAGCGAAAACGTTCGGCGCGCTTTGGGAGGCCGTGCGGTCGCGCGCTCCGCAGCGAGCGTACCCGCACGAGCCCGTTCAGTCGGCGATTCTGTCGCTTCGCATCGCGCTGTCGGAGGCCATGCCACGCGTTCCGACGCGCAACAGCGTGGCATCGGGTGCCGGCTGACGTAAGTACATCTCGAGATCGCGCACGAGGCGCCCGAACGGCAACGGTGCGAGTAGGCCGTGCGCGCCGACGCCGCGTACCGCGCGTTCGACGACGTCGAGCGCGGAGCGTTCGACGGCGAGCCTGGCCATATCCACGACGTCGACCACGCCGGAGGCCGTTGCGGCATTCGGGTTCTCATCGAACGCGCGCCACGCATCGAGACCGCACGCGAGCCAATTGCGCGCGGACTGAAGCGCAATCCGCATCTCTCCGACGCGCGCCTGCTGGAGCGGATCGCGTTCGCGTCCGCGCACCGTGAGATACGCGAAGACCTCCGCGCAGAGACGCTCGACGATGCCGACGTGCACGGCCACGAAGCGTAGCGCACCGCCGAAGAACCATGGAGCGCGCTCGTAGTCGCCGGGATTCCCGACGAGATCTTCTTCTCGTAATCGGATCCCATCGAACGATATGCGAAAGCTATTCGACGCCTCCATCCCATGCGGATGCCACGCCGTGTCGTCGATCGTTCCCGGCGTCTCGTCGAGTCGCACGAGGCACATCTGGATCGCGCCATCGTCTCGACGCGCCGTTACGAGCGCCCGTGTTACGGAATCCGCTCCGGACGCCCACGTCTTTGAACCGCGCAAGACGTGGCCGCCCGAATCCACGCCGATTTCGAGACCGTCGGCATCTTGCGTGTTCCAGACGCCGAACAGATGACCGGCCGACGCGTCTTCCAGTGCCCGCATCCGTTGCGTGCGATCGCCGTAAAGCGACGTGAGAAGCACGCCGTTGAAGTGTCCTTCGTAGAGACGTCCGAGGCTCGCATCGCGCGCTCCCATGAGACGGAGCGCGTCGAGCTCGGCCTTGCGCCCGGCGATGAAGAGGCCGCTCTCGTCATAGCGCGCGCGTGCTAATTCCTCGCGCGAGAATGCCGTCTCGGTCGACCGGCGTATCGGTGTCAGCATACGTGTCCTTTACCCGCGAATCGGAAAGAAAAAGTGCTCCTGCGGGCCGAGCCAGCGCTCTGCGAGCTCCTCCGTGATACGAAAGCCCGTGGGATCGTCGTCGATGAGATCGCTCGTTGCGAGCGGTGCGCGAACAACGCGCGCCGCTTCGCAATGCGGGCTCGCGGATGCAGATCGACCGTGGAGCGCATCGCTTCGCCCGGCTGCGGCGCATCGCGGGAATCGCCGCGAATCGAGAGCCACACGTCGTACCCCGCGAACGCGGAGCCCGGCACGCACGCCGCCTCGAACGCGAGGCGCGCGATCGTCGCGGCCGCCACGTGATCCGGATGCGGATCGCGCTGCCACGGCGCGAGAACGAGCTCGGGACCGAACGCGCGAAACAGATCCGATAACGTCGAGACGACCGTCGATCGCGTGCTCGCATCGAGAGACCCGAGTGCCGAGTCCGGTAAACGAAAAAAGTACGGCGCCTCAGCAACGCCGAGTTCCGCGAGCGCATTCGCGGCCTCAACCTCACGCATCGCGGC
>Ga0116227_10015412_pt1 | contig 11317 bp, 11 predicted proteins | sample S1TSphgellanicum_FD_89693 | JGI IMG/M metagenome (GOLD analysis project Ga0116227, IMG submission 89693) | Host-associated microbial communities from peat moss isolated from Minnesota, USA - S1T2_Fb - Sphagnum magellanicum MG | ecosystem: Host-associated > Plants > Peat moss > Unclassified... | reverse complement strand
CGGGAGTCGAGGGTCCGGGGCGAGACGGGAGGCGGGAGTCGCGGGGAGAGGAGGGGGGAGGGAGTGGAGGGAAAGGGGAGAGAAGGGAGGGGGGAGGGGAGGGGGGAGGGGGGGGGGGGGAGGGGGGGTAGGGGGGGGGGGGGGGGGAGGGGGGGGGGGGGGGTTTAAAGGGAATAAAATTAAAAATAACTTTATGACAAATTCCCAAATCAGTTGCGATTTTAATTTTTAATTTTTGGGCCTGGAGGTGTCCCCGTTGAACTGGCGCGCCAACGGCACGAGCCTCGTATGACCACCGACCTTGGTTGCAGGTTATGACAACCGGCGACTGTGATTGGACGACAGGAGCCCGAAATCTCTACCGACCGGTTTGACCCAGAAAATAGACCACTAATTAGCTGCCACGATAGCCGCAACGGGTCTGGGGTTTTGAACCGTTTGTGGCCCGAGATGCCCGTTCTGGGGTCCAGTTGGCTGGCCAGAGACGGCCGGGCGAAGTTTTGGGGGGCGGGGGGAAGGGCTGGGGAAGACGGACTTTGGTTTCAAAGAGACGAGGAAACGTTGGGCATTAGCTTCCTGTCGCTCGCACTCGCGGCGATGGCGGAATGAGAGGAGCTGTCGCTGCTAGGGTGTGAAAATACGGCTCCGTGTCTGCTTGTTGCTTTCAATGGCTGGAAGAGAATTTGTAGCTGGGCTGTTGTGGAAGGGATAGGAAGTTGTTGCGGTGGAAACCAGTGAGATTTGAGAAAGTGGCTGTGGTTTGTTTGCCAGGATCGTGTTTTGCAGGATCTGTCTGTTGTTGATGGAAGGCGTGCTTTGAGAGAGAGAGTGAGAGAATTGTATTTCGGAGGAGAAATGGAGACTTGATTGAGCTACGAGAAGGATGCAAGACAGGAAAATCAGATATGGATGTGAGGGACTCCAAAGTGATGGGAGATAGTGGATGGTTGTGTCATTGCCATGGCATGTTGGAATGCGCAGCAGTCTGAAGATCATTTCTGCTGCCGGCTATCCTTCTGCGTCTGAAATTGTGAGTATTTTTTCGAGTCTCTGTGCTCTGTCAGAGCTAATAAATAGATATGTAAATGCAGCAGAGCTGATAGTGGATTGAAAGGTTTTGCCATCTGCGGTCGGCATCTTCTAACTTCCCTATGTTTTGAGGCTTGCATTCATCTTCAAGAGTAGGAGGAAATAAGCTAAGACTGCATAGAATCTTGCAAGAATGATTCTGGATGCTGAGTTGCTGTCAGGATGGAACTTGGTTTTCCCCCTCTACCCTTGCAAACAACAGATGTATACACTTTTGGATGTATGGCTATCATTTGTGAACCTGTGGAGGGTTTCAGTAAATGCATTTAGTTGGCAGTTTATGGAGCAAGTAGTTTCTTCTCTTCCAAATGTATCCAGCTACTTGTATCATAGATCGTCTTTTTGTGTTTTCAGATCCTTGCAACAGAACTTGGTACACTATACAGAAGCCATCTCCTGCAGGATTTATTCAAGGAATCTGTGAATTCTTTTGAGTCTTAACAGAGCTCCTCTGTTTGAGAATTCCACCGTCAATAGTATGCTGCCACAAATTGGTACTCCAGTATGGATTCTCTTGAGGTTCTTCTCAATCTAGCTTCTTGCTCTGCATCTAAGGGAATGTAGACCAGATGTCAGATGCAGACAGTACACCTATTCTTTGGAAGGTAGACCTGATGTGTGAACATGATGAGTAGTAATAAATCAATCACCCAAAGCTTGACAACATGGTGACATCTTAGTATTGTGGGTGCAGCTGCACATGGTGATGGCTTTTTCTGGTGTTTTCAAGTTTGATTTTAGTACTGGTTGTAGCTCTAATGTTGGTGCTTGTACATTGAAGAAGAAATTTCTGCAAGGTTTATGTGTTGACTGTCTCTGTCAAATTCAACCTACTCTGCAGGGCTGTGGCACTTCAAAATGTTGAGAGTAATTCATGAGACAAGTCACTGTGAACTTCTGCAAAGTTAAGTGTGGTTTAATAGGTTTGGATTTTCATGAGCATTCTCAAAGACTTATTTTATGATGTCTGTGTGCAGGTGGGCTACTCTGCACAAAAGGAGTGAAAGTAGGGCAGGAGTGCATAGAATCAGTGGAGAGGCTACAAGGTCCACAGCTGTTTTTGGTGGAAATGGCAATGGCCACTGTTGGCAGCACAAGCTTGATAGGTGGGAATGTGGGGTCATGTGGAGTCGATCAACTGCCGAAAGAAATGCATGACATGAAGATTAGGGATGAGAAAGTGGACCACAGTGATGACAAGGTACCCAGATTCACTTTCAGCCTACTCTCCTGCTAAGGGATTACTCTTTACATGGGTGGGTCTGTACTGACAGGCTGGTGGTTTATGTTTTGCTGTGGTTTTAGGAGGTGGAGGCGGCTGTGGTTGATGGGAATGGCACAGAAACAGGTCATATCATTTCAACCACAATTGGTGGTCGTAATGGACAACCAAAGCAGGTATGTGCTTTCTGGGATCTCCACACAAATCTGTTGATCCTCTAGAGTCATGTATGCAAATACATAAGGACATCATTACACATTCACTAGCATTCCCTGTTGGAAATTAATTAAGTTACTCAGGAGTAATGGCAGCTTGCCCTCACATGCATGATGATGAAGATATGATAGTCCCTGAGTGACAGGCATTGTTAAGTTCTGTCATGTTTTGTTTAAAATGTTCCTGGACCAACTCAATAGGATGACATCTTGGTCTCTTTAGAATGATGCAACTGATATAATGTAAAGATTTACTACTGAGTGATGCAGACTATCAGCTATGCAGCAGAGAGGGTTGTGGGAACTGGATCTTTTGGGGTTGTATTCCAGGTAAGCTGCTTTCACACCATGCACCTGTGTCATTGTCCCAATGTTGGTTAGGTGACGAAATCAAGCTACATAAGATCTTTTGTAAGACATTCTTTGAGACTCCAAGGCTGTTACAATACTGAAACAATAGCTTGTTACACTTCCCTAGATGACAGTTTTGATTCAGGTTCAGGAAAATGGTGAAGTCAATTGACATTACAAGAAGTGTTGACAGGCAAAGTGCATTGAGACTGGAGAAACCGTGGCAATTAAGAAAGTCTTGCAAGACAAAAGATATAAGAACCGAGAGCTTCAAATCATGAGATTGCTGGACCATCCCAACATAGTGGCATTTAAGCACTGCTTCTTTTCTACCACAGACAAGGATGAACTTTACCTCAATTTGGTTCTTGAATACGTCCCTGAAACAGTGTACCGAATTGCCAAGCACTACAGTCGCATGAACCAGCGAATGCCTCTGGTGTATGTGAAACTCTACACCTATCAGGTGAACTCAACAGCCTGGTCCTTTCACATACCTGGTTCACACACTTGCTGTTGAATGCCTTGCAAGTTTCTGAGTCTGCAACCTGTACTTAATTCATTCATGTCAGCTATGAGATGAAGCTCTGTCTAATTTCAGTAGGTAGTTGTTAATTCATGGTTTGAAATATTGTCCAGGTAGAAATTGGGTGTTGACATGGGAAGACTATACACCCAGAGAACATATCAATTCTTTAATAACATCAACTTTTTGGCCCTTGGGCACAGATATGTCGATCACTTGCACATATCCATGGTGGCATTGGTGTTTGCCATCGTGACATCAAACCCCAAAATTTACTGGTACACTTCCATGCTTGCCAGCTTTGTGATTGAGATATTTGGTGTCTTCTCTCCTGTGGGATGGGTCAATCTAGAACGGTAGTGGAACTGTGCCATTCATAATATCTGTATGCATCTGTGACAGGTGAACCCACACACTCACCAGCTCAAGCTCTGTGACTTTGGAAGTGCCAAAGTTCTGGTAGCCTTTCTTCCCACTTCACTAATCTCTAACAGAACATTAGCCTGTCTTTAAGAATGTGACAGGATATTTTGAGGAACAGATTCTTTTTATCTTCTCATTTTCCCTGCAATTGCTGGAGGGTTCAATTGATGAGACATTGATGAGCTCAAGGTTTGTTGTATCTATGTGAGTTGTGGAAGAGGAGTTGGTATCTCATTATCCAGTGTACTATATGGTGCACAGGTGAAAGGGGAACCCAACATCTCATACATATGTTCTCGGTACTACCGGGCACCTGAGCTTATTTTTGGAGCCACAGAGTACACCACTGCCATTGATATCTGGTCCATGGGCTGTGTAATGGCTGAACTGCTTTTGGGTCAGGTATTTGCTCCTTGATTTAGTTCAGTTGCTTTTTTCCTTCTAGTTTGATCACCCCTAAACTGCGACATCTGTACTGCAAGGAACTAGCAATTGCCAGGTTCTTTGCTGCAGTTCATATCACATCTTCACTATTTTGGATGTGTGACCTCTCTATGTGGCAGCCCCTGTTTCCGGGAGAAAGTGCAGTGGATCAACTGGTTGAAATCATCAAGGTACTGAATTTGGCCGGCAGACAATATGACACTAGGATCCCATGTTGATTGCATTGAGAGTGAAAGCAGTTGTCCTTGTACCATTTGTAACATGCCTGATGTTTTGGTTGCCCAGGTTTTGGGTACCCCAACAAGGGAGGAAATCAAGTGCATGAACCCAAACTACACGGAATTCAAGTTCCCTCAAATTAAGGCTCATCCCTGGCACAAAGTATGTAATTTCTTAATTCTCTCTGCAAGCGAAGCATGTGTGCTGTTAATGAAGTGTGTAACCTTGTGTATTGAAAATCTGGAGAGGGTGTGTTTGTATTCTGTCTCACTGTGCTCTGCATTTACTTAGGTCTTCCACAGGCGCATGCCACCTGAAGCTGTTGACCTGGTCTCAAGACTTCTTCAATATTCTCCAAACTTGCGCTACTCTGCTGTATGTATTCCTGCCTTTTTCCTGCCATACCTCATTGCAATTGACAAAGGGTATAGTTACTTTGAGACAGATGCAAAAAGTGCTTGTACTTAACAGTTGAATTTTGTTACACCAGGAGTTTTCTGCAAGCATATTTGTGTATAATATTGAAGTACATACAGATTGTGTCACATATCTGTTAGACCGGTGCCAGACCAGAAGGTGCAGTAGACATAGTCAACCATTCTTTTGCATCTCACAGATACTTTGGAGTGCCTTTTGTTCTCACAATCTTTGGCTTTGTTTCGGTTGCAGTTAGAGGCTTGTGTGCATCCGTTCTTTGATGAACTCCGTGACCCTAACTGCCGATTACCCAATGGTCGTCCACTTCCCCCTCTTTTCAATTTCAAGCCACAAGGTGATTCCATTGCCTTTCTTTCCAATCATGTCTGTTGTGTCATTTGTTCTGTAAAATTTGAGTTCAGATCAAACTGTGCCTTGGAGACCTTTGAAGTGAAGTCATGTCAATGCTGGGACTGCTGTTTTTGCTAAGGAAACCTTATCCAAGATTGACAAAGGATTTTGGCGGTGTTATATGTTTCTGGTAAAGGTCTTATTGATCTAAGAGATGAAGTTTGGGGCTGTTATTGAACAGAATTGAAAGGTGCGACACCTGACATTCTGCAGCGCTTGATACCAGAGCGTGCAAGGAAGCAAAACCCAATGCTAGCCCTGTAAGCTTGGAGAAAATGCACAATCCTCTCTTGCATGGTCACTTTTTGCACAATGAAGTTGTTTGAAGGGAGTGACATTCTTTATTCGACTCAGTTGGCAACCTGTCCAGTCTCTGAAGCAATCATTTCTTGGCAATGCTGCATTCGAGGGAGGGAACTCAAATGTTTCTAGCACATAAAAGTTTACCAGATGGGGTATTTCTTTTGGTGTGTAATGGGATGATGATCCTGAGGCTACAGCCTCACTTACACCCTGACTGGAAGGAGGTTTTCTTTCCTGTCAGCAAATGCCTCTCTTGTGGACATGATGCCACATGTAGTGAAATTGAGATGGCTGTTCTGCAAGTTGACTCAGTTTGCTGGAGTGAGAGCGCTTCACAAGTCCAGGTTGTTGTGAAAGGTCAAGAAAGATGACCTCTGATATCATCATGCACAGCTGGGATAAAGCAATCTAATCTCATAGATGAAGATAGATGAGTTTGTGACCCCTTTCTGGCATGTTAGGTATCAGAACATTAGCCTGCTTTTGGCTTTTGGTCCTCTTTATATTGACACGCCTAATCTAAGCCAAAGCATGTTTGCAACTTTTGTTTACTTCTTCCATGCCCTCTACTGGCCCTGTTGCCATTAAATAATTTCCTCAAGCTGGTGTCATGGCCAATTCATGGGCTTTCACAATCCCCATTTGCCATCATGTGCTTCTCTGTATAGTATTTGGTTATTATTCCATGTGAGGATGCTCTAGAGTTTCATTCGAGATGATGGTATTTGTTTTTTTCACTGTCTTGTTTTGATCATGTGCATTCAACTCGGATCAATTTTTTCATTAATCTGAGTTGAATGCAGATAAGATCAAAATGATAGAATTCCTCTTGATTATTGGGAATGGTCACCACATCCAATGATAATGATACAATGAACATTTTATTCATTGAGGATGCACGTACAACTGCACCTGGTCTGCCCAAAAGATGTGGCAACTCCTTATTTACAAGTGCAGATTCTAAGAAATTGACACTTAGAACATTCTGCACCTATACAAAGCCTCAGAGGTACACACCTCTTGTTTCCCCAGAAGCAAATGTAATTACATCTAGGAACGGAGGAACACAAAAACAGCAACTATGAGACTGCAAAGAGCTCCGATTTCTTGACAGGAGGTACTAGTGCCTTGGAAATCCTGCATTTCTTACAGCGACAGTACAGATATCAAGATCACATAGTAAGCAATACAAGTAAAACAGTTTGTAGGATTTGATCACAACTTTTGATCACCACATGACCCTTGGCCGATCTTGCCTTTTGTTTGCTCTACTGGAGTGCCTCACGAGGATGATTCTCACCTAGCAGCACCTGCCACACCCTTAAAACGTGTTACATTAGGTCCTTGACAATATCTTCTGGCAGGCAATGATGTGAACTGTCTTCCAAACCTTTAGCACCAGTTTTCTGTGAGAGCCTTGTTTGGCTGGCAGATCACAGATCACCTACAGAAGAAGCATAGACATACCAGAGATTGTATCCCCCATCACAGGAGGGCCATTATGGGTCTGAATGGAATAGTTATGGCTTGAAAGGGGCATAAGCATGTCCACTGTCAGTGATCTTAGTAACAGAAGATAACTGCACTTCACACATACACATTATCTCAAGCAAAGACATTACACATCAAGGTATAAATTTTGAAGAACCGCACCTTGACAGTTGAATCAAAGAAATCTGTGACTCTGGTACTCTCACTAGAAGTCCTTTTGTGGCATGTTGGAGGCGCATCAAAAAGAGCAATGGACAGTTTCTTTGACAATGCACCAACCTCAAAGTAAATATAGGCAGGTGATTCGGGATCCACATGGATGCCTGTGACTGGCAACCACAAAAACAACTGTTTTGCCTGAATGCCATTCAGGTTCAATATTGCTCCTGCTACAAGCTCTCCCTCTATTTTCTTGTTGTAATACACCTGCCAAAACAGCAGCATCCTGAAGTACACTTAGAAGGAACCAACAGCATACTCTTGGCAAAGAGTCATTCCTTCACTCACTGGCATGCATGGTTTCTCTGTGTCTGCAAGCCCTAGTAGATAACATTCCCTCCAACTGACAATCAGAGGCTCTGCAACAACTATGGATGACTCCTTTGCTTCAACTAAATCAGCCGTAGCGGTGCAGCGATCTCATGTTTGAGAGATTTGAGAATCGACAATTCATAGACATCTCGTTCTGACTTGGAGAAGAAACCTGCAGGTCCAGTGCAAAATCTGCGTATGCTTCTAAACGAGGAATCCTAACCTCTCTTTCACTGAGATGGGGATACTGGGATCATTCTCGACCTACGCCACCGAAAGACTGGTTTCTCGCCAAGAGAAACACTTGGAATAAGAAAACGCTAATCCAAAGATTTCAAGTTCTGATCTCTTCGAACAGCAACGACAACAACGTCACACTCTCATCATCGGTTCACAACTTTGAAAAAAAATGATGATACCGCAATATTTCACAATGTGAGCAAAGAAACGGCCATACGAGTTAGTTTCGACAAGGAGAAGAAAACCGAAGAGGGTTATAATGCTGCAGGCAGCTGCTACCAATTCAAGCGGCCCTTGAAGGAGCAAAACATGAACGACTCAAAACGGAGTGAAAATTCATGCGCAGTCGAGAGAGAGAGAGAGAGAGAGAGAGAAGAAGAAGAAGAAGAAGAAGAAAGAGACCTGCTCTTGAAACTCCGCATAGCACGGCTCTTCGAGCTCCACCGTGAACTTGCCGTCTGCTGACAAGCTGTAGTTGATGACGGAGTCTGGAAGCAGGCCGATAGGCAAACCATAGTCCGTAAGATCATCGTACACGGACTTGATATCCTTCACAGCAGCAGCTGCTCCGCAGAGCAGCAGTAGCAGCAGCGTCCAAGCGAGGACAGAAGCGGCAAGGGCCATGGCCACAACTAGCCCCGACGCGCTCTCTCAAAGAGCTCTCTCCCACTCTCTCTCGCTCTCGCTCTCGATCGCACAATTGGCAAACAAGTGCTTTTGGGGTTTGATATCGCCAGAATTCGACGAAAACCACTGTTTCTCGGTAGAAAGAGTCCAGTGTTGGGCGGTTATCAGAAGCAGTAAAGAACCTGAGGTTATAATTCCGCCCGGGGTGTGTGTGTGCATAGCCTCGGTTCTAAAAAAATTCTGAGAACCGGTTCTTGCCTGCAAGCACGGTTCTCAATGTTTTATTTATAGAAACTCGGATGACCTCCGGTTCCTGCGATAACTGCTGGCTCTTTGCGGCTTTTGAAATAACCGGAACTGACGGTTCTTTGATTCTGATGATTTTTTTTGAAAAATAAAATTTCCCCCCAATAAACTGGAACCTGCGGTTAATACCAAAATCAAATCCCTGCCCACCAACACGGAAATAGGTAGTCCGATTTTTGTTTGCCAAAAATATAGAAGAATGCTTAATATTTAAACACTTTTATATGTAGTTTATAGCCAAATCTGGCTATACCTTCTGATTGCCACTTTGATGATATCACAAAATTCAAAGGAATAAAAAAACTACTTTCCATAGCTTCCAGAAGGTAGCCACAAAAATTAAAGGATGCTTCATTTCGGAAAAAAATCATCTTTTATTTATAGCCAAATTTGGCATTTCTTCTTATGGATGATTGCCACTTTGACATCAACAAACAAAAAGAATGGAGGCCAAAAAAATTGCTTCCCATAGGTTGTAGGAGTTACCCAAAAATCTAGAAGGGACACTTAATTTTTTTTAAATTCAAATCTCAATTATAGCCAAATTTGGCTATATCTTCTTATGGATGACTGTCAAATGACTACATGACAAAATTGAAAAAAAATTCAAATTTCAAATTTGGAAAAAAAAAACTGCTTCCCAGGCCTAAACCCTAAACCTTTGGCAAGAATAAACCCTAAATCAAGGTGGGTTTCTGATATAATTTCTGATATATAATCATTGTTCTCAAATTTTTGAAAAATCAAATAACCCCACCTTCAACATCTGTGGTTCTTTACCTTGATGTCCATCGCCACCACTTGTGATGGCGAAATCTCCATCAGAGCACACAATCTCCCTCCATCATTAGGAGATTGGTTTGTTTCCTTGTCGTAGAAGCCATCTTTCACCATGGCTTTCCAATAGTTGTTACTTGTTCATAAGCTTTTTTGGTTTGTAAGGGGTTGATGTTGCAAACATTTTATTGGATCTGTGTAGGGTCCATCGCAAGAAGCTCACTTGCAACCATCATTGTGTTGCCACACCTTGTAACAACTTTCAAAACGGTGGCAACAACCTATTTCGAAAGAACTGATTCCACACAACATTGAATGTTGAAGGACTAGTTAGTTGTCTTGATTGTTTAAAAAATCTCAATGGAGATGTTGATTCTTAAGTTCTAACATTGCTAGTTGTACGTGTTGTAAGTTTTGATGACCAACTTTGAGGTCTACATTGAAACAACATGACAAAAGTGCGAGTATTGTTGGATTGTGTTTTGGTTTTAGTTTTGTGACTTTTAGGAGATTGTTTTGAGGAATGTTTTTCTTTAGTTCTTTTTATTTTAATTGTGGATTTCATCTTCGTTAATAAGTCCCTCACATGCCATGGCTTCAATCTTCAACTATGGTTCTTAAATGCAAACACGCCTGTAAAGATCAATCTTTATGATTTATCTTTGGAGTGTTACCAAATCTACTGAGCCTTCTCCATTGCGCCTTGCTATGTTTGATGTTCCTTGAAAATATCTCGATACATTTCCATTAGCACTTGGCATATTTTTCTTTTCGTTATGTCTCTAATTTCAAATCCTAAAAGGTTGGTTTGGAATTTCTTTAAACCTTCTTTGCAATGGCTTTCTACCCTTGATTGGATGTGCAATTTCTTCTCCCCCATCTATCCACCATTTTCCTTGACCTTTTTGTGAGGTTTTGCATGTCTATCTATGTTATCTCAGATGTTTCATTTTTATTTTCCACTCTTTGTTTTTTTATCTTTGTTTTACCAAATCTAATTGCAAAATTGATGGAATATTGACCAATTATGTTTGTGATGGCCATGCAATGAAGGCCTAATTGAAAAATCAGCAAAGAAAAACATTTTTGTCAAAGAAAGGAGCTACACTACACACATCATGTTTAGAAATTTATGGGCTTCTTGTCGTTTACCACAATTAAACGACCTTAATGAGAGTGGAAACTTTAGGATAAAAGCAATGATACACATTTGGTCTCGATTTCTTTTTTTGTAAAAGAACTTTGCTTTCCTATTGTTGCTTACACATACTTACTTAAGGTTGAATTATTCAGATATTTGTTAATTACATTTTCAACGACGTGACATCTAAATTATGATGATGCAATTGTCATGGGGGAGAGACTTGATAGATAAAAACAATGATTGAAAAGAAATTTTGAGGTTTCCAATTTTGAAAGTGAGAATTGCAACTTTCTAACCCACATAAGTTGCTTCCTTGAAGCAATTTGTGATTGATTAGTTATTTTCTCCTTATTTTGATTATGTGCAAGCTTCATTTTGACATATTTTGCTTGTGTTCTTCTTACTTGGAGGAAGAAATCTTGGTGAAGCTTTGTTTTTCCTTGTAGCCCAAGTGAATAAATCTTTGTGAAAAGTTTTTTTTTTTTTTTTTTTTTTTGTACTATTTTACAATCTCTTTTTTTTTTTATTGTTCAATTTGAATAATTAAATTTTTTTTAAATGTATATTTTTTTTTAATTACT
>Ga0116227_10015411_pt1 | contig 11320 bp, 8 predicted proteins | sample S1TSphgellanicum_FD_89693 | JGI IMG/M metagenome (GOLD analysis project Ga0116227, IMG submission 89693) | Host-associated microbial communities from peat moss isolated from Minnesota, USA - S1T2_Fb - Sphagnum magellanicum MG | ecosystem: Host-associated > Plants > Peat moss > Unclassified... | reverse complement strand
TAGTGTAATATATGTATATAAAATAATAAATAAAATATAAATGTATTTTAATTATAAAAAAAAGAAAAAAAAAAAAAAGGGAATGGGTGGGGGTGGGGGGGGGGGGTGGGGGGGGGGGGGGCGGGGGGGGAGTGTAGGGTTTCTAATGCACTTTTTAAAACATTTTGTTTTTGCTTCTTCTTTCTTCAATTGCTTTAGAGTTCAAAGAGGTATTTCAGACCTTCATTTGATGCACCCATAGACATGAAAATCATAATACAATAGGACAATAAATGAAGAATATATGGATAAGTGTTCAATTATCGGCTTGTGTTTAATGATGGGCATGTCTAACCCACATCCTCATAAAGTCCATTTCTTTTGTATTTTCTCAATGCCTTGAGATGAAAAATAATTAAGTAGTATCAGTCCATCAAATCCAAATTTTTTTTTTCCATGTATGCTTTGAGCCCAACTAGATATCATTATTTTGCACATGTGTGCACAAACATTACAAGGAATTTGTACATTTACTTTTATTTTTTCAATTGATTTTTATTTGTAAATTACACATGACTACAAATCCCAAGAGCCACATTTGATAAGTCACAAAAAACATTAATCATAAAAGACAAAACATGGCATCAAGTTGAAATGGTTGTTGCATTTAGATACAATTAAAAAACACTTTACATCCAAATTACATGGCAAGTCATCCAACCTATGTAGCACAATTAGTTGTGATTAGTTTTTGGTATTACTTAGTTGTTACCTACAAGGTAAAACCTACCAACCCAGCTACTACCTACTCATGACCTACCTACCATATTCAAATTAGTAGGTAGGTCATGGATTGTAGGTAGTCAAACTTGTAAGTTGCTATAGGCATGTAATAAGTCACATGTATAGGATGTTAGAAGTGAGAATTGAATTGAGGACATGGCCACTAACCAAGTCCTTTTCCAATTCACACCTTCATGTCGTGATGCAATTTGTCATTACATTGTTATAAACAAGTCCATTTACACATATAAACTTTGAAGTGCATTTGTTTTCTTCAATATCATGCTCAAATAAAGCAAATGAACATTTGTCAAAATCCATTTGTTGAGCTGGACATGGAATATCAAATTTAGATCAATTTTAGGGAAAACCCTTTAGAAATTGAACTACATTCACAAATTCAACTTTATTGTTATTCCTTCAAATATTCTATTACAAAATTGAATATATAATAAATTAATATGGACATATGTTACATAATACTATGTTTGAATATATTTGATATGAAAATTTATTATCCAAACTTATATAAGTAATCATGTTAACATGAACATGAGTTTGATGAATCTTTTGTTTTCCCTTCACAAGTTTACCCAATTTTCTATTGGAATAAGCCCAAAACATTGTGGTGGAAGGTCATCAACATTGACAAAAAGCCCAAAAGTTAGTGGGGTTGTGGTGCACATTTATGATAATTACATTGAAACACATGGTAATGTTTTTGGTCATGAAACACCCTTGGAATTTCTACATGCAAGTAATAATATGACATTCTTAGGTGTAATTGAATGGTTTAAAGAATGTTCATTTTTGGCTAGCCAAGTTTTGAAAAGCAGTTTCAAAATAGACGATGCATGATAATATAGATAATATGGATTTTACTTCCTACACAACTCAATGCAATTTGATCCTTCCTTCCTAATTTATTCATTTTGAAGGAGACATTTTCCAGATTTCTATGCATCCATAATTTGAGTGTAATCAAACATCAATTAGTCTCCCAATTATAAATTTATTATTGAAAATCATACAATATTTATGTGTTCCTTGTGATAGATTAAGTTCCTAGATCATATTTATTATGGGTTGAAAGCGTGGTAAAGTAAATTAAAAAAATAGGTTGTTCAAAATTTTTTTTTGAATACAAAACAATATATATCAAACCCTTTGAAAACCTCATTATGAAAACATAATAGCCTCCATTGAATTTATAATAAGTTGAATACAAAATTTGACAAGCTTTAGTATAATAAAGGTAGGTAACAATTAGGTTTGAAATGGATTGGTGAATATTGTGTTCTTTCTTACTTTTACATTAAAAGTTGGATACATTTTTACTATAATATGAAAAGTTTGAAAGTCAAAAAATACATTTTAATGCATCATTCATTTTAAAGTTTTAATAAACCAATATTTCAACTACTTGTAATTATTTTGTAAGTTATGACATTTTCTTGAATTTTGATGGATTATTTAAACCTATTTTAAGCATGTGCTTCTTAAATATAATTGTAACAAAGTCAAAGAACATGATCATATTAATCATTGAACTAAATAATATTTTTATTTCAAAATATCAAGGTTTATTTTGATGGCTACTGTCCATTTGATTCAATGATCCACTTTGCCATGCTTTCACCATGTGTAGTTTGTAGTAGATTGAAAATTTACACCATCATTATTAGAGTTAACATGACATATTACATACATTATTAATCCATGCACACATACATTTGTAACTATGATATGTAGTTGCAATATAAATTTGACAAGACACCATGTATGGTCTACAAAAAAAAAATTATAGTTGAAAAGATAACTAAATTGTCATCTATCATGGGATGCCACCATATGTGGATGACATGAACTCATTTTTCATCTTCTTTTTCATCTAAATGTGCAATAATCACAAAACACAATTGCATTTGTAACTTGAAATCGGTGGCAATCATTTGTAGTTGAATATGTGATTATAATTTATTTTTCCCATGGTGCCATGAAGGATTGTTAAAATTATAATTAATCACAAAATTAGTTGATTTAGACATAAGTTGCAAACACATGGGTTGATATGGATAAGATTCCTTGGTATGAAACCCAACCAAAAAAATCACATGTTTTTCAAAATGATGTGGACTTCCAAAAAACACCTCAATTTTGACCATCAAAATGTCCATAATTAAAGTTTTATAAAACATTGTTTCTAAATGAAAATTTCATTTATAGATTTGTCACAAGGCGTATTGAATCTCTTATAAACATACAATCACATATATGTCTTCATATTTAAATTGCTAAAACCACAATCCATTAGATAAAACATTGATTTTGTCACACCCTTGAAAAAATTTGAGTGAAATGACCTTGCGAAAATTGTTTTATGACACCAATATTGGTACACCCATTTGTGCATTCACCTATCACTTTCAAATTGGAATTTCAAAAGATTAGAATTTTTATTTACTTAATTATGATTTCTAAAAACGAAATTTAATAAACAAGGTCATAAAAATATTTTGGTTTTGTTGTGAATGTTTGTTAAATATATAACATATGTTAAATATGACACATCATAAAGTTATCAAGCTTCATAGGTTCGTACAAATTTTGTACAAAATCCTATTTTCATAGGTTGGTACAAAAATTGCACAAATTCCATGTTATAGTCAATATGAATGATATTTGTATGTATCCAATATCTTAAATATTCAAACAAATAATTATTATTTTTGAATGACATACGTGAATGTTTATGTTTCATACACAAAAATTGCATAGTTTTACCCAAAATTACATCATGATAATTGTGTGGATTTTGTTAAAATGTAAATCATATGTACTTCACATCAAAACATCACAAGTAAAAAAAAGATATTATTTATATAAAAATAATATGTATGTTTTTTGTGCCAATTTTATTCTTTGAAGCCCTAGATTTTGCATTTACATATTGTTTTACAATTTTCACACATGGATTCTATTGAAATTTCATGATATTGCAAGTTTGTGATGCTAGTATATTTGATTACAACATAGGAAGTTCTTGATTTTTTTTACAATTTTGATTTACAAAAAGATAAAATATTTTATATGATAATGCATGTGGTTTAATTTGTCTTTCATGGATGAAGACCATGGACATTCCCCCTTCTACTTGAAAAGGATCATTAAAAGAAATTTTGTCCATTCTGACCATATTTTTTCAACTACTATGTGACTAATGTCCAAACCAATTGATTTTACGACTAATAGTGTGTTAGTCCTACGTGTCCATGTAGTTGCAACTTGTTGTAGTCACATATGCAACTACAGGAAGGGTTGAACCAAATTTTAATTGTAGATGTGAATATAACTTGCAACTAATATGATTTTCATTGAAAATGTAGATGAAAAGTGAACAATGTCATCCAATTTTGATTGCATTCACCAATGGATGATAACGTAGTTGTTTTTGCAACTACAATAATATATTCTACCACATGAAAAAAGAAACATGGACCACACATGGTAAACTTTGCTATTTGAATTGGACTATTATCCTTTCAATGTACCCATCCATGGGTCTTCTTTGCAATTATCCATGGGTCTTTCATAATATACTATTTAATAGTTAATAGTTTGCTATAAAAGGTTATTATAACCTAGTTGGTAAACTAAGTTAGGTAAGTTTAATAGGTTACATTAAACTAAGTAGGCCTAGGTACATTGGTAGCCTAACTTAGCTTGCATACTTAGTTAATTGGCCTAAATTATCTATAAGTAATAGTAGGCTAGTTTATTAGGTGTAGCTAATAGGCTAAGCTATGAAGGTTAGACCTAGTTAGGCTAGGTGAGCTAGATACGTAGTAGTAAGTAATAGGTAGGTTAAATTGTAAATATTTTATTATGTGGATATATATATATATATACGATTTTATAATAATAATAATAATAAACTAAGTAGGTTAGGTAACTAATTTATTAAATGTAGGTTAGGTAATTAATGAAAATAGTAAATATTTTATTGTGTTGGATATATGATAATGTTTTTGTATGGGACAAAGGATGTGATAGTGTTGTAGTGTTGTAGTGTTTCCTTTTCATTAGATTTGTCCCATATCCTATGTCTATAATTTCAAACTTGTAAAGTATATAAGTAGGTGAAGGAATGGATTAGATTCATGGTATGCACTATAAACGTAATGTATGTGCCATTTGGGATGAGCTAATCAAAAGGCTTGTCCCTAACAAAATAAATAGGATCCTTCCTACCTACTTAGCTTATTATAGTTTAGCCTAGGATAGATTTTAATTAATTAATTATAATATTTAATATATATAATTATAATATATAATTATTGTAAATATTATATGTCTTTTTTGAACAAATGGAAAATTCCCACACATTTTTATGGTCATTGGCTTTTAAAATTACCACATGGTCAAATCCTAACCACCCATCGATGGCACATTTAGTAGCATGTGACTATTCCAAATGTAGTTGCAAATTGGAGTTCCACGTTATATTAAGGATCATCCATGGCAATGGATCAAATTTTTTGGCCTAGTCATAAGGTTCGTGACTACATTTTCAACTTCATGGCCATGTCATATCTTTTGCGACTAATTGTCTTATGGCATTTGTCTAAGGCAACTAGGTTATTTTTAGTCACATGTGTCCCATTACAACTATAAATGAATCACAAATTTAGTCGTTAATTTTCAAATTTCTTTTAATGGATGAGCTTAGTCCATTACATAAAATTTGACACTTATGAATAAATTAATATATACATTTCACTTTTCATTCATATGGGAAGAAGCTTATTCATATCCATCAATTTATATCATGCATAGCGGATGAAATCCATTTTTCATCCATAATGGGTATTTAGGAAGTTGTTTCAAAAGGTTTTTTGACAATGAGCTATATGAAAGTTTGATCTAACTTCCCAATTATGTATGTAGATAAAGGTAGTACCTTACACCATAAATATGTTCACATGTGTCCATGATTCTTCATGTGCATGTGGTTTTCAATGTTTTAGTTGATTTTTTTTGAAGTATTCATTTGATATAACTTGACTTATCCATGTTGTCACATGTTGACATTCATAACAATTATGTAGCCATGGTAGTTTTCATGTTAATCACACAATGGATGTTTTTTTATTTGGTGTGCACTCCTATGTTGATGCCAACTATTGTTGTCATGACACATACAAAATATAACATAAACATACTTTGAATGGCACACCATGTCCAAACCAAAATGGTCACTTGCCTACAATTAAAATAGGAATCCAAGCCCAACACTATGCACAAAAAACATAGAAACTTGCATACAACAATAAAATGTGTTGGAATTTCAAGTCACCCAAAGTGATTTGAGATGACAAAGACTAGGAATATATCCCATCCACAAAATATCTCAAACTTTGTTCACATTTGACCAATTCAAGATAAAAACTCAAACAATTAAACTAACCTAGTTTATCCCTAAGCAAGTATTAATTAGGATGTAACTAAACAACTTAACTAACACAAACAAATTAACGTATGACACAATCAATTTCAAAATGAAATCATTGTGTTTTCAATGTTTTAAAAATTGGTGGGTGGATGTGGGTTCCATTTTAATTTAACATTTGTATATGAAATATAATTAATACAATTGGTTCATGCCTAGGAGGGACACTATGTGTTAAAATTTCACATTACCTACCTCAAACACATGTATCGTTTGGGGCATTATGTGAAAGACCCATTTTTTCCCTACCTTATTATTACCTTATTTTGTAATGTGCACATCTTTAAATCACCTTAAATTCAATTACAATTTTGTGTTAACATCAAATGTTGATATCATATATTTATTTAAATTTAAAAATTTAGTACTGTAAGTTGTGAAGATTAATGAAGATGTAACTAAACATCTTAAAATGATGTGATAAAACTATATTTTTTTACATACCATATGTAGTTAGTATATTTTTCAATTAGGTAATTGAAAGATGGCAAGAAGAAAAAAACATCAAAAATGAATTTTTTTTCAAAATGATATAATTGTCAATGGTGTGAAAAGATATTTCATTTCATGTTTCTACACGTTCAATTATCAATTCATTTATTAATATTACTTCATTTACTAATGTAATAGTTGAACCTACCAACAGTTAGTACCTAAAATTTTTAGTACACATGTTATATTTGTTTTCTATTTTAAAAAATAATTAGGATAAACTTATATCTTATATTAATTATATCTTTTTTTAAATATGAAAAAATCTTATTATATAAATAACTAAATTATAATTTTATTAAATAACTGATATACGAGACTTTATACTTTTTTTTTTGTGTATTTTGTAAATTTAGGAAAGAGCGTTCCCCTTGGGGTTTTATGCCTATTTAGTAAGTTAGAAATAAAATTAATAAGTGCAATAGAAATTTACAAAATATTATTACACTATAATGCCCATCCATTATTGTTGGAGTTAGTCACTATTTTTTTCAAATTACAAATTTTGAGTCATTGGCTAGCATCCCAATAGGAATTTAACATTAAACAAAGAGAAAATTTTCTAGAGCCTAAATAAACTAGTTAAAAAGGTGCTACCAAACTAAAAGCACAATTCAAATGTGGTAAAAAAATTCAAAATATTTTCCCTCAAAAATTGGCAATTTTTTCAGAAGCATGGGAATATTGTAATAAATTATTTCCTTTTTATTTTTATTTTTTTCATTTTGGCAAAATTTCACACACAAAAAAACCCAGTAGTGGGGGTAGTAACATTTGTTACTTTTTGCATAATCATTCTAGATTTAAGTTAACAACATTGAATTCAAACATCCATGGGGAAATTAACTAAGCAATTTGATGCTATATTAAGAATAGGATAAAGGTGCAACCATTATTCATGAAATTTAAAATTATAGTAGAAAATTGAATTTTGAATTTTGGTTGTGAACATAATAAGAAGAGTTAATATACATACCCACATCAGTGATTTCTTAGAAGACAATGGTTTCATGAGAGAAGTTAACATGACAAATTATTGAATTGATTATAGAAGGAGATGGATTATAAATCCATCATTTTTACAACAATAAAAAAATACTTATAACAAAATAAGATATCAAAATTTAATTTTTAATTTAAGGTTTATTTCAATTATATTTTTGGCACAACATGTAAGTACTATGGTAACTCCAAAAATCCTAATTAGGCTTAGGTTTATTAGTAATTATTAATAATTAGGTTTATTAATTAAGTATTAGGCAACTCTAACAATAATTAATTAGTGCCTAATTAGGCTAGTTACTTTAGGTGTCAACTTGAACTCCTAATATATTATTTTGGTATGTATCATAACATTGGTTGGTGCAACCATGTGGGTTCTTGCACAATTCCATTAAGCTTCTCATAGCCATTATGTTTTGGGTATCATTGAATTTTAGGTAATGAAATTTAGAAGATGAAATCAAACCCTTTGTCAATTTAAATAGTCACATTTTGTTCAAACCCAACACACACACAAAAAAGGGCAAATTCTATTTCAATATGCTATCATATTTCCTATGATTTGTCCTTCAACTTTAATTTTTTTTACACGAAATTTCGCAAAAAAATCGAAAAAAAGAAAAAGAAAAAGAAAAATCTATAGCATATTCTCTTTTTGTGGGTGAAAAAATAGCCAAATTTTAAAATTAAAAAAAATTTGAAAAAATTTCGCCACATTTCTACATGTATTTTTAGAGGGGGGTCATTTTTGTTGTACCACCTATTTAACTTTCTGGACAAGTTGTAGAAAACTATTGCCATTTAATAATGCTAAACCTTCTTGGGAGGCTCCCATTTGAAGCAACATTAGAAAATTTTGCAAAAAAGGAAAAAATATAATGGTGTTCCCCATGTGGTCTCCATAATGTGTTTGGTTGACATTAATGTGATATTTATCCTATATATTGCTCAAAAGTTGTCTTGTTCTCTAATCTAATTAGAGATTAAATGTTAATTAGAGATTAGACCAAATAAATGGAAAGTGGTGCACAACAAATTTAATCTTGGGAGTGTTCTTATGTAAAGCCATTTAGAAAAAAATTGTAATGTATGTGTAGGGCACATTATATTCATGAATTGCCTTCCTAAAAATTGAGAGGGATATTATGCCTACTCCTCAAGGGTGGGAGAGAAATTATGCCTACTTATAGGTGTAAGAACCCTCTTACTATTGAAGAGTAGGCTTAAGGACCCTCTCACTATTGAAGAGTAGGCATAAGAACCCTCTCATTCATACACCTTGTGATCTAAATAGGTTTTGTTCATGATAAATTTCACCTCATACTTGCTTTACAATAGGTAAAGCCCTTGGGGTGGGGGACATTCCCCAAATGCGGGGGGGCTGGACTCAGCTATTGCCTAATCTTAGGGCCCCTTATTTTGAGAATGCCCCCACCCTAGGGCTTTAGTAGGGCTTTACCCTACACTTATATATGGTTTCTTTGTACAAAGCTTTTGGAAGAAATTGGAACATGTTCAACTAGGTACCTTACCTAGCTGCCAAAAGGTAAAGGACCTTCTCAAGAGCAAAAGTAGAAGGCCAAAGGATCAGGCCTTTGTTTTGTTTGGGTCTCTGGCCAGGGTTGGGGAAACCTTAAACCCTAATTCTAAACCCTAAACCAGATTCATATCTTCACCTTTTTTGAGTGAGGCCTCTTAATGGCCATAGTAAGCTGAAAAGAAGTTAGATTTGAACTCAGAGACCCTGGTTTAGTCTAAGCATGGGATATTTGTAAAATTTGGAGATTTTAACCATGGTACCACCACCCTGGGTGCTGGTTCACCCAAGGCTTGTTGTCTCTTACTTTTTGTCTCTTGTGGGCTGCCAGGGTGGACCAGCACCTACACAGGAGGAGTTTGGTACCATGGTAAAAAACCGAGCGATGTGTGGTTACTTGAGGTGAAGGTTGGAAATTCAACATTCCCTGGTGAATTTGGGTTTTAGGGACTCTACCTTATTGGTCCTTGATGGGATGTTCACACTTGGTGTTAAGGACTCTAGTGTTGAGTTCCCTAGCGTCCCTAGCTAATCATTTAGGACTTAAACCTACTTCCCATGAAAATTTTATGTTAAGCTGACATTCACTTAACATTAAGTTATCACTTATTTAACATCAGGTTTAACATTACATGCCACCTAGGATGCCACCTAGATTTTCGTTTAACATTGAATCAACATCAGGTGTGAATGCACCAATATATGATGATGAAACCCTGCCAAACTTCATTAAACAAAACACCCAGCAGCAAAGGAGGGAAAAGAAGGAACAAAAAAGAGAGAGAGAAAGAGAGGACCCAAGTCCAAGCCAGAAGGACAAAACCCAAAGTGGGTCACTATGGGGGGGGGGGGCATAGGAACAAATCATGTCTTTGAAGGGATGTCTATAATGTTTAGAAGCAATCAAAATAAATAAATAAATGAATCAAAATTGTTTAGAAGCAATCAAAATAAATAAATAAATAAATGAATCAAAATTGTTTAGAAGCAATCAAAATAAATAAATAAATGAATCAAAATTGTTTAGAAGCAATCAAAATTGTTTTGGAGTTTTTCCATTCAACAAGTGTAGGTGGTGCTTGTTTTACTCAAGGCCTAGGCTAGAACTCATTCAATCTAATTGGGAAAGGCTAAAGAAAGAACCATAGTCAATAGCACAAAAAAGCACATACTACATGCTCATAAGAGTCCTACTACATACTACACCACACCTACACATTCTCCAAATCCCCAAAAATGCTTTTGTTTGTTTCTTTATGTCAGTCTTTTTTTTTCCAAAAATAAAATGCAAAAAAAATAAAATGAGAATGGAGTATTTTTGTCACAGATTTTTTTGTTTTTTTGGGGGAAAAAATTGATCAAATTTTTGAAAATTTTATTTTTTGGAAGAACATTTTTCCACTTTGATTTTTGGTTTTGTAACAATTTTTTTTTTTTTTTTTTTTTTTCATTTTTTAAAAATGCTTAGAAGAACCCTAAACCCTAAAACCTGTGACCATTTAATGCAAAGATCCCTCTTGGCATGATCACAATTGACACTAGGGGTTTGTTTGTGTGTTTGTTGCCCCATTTTTGTCTCTTTGCCAGTGCTTTAACTCCTATACATAATTTTGGGACTGAGCCACTTCAACACATGTTTGTTGAATAATAAATTTTTTTTTTTTGAGGATTTCAATAATTCCATTTCAACAAATAATATATATTCCCTAAAAATATTGCATCAGATTCTTTATTTTCCTTCAAAAAAAAAATTTTCTGGAAAAAAAAAATGGGGGGAAAAAAAAAGTTTATTGAAAATTTCAGCATTTCTGAAAATAATAATGCAATTAGTGGCGAACTGGCCCAGGTACCATAATATTATTCTTTTCCCTCTACAGACAAACGGCGCTAAAGGCGGTATGCGTAAAATGATACATACGGTATGAGTGAAAAGTTAAATACGAGAATATGTAGAAAGATACATACGGTATGAGTGAAAAGTTAAATACGAGAATATGTAGAAAGATACATACGGTATG
>Ga0116227_10015410_pt1 | contig 11321 bp, 12 predicted proteins | sample S1TSphgellanicum_FD_89693 | JGI IMG/M metagenome (GOLD analysis project Ga0116227, IMG submission 89693) | Host-associated microbial communities from peat moss isolated from Minnesota, USA - S1T2_Fb - Sphagnum magellanicum MG | ecosystem: Host-associated > Plants > Peat moss > Unclassified... | reverse complement strand
GTCGAGGCGACTCGAGCATGGCTTCGGGCAGGTCATTGATTGGGGCTGGGCCAAACATAGCCATCCGGGTGATGTCGCCTTCACGAACTCCTTTGGTGGTCGGGTCGTCGATGATTGCTACACCGTGGTGTGTGGCCGCAATCCGCTCCCTGGGAGTCTGGAGCAGGAGAGGTTCGATTTCCGACGCTCCCGGCTGCGGTTGAGCGGCGTGACCGTGCAGCTTCTCACCTATGACATGATGGTCGATCTGATGAGCGACTACATGGATATGATGCGCGTTTGGTAACCCCCGCCATACCCACACCTCACCAGGAAAGACTCCATGGGCTGGTTCACCGCCTGCGTCCTCTACGTGCTGATCTGGTGGACGACCCTGTTCGCCGTCCTCCCGCTGGGCACCACCCCCGTCACCACCCCCGACCCCGCCACCGGCTGGCGCGGTGCCCCCGCACGCCCGCGACTCCTGCGCAAACTTCTGCTCACCAGCCTCATCGCCGCCATCGTCTGGGCCGGCTGCGCGCTCATCATCGACGGCCCCTGGCTGAGCTTTCGCCACGGCATTCTTGCCATGCCCGACGATTGACCACACACCCCGGTCATATGCCCGTAAATCCCGCAATATCCGCCGCCACAGCGAAAATAGCCGCTTTTCGTCACACGATAACCATGGACGTGGCACCCCAGGGGCTGGAATCATCACGGCAGGACGAGAGCATCCTCTCATCCTGCCGTGTGATTGGCGTTTCCTCCCTAAACTTGGCCCTGCCGCCTTAGGTCGTGGGGCCTTTTTTTTCGTAGCAGGATGTGAACGGGAAGTCATCACAGTTTCATATAATCAACACAACTTTACAACCGTTCCACACGCGGTGTTATTGTGCGGCGCAGCAGTCCAGGAAGGAAGAAAGCCGTTCTTTTTTGAAAAAAAGAACCAAAAGCCTTTTGGATACTAGGCCGCGCGGTCTAGCGAACTCAGGGTAGTCAAAGACGACACCGCTTCGGCCAGCGCGGACGCGGCAGACTCTTCCGGCACGGACGACAGCCGCGACACCACATGCGCAATGCCGGCGGTGATCGCCACCGTCAGCGATTTGTAATGCAGCGCCTCCCCCGTGCGCTCCCGCACCAGTTGTGCCATGGCCTGAATCTCCGCCGCCGTGTCCTCGCCCGGCCCGGACGCAGCCTCGCCCCGCGCAAACTTCTCCGACAGCAGCAGAACCAACCGGCGCTCCATCGCCGAGGGCAATTCCTCGAGTCGCTGCTCAACCTCGGCGCGGAATGCCGCATTGCCGCCGCGCCCGACCTGCGACGCCAGGGATAGTAGATACGGCGCCCACGCCAGCCGCACGCCGCGCAGCCGCTCCATCACCCGGTGCGCCGGCCAAGCCGCCGCCAGCATGGCGCCGAACCCCGCCTTCAACGCCAGATCCCACCCATCCGGCCCCACCACCCGGCTCGTTCCGATGGCAATGAGCGCTGCACAGGCCAGGATCATCCCCGCCCAAACCTGCTCCAGCGCCCAAAAACTCTCCGCCTCCATCGCCCGTACCCGCACGCCAGCAACCTCCGCTGCCCTTATGCGTCACTCTGGGCCGTAAACCTTTACGAACCGCAAATTCGCCGCCGGCATTTGCGCCTCGCCCAACACACACGCATGATCGGCCCATGAACATACAAAACGCCGCTACCATCGCCCTGCTGTTGCTGCTGCCAGCCAGGCTGCACGCGGCCGACACCGGCAGTTTTACCGCCGACTACACCGGCTATTCGCATGGTCTGACGGTCCTCAAACTCACCGGCAGCCTCACGCTCACGCCCGGCGGCTACGCCGCCCACGTCACTTTCCACACCGCCGGCTTCATCGGTTTCGTCGTGCACAGCGACAACGACAGCCAGGTCCAGGGCGTTTTTCAGGGCAGCCAGGCCGCCCCCAGCCTGTTCGTGGGCAGCGGCAATTTGCGCGGCACCAAACGCGCCACCCGGATAGAGTATAAGAACGGCAACCCCGTCGTCACCCTGCTCACGCCGCCCAATGAACGGGAACGCACGCTCGTCGCCCCGCAGGACACACTCCACACCATCGACACGCTGAGCGCCGCTGCCCTGCTCGTGCGCACCGTGGCCGCCACCGGCCACTGCGACGGAAGCACGACCACCTTCGATGGCCGCCGCCTGTCTGTTCTCACCTCGCACACCACCGGCGAGGTCACGCTGCCGCAAACCGACCGCTCCATCTTCGCCGGCCAGGCGCTGCGCTGCGATTTCGACGGGCAGCAGACCGGCGGCTTCGTCACCAACGAAAACGAGGATTCGCTCCGCAAGCCGCGCCACGGCACCGCCTGGCTGGCCCCGATCCTGCCGAACGCTCCGCCGGTCCCGGTCCGCGTCATCTTCGACAACAAGATTCTTGGGGAGGTCACCCTGTATCTTACCGCTATTCATGGGGGGGATGCCGAAACTTCAACGGCAAGGAAGTAAGAAAGACTTCTTTTTTGAAAAAAAGAAGCAAAAAACTTTTGGAAATTGGGCCGAGCCTCTCCGGCAGCGTACGCCAGGTTGCAAAAGTTTTTTGCTTCTTTTTTTCAAAAAAGAAGTCTTTCTTACGGCACCAATCGCGCGGCAATCTCCGGCAGCGAAGCAAAATCCGCCGCCACCGCCGCCGCTCCCGCCTCCATGCCCGGCTGCCCATAGCCCCAGCCGGCAAAGATCGCCTGCACCCCGCAGCCCCGCGCGGCCTGCACATCATTGCTGTGGTCGCCGACCATCAGCGACCGCTCCGGCGTCAGCCCGGCCGCGGCCAGCGTCTGGCGCAAATGCAGCGGATCGGGCTTGCGCGCGGCAAAACTGTCGCCGCCGCCGATGGCATCGAAATATTGCTCGATGCCCAGGCCCGCCAGCAGCAGCCGCGCCGCCCGCTCCGGCTTGTTGGTGCACACCGCCAGCCGCCACCCATCCTGCTTGAGGCTCTGCAAAGCCGCCTCGGCGCCTGGGAACAATTTCGTGTCCACCAGCACATTATCCTCGTAATCACGCAGATACTCGGCGCCGGCGCCCGGATCCTGCACCGCGCCCACGGCGGCAAACACCCGGTCCATCAGCACCTGCAACCCGTCACCCACCATCGCCGCCACGGCTGGTTCGCCGAGCGGCGGCAGGGAGCGCGCCGCCAGCATGCGGTTCACCGCCGCAGCGATATCCGGTACCGAATCGACCAGAGTGCCGTCCAGATCAAAGGCGACTGCGCGCATACGTAAACTCCCGGTGTTGCTCTTTTCATCGGCGCTCCGCCGACACAGATCAGTTAAAATCCAGACCAAGGAAACTCTGCCATGCTCAACCCGTCCTCGCCCCTCCCACTTAAGGATGCCTCCCTGTTGCGTGAGGCCAATCTGATCGACGGGCAATGGGTGCAGGCCGACAGCGGCCGCACGGTCGAAGTGCGCAACCCCGCCAACGGGGAGCTGGTCGGCGTCGTCCCCGCCGCCGGCACGGCCGAGACAAAGCGCGCCATCGAGGCCGCCTACAAGGCGCAAAAAGCCTGGCGCAAGCTGACCGCCAAGGAACGCCAGAAACCGCTGCGCCGGCTGTTCGAGCTGATGATGGAGAATCAGGAGGATCTGGCTGTCATCATGACCGCCGAGCAGGGCAAGCCGCTTACTGAAAGCCGCGGCGAAATCGCCTACGCCGCCAGCTTCATCGAATTTTTTGCCGAGGAAGCCAAGCGCATCTACGGCGACACCATCCCGCAGCACCTGGCGGGCCGGCGCATCATCGTCACCAAGGAGCCGATCGGCGTTTTTGCCGCCATCACGCCGTGGAATTTTCCCACCGCCATGATCACCCGCAAGGCCGGGCCCGGCTGGGCGGCCGGCTGCGCCGGCGTGCTGCGGCCGGCGACGCAAACCCCGTTCTCGGCGCTCGCCCTTGGCGTGCTGGCGGAGCGCGCCGGCCTGCCGCCCGGCATCTGCAACATTCTGACCGGTCCGGCTACCGATATCGGTGCCGAAATGACGTCCAATCCCATGGTCCGCAAGCTGACGTTTACGGGCAGCACGGAAGTGGGCGCCAAGCTGCTGGCGCAATGCGCGCCGACCATCAAGAAGACCAGCATGGAGCTGGGCGGCAACGCCCCCTTCATCGTGTTCAACGACGCCGATCTCGACGAAGCCGTGAAAGGCGCCATCGCCAGCAAATACCGCAACGCCGGCCAGACCTGCGTGTGCGCCAACCGCCTGCTTATCCAGGACGGTATTTACGATGATTTCGCCGCGCGCTTGAAAGTTGCTGTCGAAGCACTGAAAGTCGGCAACGGCATGGAGGAGGGGGTGACGCAAGGCCCGCTCATCAACGCCTCGGCTGTGAAGAAAGTGCAAGCCCACATCGAAGACGCGGTCCAGCGTGGTGCGACGATCGTCACCGGCGGCAAACCGCACGCGCTCGGCGGCAATTTCTATCAGCCCACGATCCTCGCCGATGTGCCCCGCGCCGCCGACATTTTCAGGGAGGAGACGTTTGGGCCTGTCGCCCCGCTGTTTCGTTTCAGAACCGAGGAGGAGGCGGTGGAGATGGCCAACGACACCGAATTCGGCCTGGCCGCCTATTTTTACACGCGCGATGTCGGCCGCGTGTTCCGCGTCGGTGAGGCTTTGGAGTATGGCATCGTCGGCATTAACGAGGGTATTATTTCGACGGAGGTGGCACCCTTTGGTGGTGTGAAATCCTCGGGTCTCGGGCGTGAAGGTTCCAAATACGGCATCGAGGATTATCTGGAGATCAAATACATGGCGCTGGGCGGGATTGGTGCGTAAGCACGCCTTCGCGGGGTGAGCTGCTTTGCAGCCCACCCCGCGGGTCCTGCAATGTTAGAAGGACCACGCATATGGACATTGGTAAAATTACGACATCGGCGTTGATGGTTGCGCTGTTCGCGGGCCTGGGAACGGCTGTCGTTGCGCAGGGCCAAGCGCAGACCGCTAGCGCAGCTGCATCCACCCAGGCTCTCCTGCAACAATTTCATTCTCCCGATTGGCATGTCCGTGCCGACGCCTTTTATAAGCTCATTGGGCCGCTCGAGGATGAGCCGCCAAACGCGGTCAAGCTCAATCATGGCAAGGGTATCGATCCAGCCATAAGGCACGCACTCATTGATTTATTGAGTTTTGAGGCCGACGTCGTTGCAGCCAAGGAAAACGCATTTTCGGATGCTATCGCGGCGCATCGCACGCCTGATTTGATGTCGGAAGAACAGTCCGATTACTGGGCCACTCTCGGCCAGGCAGTCGGCGGACTCCATGATCCGGCTGCGCTGAACGTACTGTTAAAACCGTCTGTGATGCATTATGGCTATAATAATATAAGTGCTATTGGCGATTTCGGAGAGCCTATTCTACCCCGGCTTTTGTTACTGTACAGCTCAAGACGGGATGATATTTCGAGAGGTTATTTGATGGCTGTTTTTGCTTATATGCTGAAGCGCGGCTATGTTATGAATCCGCAAAACTTGGAAAAACTTAGGGCGATGTTTCTAACAATCTCGCACGACGACGATCGCGGTACAAGACTGCTTGGGCTAAGAGGTCTGAGCACATTTGGCGATTCCGAATCGCAAGCCCGGATAAGGGAAATCGCCACCAGCGATCCTTACACGTTTGTGACCCGGCAAGGCCAGACGGTATTTCCGCTCAGGCAACAGGCTGAATTGCTTTTGCGGCGTAATACCAGTGCGAAAAGCCAATGACTCGTGGAGAGCTCAGGCTGGCACCTTCGTGGCATGGGCTTTAGCCCACCATCGCGCACAGCGCCCGGCTGTGATGGGCTGAAGCCTACCCTATGGCGGCGACGGCGTTATAGCGGTCGGGTTAGTAGTCTGCATCGCGCATCTGCGATGCGGGGCCGCCCGAGAATCCAGAACACAACGCTCCCGGCTAAGCTCGCTCCGCATGACCTGCGGCCATACGGCGCAACCCGTCACGCAGCTTACCAAAGCTAGGTGACTCATTACGATCGGGTTCTAGTAACGGTCCTATCTTGGCTGCCCACTCGTGCTTGATCTGACCAGGCAACGGCCATCCCGCTTTCTTAATGGCCGCAGATCCGCCAGGATAAACTGCGTCGGCAAGGAGCTCCCATGTGCTACAGACGCTGTCCTGAACATAGCGATTTAATATGTCGGCCTTCGCGCGAGGGTATGCCAATTTCAGCGCCTGCCTGTCCCCGAGATACCAGGATTCTAATTCCTCGATCGCAAGGCGGAACATCGTATTAGGCGCCGAGTCGCAATTCTTTGCCAAGGTTCGGAGTTCCGCCAAAAAACTGCTACAGTCGCGGTTGTCAGTATCTAGCACAATCAATACTGCGTCGATGCCGGGCGTTTTGCCGTAGCCAGCAAGCAGGCGCGGGAGTTGATCGAGCAGAATCCGCTTCGCAGGGTCTGTACCGGCTTTCAGATTATGCGGTATCCGTCCAATGCCCTTGTAGGCATGGACCCGCCAGCTATGCGGATCTCCATGCTGCCCAAGCAGCTTTGGCAAGAGCGCGCTGAGCAGCTTCTCGCCGGAGCTGTCTTCCACCAATATCTCGATGTGCATGCTCTATCTCGTATCAAGGTAGTCGCTGTACCAAAGCCCGCCAAGCGGCAGCCCTTCGGCAACCAGATTCTTGACTACCTCCAGATCGGAAACCCGTCGGATATTCGAAAATCCATCCGGTCCCTTTTCCAAAATCCAGACCTCCTCAGGCGACAGCGCATCCACGAAATATGGCTGGTGGGTAGTTACAAAAATCTGCGGCGCATTCTTCTTACCGGTGGCGTGGGCGCGAAATTCGTCGGCCAGAGCTTCCAATAATCTATGATAAAGGCCATTTTCCGGTTCTTCAATGCATATGAAGGGCGGTGGGTCCGGGTCTTCCATGAGCAACAGGTAGGCAAAAACTTTCAGCGTACCATCGGACATTTGCTGAGCAAAAAAAGGATCGCTGAACGCGCCTTCATTGAAACGCAAAAGCACGCGCTTGTCTGCCGTGACGATCGTATCTATTTTCTCTATACCGGGAATTTTCTGTGCGATGCGATCCAATATGCTTTTGAATCTGTCCTTGTGCTCACGTTCCATAAATTGAACGACATTGCCGATATTATCGCCATGTACGTTCAAATGCCGCTGCGGTCCGGCGCTTGGCAAACTGCGCGCTGCATCCGGATAAAAATACGAAAGATACCAGCCTTTCAGAAAATCACGAAATCGCCTGATCCGCGGGTGCTCCTTGAGGGTACCCAAGGTAGCAATTCCCAACTGGCGCGGATCGGTCAGTTCAACAATGGCCCGTGTGCGATCCTCCTCGCCGGCAACCTCAAGCGCATCTTCTCCGGCCCAGACCAAGCCGCTGCCGCGGTCAAGCCGCAGGAATGGATACGGCCGGCCGTGCTTCTGTCCCTTGCGCCTTTGCTTGAGTATTTCCGATTGTACATAGGGCCGGCCGGAGGCGTCCAGATTGATAGATAACTCGTAGGTGATTGGCCGCTCGTTGACGGCCTCTCGATAATAGATTTCAAAATGGATAGCTTGATCAATGCCCTTCGACCGCAGCCGCTCGAAGCCGCCACGTTGCTTCATGTCGCAGGCCGTCTCGACATCGGTTCCAAGGCAGTCTGCGACAAAGCCAAACGCATCGAAGAGCGAGCTTTTCCCGGCGCCGTTTTTACCGATAACCACGGTGAACGGCGTTAAAGGGTCGCCGTCACGCTGGCCGGAGAGTTTTCCCAAGGACACATCGTGTAGGGTACGAAAGTTCTGTACCCTGAAACCTTCAATAATCGCCATCTATATCTCAGTCTCATCCATGCTGATGGCCCGGCCAAGCTCCAAGGCAGAGACCGGCATGGGCAGCACGCAACCGTACCGACGCTCATCCTGGTCTGGCAACTGACGACTGATCACCGACGACTGGCCTCACTGCCGCCACGGCAAATCATCCGCCTTCCACCCCGCCACCGACCCGCGATGCCCCCGCGCATCCGGCGGACCTTCGAAACCGTCCGCCACATTATACACGGCTGCAAACCCCGCCGCCGCGGCCGCCTGGGCGGCGGCCATGCTGCGCACCCCGCTGCGGCAGAGAAAATACAGCGGCTGCGACGGCTCCAGACCGGCGTCCCGCAACTCCTCGACAAAACTGGCATTGACGTTGCCGCTGGGGAAATACTGCCACGACACCAGCACCGCCTGCTTGCCCAACTGCCGCAAATCGGGGATGCCGACATACTGCCACTCCGCGTCCGTGCGCACATCGACCAACTGGGCGTTGCGGTCCGCCGCCAGCGCGGCGAAACTCTCCTTCGGCGACACATTCTCAACCATCAGCGTTGCTCACTTCAAAGCCTGCACCGGAACCCTGCCCGCCGATGACCGAAAACACAAATATAACTCAGGATTTCGCGGCCGCGGTGGGCAACACGCCGCTGATCAAACTGCGCCAGGCGTCAGAGGCCACCGGCTGCCTGATCCTGGGCAAGGCCGAGTTCATGAACCCCGGCGGCTCCGTCAAAGACCGCGCCGCCGTCTCCATCCTCGATGACGCCGAACGCCGCGGCGCGCTCAAGCCCGGCGGCACCATCGTGGAGGGCACCGCCGGCAACACCGGCATCGGCCTGACCCTCGCCGCCAACGCGCGTGGCTATAAAACCGTCATCGTCATGCCCGAGACCCAAAGCCAGGAGAAGATCGACACGCTGCGCATGATCGGCGCCGACCTGCGCCTGGTCCCCGCCAAACCGTTTCGCGACCCCGGCAATTACGTGCATGTCGCCCGCCGCCTGGCGGACGATATCGGCGCGGTGTACGCCGACCAGTTCGAAAACCCCGCCAACCGCGCCGCCCACCGCGACACCACCGGCCCCGAAATCTGGGCCCAGACCGGCGGCCGCATCGACGCCTTCACCTGCGCCTGCGGCACCGGCGGCACGCTCGCCGGCATCGCCGAGGCGCTCAAATCCCGCAACCCCTCCGTGCGAATCGTGCTCGCCGACCCCGAAGGCAGCGGCCTCTACGGCTGGGTCAAATCCGGCGACCTCAGCGTCAAAGGCAACTCCATTACCGAAGGCATCGGCCAGTCCCGCGTCCCCGGCAATCTGGAGGGCGCACAGATCGACAGCGCCGAGCGCATCCCCGACGCCGAGGCGCTCACCCATGTGTTCGACCTGCTCAAGCACGAAGGAATCTCGGTCGGCGGCTCGGCCGGCATCAACATCGCCGCCGCCGTGCGCGTCGCCAAAGCCATGGGGCCGGGCAAAACGGTCGTCACGATTCTGTGCGACAGCGGTGCCCGCTATCAGAGCAAGCTGTTCAACCCCACGTTCCTGCGCGCCAAAGGGTTGCCGTTACCGGCCTGGATGCAGTGACAATCGTAGGATGGGTCTTGACCCATCATTGTGGCGGCGAGCTGCGGTGGCGGGGATGAGATGATGGGTCGAGACCCATCTTACGGTGTTACAAAAGAAAGAAAGCACTTCTTTTTTGAAAAAAAGAAGCAAAAAACTTTTCATTATTAAGGGTGCTGATGGACTGGTCGCATTTCACGCCGCACGGCTTCTGCCTCGCCTGGGATCCCGCCCTCATCTGGCTGGAAGCGGCGGCCGACGCGCTCATCGCGCTCGCCTATTTCTCCATCCCGGCGGCACTGCTGGTGTTCCTGCGGCGGCGGCAGGACCTGGCGTTCAAGCCCATCTTCGGCCTGTTCGCCGCCTTCATCCTGGCCTGCGGCACTACCCATGTCATGGGCGCGCTCACCCTCTGGCTGCCGGCCTACTGGACCGACGCCGCCATCAAATCCCTCACCGCCGGCCTCTCCGTGGCCACCGCGGTCATTCTCTGGCCGCTGCTGCCCAAGGCGCTGGCGCTGCCGTCACCTTCCGCCCTGCGCGCAGCCAACGACGCCCTGGCCCGCGAAATCGAGCGGCGCGACGCCGTGGCAGCACTCCTGCGCGAAAGCGAGGCGCGGCTGCGCCAGGCCCAGAAAATGGAAGCGGTGGGTCAGCTCACCGGCGGCATCGCGCATGATTTCAACAACATGCTCACCGTCGTCATGGGCTCTCTGGAAATGCTGCCCAAGCTGGTCACGCTGGACGCCCGCGCCACACGCCTGACCGACCACGCCTTGCAGAGTGCGCAGCGATCGGCGCGCCTGACCGCGCAACTGCTCAGTTTTTCGCGGCGCTCCATGCTGGAGCCGGTGGCGCTGCACCCGCTCGACATCATCGAGGGCATACGCGAACTTCTGGCGCGCAGCCTGGGCGGCGCCATTGCGCTCGACATCGAGGCCCCAGCGCCCGGCCAGTGGCCGCTGCTCGCCGACCGCAACCAGACCGAGGCGGCCGTGCTGAACATCGTGCTGAACGCGCGCGACGCCATACTCGGCCACGGCCGTTCGCCGATGAATTTGCCGCTGCAAGGTCACGTCCGCATCACCTTCGCCAACCGCACGCTGAACGAAGCAGACGCCGAGCGCCTGACGCCCGACCCCCCGGCACCGGGCGATTACGTGGTCATCGCGGTCCAGGACGATGGCGCGGGCATGCAGGAGGCGGTGCGCGCCAGGGTGTTCGAGCCGTTTTTCACCACCAAGCCGGCCGGCACCGGCACCGGCCTTGGCCTGTCGCAAACCTACGGTTTCGCGACCCAGTCCGGCGGAACGGTGCAGATCGCCAGCAGAGAGGGCGGCGGCACCACCGTCGAAATCTGGCTCCCCCGCAGCCCCCACGCCCCCGCAGCCGGTCCGGTGCCGGCACTCTCGGCAAGCCCGGCGTCGTGACCTGGGACGATGTGGTCACGCTCGCGTCCAGCCTGCCCGGCGTCACCGTATCGACCTCCTACGGCACGCCCGCCCTCAAACTCCGCGGCAAGCTGCTCACCCGCTTCCGCCCGGACATCGACAGCCTGGTGCTGCTGGACGTTCCGAACGACGAGCGCGACATGCTGATCGCGGCCGAGCCCGCCATTTTCCACACGCTGCCGCACTACGAGGACTACCCCGCCATCCTGGCCCGCCTGGCCACGATCGACGCCCCAACCCTGCTCAGCCTCCTGACCCGCCGCGCCGGCAACCTTGCCCCAAAGCGCCGGCAGATCACATGACCGGCTTGTGGCCAGGCACACGGCCCGTACGCAATACGCGCGACAACACCCGCGACACCGCGCGCAGCGGTGCCGTCACCCGCCATGACAGGGAAGCCTCCAGCGCCGCAACGCGCTGCTCTGCCCAGCCTGGCGGCGCCGGCGGCAGGCGGGGTGAGGCGGCGGCGCGCATCGCCTCCCAACTCGCCCGCCGTG
>Ga0116227_10015409_pt1 | contig 11321 bp, 9 predicted proteins | sample S1TSphgellanicum_FD_89693 | JGI IMG/M metagenome (GOLD analysis project Ga0116227, IMG submission 89693) | Host-associated microbial communities from peat moss isolated from Minnesota, USA - S1T2_Fb - Sphagnum magellanicum MG | ecosystem: Host-associated > Plants > Peat moss > Unclassified... | reverse complement strand
CGGCATCATGATCACCGGGTCGCACAATCCCCCGACGCATAACGGCTTCAAAATGGCGCTGTATAGCGGCCCGGTCTATGGCGACGCGATCCAGAATATCGGCCGGATCGCCGCTGCCGGCGATTATGAAATCGGGCAAGGCACGATCGAGGACCTGGACATCCAGGACATCTATGTCGACCGGCTGGTCCAGGACTATCTGCCAGGCGCGCGCGATCTGAAGATCGTGTGGGACGCCGGGAACGGGGCGGCGGGCGAGATCCTGCGGCGGATGACGGCAAAGCTGCCCGGCCAGCACATCCTGCTGTTCGACGATATCGACGGGAATTTCCCCAATCATCATCCCGATCCGACGGTTCCGGAAAATCTTGTCGACCTGCAGAAGACCGTGGCGGCGACGGGCGCAGATATCGGCATCGGTTTTGACGGCGACGGCGACCGCATCGGCGCGATCGACAATACCGGCCGAATCGTCTGGGGCGACCAGCTATTGGCGATCTATGCCAAGGAGGTCCTGGAGGCCCGGCCCGGCGGCGTCATCATCGCCGACGTGAAGGCGAGCCAGGTTCTGTTCGACGAGATTGCCCGTCTGGGCGGGCAGCCGCTGATGTTCAAGACCGGCCACTCGCTGATCAAGGCGAAGATGGCCGAAACCGATTCGCCGCTGGCCGGCGAGATGTCGGGCCATATCTTCTTCGCCGACAAATGGTACGGCTTCGACGACGCGCTCTATTGCGGGGTGCGGCTGGCCTCGCTTGTAGCACGTTCCGGCGAACCGTTCTCAGCCATCGTCAACAGGCTGCCCAGCGTCTTCAACACGCCTGAAACCCGGTTCGACGTCGAGGCATCGCGCAAGTTCAAGGTGATCGAGGAGGTCAAGACGCGGCTTGCCGCCGACCCGACGCTGAAGGTCAACGACATAGACGGCGTCCGCGTCAATACACCGGACGGCTGGTGGCTGGCGCGCGCCTCGAACACCCAGGAAGTGCTTGTGGCGCGGGCAGAAGCCTCGACCTTGGAAGGGCTGGACCGGCTGAAGGCCCAACTGGTCGACCAGCTGGGCCAAAGCGGAATTTCTCCGCCCGAGGGCTTCTGATCCCAACTGCCTATGGCCCTAACAGTGATCCGGGGCGGCGTTGCATGCCTGGCGGATTAGGAAACCGATATTGCCGGCCCCGCGATTGACGCCCTTGCTATCGGTGTAGGACGACGCCGGGTATTCCGTGTCGGTGCCGAACCACGATGCACCCTGCACATTGTCGCCGACCGTCGTGTATCCCCAGCTGGTGACGCCAACGATGACGTTGGAATTCGACGACGAACCGAGATTGGCCCCGGAACCGACCGTCGGTCGTGTGCCGAAATTAGCCAGCCACGGGCCACCTGAGGATCCGCCGGTCTGGGCGCTGCCCATCACCGTGTTCTTGAGATTGCCCGAAGTCCAATAGCTGCCGATTCCGTCGGTCCGCTCCATGCGGACGCCGCTGTCCAGTGCCTCGGGATAGCCGAGCTGGGTCAACGAGGCGAGCGAAGCGCCGCCGAACGAGGTGACGTAGGAATAGCCGTTCCACGCATAGCCGTACCAGCCTACAACCGCGCCGGGCAATTTACCGCTCTGCGTGGCCATCGTCAGGATCGCGATGTCATCGTTGCAAACGATGCCGCGCTGCGTGCACGTGTCGGTCCCATTGTAATAGGGGGTCGGTACGATCTCGCTTGTTGCGGTCCAGCTTCCATATGGCCGGGTGGAATCGGTCTGCGCCGGGGCAAACACGAAATCCGTGTGCCACCCCGCCGACGTATTCGTCCCGAAGTCGTAAACGCAATGCGCCGCGGTCACTAGGAGCCCGGGCATGATCATCGCCGCGGTGCATTCATATGGCTTTCCTTTGACGTTGAAATACAGCTTGCCGGTCGCCCGCCACGGAGCGCTGGTCACAGCAACGGACGTCGCGCTGGTCGAACTGCTGGTGCTGGTGGCGTAAGCACCGGCCGTCGTGTAGGGCGCGATCGATTGCGGACTGCTGGTGCCATAGGCATCGACCCGCACCCTGGAGGAGCTCGCGGCGGTGGAACTTGTGGAGGCCTGTTTCACGCCGTCGGCGCTTCCGAGAACCGAACCGGCTTGCGCCGCCGTGCTGCCCTGCTGGAGCGTATTATTGCGCATCAGCGACGATTGCGGCTGCTGGGATGGCGAGACCAGACCCGCAAGCGATTGCGCCTTGCCCTCACTTTCATACAATTGATTAATGTTATTGACTGTATAAACCGAATGGTGCGGGCTGGTGCTTTCAGCTAATGCTTCAATCACAGAAAAATTCACAATGATAACAAAAAACAGGCCGATTTTCGGCATGAAAAGACATCTCATTTGTTCAGCTCCATTACAGCGGCAATTTTATATTGCGCCGCAATAAGACATTCTGAGATTCTTTACTACATACCGTTACAAATTATGACGTTCCGCTCACTTACCGTCAGGAACCTCGATCGGCGCGCAGTTGGTGCGGCCTGACATCATGCAGTCCTGCATGCGTGCCGATTGGCCAAGCTGACGCACCAGGAACCAGCCGACGCCCACCAGAAGTGCCGCCAGCACCAGCGCGGCGACATTGGTTCTGGAGCGTCGCCGTTCTTCGTCGGGATCCGGTTTCGGCATGGCTGCCCGCCTCGCTTGCGCTTGTTTCTCCTTGAACGCGATGACCTTGTCATCCTTGCGCCGAGGGTCGGCCATTGCCGTTATGCCTCCACCAGGTCGCGGAAACGTCTGGCAGCGCTCAGATCGAAAGCCACCGACGCGCGTCGCGCTGTCGCCAGCGCATCCTCGCCCCACCGATCGATCTCGAAACCCGCGTCGAGTTCGGCGGCCGCGAACGCTTGGTCGGCATCGATACGGCCCTCGACCAGGGCAAGCGCAATCACAAAGGAGCCCGCGGGCGCCGCCGCCGCCTGAAACGCGCCCAGCCGCCACGTGTCCATTCCGGCTACAACAGCGGTCAGCTTGGCAATCGCCTCGCGCGGCTGCGTAATCGGTAGCACCCCGGCGGTGGTCAGCAGAGTGACGCCGTGTCGGTCACGAAGCCAGTCCAGCAACGGGTCCCAGAGTGCCTTCTGAAGGGCCAGGAGTTCCGCCGGTTCCCGCTCGTCGGCGCGATAGCAGACCATGTCGGTCTCAGCGAAGCGGAGGATCGTCGCTTCGATCATTTGCCGGTTATTTTCCAGATGGTCGATCACCGTCGCCGCCAGCTGCATCAGCGGCATTGTCAGCGGCTTGATCTCTGCATCTTGTGCCAGCCATTCATCCGCGATGCCCTCGGCCAACGCCCGGGTCGGAACGGCGATATTAACGCGGCCTGGAGTTTTGATCGGCTTTCCATCCAGGGTCACGCCGAAACCCTCCGGCAGCTCGCAAACCCCGACATCTTTGTAGAACCGCTTCAAGAGCCGATCTCCGCGAAGGGATCGCCATCATTCTTCTCGTCGAAGCCGAAATATTTCCAAGTTTCGCGCATATGCGGCGGCAGCGGCGCGGTGACATCGATCCTGCCCTTGCCGGAGGGGTGCGGGACGATCAGCCGCCGCGCATGCAGATGCAGCCCCTGCCCGATCTCGTCGCTGGCGATATGGGCTGCGGCGCCGCCGTATTTGCCGTCGCCAAGGATGGGTTTTTCGATCAGCGCCATATGGGCGCGCAACTGGTGGGTGCGGCCGGTCAGCGGCCACAGGGCGACCCAGGCCGCCTTGTTCGAGGCGTGGTCGACAACCGAGAACAAGGAGACCGCCGGCTTTCCGTCATCCTCGTCCAACTCGACCTTCTCGCCGTGGCCCTTGTCCTGCTTCAGCAGAGCGCCGTCGATCCGGCCGCGTTTCTCATTTGGGACGCCCACGGTGATGCCCCAATAATATTTACGGGCGGTTTTGCCGCGGAATGTTTCGCCGAGACGGCGAGCCGCAAGGACCGTGCGCGCCAGGATCAGCACGCCAGACGTATCGCGGTCCAGACGGTGCACCAGTTTGGGCCGTTCGCCCTCGAACGCCAGCGCATCCAGCATACCGTCCAGATGACGCGTGGTTCCGGTGCCGCCCTGCACCGCCAAGCCGTGCGGCTTGTCGATCACGATGACCCAGTCATCGCGGAACAGCACGCGCTTGCGCAATTCCTCCGCGTCGTGGTCGGTGATCGTGGGGACGACCTTCTTCGAGCGTTCTTCCAATCCGGTCAGCGGAGGAACGCGCACGACTTGGCCGGCAGCGATCCGGGTCGCGCCGTCGGCGCGCTTCCCGTCGACGCGCACCTGGCCGGTGCGGCAAAGCTTTTGCAGCTTGCCGTTCGTAACGTTGGGGAAACGGCGGCGGAACCAGCGGTCAAGCCGGGTGTCGTCGTCGTCCGGCTCGACCGGAATCATCTGTACCTGAGTCATGTCACACCGAATATCCAACCTTCGGCGCGTATCGCCAAGGAATCCAAGCCCGCCGGCGACCAGACCGCCGGATCACCCGCTATTAAGCGCAGACCGGCCGCCGCAACCAGAGCGTCCGTATCATGGTCGACAAGCGTTTCGTCCATGCCGACACAGACCCGGCTGCCCAGCGCCACCAAACACCGGTTCAGCGCCGCGTTCGACCGGACCTTGACGTTGCCAAATCCGGCCATTCGGATGAATAGGCGCGGATAGAGTTCGACACAGACGATTCGGGCCTTATCGACCGGATCGAACGGCCAGACCGCGAACCGATCGCCCAGCTGTTTCCTTAACGCGGCAAGCACGCGCATACCTGCGAGGCCGCCCTTGCCGACCTGGCGTGCGCCCACCAGCTTCAGCGGGCTTTCCGGCGCACCCAGGCCCGCCTGGCGGCATGCCTGTTCGGTCGCGCGGTGATGCTCGGCAAAATCGGACGGTCGCGGGCCGCTATGCCAGAACAAATGTCGGTTGCCCTCATGCAACGCGAAATCGCCGCCATAATAATCCTCGGCGTCGGTACAAAGCGCGTCGATATGGGACCATAATGAGCCAGCGGAATAATCCTGGCCAAGCAGATCGCTCGCCATCGCCGCTGGCAGGGCGAAGGCGCAATCGATGCCGATCAGCATGCGCCGGCTGTCAGCGGCTTGCGCGGCGACCCAATCGACGAAATCGGCGCGCCGCCAACGCTTCGCCGGCGGGTGCACCAGCACCGGCGGGCCGGCATCGCTGTGACACTCGGCTACGGCAATACCCGAGTAGGTACGACCCCTTGCCCCCGACCAGTCGACCCCGACGAAACGCTCGAACACCGGGATCACGTCGCGCCGCCGCCCTCGCGACGTTTCTTCCACACGGCCAGACGTTCACCCAGAATCTTCTCGAAGCCGCGCCCGGTCGGCTGATAGAATTCGCGGCGCGCCATCTCGTCCGGGAAATAATTCTGGCCGGAAAACGCATCGTCCTGATCGTGGTCGTAGGCATAGCCGCGCCCATAGCCCAGATCCTTCATCAGCCGGGTCGGCGCGTTGAGGATATGCTTGGGCGGCATCAGCGAGCCGCTTTCCTTCGCCGCCGTCTTGGCTTCGCCGAAGGCGCGATAGCCGGCGTTGGACTTGGGCGCGGTCGAGACGTAAAGAACGGCCTGGCCGATCGCCAGCTCGCCCTCCGGGCTGCCAAGCCGCTCATAGGTTTCCCAGGCTGACAGGGCGACAGTCAATGCATGCGGATCGGCCAGACCGATGTCCTCGATCGCCATCCGCACCACACGGCGTGCGACGTAGCGCGGGTCTTCGCCGCCGTCCAGCATCCGCGCCAGCCAATACAGCGACGCATCCGGGTCTGAGCCGCGTACGGCTTTGTGCAGCGCACTGATCAGGTTGTAATGACCTTCCTGGCTTTTGTCGTAAAGCGGCGCGCGGCGCTGAACCAGTTCGGCCAAACCTTCCGGATCGAGCGGTTTTGCCGGGCCCAGGGTAAACACCTGCTCCGCCAGATTCAGCACGAACCGCCCATCGCCGTCCGCCATGGCGATTAGCGCCGTCCGCGCCGACGGGTTCAGCGGCAATGCGCGGCATTCCACCGCCTCGGCATGGGTCAATAACTTTTCCAGCGCCTCGGCCGACAGCCGGTTCAGTACCAGCACCTGGGCGCGGGACAACAAGGCGGCGTTGAGTTCGAAAGATGGATTCTCCGTCGTCGCGCCGATCAGAACGATCGTCCCGTCTTCGACATAGGGCAGAAACCCGTCCTGCTGCGCGCGGTTGAAGCGATGGATTTCATCCACGAACAGCAACGTACCGCCGCCGGTCATGCGCCGCTTCTTTGCGGCATCGAACACACGCCGCAGGTCGGCAACACCGGAAAATACCGCCGACAAAGGCTCGAAGGCCAGATCGGTAGCCTGCGCCAGCAGCCGTGCGATCGTTGTCTTACCGCAACCGGGGGGCCCCCATAGGATAATCGAAGATAGACGCCGCTGCGCCACCATCCGGCCGATAGGCTTATCGGGAGCCAACAGATGATCCTGGCCGATCACCTCGTCCAGCGTTTGCGGCCGAAGCCGGTCGGCTAACGGCTGGGTGCGCGCCGCCCGGCCAGGACCGGCGGCGGGCGGCGCCGTATCGTCGTCGAAAAGGCTCATGCCCCGCCAGCCATCAAAAACATTTCAACTGCAATTTTCTATTCGCCTGACCCATTGGATATCCATATATATATAGGGCACGAAACGGCGCGATGTCGGCAAATATCAGGGGCAGAAGTGAACGAGGCATTCTTCCGCGGTTACTACGAGGCGTATAACAGCGCCGATGAAGCGAAGCTGGCCCCGTTTCTGGCGGAGGACGTCGTGTTGACCTCCGCGCAGGGAGAGCAACGCGGCAAGGATGCCTACCTCGCCACCTATCGCCAGATCATCTCCGCGTTCAGCGACCAGATGACGCCCGAGGAGATTACCGTCAGCGGCAACACGGCCACCGTGCGCATCACCGACCGCTTCGTCGCCACGACCGATGTCCCAGACTTCCTGGGTCAATCCTTCGCCAAGGGCCAGGGCTTCACGCTGAAGCTGCTGGGCCACTATGAGGTGGTGGATGGCAAGATCGCGAAGATCGATATCCAGATTACGGGATAGTTTTCTAGAATTTCACTTTCAGTGTTCCGCCCAAAGTACGCGGCGCGCCGGGGCTGCCGGCGTACGCACCGGAGTTAAAGGGCAACGGACCCAAGCCGGCGTAATAGAACTTATTCGCCAAATTCCGAATCCAGAACGACAGGTCCCAGGCCTCATCGTCGGCGCGGACACCAGTCCTCAGATCGATGACGCCGTATCCCGGCACGCGTGAATAAATCGAATCGTCGACGCTGGTGAAAAAGGACGAGCGGAAGTCATACTGCCCACCGATATAGCCGTTTACGGCATAGGTCATCAGCTGCCCCACAGGCTGCACGTATTCGGCATCGACGCTTACGGACCAACGGGGCGCGCCAGGCAGATGGTGACCGCTGAGATTGCATGACGGTTGGGCAAACTGCTCCAACGGGCACGGCCCCATCGGATAGGATTCATAAATCGCGTCGTCGAAGGCCGTCGATAACGACAAGCTGAGACCGTCGACCGGCGCTGCTCGCATATCCAATTCGATGCCGCGCGAACGAACCTGGCCCACATTATCAAGATAGCTGGTAACCAGTACCGGGTTAGCGAACGTTGCCTGATAGTTGGAATCCTCGGCCCAATAGAGCGCCGCGTCCAGTGCGAGCCGCTTGTCGAACAGGGAGGTCTTGAGGCCAAGCTCATAATTGTCGATCGCCTCCGGCCGGATCGTCGGGCTGACGCCGGGCGGCAGGCTCGCCAGATTGATGCCGCCGGACTTGACCCCGCGCGCATAGGTGGCATAGGCAAAGGTCCGCTCGTCGATCTGATAGGCGACGCTGGCGGTCCCCGAAACCGCCCCCTGCCTGACTGCGGCGGCATATGAGACAGACGGTGCAATAGTGTTCCGCGCGATTTCGGCGAGCCCTCGCACCACCGATGGCAAAGCAGCGAGCGACACGCCGCCTTCCGCCTGCTGGCTGAATGTGCCGCTTTTGTCGTCGAAAGTGTAGCGCAGGCCGCCGGTAAGGCTCCACCTTTCGTCGACATGCCAGGTCATCTGACCATAGCCCGCATACGAATCGGTCGTCGCGGAATCGTGCCCGATGCTGCCGAAACCGTTCAGAATGGCATTGGCAACGGAAAGCGGCAGCGCCAGGGGCAAAACCCAGCCGCCCGCGTCCGCACCGTAGGTAACCAGCGGGCTGGATTCGACATTCTCGTGAAAATAATAGAGCCCACCGGTATATTCGACCGCGTGGTCTGTGGGTGACGTGATGCGCAGTTCCTGGCTGCCCTGGCGTTGTCGCGACGGCGTATTGACCGCCGTCAAAACCGATGCGCCGGTGTCGTCGAAATCGTTGCGCGGATACCAGTTCCAATAGCGATATGCGGAAATCGACGTCAGGACATAATCATCAAACGTCCAATCAGCCTGAACCGACCCGCCGCCTTGTTCGGTTTTGACGTGGACCGGGGAGTTCACATCGGACAAGCGCATTTGTGGATCGATGGGCAGCGGCGTGTAACCGATATGCGCCGCGCGGGCAAAGAAATCATCCGGGAACGGCTGCCCGTTCGATAATGTCGGCGCAACCCCGGCGATCACCGTTAGACAGCAATCGTCTTCCTGATATCCGTAATCGCCGATAATCCGGACCGACAGGTTGTCATCGGGCGTGAACAGTAACTGCGCCCGCGCGCCGGCATCGCTGTAATCCTGCAAATCGTTACCGGTGGCGACATCGTGCACGAAACCGTCGCGGCTGGTGTCATAGGCGGAAAAACGCCCTGCCACCTTGTCATCGACGAGCGGGCCGGAAACTTCGCCACGCAGCTGGTAGTACCCGTAATTTCCCACCGAAACCTCGGTGGACGCTTCGGGTGTGAAGCTTGGCGCCGCACTTTCGATCGTGATGGCGCCGGCCGTGGTGTTCTTGCCGAACAGGGTTCCTTGCGGGCCGCGCAACACGTCGATCCGATCGAGGTCGAACAGGTCGAACATCGTCTGGCCGGGCCGCGCGTAATAGACGCCATCCACATAGACGCCGACGCCAGGTTCCAACCCGTCATTGGCGATAGCGACGTTATTGCCCAGGCCACGAATCGTCAGATTGGCATTGCGCGGATTGAATTCGATCACCTGCAGGCTGGGCACAAGCGTCGCCAAATCGACCAGGTTGAAGGTCCGCGTGTCGTTCAGAGTTGCGGCGCTAAGCGACGTTAGCGCGATCGGCACGCGGGCTGCCGCTTCAGAGCGATGGCGGGCGGTGACGACGATTTCTTCCAGTTGATTGCTGGCGTCACCGGCCGTCGAAGCAGGTTCGGCAAGACCATTCGAGGGAAAGGCCAGCACAGCGCAAGCGAAAACGATAAGCAGTGGTGCGTGAGGCTGGTTTGGCCGCGTTCGGCGGCGCAAGGCTAGTTCAAACACTGACGCAGGCAGGCTTTGAGCTGATCCAAGCAAACTTCCTTGGGGTCCAAGACAGGCGCCACGTCGGAATGGCCGCCGGCCCTGATGCCGCCCGCAGCAACCTGCGGCGCGTCCAGACAAGAATCGTAGCCATCGCTACAACTGCGTTCGCACGCGATTGTCGAATTAATAGGCTGCGATGCCGGCAAAGGCGCAGACGACGGAGGCGAGGCTTTTTGACAGCCCGCCGCCGCCATGATGACAATTACAATTGAAAACCGGCCGATATAGGAGGAGCGCATGCAACCCCGTTTCTGGTCCGGCCAACGCCCGGACCGGCCTTAGGCCTCCGCGTCGTCTTCTTCCGCCTCGAACTTCGGACCGCTGTCCTGACCTTTGGCGGATATATCGCGATCGACGAACTCGATCACCGCCATCGGCGCGGCGTCGCCATAGCGGAACCCGGCTTTCAGCACGCGGGTATAGCCGCCGGAACGGCCGGCATAACGCTCCGCGATGGCGCCGAACAGTTTGGAGACGATCACGTCATCGCGCAGAACGGCATAGGCACGGCGGCGATTGGCGAGACCGCCATGCTTGCCCAGAGTGATCAGTTTTTCGACGATCGGGCGTAGATCCTTAGCCTTCGGCAGTGTCGTCTTGATCTGCTCGTGCTTGATCAGCGCAGCGGCCATATTGGCGAAAAGGGCCTTACGGTGGCTGGCCGTGCGGTTGAGCTTACGCCCACTCATTCCGTGACGCATTGTAGTACCCTTCTCTCCATGGCCCGGCGCGCGGGACCGATTGAACAAATCGCGGAATGCCTCATTTCGAGAACCCCCGCGTGCGGATCACCACGATCCGCGTTCATCAATCAAAATAGACTGACGGATATTAAAACGGCTCGTCCAGCTTCTTGGCCAAATCTTCGATGTTCTCAGGCGGCCAGCCGGGAACCTGCATGCCGAGATGCAGTCCCATGGTCGCCAGAACTTCCTTAATCTCATTCAGTGACTTGCGGCCGAAGTTCGGCGTGCGCAACATTTCGCCTTCGCTCTTCTGCACCAAGTCGCCAATATAGATGATGTTGTCGTTCTTCAGGCAGTTCGCCGAACGGACCGAGAGCTCCAACTCGTCGACCTTGCGCAGCAAGTTGCGGTTGAACGGCAGGTCCTCGTGGCGGTCGTCGCCGGAACGCGAAGCCGGCTCGTGGAAGTTCACGAAAATCTGCAACTGATCCTGCAGGATGCGCGCGGCGTAGGCGACGGCGTCCTCCGGCGTGATCGCGCCGGTGGTCTCGATCTGCATGGTCAGCTTATCATAGTCGGTGATCTGGCCGACGCGCGTGTTGTCGACCTTGTAGGACACCTTGCGGACCGGCGAGAAGATGCTGTCGATCGGGATCATCCCGATCGGCGTATCTTCCGGACGGTTGAGCGCGGCCGGGCGATAGCCCTTACCCGTCTGAACCGTCAGCTCCATGTTGAGTTTCGCATCGCGGTCCAGCGTGCAGATCACCAGATCGGGGTTCATAACCTCGATGTCGGAGCCGGTCTCGATCGCGCCAGCGCGCACTTCACCGGCAGTGTCGGCGCGCAGCCGCATCCGACGGGTGCCTTCGCCATGCATCCGCAGGGCCAGCGACTTGATGTTCAGCACGACATCCGTAACGTCCTCGCGGACGCCGGGGATCGATGAGAACTCATGCAAAACGCCATCGATCTGAAGGCCGATCACGGCGGCGCCCTGAAGCGAGGACAGCAGAACGCGGCGGAGCGCATTGCCCAGCGTCAGGCCATAACCACGCTCCAGCGGCTCGGCGATGATGCTGCCAATTCGGCGCGCATCGGCG
>Ga0116227_10015408_pt1 | contig 11322 bp, 12 predicted proteins | sample S1TSphgellanicum_FD_89693 | JGI IMG/M metagenome (GOLD analysis project Ga0116227, IMG submission 89693) | Host-associated microbial communities from peat moss isolated from Minnesota, USA - S1T2_Fb - Sphagnum magellanicum MG | ecosystem: Host-associated > Plants > Peat moss > Unclassified... | reverse complement strand
GCCAGCGCTTTGTCGAGCAGGGCCTTGGTCTTCATGCCGACTTGTTCGGCGCTCATGGCATCGAATGTGGCTGAGAAGACCTCGACTCCCACATTGTTGAGGCCGTTGGTTGCACGCAGAATGTCGAGCGTTGGGCCGATCTGGAAGTCACCTTCGCCTGGCGCCAAGCGGTGCCCCAGGCCCTCTTCGGCCAATGACATTCCCTCGGGCAACCGCGCGGGTGCATCGCACAACTGCACGGCGGTGATGCGTTCACCGGGTATCGAGCGCAACAGCGCGTCGTCGGGGACACCCCGGAAATAATGCCACATGTCGAGTACAATCCCGCTGTTGGGCGCATCGACGGCGCTGACGAGATCCCACGCAGTGCGAAGATCCTTGATCTGAAAAACCGGCATGAATTCGAGGTCGCACCGCAAGCCTTCGCCTCGCGCCCGCTCGCACAGCGCACCGAACGCATCGATCAGTTCGGTGCGGCTGTAACGGCCGTCGGCAAACCCACCCCATGCGGTGAAGGAATGTACCTCCAAGGCACCCGCCATGCGAAAGAAATCGTCCATGTCGTAGCCGACGAGCGCAACTGGAAAGTCGAATCCGGCCAGACGCGGCTGCCAGTCGTCCACCCAGCGCACGATCGGATCAAGATGGTCGATCCTGACACCCTGGTCGCGAGCCATCTCCTTCATGTCGGCCGTGGACATACCCTCACCGAGCCATCTGTTATAGTCTGACGGGGTGACGGCCAGCGCTTCGCACCCGGCCAGTGCGGTCGCCTTTAACTGCTCGCTCAAGGGAAGTCCGCGAACCGTGGCATTCCACATGATCCGGCGCCGATTGCTCATGAGACGCTCCTCGTCTGATGTGTCCAAAGGATTAAAAGTGCCAATGTCGCGCCTGCGCGGTGTCTCCGCAGTCTGACGGTGGCACGCGCGAGATGGATATTTCGTGCCCGGCATTCCACCGCTTTAAGCCATCAATTTTGCAACGCTGGCTTGCACACGTTTCGGTTTTCGTGCGCTTTGATTGGCCCATATTGTGAGGCGTGGACCACCTCGATCGCCGGTCGGCAGCGCTGGACAAGCAGCGAGGCGAGCACGTTTCCAAGGAGGGCAGCAGAATGCACGCAATTCAGTACGAGCGTAACGGTGAACCCGGCACGGTTCTTGGCATCGCAGAAATTCCCGAACCGCCAGCCCCCGGACCAGGCGAGGTTCGCATCCGCGTGACAACGCGCCCGATCCACCCCGGAGACCTTGTCGGTGTTCGCGGCCGTCTTTCAGGCCCCCCCGATCGCCGTTTTGAGCCCGTGACGCCGGGCCTTGAAGGGACGGGGATTGTCGATGTCGATTCGTCCGGGTTCGTCGCGGGTCAGCGCGTTGCGTTTTTCATGGTGCCGGGCGCTTATGCCGAGGTCATAAACGCCCCCGCCGATCTCGTGATTGCAGTTCCATATGGGATGGACGAGCGGATTGCCGCAAACATGCTCATAAATAATGTTACCGCACGGATGATTGTCGAAGCCTTCGCCGCAGGCGTATCGCCGGCCGTACTCGCCCAAACGGCGGCAGGTTCCGCCGTGGCGCGACTGGTATCCGAACATGCCCAGCGCCTGGGTTGGCAGGTGATTGATATCGTGCGCAGCACATCCGGCGCCGAGGCACTCCGGACCAAAGGCGCGCGCAAGGTCGTGTCGACGTCCGATGACGATTGGAAGAACCGGGTCAGGGCGGCCGCCGGCGACCAGCCTATCCAAGCGATCGTCGACCCGGTCGGGGGTCCGCAGGTCAATGACCTGCTTGATCTGGTCGAGGATGGGGGGATTTTGGTCGCGACCGGCGGCCTCGACCCCACCCCGGCACCGATCAATTGGCTACATCTGACGGGACGTGCGATGCGCCTTCAGGGCGTCACAATCGGCAATTGGGCTGCGACGCGCACCCCCGACGAGCGCCGCCGAGACATGGAGGAAACTGTAAAACTTGCCGCAGCGAAACCGGGGTTATTCGAGGCCGATCACAGCTTCGATCTGGCCAACTTCGCGCAGGCTATTCGCCGATCAGAGAGTCCAGGGCGCACTGGTACGGTGCTCCTGACCTCGCATTTCCCCCGCTCAGCAACTGCTATGTGAAACGCCAGTCGCTTGGCGGACAATCACCCCGTGCGGTGGAACTATCTGGCTCCCTCTGGCAACGTGCGATCGTCGATCAAATCGACATTCGCCTCCATGGCGAAGATCGGACAATCGATATGATCGAACGCGAACGCCAGGCGACCGCCCCAACCGAATTGAACTGAACGGTGTCCGTCTCTCACCCCGCGATGGCGCAGCCATCGCGGGGTGAGAGACGATCTTGCTGACGGCGATTGAGGACACCGAGATCGTTCCTGTCGAGCTCTTGGCCGTCTAATGCCTGGGACTGTGCACCGGTTTGGGCACTTGCCTAATCATCGTAGTGCCAAGTCGGCCGGGACAGACGCTTTTGAAGATACGCCGAGAGCACTTCGACCTTTGCGCTTCGTGCTCTTGCCGTCGGCGTGACGAAGTATAGCCCACCAAGCGCCATTTCCCATCCGGGCAAAAGGGGCTCCACCAACCCGGCTCTGAGCAAATCGGCCGCGAGGAATTCCGGCAGTTCCGCGATGGCCTCTCCCTCCAACAGGCAAGGAAGCAACGCCTCAGCGTTGGTTGCCCGCAGCGGCCCAACCGGAGTCACACTCGCGTTCTGGCCGTCGTGGCTTTTGAACCGCCAGACGTCGCGCTGCGCGCGATAGGCATAGCCCATGCAATGATGCGCCACGAGATCGTCCGGATGCTGTGGACGGCCGTAGCGCGCGACGTAAGTTGGTGCAGCGACCACATACCGCCGCACAGGGGTCAACAGCCTGGCGACAAGGGACGAATCCTCCAGGACAGCAATCCTCAGCGCGGCGTCGAAGCCCTCGCCAATCAGATCGACCTTGTCATCGCTCAGATGCAAATCGACCGCGACATCGGGATACAACCGGAAAAACTCGGGCAAGATCGGCGCCACCCAGCGATTTCCGAACGACATGGGGACCGCCAGGCGCAGCAGGCCACGCGGCCGCCGGGCTGTTTCAAGCGCGGCATGTTCCGCTTCCTCCGCAACGGCGTACAAGTTCGACGCCCGGTCAACCAGCGTGCGGCCGAAATCGGTAAGAGCGAGACGCCGGGAGCTTCGGTTGAAGAGGCGCCCGCCGAGCCGATCCTCCAGTCTCGCGACGGCGCGGGACACGGTCGCCACCGACACACCCATGGTGCGGGCAGCTGCGGCGAAGGAGCGCTCCTCGGCCACTTTCGCGAACATCGCGAGTCCCTCGAAATCAGGAATTTTGGGCATTTGCAATCCTGCAATGATGGCTTTCAATATCGTCTATTTTGAAGAGCTGCGGTTGGCCACACTTTTACCTGGCCAAACAAGGAGACATCTCATGGCTCGCAGACTCGCAGGAAAAGTCGCCGTCGTTACAGGTGGCAGCACAGGAATTGGGCTGGCAACCGCCAAGCGTTTCGCCGCCGAGGGCGCTCAGGTTTTCATCACCGGCCGCCGACAGGATGAACTCGCGAAGGCAGCCGCTGCAATCGGTCGGGACGCAGTCGGCATAAAGGCTGACTCGACCAACCTGTCTGACCTGAACCGACTCTATGCTCAGGTGAAGAAAGCCACAGGCCGGATCGATGTACTGTTTGCCAACGCCGGGGGCGGATCGAACCTGCCCCTGGGCAGCATTACCGAAGAGCAGTTCGACGATACCTTCAACCGCAACGTGAAAGGCGTCCTCTTCACGGTGCAAAAAGCGCTGCCCCTGCTCGTCGATGGCGCATCGGTAATCCTCACTGGATCGACTGCGAGCATCGTCGCGATGCCGGCATTCAGCGTTTACGGTGCTTCAAAGGCCGCTGTGCGCGCCTTCGCCCGGCATTGGACCCTTGACCTCAAGGACCGCCGCATCCGGGTAAACGTGCTGAGCCCCGGTTCGACACACACGCCGGGTCTCGTGGGGCTGGCCGGCGACGACAAGGACGCGCAACACGCATTGCTGGCGAGGATCGCAATGGAGGTTCCGGTCGGCCGCATCGCGGCCCCTGAAGAAATCGCCAACGCCGCACTCTTCCTCGCATCCGACGAGTCGAGCTTTGTCGCCGGCATCGAACTGTTCGCTGATGGCGGCCAAGCCCAAGTCTGACCTTGCCAGGAGCACGAGACATGTCGGCACCATCTACAATGGGCCAGCTTTTGAACGAAAACCTTACGGCCGTGTTCGCAGAGCGTGACCCAAGCCGTCGCATGGCCGCAATCGAGCGGTTGTTTGACCCCGAATGCGCGTTCTGCGATCCGCGTGGCCGGCACACCGGTCACACGGCTCTCGATCAATCCGTTGCGGCCCTGTTGTCGGAATTTCCCGACTATGCCTTCTCGGCGCTGGGCAGCGCGGACATCGTGCAGGACTGCGGGCGCCTGAATTGGGCCTTCGGCCCTCCGGACGACCCGCAGCGGATTACGGGGCTCGATATCGTGATCGTGTCACGCGATCGGATCACCACCCTCTACACGTTTCTTAACACTCCGGCACCTGACGGAACTTCGCAGGGCACCGGACTTTGATCCAATGGAGACATACCATGAGCTACGAAAACAACATTGCCATTGCACAGAAACTGCTCGCTGGTATCGGCGGCGGCCAGCACCCGGAAGAAATTGCCACGCTCTTCTCCGACGACCTCGCCTTCGAGATCCAGGGCGATGACGGCGTGCTTCCCTGGGTTGGCAAGAAGTCGGGCAAGCAGGCCATGATCGATTTCATCAGCAAGATCCGGATCCTTACCGAGCCGCTGACCTTCGATGTCGAGGACATTCTCGCGAGCGCCAATCGGGTCGCAATCATCGGGGCGCTCGAAACCAGGATCAAGGCGACCAACAAGGTTACCGCTACCCAGTTCGCGATTGTCCTCACGATTAAGGACGCCGTCGTCACGCGTTTCCAGATGCTGGAAGACAGTTTCGACGTGTCGAATGCAGCACGTGCCTGACCCTTCGACAAACGTCTGCGGATCTGTACTTCTGCCACGAATTCGGCTCTGGCATGCCTACGGGGCAACGCTGCGGCGCTCCGTAGGCATGTGCGACTCGTCAGAACGGGCCGGCGGCAATCCGTCGGCGCGCCGGTCTTCCGTGCAGACCGGTCCAACTGATACCGACGTCTCAGTTTAGGCAGACCGCCGCGCGTGCGGCCAATCGATCAGTTCGCGTAGTCAGTGCGGGCCGATAGCGATCGCCATTGATCGAGGTCTGCCCGGATCGCATCGAGCTTGGCCGACACAGCGTTCATCGCGAGACTGCCCGCCACGAAGCGTGCGGGCGGACTGGCACATTGGGCGAGAACGAGCAACGCTTGCGCGAGTTTCTCGGGATCGCCGGGTTGCTGACCGTCCCGGCCGGTGAAAGCGGCACGCAGCCCCGCGCGCCGATCATCATAATCATCGACCGGCTTCCCGTTGAACTTGACCGAATTCGACGAGAGAAAATCGGTGCGTAATGGTCCAGGCTCAACCACTGTCACCGTGATGCCGAATGGAGCGAGCTCTTTGCCAAGGCACTCCGAAAATCCTTCGAGCCCAAATTTGCTGGCGCAGTAAAGCGACGAGAGCTCCCCACCCATGAAACCGCCCAATGAGGAAATGTTGAACACCGCTCCAGATCTGGCCGCCCGCATGACCGGCAGCGCGGCCCAGGTGACGTGAAACACGCCGAACAGGTTAACGTCGAGTTGTGCGCGAACATCCTCCATCGACATTTCCTCGAAGAACCCAAGATGGCCATAGCCGGCGTTGTTCACGAGCACATCGATGCCGCCGAATCGGCCAACTGCTGCCTCGACGGCGGCTTTGGCTTGCGTTGCGTCAACAACATCGAGCTCGACCGAGAGAAGCCGGGCGCCATCAGACCCCAGCACATTCATGATTGCAGAACGATCGCGCGCCGCCGCGACGACATTGCTGCCACCATCCAGGACAGCCTCGGCGATCTTCAGCCCCAGGCCTCGGCTTGCGCCAGTGATGAACCAGGTTTTGGTCATGTATTTCTCCGGATTTGGGGATCGCAATTTTGACGGCGGGATCAGGCGAGACGCGGCATCGGACGCCCCTCGGGAAGCCCCTCATCGAAAGCCCAGCATCACCAGCCGGTCGAACATGCGGTCCGAAAGGTGCCGGCGTAGAAACAGCAGCGGTCTCGCCGCAAGGCCACCATGGTACCGGATCGCCGGCCGTCGCGCGCGCAAGGCCTTCATCACCATATCGCTCACGACGCTTGGCGGTGGTGCCTTGCGGCCCTGCATCTTGCGGAATTTTGCAACCATGTCGCGATAGGGACCCTGGCCCGACAACCGGCTCGCGGTGTCGCCGGCAATCTGCTCCCACTCGGAGGCGATTCCGCCGGGTTCGATCACCACAACGTCGATGCCGAACTGGCGGACTTCGTTGCGCAAGGCATCGGAATAGCCTTCCAGCGCGAATTTCGAGGCGTGATACCAGCCGCCAAGCGGCAGCGCGAACTTGCCGCCGATCGAGGAGATATTGATGATCCGACCCGAACCTTGCGCGCGCATCATCGGCAAGCAAAGCTGGATCAGACGCGCCGGACCAATCAGATTGGTCTCGATCTGGCGATGGGCGTCGGCCATCGGCACATCTTCGAGCGCACCATACTGACCATACCCTGCGGCATTGACCAGAACGTCGATCCGGCCGCTCCGTTGCTCGATGTGGTCGATCGCTGCCACCATCGACTGGTCGTCGGTGACGTCGAGCGAAAGCACTTGAACGCCCGCGCGTTCGAGATCGGCCATCCGGTCCACCCGGCGGGCGGCGGCGTAGACGGTATAGCCGGCGCCGAACAGGCGCTGTGCAATGTCCCTTCCCATGCCGGAGGATGCGCCTGTCACCAGGGCTACGGGCTGTGTGGTCTTGGACATTGCAGGGTCACTCCATCTTGTTTTCGTCGGGTGACACTGCAGATAGTGTGTGGGGAAACCCCACAGTCAAGAGGGCATTGTCATGTTGATCAGCGAAGTCGCCCGGATTGCGGGCATGTCGAAAGACGGCGTTCGGCATTATGAAGAGATGGGCCTGATTTCATCCAGCCCGCGCCGGGCGGGAAGCCGTACCTATCGCGACTATGATCCGGCCGTGATCGAGGCGATCGAATGGGTCCGCCAGGCACAGCGCCTCGGATTCTCGCTCAAGGAAATCGCCCCGCTTCTGAAAGCTTACGGTTCGGCCAAGCTCACCGCCGAGGAGACGGTTGCATTTTTGGAGGGCAGGCTAGTGGCCATTCGTGAGAAGCAAGCCGAGTTACGCGAGATTGAGAATTTCATAGTCCACAAGCTGGATCGTTATCGTCAGATGGCGACGGAGTGACTGGCTATATGGCCTGCCCCGCTACGGTCCCCAGCTCGGCCACGGAAACGCGTGGCCAACCGGCACGCGTGACTTGGCGCGGTAGCTCTGGATCCAACCGGGGTACGTTGGCGGCGTTCGGCTGACCTCGTCCAACGCAGCAAGATCCTGATCCGAGAGCGAGATATCGACAGCCCCCAGATTGTCCACAAGCTGGCTGTGCCGCTTCACGCCGGTGATGACGCTGGTCACCCCCGGTTGCGCCAGAAGCCATGCGAGCGCAATTTGTGAGGGGCTTGCGCCGATCCGGCCCGATATTGTGCGCAACACATCGATGATTTCAAAAGCACGGTCCTCGTCGACCGGCGGGAACTGCGCATCGGCACCGCGCATGGCGCGCCGCGATCCCTGCTCCGTCGCGCCATGGCGGTCGAACTTGCCCGAGAGGAGACCACCGGCTAGCGGGCTCCAGCACAGCAGACCCATTCCCTGATCCATGACAGCCGGGACAATCTCGCGCTCTACGTCGCGTCCGGCGAGCGAATAGTAGGCCTGCATCGAGACATAGCGGGCAATGCGAAGCTGGCCAGATATCCCGAGCGCTTTCGTAATCTGCCAGGCGGCGTGGTTGGAACAGCCGATATAGCGCACCTTTCCCGCATGTACCGCATCATCGAGCGCGCCAAGCACTTCCTCCAGCGACGTGAACCGATCGAAATTGTGGAGTTGATAGAGATCGATGCGATCGGTCTTCAGCCGCTTCAGGCTGGCGTCGAGCGCATCGATCAAATGGATGCGCGATTGTCCGACCTGGTTGGGACCAGCGCCCATTCGGCCACTGAACTTGGTCGCCAGGACGATGTCGTTACGGTGCATACCCAGCACTTCGCCAAGCATCGATTCAGACGCGCCACCGCCATAAACGTCAGCGGTGTCGATGAAATTCACCCCGGCGTCGATAGCGGCCCCGACAATAGCATTCACATCGGACCTCTCCAGGCGGCCGATGGCGTCCGAAACAGGACCTGCGGATCCGCCAAAGGTCATGGCGCCAAGGCAAATGCGCGACACAAAAGTGCCTGTGGTGCCCAGTCTTGCGTACTGCATGGCTCTCTCCAGGTGGGATGACACCGAGCATAACATTTTGTCACTGGACGAAAATATTATCAGAATCCATAATTCGTCTTTAATCGTCCAAGAGGTGCCGCAGTGGACCCGCTTTCCGACATTCTGACCATGTTTACAGTGAATCGGGCGATCCCGATCCGATTCGAAAGCAGCGGTCCTTACGCGATGCGCTTTGGCCATTATGAGCACGTGAAATTCAGCGCCGTGCTGCAGGGGCGCCTCAACCTTTTGGTTGAAGGGCAGGCAGAGCCGATCCGGCTTGAGGCGGGTGATTGCTATTTCCACACCGACGGCCGGCCTTATCGAACCTTCAACAGCACGGATGCCGTCGAGTTGGACGGCACCGCCTATTTCGCCCAGAATCGCAGCGTCGACGGCGTTGTGCGTTTTGGTGAAGCGCCCCCCGACAAAGTCGTGATCGGCGGGCGCTTCACGTTCGACGAGGACGGCATCACCTGGCTGCGCGAAGCACTGCCGCCGCTGATCCACATCAGGTCAGGTGCCCCGGAAGCCGACTCATTGCGTGATACGCTGAGCCTTTTGTCGCGCGAGACCGGTCGCGGTGCCCCCGGCGAATCCGTCATCATAGACCGGCTAGCCGATATTCTGCTCGTCCAGGCCATACGGACCCACCTCGCGGCGTCCGGCGCGCAAGCCGGAAACTGGCTTGCGGGCATTGCCGATCTCAAGATCGGCCGGGCTTTGCGCGCGTTTCATGCCGATGTCGCACACGACTGGACCGTGGCTTCGCTGGCGCACGAGGCCGGCATGTCGCGATCCTCTTTCGCCGAGCGCTTTCGTCAAAGAGTCGGGCAGTCGCCGCTCGATTATCTGACACGCTGGCGAATGGCACGCGTCCGGCGGGCGCTGATCGATACCGATCTGGCCTTTGTGACGATCGCCGCGCGCAATGGCTATCAATCGCGCACATCGTGCAGCCAATCGTTCAAGCGCGTCTATGGCTATGCGCCTGGTGCGCTGCGCGTACATGCGCAGGCAAGGGCAAAGGTCGACGAGGACGCCGTGCCTGCCATGGCATGATCGCGATGCGTCCTGTAGTTCCGGACGATTGAATACGTATATTGGACTTTATAGGCCAAGTCGTCCATTGCCTCTTGCCTTCATGCCGCTCATTTGGATGTCAGGAGGATATCGAGATGACTTGTTCAACCCCAATGAGCATGAAAGCTTGGCGCCTTACCCGTCTCGGGGGCGACCTTACATTCGACTCTGTGCCCGTGCCACAGGTCCGTCCCGGCAGCGTCCTCGTGAAAGTCGAGGCAGCGGCGCTCATGTCCTATATGAAAGCCTATGTTGAGGGGAAGCTCCCGCCCTATCATGCGCCGGACGGTGCCTTTACGCCTGGCGGCAACTGCGTTGGAATCATCGCAGAAGTTGGCCGGGATGTCTGGCAATTGAGACCTGGTCAGCGGGTGTTGCTCTCGTCGCTGTTCCGTTCGTCCGAGAACGTTCCCGATCCGGCGCAGTTGTTAATGGGCATGACCTCGTTCGGTCCGGACAGTGAGCGCGTCCAGGCGGACTGGCCGAACGGCTCGCTTGCCGAATACACCCTGCTACCCGCATCATCCGTCGTTCCCGCTGACGGGTTCGAGGACATTGCGGCCACCCAACTGATTGCCGCAACGCGTTTCGTTGTTCCCTATGGGGGGCTCGTGCGTGGTCGTCTGGCGGCGGGCGAAACGTTGATCGTCAACGGCGCGACCGGCGCCTATGGGTCAGCGGCCGTTCTGGTGGGTCTTGCGATGGGAGCCGGGCGTGTAGTTGCGGCAGGACGGAACCGGGCGAAGCTTGACGCGCTCCCAAAACTTGGCGGTCAGGCTGTCACCACCGTGTCGCTAACCGGCGACGTACATGCCGATGCCGCAGCCCTGCGCAATGCTGCCGGTGGTGGTGCCGATCTTGCCTTCGACATGATCGGCGGCGCTCAGGATCCGAAATCGACACTTTCAGCGCTCGGCGCCCTGCGGCGCGAAGGGCGGCTGGTTCTGATGGGAAGCCTGATGGTCCATCTTCCCGTGCCCTATTTGCAACTGATGCTGAACGGCATCGAGATCATCGGCAACTTCATGCACCGGCCGGATGCTTTTCGAAACATCCTGGCACTTGTGGGTGCCGGACGGCTCGACCTTGGCGTGATCAAGCCGACCATTTATCCGCTCGCCGATCTGGTCCCTGCGATGGACGCCGCAAGCGCCGCAGGAAGCCTTGATCAGATCGTCATGCAACCCTGAGGAAGACAGGCATTGTTTATCATTTCGCTGAGCCCCAAGGGCACGTCCGATCAACTCGATCCCTTGCGCGACGCGCATTATGCCTGGGCTGCAAAAGGCTTCAGAGATGGTCTCCTTCTGGCGGGTGGCCGTCTCGTGCCGCCCACCGGCGGCATGATTTTCGCGCATGATGACCGGGCAGCGGTCGACGCCTTCGTCGCGGCCGAGCCATTCAGGCAGCACGGCCTTGCCGAAATCACCGTGAGCGAGCTTCGCGTCATGACCGTCGCGCCACGGCTCGAAGCGCTGAGGGCCGGCCAGCAAAACTGACCAGCCGACCCTTTGCTTCAATCGCGAGCAACCTTAGCGCGGCTTTCTGGCGACGACGCGATGGATAATCTTGCCCGATGACAGGCTCTCCAGTTCTTCGTCGTAGGGGATTTCGCATGCGCTGAGTTCGCCCAGCACAATGTCGGGTTCGAACGCGCTATAAAGCCGATCGGCGGGATCGCGGATGTCGGACTGCCTGGTGACCCGCCAGCTTAG
>Ga0116227_10015407_pt1 | contig 11323 bp, 8 predicted proteins | sample S1TSphgellanicum_FD_89693 | JGI IMG/M metagenome (GOLD analysis project Ga0116227, IMG submission 89693) | Host-associated microbial communities from peat moss isolated from Minnesota, USA - S1T2_Fb - Sphagnum magellanicum MG | ecosystem: Host-associated > Plants > Peat moss > Unclassified... | reverse complement strand
AATTAAAAATAAATATAATAAAAAAAAATTTTTTTATTATATTTTTTTTTTTTATTTTTTAATTTTTTGGAAAAAAAAATGTTTTTTTTTTTTTTTTTTTTTTTCCTTCTAACTAGATCTTTTAGGAAATATTTTGTGTCAATAAATAATACTTTGAAGAGTGAAACATTTTTTTGTGAAAATCTAAAGTTAAGGTGTTGAAAGCTGTCAAAATTATTACAAGCCCTATGATAAAAGTAATTCTACTGTTCATATGGACAATATCATATTATAGTATTGTATATCATGAAAAGCAATAATTCCAAATTTAACAAACAAATTGCTTTTTTGAAAAAACAACATTTTGTCAATGTGGAAGTTGACCTTAGGTTACAATAATAATTTCATTAATATATTGGGTGGAAGTTGTGCTTGGATATATGGTAGTGCCTTGCACCTATTGTGATCCATTTAACAATTAGTTGCAATTCACATGTAGGGCCAAAATATTTTATTTGAAGAAAAAGGACGAGAGCAAACCATATGCATTACAATGGGCATCTATCTTTTTCTTTATTTTTCACCATAAATCTAATTAGTGTGACATGTGTTGTTGACCCAAGTGTGAATATGTTGAATTGAATTTTCCTTCCAAACCTTTTTTTTGTATTTTTTTTGAATTTTCACCAACAAAATCCAAATAAAAATCATTATCAAGATTCCATACCAGAGGTCCAAAAATTATGAAATAAATTCTATTATATCTGACCCGTCAAAGGCTTTTTAACAACACCAAGAACCTTTCAAAATTCCTATCCATTTTTCAATTTTGATTTTATTTAATTTTTAATAAAAAATGGTTCAATTATAACCAACTTTTGCATCAAACCTCCTAACATCATGAATCCAACACCTTGTACCCCTACTCATTGAGAGCTTTCCAATGATACTAAGAATGTGGCATGAGACCTTTCGATTTCATAGATCTCAACATGACAAACAAAGAAAAATAAATAAATCAAAATAATTTTTTTCATAATTAAATTAACAAACAAGACCATTTTTTTTGTTGACTTTTTTCCACAACACAAAACAATTTGGCACAAAACCTAAAGATTAGTTCAATTGATCTACACCAACCTTAATTTTCCATGAATCGAATATTGCCATCTCCAAGGGGCACCATGATTATTTTCATCCCCAATCTCTAAGGGTCAAATGATTTTTGATTGGCACGTGCAATACACATTTGAAAAGATTTTTTTGAAGGCTATAAGATAGTGCCCTTGCACGTTCCAAAAAGGCTTGATTTGAAAAATATATGAACATCTAAATTTTTGAAACAACAAGGGTCCCAATTTTGGGACTCCCATTTTAGAATCCCGAAAAAAAATGCCATTTGGATGTAACCTTTGTGAAGAATCATAGAGTATACTATAGGGAGGGGAGTGGTGTTTCCTCCCAAAGGTTGCGGGCTATGTAAAACTTCTGCTTGAAGTTATCTTTATTAAATTTGTCGCACCATTTACATTCAACTTGCACTAACCACCTTTCCTTGGTTTTGTAGGTTGATTTCATTTTGAACTCATGCTTGTGAGGTCATCCTAATCCCACCCTTGAAATTCCCTAACTCCTTTCTTTTTCTGTTGTTTCACTTTGGGACCCACATTTGGGTTCTTGAAGGAATTTGGGGACACGTCAACATCCAATTAATTCAATATGTTGAAAAATTCCACAACCCTAAATAAAAAAAGGCAAGGGTTGTCACTCAAACAATGAATGAAAATTGAGGTGAAGTAGACTGTGTTGGTTGAATGCCATCCCATGTGGATGATTGGAATGAAAAGAAGGATTGAATCATGATTAGCCAAGTTGATGAATAAGCTCCATGGCCACCCCAGCAACATTAGTCGTCTACAAGTTTTGAAGTTTTATGTAATTGTACATGCCAATTCCATGATATAATTTTCAAATTTGTGTTTTAGTTGAGAGTGCTATTGAACTTACAATTTCATTAAAAATTTATACACGTGTTCATGTTTCTACCTTGAGTTTCATAACTTCTACTGCATTATCAAGCTCTACAATCTAGGAAAACACCCATGGATGTTATAGCTCTTAGAAACAATCGGTGGCCTGGTATATACACAACTTACTATTTTTTATGCTTCAAAATATAGAGAAAATAGCGGTTTTGAGTTCGAGTCTTTTTTTTGCCAATTTTGTGATGAAGCAACCTTGCCAATTATCCTTAGGAAAATTTTGCATTAATTGGAAACACATTTCAAAAAACTATTAAATAATAGCTAGTAGGAATAAATGTGGTGACACCCTCCACAAAAAAATGTTATTCCATAGCAATTTGGTGAAAAAAAATAGCTACAAACAAGGTATTTACTACATAATGTTCCTTTTTTTAAATGTAGTTTTTTGGCAATTTTTTTTGAATTGGCAACATGTTTAAAAAATAAAATCACACATGTAGGAAAATAACCTCACTAGTAGGAGAGTGTGAGAGGATCCATAGTAGCAAACACATTGCATGGGTTGCATTCATCACATGTGATTGGAAGTGGAACACGTATTAAGCATTAGCAAAACCTTCACCATGATCTCATCATCTCATCATGAAGCATGATGATGTTATCCACATGACTTTTGTTGCTAGCATTGTCACTTTTTACCTATTTTGAAAATTGGCCAAACACCATTCCATCTTAACTTTGGTTGGTTCAATTATGCCCAACAAAGCTCAAATTTACAACTTGAGCAATGGGGTCTTTAAAAACAAACACAACCCATGTGAATTTGGTTCAAATTGATTACATTTGGGCTCTAATATATGTTGATTGATGTATGTTCATTCTAACAATTCATGTATCGATATCAATCTAAGTTGATCGTTGAAGATGAAATGCACATCTTTCATGTGTTGTTATATCATGAACATTCAAAGGTTTGTTTAGAATCAAAATGTGGCATTCTTCTTATCCTGTATATTAGAAACATTTCATCCCAATTCCCATTGACAAAAAAAAATTTGCACACTTCCTGTTTTATTCTTAGATCTCTTGAACAATACTTAATCTATGAATTTAAGACAACTATTTACTACCATAACAACATATTTTGCCACTTAAGACTTCATATTTATGCCATTTTCCAAGTGAATCAACCTAGAATGGAATTAGATTACATGGTTTTGGGTTTTGTTCAAGTAAACAAAAGGAATTAGCCAATTGCATATATGAACTTTGGTTAATGTGTCTGATGCTTACTAGATGCATGTATAAAATTGTGCAATGGTGTGGAATTTGGGGTGTCATTGAATAATTAACCTTATCCTAGCAATTGGTTATGGCATAAGTTAGTGGATTTAGCTCAATGTGGCTTGCCAAAGCCTTTAATGCATATGCTAGCTCTCTTGTAATTTATCAAGCACTTTAATGTTTAAAACTAGACCCACAATTCACATCTCAATCACCGTCCTACAACCAGCAAGGTCGATAGGCTAAGGTGCTCTTGAAATACAATGGTTCAAGAAACAAATGTTATCCATGATTGGCAACTTAGTTAAAAGTAGACCAAGTCCCTAGGGTGGTAACAAAGTTGCCCATGTTGTGTTTGAATAGTTCAAGGTGTTTAGTGGTAATTATGTAGGTTTTTCAACACAAGGAGCCTAAAACCCCATCCAACATAACAACGATGGAATTGACGTACACTTTTAGTATTTATACCCATGTAAAAACAAACACTAAGTAACGGCTCCATAAGGTCAATCACAAACAAGTGCAAATATGATTAGCAAACATTATTATAAAAAAAAATTATTAATTCTTTTATCATTTTATTTTTCCACAACAAGGATATAATGTTGTAGTTTTTTATTTTAGTTACTCATACACACATGCACATGATGTCCCTTCTCATCACGTTAATCTAGAGTTGTAAAAGCATAAACATCACATATACGCATAATTAATAACTTTATTTCTTGCATATGACTATTCTTTATCCGTAACCCCTCCCAAAAACATAAGTCTAGAACACATCAATCTCATGATTCTCATTAACAACACATTTTCGACTCTTTAATTTAAATTATCATTACATCATTCACTCTATTGCAACTGACCTTAGGTTAATTGCAAAAATACATCCCTCCTCTCCCCATCAAAACTTTGATTTTTACCTCATTTGTCATCAACTTCCTCCATTTCCCATCTCCAATATCAAGGAGTGCATGAATAGCATCAGATGAAGCAACGGAAAACAAAAACAAACTATTCCTCATGTCTTTTTTAATTTACCTTACTTTTCTACTCACCTCCCCAAAAGAACACGTGAACTCCAACATTTCCTGCTTTTTTTATCCTCAACCCCTCCAATGCATAGTCCCTATAATCCATAGCTTATCTAGCCAAAAAATCCAATGCCATATCTATTCAACTTGTTGCGTCCATATCCAATTCATCACCATAATCACCGAAAACCATTAATGTAGCCATTAGAAAATAGGCCAAAAACACAACTCACAAACACCTCCGATTTCTCAACTCCATCGCCTAAATCCTTTATCTCTCTAGAGCATCAATCCTTTAAAAAGCCATCATTATTGGAGAAACAACAGTCACATTCACCTGCACCCCAAAAACAGAAAGCTCCAAAACAAACCTTAACATCATTGCTTAGACCCTGAGTGAAAACGAACTTTTTGAAGAGGCGACCTTAAGTGCCGGCCAAAAATATTGGATGCTCATTATTCCACATTATTCCTCATTCCAAATCTCAAACAAGATCTTAAGACTTTAAATAATAGGTGACATGAGGAGTTGTACATAGATTGTAAACAAACGGTAACCCTAATTCACTACACCTACCTTAGAGATAGTAGTCCTAAGCACATGAAAAAAAATGTTCGACCGTTTGCTAGTGAATATGGGGCTAGCAAACCCCCACTGAAAAGGCAAACAAGAGGCAATCCATTTGCCAGCAAATAGGGAGATGGCAGCAAATGGCCCTAGGCTTATGGTTAACCAGAAACTTTTCACCCAAAAAAACACCCTAGGGCCCTTTTAGGAAACACAATTTACAAAGAACAAAAAGTTCTTAGTTTCCAGAGATTCCAAAATTTTGTATGTTTTTCATACTTGCTTCAAATTTCCATTGTTCAATTTTATATTTTAAGTTTATTTTCTTTCATACATTTCCATAGTTTTCATAATCTCTCTTACTTAGTTTTTAGTTCATTTTTATTTTATTTTTAGTTTTCACATTTTTAAAAAAAATTCAAATGCCAACATTGGTGTTAAAGTGTAATGATGTAATAATGAAGCAAATATTTGGGTTTTATTACCATGGGCCAAAATGCAAATATACTTCTGATCACATCAATTTTGTGAACAAAATTCCAAGTCACAACAAATGGTTCAAACCCTTATACAAGGTACATGAAATAAACACCACAACTACCCTATTGCCCACGGTCAAGCTCAAAGTGCATAAAATTGTCATCTTCAAGAATCTTTAAGCTTAAAACCTCATCAAACAATGCTACCATCTGCAATTGACCTTGCACTATCAATTCTTTACCTATCTATTCACTCTAAAACATATGTGTTACAATCCTTCCAATCATCTCCATCTTCACACTAGAAAAAAACCCTCATTTTTTGACTTGTTTTAAGCGACTAAAAGTGTCTTTTGCGACTATTTTTGATAAAAAAAACCATAAAAGACACTTTTAATCGCTTAAGACAAGTCGAAAAATGGGGTTTTTTTACTAGTGTCATCTTTTCTATCTCTTTCACACCTTCTGAAAATTCTTTAATGGCATCAATAATTACAAAAGAACCTACATCCAATTTTCTTCTTTTATTTTCCATTTTTTTCTTGGCTTTGCTTTGCACACCAGGCAATTTACAAGCCTTAGTTTTCATAATGTTTAAACTTACAGATGGAGCATGAATCTCCTCTTCATTTCCATGACCAAAAATAAGAACATGTTGTGGTGGACTAAAGTGCTATTGAATGCCTTGTGTCACATCATCATCACTCACCTCAAAAGTTTGAACCTCAAAATGTGAATGTAAATTTTGCACTCCCTCATCAATTACATTGGGAATGCCATTAATCTTGGCTATGCTTCCAAACATCTGATCAAATTTTTCAAACCATGGTTAATTAGAAGGGGATGCACCAGTCACCTGAGTTTTTTTCTTCTCAGTCTCATACTTATCCTTCATTTTGCTCCATTTATCAGACACTTGCTTCCAATTCCGATGCACTCCCAAAAAATGTGCATTCAACTACTCTGTAAAATCTTTCCAATTTGCTTCTTGGAAAGGCTTCCAATTGTATTCCCAGAATTTCTCTTTGCATATATCTAAAAGAAACTAGAATTGTGCATTTGTCCACAACTTACCTGCATTCTTTTGAAGTCATGGATGTTTTAGAACAAGATTAACTGGTAAAGAAGAAACAACACTTCCTTGATTGTCCATCAACAAACTGAAGAGCAAATTTGGTGAGAAGGTTGGGGAGTCCATGGATGTTAATTGCTACAGTGCAAACTAGTTATGTCTACAACCCTGTGTTTATAATGTCGTGCATTTACAATGCCTACCGAAAGTGCAAACCACCTACATGTACAGTGTTGTGCATCTATAATGCTTACCAAGAATGCAAACCACCTACATGCATAGTGCTGCATGTCTATAATGTCAAGGACCCTACCATGCACAAAATGGCAAAGAATAAGTTTAGAGAAAGAAAACACATCAATTAAATAACACAAGAAATGAAGCATTTTCATCTTCTGTTGCAACAATGATTTTTTGCCACGGGGAAAGTTTTTTTTCATGTGAATTCGTAATGTAAATAGCTAATTTTACAATGATTTATGATAGTGAAGCAAAAGCTTGAAAAAGCGAAGCGAACCTGCGATGTGCTTCCACACAGTCATTGTGTTGATAGCACTGATCGAGCTAACGGGAAGTGGATTCGCTAGGTGAACCACACCATTTGCCATCATGTGCCCAAGTTAAGTGTTCACAGCTACCCTTAAACCCCTGTGATTAATGGTGGTGGCAATGGTGGAAGAAGACGAAAAAAATCTGAGATTGTCAATGCAAGGGCCTCCTCAATGATGAAGATGATGATGTTATATAGGTGAAGAGATTGTGGATCTAGTATCTTTAACCTTTGTTGTTTAAAGGTGCATGTTTTGGTTGCTTGTGGGATTAGTAGATAATGAACTTGAACTTAGATTTTTTTAACTAAGGTTTTCTTGTAGCCGAAGGACACCATAGAACATATCAAATGAGTGGATGCAGCAACAACTTTCATAGAAGAAATGATGAAGCAAGGTGTACCTTCTGTAAGAACAATACAAAATGGTGGGGTAAATATCATAGTTATTCTTAGGAATCGGATAATGCATCTACAAATTCAATAGTGTCCAAATTGTGTTCACATGAAAGGGCTCTTTGCTTGATGTAACCAAGCTCTTGTGGACATTCATACTTTATTTGGAAAAACTTATTTTCATAAGTAAAGATTTTTGGTTCTATTGTCACATGTCTTGTGTATGGCATTCCATTTGCATTTGTGTTTAAACCCTTTATCACTATGCTCATCCTTTACATCATCTCCTCATCCACTCTAATAGCCTTGTTTTCTAGTACACCTTTTTGTCCTTGTAATGTGTATGCTTTTTTTTAGAAATATGAAAGTAGTGTAATACAACTCAAATAATAGAGAAAAATGTTTAAAGCCCCTCAGTATGTGATATAGGCCATCATATCAAGTAACAACATGTGGACTTGAATTGGACCTTGCTCCAACCCCCTCTCATGTGTTGGGTGTCAGTCAACAACCACACCTTGCATATCAAAAACCAAGAGTTCAATATCCAAGGACAATGGGAGCTCAAACACAAGGGGGTTTTTTCTATCCATTAGTGTGTGCCCTAGGCCTTAGACCATAGCCTCTTGTTTCTGCAATGTCAATGGTTACACCAACATTGCAACCTCCTGCAACAGAGAAGATATTCATGGACCTTTATGCTAACATGTAAGTGATTTCAACAGTATTCTAAAAAATCATGGATGAATGTTCTTTCACCTTGCATGACTACATTATGAGAAATTACGTTTGTCAAAACCACATTACCTTGCAATTAAAACTCAAAATACAACTCGTATACAACTATTATGCAACTATCCCCTTAGAAATATGATGTATTAATAAATAAATTACCACATTAGAAAATCAATTAATTATATTATAATTGCAAATAAGTTGAAAATGGGTTTTCTATACAAGAATTTATACACATCATACATACATATGTAGTTAATTATGTTTGATTTTTTTAGGAATTACATTGTAGTTGCATGTAGCAATTACTTTAGAACCATTATAAATGTGTTACTAAAGCAACAACTATGTTGCAACTAGTGTACAATGTACATACATATGATTATGCCACATGTCCACATCTCCACCATCCATTATGGGATACATTTGCAACTAATTTTCAATTATGATTCCCATTGATATGATTAATATGGCCATTGGTGCGCAACTAATGCACCACTACTAAAGTATTATTGTTCAACTATGTTATGACTATAAAATAATTATTTCCAACTTAATAAGAATACATATTCATTAGTTATTTATATCTTCATCATATGTGTTTCATTTTGAGTGATTTAAAATGTTATGGGAACATTACCTCAAGTTTTAAAAATCATCTTTGAAGTGCAAAGGAAAATGAATAATGAAAAAATAACAAGAAAAGAAATAAGCTTTCCAACTTACAAAACACGTTTGTTTTTTTTTTCTTTGGACCCTTCCTACTTTCAAACCTCATAACTTTCTTAATTCTCATTCATATTGAACGATTTAAAGTGTTATAGGAGTGCCACCTAAAGTTTTACAAATTATCTTTAAACTCTAACAACAAAAAATCAACACACAAGGAATTTTGTGGGTGTTTGGGAACTGGCTTTTGTAACATTTGGTGGTTTGTTTTTTGAGTTATAGACCCCTCTATTTTGAGGGGCCATAACTTTCTCAATTCAATTCCATTTTTGATGATTTTTAGTGCACAAGATGCGCTAATAAGAGGGGTTCAAGTTTTGTTGAAATGTTAAAAACAATGGAACCCTCCCCTTGGATCTAGCCTACTTTGAGCATTTAAATGTTATAATTGCAACTCAATTGCAACTAATGAACAACTAAAAGATTTAACCCATATGTTTTGTTTTCGAATCTCATGTTACAAACTATATATAGAAGGTTTGTTTTTTTACGTTTTCACATTAAAATACATGTGCCATTTTGGGATGAGTTGAAAAAAAGTTTAACCCAAAGGTAAAACATAAAATTAAAAAATAAAATTTCATGGTTATTCATAGTGCATTTAGTCTTGTGCTTGCCTACTTACTGACCTACCTAGGTAAATAAGTAGGTCCTACTTTTCTACCTACTTATGTATGTAAGTAGGTCTTAGGTAAATACATAGGTATGTAGGTCTTAAGACCTAATAACCTACTTACTTATGGTTATGTATGACCTACCTAATTCCTAAAAGTTAAATTTTTTTTAAAAAATCCAAAATATAATTGATATGCCATGTGGCAATTTTTCATTATGCCATGTGTTGCAATCTTGGACATCATTAACAATGATAATGGACAATGGCGATCAATATTTCAATTTTTTTATGTCTAAAAATCTTCATAATGCCACGTGTGAAATTTTAATAAATGGATGACAATTAATGGCATTAGCATGACATAATGAATGTAATTATAATGGAGTTGAATAGTAGTTGAAAGGGAGTTGTTTTGACTAAATTGCAATTGAGTTGCAATGAGTTGCACCATATATATGATGAGTTGTAACTTTACAACTCATGCAACTTGTTTGTTAAACTCATGGCATATAAATATAGTGAGTTGCAAATGTCCTTTGCAATTCAAAAATTGAATTATAAAGCCAATTGCAAAACACCTTTTTTTTTCATAGTGTTAATCCACACTCTGTCTTGATTTAAGGCATTAGTGTTATTAGCTTATGGGCCTTTGCCAATAATTTAGATTCTTACATGCTATGACCCAATAACATACTTAACGGGTTGATTTCTTTCTATTTCATAAGCCATTTGTAAATCTTAAGCAAGCTACTATTTGGATTTGTATGCATGGAAGTAATTATTTGTTTTGCTAGTTGGGTTCTGCTTTCTCAGACATGCATTGTAGGTTACCTCCAACTCAGGTTTGTGGTACAGTTCCACCCCCACAACAATTTGCATGGGGCAACACAATAGGTGTGACCACAAAAAGTTCTAGTAGTATCAAAAGTGAACTAAAATCCAAATTAACAACAAAGAAAATTCTAAATTTTGTCAATAGCCCATCTACACCAGCATTTGTGGCAATTATACCTTTGCTACATTTGCCACTTCCTTGTTCTGTCACAGAAGGTAATATATTAATATCTCACATTTATCTTGTCCCATTCTACAAGGAAAGTACAATTGGCAAATAAAGCATTGTATCATCTTATCAAACCTATAAGATTAAACCTAACTACACAAAATATAAGCGATATGATGTGATGAAGTTGTCAAGATATCATCAATCTTTAGATGCAATGAAGAATAGTTTGCAGGGTGTTGATGCTCAAGGAGTCAAACCCTACCATGGACAAATTGATTAGCAAGTAGAAAAGCAAAGAGATGGACTTCCACAAAAAGAAAGGTGCAAATTTCAAGAGTTCCCAATGTTTGTCAATCAAATAGCAAGAAATGATTCTCAAGTGCATGAGATAGATTTGTTTTGACTTGTATATTTGTGAAAGTTATGGCTAAGAAAGCTAAGAAAAACTGAATGAATATAAGTGGTCTTTTCTAGACCTAAATGATTTGGATGTGGTTAGAAGTTTACAATAGAATTATCAAAGTCTCATTTAATGTCTATGCCCAAATATTACTTTTTCTTATAGGACAAATTGATATTATGTTGTTGTATAGAATACTAGCCTCCATTTTATATCACCATCATGGTGTTTGGAGTAGGATTTTTTTATAAAAAAATCTAACATGGCATGTGCCAAGTATTTAATGTTTTCCCTGCCACCGATGCTGACTCGTGTTGTGCCATCATTGTGGACTCACATTTCTATGTTTCACATAAATCTTACAAGGAGGCATTGGGATATGCTAATGTCCTTATTAAAGAGGAGCACAATTGTTATAATTGTTGCCATGATGCTTGCAATTTTGGCCATTTCACCTCATCCAAAACTTTTTAGTAGTTTTTTTTTTTTTTTT
>Ga0116227_10015406_pt1 | contig 11323 bp, 14 predicted proteins | sample S1TSphgellanicum_FD_89693 | JGI IMG/M metagenome (GOLD analysis project Ga0116227, IMG submission 89693) | Host-associated microbial communities from peat moss isolated from Minnesota, USA - S1T2_Fb - Sphagnum magellanicum MG | ecosystem: Host-associated > Plants > Peat moss > Unclassified... | reverse complement strand
GTGCCGGTCACCTTCTCGCGGAAGACCGCCCCGCACCCGGCGGCCTTGAGCTGGGCAACCTGATTATCGAGGTCTTGGGCGGCGGTCGAGACTCGGGCATAGCCATAAATCATGGCCCGATTCTGCCTCAGATATTCGCATCAGAAAAGCACAATCTTTTCAGTGACCTTCCCGTGATGCGAATATCTTGACTTCTGCAAATAGGAAAGGGGCAACGCTTGGCGCCGCCCCTTCGCCTCAACCTCTCGCCTTGACGATTGCCGCACGGGCCAAACGATAAGCCTCGCCCTGCTCTAGGTCCTCATTGATGCAGGATGATTGATCATGAAGCGATTCGATTTGGTCGATTAGTAATGAAAGGGATTCCAACAATTCTGGGGCTGCCGCAATTAACCGCGCATTTGCTCTTTCCTGTTCGGTATAGATACCGCTGCCGCCGTTTTCGCAACAGTCGCATACAAAGGGTGCCTCGTCCGTGTCGCCAGACACTTGCCCGTAAATCAGTCCGGCGTCGTTATCGTCCCATGGTCCCTTTGTATAGTTCTTCGTCTGTGTCATGGTATTCCCTTTCTCTGTTTATATTGGTTGCATCGGCTGATGCAACCTTGGCCGTCGCCGAGACCGGGGAGGCAAAGCGCAAAGGGTTCGGATGTTGCTCGCAACATTTTTGGGGGGCACCCGCACTGGCGGGGGGAGCCAAAACCGCTTGCGGCCCGTCCCTTGCGCTGCGCTAGGGGCAGCGTCCCTTAGAAACTGGCCGCGTCGGCGGCCCTATAGTGGCAACTTCAATTGATCCCGGTCCTTGTCACGTCGCCGCGCACGGGTCGCCAGATTGAGTGAAAGAGGCTTGTTCGGCTGCTGCGCGGTGTCGTCGTGCTCAATGTCCTGCGGCTCAAAATGGGCCATCCATGCCCGGCGGCTCTCGATATACCGGCGCTCGGCGTCGGCCTGCTGCGCCCGAAATTCAGGCGTGACAGGCACTCGGGGCGGCTTGGGCAAAGGCTGGTCAGTCATTGCCGGATAGTAAACGGGAAGGGTTAAAATCCCCCTCATTTGGGGAAAAGCTGATAGAACTCCTGCAAGGTGCCGTTTTCCTTGTGCCAGCGGAAAAGCTCGGCGCGGGACATCGGCGCAATCGCCTTTCCAGTCTTCACCATGATCCGGTTTTCCGTGTCGCCATGCCGTGCCCGTGCCGCGTTTCGCCTGCGCGCCTGGTCGAGGCGTAGCCGCTGCCACTCATCGACCTTGCGGCGGCGTTTCTCGACGCGCTGGGCGTGCTTGGCTGCGGCAAGGCCAATGGGCTTGACCGGGGGCAACTTGACCCGCTGCCAACGCTGATACGGCACAAACGGTGCCGCCTGCGGTGCTGCTGGCCGTGTCCTCGCCGCCATAACGTTGAACTGGTGCTGAAACCGTCGCTGCTGGTGATAGCGCCATAGCTCGCGCCGCAAAGCCTGTGACGCACCACCCCGCGGCCGCCGTGCCGTGCATGCGCGCGCGGATGTGCGAAAAGCCGCGGATCGCCGCCGTCTGCCCCCGGATGCCCGATGATGCTTCCCGCCGCCCCGTGGTCCGGTGCGGGAAGCATCAAAGCTCCCGCGTTCGGCCTCGCTCGTGCTCTCGGGCCTGCTCCTGTTCAACGCGGCGGATCATATCGAGCAAAGCCGCGTCGCCGCCTGCCCGGATATTTTCGAGAGTGTCACGCGAAAGGCTGCGCACGTCCTCGGCCTTAAGGGGTTGCTGGTGGGCCAAGCTGTCACGGATGCCGCTCAACCCTGCTGCCTCGCGCCGCTGAGCGGCAAAGCTGGAGGCACGTTCGGCGGCGCTCTCGGTCGAATAAGCTGCACCCAAGGAACCGCCGGGGTTGAGGAAGGCACCCAGCAACCCGCCGACAAAGCTGGTGAGCTTCATCGTCACGCCTGCCGCTGCATCGTGAACCATCAGCCCCGTGTCGGTGATAGCGTCCGCCGCTGCATCGAGACCCGCCCCATTAGACGGGGGCGAGCTGGTGCGCGCGTTGCCCGGATCCTTTGATTGATCCGGCTGCGCGCGCGGTGCCTCCCGGCGCTGCTGTTCCTTTTCGATCTTGCTTTGCCGCCGCGCCTCTTGCTGCTGGGCTTCCTGCATCGGATCGTGCTGCGGCTCCTGACGATCCGGGCCGCGAGCTGCGGGCCGCTCCTGCTGATTGATCCGGTCGGCCTGCAAGGTGCGCTGCTGCTGCTTCGCCTGCGCCACGGTCGGCAAACTGTCGCGGTCGATATCCGACATGCGCGCGCGAACAGCGGCGGCCCGTCCGTCAACGCGGCGGGAAAGGCTATGGGTTTCGCCGTGCATATCGATCAGCACGAAATCCCGGCGGTCGCCGCGTGCCAGTGCCCAGCCTTGGGATTCAATCGCCGCCTTGAATGCCTTGCCGCTGTCGGTCGCGTGCCAAAGCGTGTTGATCCATTCCTTAGCCTGCTGCGGCGTCAACTTCGTGCGCTCGGCCTGCTGCATTTCATCATGGCTCGGGGTGCGCTCGGGGCGCGGCTTGCCGTCGCGTTCGGCGTGCGCACCCTGCACCCGGTCATGGCCGAAACGGCGCTCAAGGTCGCGTGCCACTTCCTCGTGCTTGCGGTAATTGTGGCTGTCGGAAATCCCCTTCATCTGCTCAAGGTCGACTCGCATCCAAACCACATGGACGTGCTCGCGGCCCTTTTTCCCGTGCTCGACAACAACACGCGGCTGGCCTTCAAGGCCCATCTTCTTTTCGAGGGCGTCAATCGACTCCTGCCATTGGGCGTCGGTCATCGTCTGGCCGGGTTCGGCATTGATCGAGGCGTGATAGAAATACCGCTTGGTTTCGGCGGCGCTACCCATCGCGCCCATCTCGTAAAGAGCATCGGTCAGATTGTCGGCCACCACGCCGCGTAGCTCCTTGAGCTGCACGCGCTCGTTGGTGTCATCGCGTTCCAGATGCTTGGCAAGGCCAACAGCACCGCCGCGCGCCTTGCCCTTGATAATCATCCGGTCGGGCCGCGTCCGAGGGCGTGCATAAGTTCACGTCGCAGGATCACCAGATTTTCCCGAATGCCGTTGAGCTGGGCAACCATCGGTTCGTTGCCGGTCGTGTTCACGACACGCGCGATCTGGTTCCAATTCGAAGCCATGTTTCCAGCCAGACCGGACAGCCGCGCCAGCTCTGCCCTCTCGATGGGTGGGCGGCGGGTCGTAAGTGTCACCGGATGCCGAAGGCCACGCGCCCGGATGTAGGAGCCTACCGACAACCCGGCGCGGTCGGCCAAGGCCGCAATCTGCTCCCGTTGCTCAGGTGTTGCCGGAATGAATTTAGGGGTGTTGCGCTTGGTCACATGCGCCGCACCCCGCCGGGTCTCCGGTTCGGTTAACGCCATTTCCCGCAAATAGGCTTCGGTCGATGAAGCCCCCGCTGCCAGTGCCTCGCGCTCGGCATCGGCCCATTCTGCCGCCGTGAAACGCACGGGGATCGGCGCATTCATGCGCCGTTTCTGGCTTCCGCTTCGGCGTCGGGTGGTCACCTGTTCCGACGCCAGAGACCGGCCCATTGGGTCGGTATCACCTGCCATTGCTGCCCTCTCTTTCTAAGGGGTGCACGGGGCAAAGCCCCTGCCAAGCAGGCGGCAAAACCGCCGTCGTGGTGGATGCGTGCGCGGCCCCGAAGGGGTTGCGCGTGCATACAACACATGGCTTGCCCTCACACTTACCTGCACTTTCTACCACGCAACGATTAAGGATTGCTGAGTGCGTCCCTTATATTACTGGACGATCCTAAAGGAAAGAGGTAAAGCGCAACCACGCCACCAAAAGCGGCGAAACACCCCTAACTCAAGGTGCGCTATGTCAAAATCCAGCCAGCCCAATGAGCACAGATTCCGCGAATCGTGGTTGCATGCCGCTCTTACCGAGCTGCGCCCCCTCTTTTCCAAAGTTGACCTGAAAATCCCCGAAAAAGTCCGGTGCTCCTGCTCCCTCACATCCGCCGGGACAAAAGGGGCGCGCAAATCGGAGTGCTGGCCTGCCAGTGCATCCGGGGATGATCACTGCGAAATCTTCATCAGCCCTGACATTGCCGAACCCGTGGAAGTGCTCAGCCACTTCTGCCACGCGCTCGTGCATGCCTGTCTGCCAGCCGATGCCGGTCACGGGCCAGCCTTCAAGGGGGCTGCTACAAGCATCGGTCTTGTTGAAGGCAAAATGCGCCACGCCATGCCGGGGCGTATCCTGCTCGAAACCCTCGGCCAGATCGCTGCCAATCTCGGCCCTCTGCCACATGCCAAGCTCGATCTGACAAAGCGGATTTTGGATCGTGGCGAAGAAAGGCCACGCGCCGCTGATGCTGCCAAGCCGCAAAAAGCCCGCATGTTCAAGATCGAATGCCCAAAATGCCGGGAAGAAAACGGGCACAATATCGCCCGGATGTCCCGGCAAACCTTCCGTGATTACGGCGCACTGCACTGCGGCAAACATGGTGTTGCCATGGAAATGGAAGCCAAGGCATTCGAGAACGATCCGCCAGCCGTCAATGCAGCACCGGAGCCTCTAAAGCCTGCCCCGATTATCATTGTAGCGCCGCCGCCGGTCGATCCCACCCCAAAACCCCCGGAAATGCCCGCCCTATCGATAGTAACACCCCCTCCCCCGCCGTCACCCTTGCCCCCGGTCCAGCCAGCCGCCGGGAGCGTGTAAACGCTCTCGATCATGGGGCCGAATGAGTTATCCATGCCCCGCGCAAGCGAAGCCACCCGGCGAGCGAAGCGCAGCACGGGATCGGGTAACTCATGGCAGGGGTAAGAAAATCGGGGCGCGCTACGCGCGCAATCATTTTGACGAAAGGCTTAGGGGCTAGCCCCTCGGCGCGCGTCAAGCAAAATAGATCGAAGATTTTCCTGCTTTCCGTCGCAAGAGCTAGGAAAGACAAGAAAATTTCGCCGATTTCGCTTGCCACTTGCACACCCTGCTCATTGGCGCTGGCCTAGAGAGTTGCATGTGAGACATGCAACTTGATTCAAAAAAATAGTAGCATGAACCAATGATAAAGCCGCGCCGGCGGCCTCGAATAAAAGGGCATCCCTAAAGATGATCGACACTCAGCATGCAAGCGCCGATTCGACCAGTAAGAAGTCGGATACAGTAAACTATTGCACGTCTCTGATCATCTACGGGGACCATTCTTCAGCCGGGTATCATTCCCTACCTAAAGGCGACAAGCCAAATTTTAAGATACAGTTATGCGTTGAAGGGGAGGAGCCGTATAGCCTCTTAGAATCCAACCTAAGAGGTCAAGCGCCTTATTACTTATCCGTTTTAGTTGGAAGCGCTAAGGCGCGTGAGATTCCAACCTTCCATTCTGATAAATACGTCGGTAATAACGGATATTTTCACAAATTATATGCCGATCTCGTTCGTAGAAACATAGGTTTTGACGAAAGTAATTCTAAGGAATATTACGAATATGCTATGGATCAACTCAGGCTGAAAATAGAGTCTTTCGCAAGTGAGCAGGATATTGACGTTCCAGCGGATTTGCTTGCGAGTTTTATCTCGAAGTATTCAAGAAATCCCGGAATCCGCGAAGCTCTGACTACTCATTCTGATGTAGGTCAAGAACCACAACAGGAGATTCCCCCGCGCCCGAGTGCCAAGGCTGAGGAAGCGCGGAAAAAGTCCGGGCTAAAGATCGGTCGGCCTGCCGATCCCGAGGGAACCATAAACCGCCTTTTGGGGAAATACCGTGCTGCTGCTGCCGAATTCGCGCAGCAGCCGCCCGAAAGCCCCGACAGGATAAAGCTCGCCAACACCCTCATAAATGCATTCACCGCACTGAGAAACAGGGCTTACGACACGCAAACACTGCCACACCGCGATCTCGTCACAGAAGCACAGCGCATCAAACGTGCTCGGACACGCGCCCGAGCCAAAGAGCTGGCAGGATAGTCCCTTAACTTACTGGACGTTTCCCACAAGGTGGCATATCCTTCTCGACATGCGCGGCATGGGCCGCGAGCGCATGCCCTGCATGGTCGCGGGCCTGCCTGACTGGGGCGTTTACACGCTCCCTGATTGGGGATTCCGATGATCGAAGATTCTCTTGGATGGCTCAAAAAGTTGGGGCTGTTGCCTACACCCGACGCACCGCCAAAGCCTCCGCCGGTAGAGAAACGCCTAATACCATTCCGCTGCGTTATCCAAGGCATGCACTGCCTGATGGAAGTCGAGCGCATTCCCGGGCAGGATCATTTTGCCGTCACCAGTGTGCGCGAGGTGACGGCTGGCACAATGCGCCGGTCGCAGGGCATCGCAAGCTCGCAAAAGATCGATATCGATCTTGTCGATTTCACGGATTTCTATTGCCCAAGCTGCCGCCGCTTGGGAGTGAAACCGTCGATACGAAACCGCTACTTCGGCTGCGGCAACTGTGGCTCCATCGTGTGCAATGGCCGATCAACCGAGGAAACGAACGCGCGCGGGCGCAAAGTTTTAATGTTTCGGTGTCACCCTGAATGCGGCACTGTTTCCACCTGCCTAGAGGGACAGTCCAACCGGAAATGGCAAGCTGAAAGCATGATCGCTCCGCCGCCGGGGGGCTTTCCGCAGTTGCCGGACGCATCAAGCAACACACTGCGGATCGGCTTCGAGAAGCGGGGATAATGCAATGCCCTTCATTATGGCGGTGCTCGCCCTTGGCCTAGCCGGTTCTACCGGCTGGGCTTTTTTCCATTACGTGGTGCGGTTCTTCTGGCCTGAAGCCGGGTATTATGCCGTGTGCATCACTTGGGTGCTGTATGTGTATGGCCTCATCCACCCATCGATACGCCGCCTTATACGGCGGCTGCTGACGATCTGCCTTTATGGCTGCATCGGCTATATCGGCTGGGCCATGTATCGAGGCGACGAACCGCTTCTGACTCTGGAAAAGGTCGCGGTCACGATCCCGTATCTGTTCTTCGTTCGCTTCTTCGTTGATGGAAGCTTCGAGCGCGGCCTGCGCAAGGTGTTTCGTCAAATCCGTGATTATGGGTGGTTGCTTGGAAAGCCGGTTCTGACAAATAGCGTCGGATGCCTCGTGTGTGCATGCGCAATCTATTGTGGATTCCGGTTTGTTAATAGTCACAAGTTTGGCACGAATGCAGCGGACGTATGGATTATGTTCGTCTGCATTTTCGTTCTACCTTGGGTTTTCATGTGGTTTTTTAGCTCGTCGTTTTTTTGGTTTGTCGATTTTATCGGAGTGTTCATCCCTGCACCAGACTACCCGGCCACGCTGCCACCCCAAGAGGATATCTACAACTCCACGCGCGGCTATGCACTGACGCACCAAATCGACGCGGCGGCACGCGGCGAAGCATCTGGCAGCGACTTCAACCCACAATTCGAGGATTAGGAACATGAAAAGCGTCATTCCTCGTCAGGGCGATGCTGGCGAGCCAACCGTCATAGGTTCACGTGAGCCACACGCTATCAATCTCGGTCGCCCGCAAGACCCTCAGACAGGAAAAATCGGGCCAAAAATTATGTATGGCGACGTGCTCTCGTCCATTGTGTTCGGGCCGTCGGGGACGGGGAAAAGCACCCGGCTCCTGCTGCCCAACCTGCTTGCCATGGAAGCAAACCGCAGCGTGGTGGTGATCGACACCAAGGGCGAGCTGGCCGCCGTGTCCGCACCCTTCCGGCGGAAGCTGGGCGAAGTCGTCATCTTGAACCCGTTCGGGGTGCTGGCCGATATTCCCGGCTATGCCGATTTGAAAAGCCAAGGCTTCAATCCGCTGCTGCATATTGATCCCGGTTTGGATAGCTTCAACGCGGAAGCCGACATATTGGCGGATGCCTTGGTGCAGGTCGCAACGGAAGGCAACGCCAAGCATTTCGACAGCTCGGCACGCAGCCTCGTGGGGGCATGCATCATGCTGGAAGTGGTCGAGGCGCGGGAGACGCGCCGCACCCCTTCGCTTGCCAATGTGCGGCGGAACCTCTGCACGGCCTCCAACGAAAAGGAACTGGAAAAGCTCGTCGGGCGAATGATGCAAAGCAAGGTGTGGGGCCTGCAAAACAAGGCGTCACAGTTCACACGGATGAGCAATGAGACCAGTGGCGTGATAAACACGGCAATTGATCAAACCAAGTTCCTCGATGATATCGAGATTGCCCGTGATCTCGATATCGGCACTTTCGACATGCGCGATCTGAAAAAGCGCCCGGTCACGGTCTATTTGATCCTGCCGCCAATCCAGATTGACCGGCATGCCAAATGGCTGCGCCTCGTTGTCGCGGCGGCGCTCAAGGGCACGATGCGGGATCGCAAGCCGGGTGAACCGTTCGTGCTCTTTGCCCTCGATGAATTCTATTCCTTGGGGCACATGCAAATCGTATCGACCGTGTGGAGCCAGACCCGAGGCCCCGCCCTGACTTTCATGCCCATTTTGCAGGACTTGAACCAGCTCAAGGAGCTGTATCCCAAGACCTATGAAACCTTCGCCGGCATGTGCGGCGCGGTCGTCACCTTCGGCGCGCGGGACATGGTAACGGCCCGTTGGTTTTCGGAACGGGCGGGCGATACGACCGTGCTGGCCGAAAGCCGCAGCAGCGGCACCAGCTCGGGCATGAGCAGCGGCGGCGCGAATTCCGGCACGACTGAAAGCTCAAACTGGAATCAGCTCAAGGTGCCATTTCTGGGGCCGCATCGGTTCTATGAAATGCCGACCGGCGGCGCGTATCTGTGGCTGGCGGGGGTAGCTGAGACGGTGCCGGCCTATGTCCCGGCATACCACCAAGTCAAAAAGCTGGCGGCACGGGCGCGCGCCAATCCCTACCATGCCGCCAAGTCGGCCGCATCGGAACCGCCCCGGCTGCGCTTGCAGCACTCCACCCCCTCTCCTACGGCCGGAATCGTCATGCAAGCCCGCAAGGGTTACGGAGAGGCGCTGAAATCGGGCGAGGCCTGGGGAGTGGGCCTGAAAGGCCCCCACCCTCTCCACGGTCAAAAAATCGGCCCTAGCGTCGATGTGCGATAGAACGACGATGATATCACGCTATTGCAATAGCAGCATAGCGTGATATCCGGCTATCCAACAGCGGCAAGCTGAGGTTGGGGGGCCTTGCCGTGGGCGATCTCGTCAAAACGGTCGGCCATGATCTCGAAGGCGCGGCGCGCGGCAGAACGAACCGCCGTTGAAGGGTTTTCGAGGGATTTGCCCAGCAATTCCTTGCTTGAGCGAACCTCGAAGATCGGCGGGGCGAGCAAGCGTAGCGGGAAATCCTGCGCCAGCTCGTCAATGTGCCGCTGCGCGCTCGTGGCCGCCATTTTGTTGGTCGGCCAGTTCACCGGCCAAGCGAGGGCGTCGGGGATGGCTGCCAAGTCCATCCTGACGCAATCCGTCATTTCCTCGTCGTCGGCAAAAGGCAACAGGCAAAGGTCGGCTAGCCGCGCCATTTCCGCGTCAAAGGCGGGCCGATTGCCGCCGCCGTCCACGATCAGCCAGCCGTTAAGAACCTTGGCATTGTTGGCGATGATCTGCGCCAAGCTGGCCGGGTCGCGCCCGTCGATCACCCCGAAGGGCCGCCCTTCGGGCTTCAGCTCCTTGACCGGATCGGTCAGGACGTAGGTTGAAGGCTGGCCGCGCAGGATCGCGCCAAGGCATAGCATCAACGCGGTTGTGGTCTTGCCGCACCCGCCCTTGCGCCCGCCGACATAAACAAGATGGCTCATAGCGCACCTTCCAGCTTCTCAAGCATAACCTGCTGGACGGTGACACCCTTGCCGGTCGCCTTGGTGCGTGCCACGGCCTCGGCCTCGTATCGGGCGTGCAAACCATCCGGCATGCGGAGAAATACCGCCTTGCTGCCGCCGCGCTTGGGCTGTGGCTCATTGGCCGGTTCCGGCGCGGATTGGACAAGCGGGGCCTGTGCGGCTGCGGTTAGGCTAGCGGTGAGGTCGGCAACATTGGCGGGTCTCTTCATGGGGCTATCCTGCAATCCTGATATCACGATATGCGGCAATCACGCATGCAAGCTAGCACACGTGCCCGCAATCCGGCAATCGCGATATTTGGATATTCTGATAGGATGCTATCAAGAGTGGTTTTGGGTTGTAAAATGAGTGGTGAGGCGTTACACTACTCTAAATGATTCGGCGGATACGGCATAAGGGCCTCGAACGGTTCTACAGGGACGGCGACACACGCGGCCTCGATGCAAAGCATGTGGCACGGTTGCGGCTTCAGCTCGGCGCGCTGGATAGGGCGACGGTGCCGGAAGGCATGAACTTGCCGGGGTGGCGTCTCCACCCGCTGAAGGGCGAGCGCAAGGGACAGTGGGCGGTGTCCGTATCTGGGAATTGGCGGCTGGTGTTCGAGTTTGAGGACGGCCACGCCACCAATGTTGATTTGGTCGATTATCACTAGCAAAGGGGGACAGAATGCCGATGCACAATCCGCCGCATCCGGGCGAAGTTATCCGGGATGCCTGCCTTGAACCGCTGAACCTGACGGTGACGGCCGCCGCCGATGCGCTCGGGGTCACGCGCAAGACGCTGAATGATCTGGTGAACGGCCATAGCGGCATTTCGCCGGAAATGGCGCTGCGTCTCGAACAGGTGTTCGGGAGCACGGCGGATACATGGCTTGGGATGCAAACGGCCTATGATCTGTCGCAAGCCCGGTCGCGGGTGGAAACGATCAAGGTTAAGCGCCGCTTTGTCGAGCCAATGCCCGCCTAGCGGATAGCCCGATATCCAGCAATCGCGCTAGCCTGATAGCAAGCTATCTTGCTGTTAGCCCTGTTCTTTGTTCGGACCGGAAAAGCCCTGTTCTTCGTCCCGTCCCTGCTTTTGCACTCGCTGCCGCGCGCAACGGAGTGGATGTTTACGCGGGCGAGGCCGGGTTGCGCAGTGAGCGTGGCTTCTTGGAGCCATGCGAGCAAGCGACCCTGCTTTGCTGTAGCGTGAACTTCCGCGTAGTGAGCACGGCTGCACCTTCGAAGCAGGGTAGGGCGAAAACCCTTCTCCAAGCCCTCAGGAAGGGCAGGGAAGGGGATTAGGTGTCAGACCCTCGGCAATCCCTACCTCTGCCGAGCAAACGCGCCCTGCGCGTGCGTAGCACGCGCTAGAGAGGGCGCAGACCGACGCGGCGAAGCCGCGTTCCGCTTCCTACCGGCGTAGCCGGTCGATCATGGTATGCGCGCCTCTGGCGCGCTCCGCTTATCCTCGAATCAGAGGTTATCCATAGGCCGCCATTGTTCTTCTGTTCCTCTGTTCTTCTGTTCCGGCCTGAATCTGCGCGGTTCATCAATGGTTTGTCGGCCTTGCGGGGGG
>Ga0116227_10015405_pt1 | contig 11323 bp, 7 predicted proteins | sample S1TSphgellanicum_FD_89693 | JGI IMG/M metagenome (GOLD analysis project Ga0116227, IMG submission 89693) | Host-associated microbial communities from peat moss isolated from Minnesota, USA - S1T2_Fb - Sphagnum magellanicum MG | ecosystem: Host-associated > Plants > Peat moss > Unclassified... | reverse complement strand
TCGACGGCATTGTCGCGCGTCGTCACGGCACCACCACGTCGGGTGCGTTCCTCGACCCCCTCGCCGACAAGGTCATCATCCTCGGCAGCCTCTACGCCCTCATCATCAGTCGGCCGCACGGTCTCACGTCCTTCATCATCCCGGCGATCATCATCACGTTGCGCGAGGTGTGGATGAGCGTCTACCGGGCCCGCGCGTCGCGGCGAGGTATCAGCATCCCCGCGAGTCGCCTCGCGAAGTGGAAGACCTTCGTCCAGGACTGGGCGATCGCCTTTTGCGTCATCCCGTTCTGCGCGCACCACACGTGGCTGGGTGTGGCGACGATCTGGTTGGCGGCGTTGATGACCGTCTACACCGGGTGGCGATACTACGTCGACGGCAAGAAGGCGCTCGCTCGTGCGCGTTGAGATCGTGGCCGTGGGCACCGAGTTGTTGCTCGGCCAGATCGCCGACACGAACTCACAGTGGCTCGGGGAGCAACTCGCGGCGAACGGCATCGCGTCGCATTTCCACCAACACGTGGGCGACAATCACGAGCGCATCGTGCTGGCCTTTCGCACCGCACTGGCGCGCAGCGACGCGGTCATCGTCTGCGGCGGTCTCGGACCCACCCAGGACGACATCACGCGCGCCGCCCTCGCCGAGGTGATGAACGTGCCCCTCGAACGACGCGACGACTTGATCGAGGTCATCAAGACGATGTTCCAAACCCGCGGGCGCGCGATGCCGGATAACAATCTGCTCCAAGCGGACGTCCCGCGGGGCGCGACGATCATCCCCCAGACCCGGGGCACCGCGCCGGGGCTCATTTGCCCCGTGGGTCAGAAGGTCGTCTACGCGGTGCCCGGCGTGCCCTACGAGATGTCAGACATGTTCGAGCGCGCGATCCTGCCCGACCTCGTGGCGCGCGAGCGCGCGGCGGGATCCACCTCGGTGATCGCGAGCCGGGTGCTGCGCACCTGGGGTGCGAGCGAATCCGCGCTGGCCGAAGCCGTGGGTGAGCGCTTTGACGCGTTGGCCGAAGGTGGTCGCGTGACCATCGCGTTCCTCGCCTCGGGCATCGAGGGCATCAAGGTGCGCATCACCGCGCGCGGCGACGACGCCGCGCACGCGACGGCACTCCTCAGCGAGGAGGAGAACAAGGTCCGCACGCTGATCGACCTCACACTCGGTGACATCATCTTCGGGGTCGACGACCAGTCGATGGAGGACGTGGTGGCGCATCGCCTCCTCGCCCAGGGCCGCACCCTGGGCGTCGCCGAGTCACTCACCGGTGGGCTCATCGCGAGCCGTCTCGTGAACGTCGCGGGCGCCTCGACCTGGTTTCGCGGAGGCGTCGTGAGTTACGCCTCGGACGTGAAGTTCTCACTGCTGGGCGTGCCCGAGGGTCCCGTCGTCAGTGGCGCCGCCGCGCGGGCGATGGCCGAAGGTGTGCGCAAGGTACTGGGGGCGGACGTGGGGCTCAGCGTGACCGGGGTCGCGGGGCCCGAGGAACAGGAGGGTCAACGCGCGGGGACCGTCTTCGTGGGCCTCGCGGTCGGCGACGAGATCACGGACGTGGAATTACGCCTGCCCGGCGACCGACCTCGCGTGCGCGCGTACAGTTCGATCAGCGCACTCGACGCGCTTCGACGAGCGCTCGACCGCAGCAGCGACGTAGGAAGATAGTTCGAAAGCCGAGCGAGACGAGATGAACGCATGACCCTGCTGGAAGTTCGCGTCGATCCCTCCGAATTCGGTTTCGACCCGCGGCGCCTCGAACGGATCCAGACGCACTTCGATTCGTACGTCACGGATCGTCGTCTCAGCGGCTGGGTCGCCACGGTCTCACGCGCGGGACAATTGGTGTGGACGGGCAAGGCCGGCCACCTCGACCGCGAACAGGACGTCGCGGTGCGCGACGACGCGATATGGCGGATCTATTCCATGACCAAGCCGATCACGACCGTCGCCGCGATGATGCTCTACGAACAGGGTTGCTTCGACCTCAACGACGACGTCGGACGGTGGATCGAGGAACTTCGTGCGCCGCGGGTCTACGTCTCGGGTACCGCGAACGATCCGGTGACCGTGCCGGCGACCGAACCGGTGCGCGTGCATCACTTGTTGACGCACATGAGTGGACTCACCTACGGTTTCAACTACTTGCATCCGGTGGACGCGATATACCGAAAGCTCGGCTACGACTTCGGTTGGCCCAAGGACGCGGACCTCGAGCGCTGCGTGCACGACTGGTGCAGTGCCCCGCTGCTCTTCCAGCCCGGGACCCGGTGGAACTATTCGGTGGCGACCGACGTGGTGGGTCGTCTCGTCGAGATCTGGTCGGGCCAGACGCTCGACGCCTTCATCCGTGATCGTCTCACGGGACCACTGGGCATGGACGACACGCAGTGGTGGTGTCCACCGGAGAAGCGCGATCGTCTCGCCATGCTCTACGTACCCTTCGAAGGCGACTCGTTTCGTTACGAGGAGTTCGCCACCGCCGCCGAACGCCCGCCGCGCGTCCTGGGCGGCGGCGGCGGATTGCTCTCGAGCGCGTACGACTACAACCGCTTCATGGCGATGTTGTTGCGCGGCGGCGAACTCGACGGCGTGCGCTACCTCTCGCGGCGCACCGTGGCGCTCATGACGCGCAACCATCTACCGGGCAACGTCGACCTCGAGGAGTTCGCCATCGACTCGTTCTCCGAGACCGAGTCCGCGGGCAAGGGATTCGGGCTCGGATTCTCCGTCGTCACCGACCCGGCACGTAATAAGAGCCTCATCTCCGAAGGCTCGTTCGCCTGGGGAGGTGCGGCGTCGACGGCGTTCTGGATCGATCCGTCCGAGGAACTGACCGTCGGATTCTTCACACAACTGCTTCCTTCGACGACGTACCCGATTCGTCGCGATCTCGAACAGTTGGTCTACCAAGCACTGGTGGACTAGCGAGGCCATCGCACGCGCGTCGATCGACGACCTTTGTCGGGCGCGATCGACGAGGCAGCGGGTTGTTTCGGTCGTGTTAATGATGCGCGTTCGTCCCTCGGTGGTGGAGTGACAGCACTTAGCATCTCCCTATTAACTACGTAGACCAGAGTGACGTTCTCGTGGGGAGTCTGCTCACGGCGACCCCGAGTTGGGAGCAGTTGTTTCGAGTCCTTCCCGCGGACGACGTGCTAATCGTGGACGAGGGGCACGTCGTGCGCGCCGTCAGTCGCACGTTGCTGAAGCTCTTGGGTGACGATTCCTCCGAGGTCGTCGGCCACCGGGTGGACACACTGTTCGAATCGTGGCCCGCGGACCTGCTCTCGCACGCCAGTCACGTGCACGCCGACGCCGCGGTGTTCGAAGGTCACGGCGAGGCGACCTCGCTCGTTCGAGTGCGCGCGAGCGGGGCGCGCGTCACGCTCGACGCGCACATTGGCGCCCTGGCCCTCGAGGGTCACTCGTGGATCGTGGTGCTCGCGTCCGGCACCGACGCCGCGCACGTGCGATCATTCGACGCCAGTCAACTCCACGCGCTTCGACTCTCCCAGTTGGCCGCCGCCGAGGTGCTCGCCGAGAGCCTCGAGCGGTTTCGCCACTTCTTCCAGGACAACATGGCGCCCATGATGCTCACCGACATCGAGGACCGGATCATCGACGTGAACGAGGCGTTCTGCCAGATGATCGGCTGGACGCGCGAAGACCTCATGCGCAGTGACTCGACGCCGTTCACGTTTCCCGAGGACATTGGGATCTCCGAGACGACGAATCAGCGGATCACCCACGACGGGGCGAAGCGGGCGCGTTACGTCAAGCGCTACCTGCACCGTGACGGACGCGTCATCGTCGTCGAGATCTCCAAGTCCGCCGCCTACGACGCGCACGGGGATTTCCTCTACTACGTCATCTCCGAACGTGACATCACCGAGGAGCGGGCGTTGAGTGCCCAACTCACGCACCAGGCGCTGCACGATCCACTCACCGGACTCGCGAATCGAGCCGTCTTCGAGGACCGACTCCACCAAGCCCAGGCGCGCATCGTGCGACAAGGCGGCGTGGGTGCGGTGCTGCTCATCGACCTCGACGACTTCAAGGGCGTCAACGACACCCATGGACACGTGGTGGGCGACCAGCTGCTCACCACCATCGCGCACCGACTCGAGAACGCCACGCGATTGTCGGACACCCTGTGTCGCTTCGGTGGCGACGAGTTCCTCTACTTGGCCGAGGGACTTCATTCGGCGACCGAGGCGGAGCAATTGGCCGTGCGACTTCGCGAGGAGATCGCCCAGCCCCTCCAGGTGGCGGGCACGCAATTAGAGGTACGCGCCAGTATCGGCGTGGTGGTCTGGGACGGCAAGGAGACCGAGTACACCCAGATCATCCAGAACGCGGACTCGGCGATGTACGAGGCCAAGCGCCGGGGCAAGGGGAACCACGTAATCTTCACCGCCAATTTGCAGCAGCAGGCGATCAACCGGTTCGCCCTCACCCAAGAGCTTCGACACGCCATCCAGGCGGGCGAGCTCTCGATGCACTACCAGCCCATCATGGAACTCCCGTCCTCGGAGATCGTGGGCTTTGAGGCCCTGATGCGCTGGGAGCACCCCGAGCGCGGCATGGTACCGCCGAACGTGTTCATCGCCCTGGCCGAACAGAGCGACCTGATACTCGAACTCGGCGCGTTCGCGCTGCACGAAGCGGTCAAGACCGCCGCGACCTGGGGACCGAGCAGCACGTCGGGGGACTATCCGTTCGTCACCGTGAACTTCTCCTCACGGCAATTCCACGACGTCGACCTAAAGGCGACCGTCGTCGACGCGTTGATGCAGAGTGGCCTCGATCCCAAGCGGCTCATCATCGAGATCACCGAGAGCGCGACGCTCTTGGACGTCGCCGAGACCCTGCAGGTGATCGAGCAACTCAACCGCATCGGCATCGGGATCGCGCTCGACGACTTCGGCACGGGCTACTCGTCGCTTTCGTACCTCACCTTGTTGCATCCCCGAATCATCAAGATCGACCGGTCGTTCGTGAGTCCCACGCACGCGAGCATCCACAACGACACCTTGCTGCAGACCATCGTCTCGTTGGGGCGAAAGTTGAACATGACGGTGTTGGCCGAGGGCATCGAGACCCAGGGCCAGTTGGATCGCCTGCGCGAGCTCGGGTGCGACCTCGGTCAGGGTTTTCTCTTCTCGCGTGCGGTGCCGTCGGGCGACGTGGAAGAGATCATCGAGGCCGGTTTCGACTACTAACCAGGCACCGTCGAGGCATTTCGGGCTACGTGTGGAGTTCCCCGGCGCGCGTGTGCGCAGGGACAAGGAGTTCGCGAAACCACGATGTACATCACGCCCAGTTCTCGCGCATCGCATTATCGTACGAATTATTCAAATAAGTAGTGAATTGTCGGTGCGTCGCTCGATGGGGTGTGTCGCGTTCAGGGGGCTTCACATGCAAAGGATGGCACGTTGACGAAACTATGGTTTCGCCGATTCTTGCTGGGCGTCGTCATCCTCGCCCTCTTCGGTATCCTCGCTGGTGGCGAGTTGTCGTACGAGAACGGTTCGGAGCAGAGCCTTCAGGTGCGCTACGTGGCCAAGGTGGAGAGTGCCGCGGGATTCATCCACACGTACGTGGAGAGCGTGCTCAGCCACGAGCGCGTCCTCGCGAAACTACGCCTCAGTGGCGCCACGATCTCCGAGAACCAGTTCCTCGACTACGCCCAGGACATGCAGTTCGGGCCCTCACTCCTGCTCGATGCGCGGGGGCGCGTGCTCGACGTACTTCCCGCGGATCCGCAACTGCTGGGTGTCGACATCGCGCCAAAGTACCGCCACCTGACGATCGCGCTCGCGGGTCGCGCGAACGTGTCCCAGATCGTCCTTTCCGCCGTCCAACACCTACCGGTCGTCGCCTTCGCGGTGCCGTTCCAGACGCCCGAAGGTCGACGAGTCGTGAGCGGGACCTTTGAGATCTCCCAGAGTCCCCTCGCCGCGTATTTGCTGTCGTTGCGTTCCCTGCACCACACCGTCACCTACCTGGCGGACGACCAGAACCGCATCATCGAATCCGGTCCCGTCGGGACCGTGGCGAGTGAGATACCGAAGTCGTTGCGTGCGTTACCGTCGGGCTCGCCTTACGTCTCGCACGGCCAGCTCGAGGTGCAAGCGGCCGTCGCGGGCGTTCCCTGGAAACTCATCGCAGTGCTTCCTCTCTCCGAGCTCTATCAACCACTCAACGGATCCCAACGCAGCATCCCGTGGTTGATCCTCATTGGCTTCGTCCTGCTCGCCTTGGCCCTGGGCATCATCGTGCTACGAAGTTGGGAACGACAGCTTCAGCGTGTGGCGAGCGCCGGCGTGGACGTGCTCACGGGTCTGCCCGCGCGTGGTCTCTTCGACGAACGAACGGTGGCCATCTTCGCCGCGGCGCGCCGGCATCAACACGACATCGCGGTCATGATGGTCGACATTGACAACTTCAAGGAGGTGAACGACCTCTACGGTCACTACGTCGGTGACCGCGTGCTGAAGGTCATTGCCGACTGCGTGCACTCCTCGCTGCGCAGCGAGGACCTGGGGGGACGATGGGGCGGCGAGGAGTTTTCCGTCGTGCTGCCCTACACGGACTTGGTCGCCGCGACCTACGTCGCCGAGCGACTTCGAAAGGCCGTGGAAGACATTTCGCTCGACGTCGGTCGAGAGCTTCCCCTCAAGATAACGGTCAGCATCGGCGTGGCGGCCCTGAGCACCGGGCAAGATCCGGACCAGTTGTTGCCGTTCGCCGACGAGGCCCTCTTTCGAGCCAAGGCGGGTGGACGTAATCGTGTGGAGCGCTACACCCCCGACGTGGCAGCGAGCACGCTCGATTGACGGTGGCCTTGGCGACGATCCCGCCGCGGAAAAAATCCACACGTTCGCGCGTGGCGCGAGACGAAATCCCCACTACGAACAAATGTTCGTAGTATCCTAAAACCAGGTGGAGACCGACCGATGTCACTAGGGGCACATAGCTTTCCCCCATGACAAAAAACAAGGAGACAGCAATGGCAACCGACGACCGCGCAAAGGCTCTCGACGCCGCACTCGGCCAGATCGAGAAACAGTTCGGCAAGGGATCGATCATGCGCATGGGCGAGAACCTGCACATGAACATCGAGTCCATCCCGACGGGCGCGTTGGCCCTCGACATGGCCCTCGGTATCGGGGGTCTGCCCCGTGGTCGCATCGTCGAGCTCTACGGTCCCGAGTCCTCGGGTAAGTCGACGCTCGCCATGCACGTCGTCGCCGAAGCGCAGCGTAACGGGGGCGTGTGCGCCTACATCGACGCCGAGCACGCGATGGATCCGGTCTACGCGCGCGCGATCGGCGTGAACGTCGACGACCTCCTCATCAGTCAGCCCGACACCGGCGAGCAGGCACTCGAGATCTGTGACATGTTGATCCGTTCGGGCGCGCTCGACGTCATCGTCATCGACTCGGTCGCGGCGTTGACGCCGCGCGCGGAGATCGAGGGTGACATGGGCGACTCGCACATGGGTCTCCAGGCTCGTCTCATGAGCCAGGCCCTTCGCAAGTTGACCGGTGGGCTCTCGAAGTCCAACACGATCGCCATCTTCATCAACCAGTTGCGCGAAAAAATCGGCATTAGCTACGGGAGCCCCGAGGTCACCCCTGGCGGTCGGGCGCTGAAGTTCTACTCGTCGGTTCGTCTCGACATTCGTCGCATTGAATCGATCAAGGACGGCACCGACGTCGTGGGCAACCGCACGCGCGTGAAGGTCGTGAAGAACAAGTGTGCCGCTCCCTTCAAGCAGGCGGAGTTCGACATCATGTACGGCCAAGGCATCAGCCGGGAGGGTTCGGTACTCGACGTCGCCGTCGAGCTCGGCTTCGTGAAGAAGGCGGGTTCGTGGTTCACCTACGAAGGTGAGCAGATGGGTCAAGGACGTGAGAACGTGAAGGTCTTCCTACGTGAGAATCCCCAGACGATGGCGGAGATCGACGGACGCGTGCGCGAGCATTTGGCGACGTCCCTCGCGCCCGACGTCGTCGGGGTGAGCGACGAAGCGGACATCGACATCGACACGCCGATTTCGCTGGACTGATTCACCGCGCCCGTCACGCCAGTCGTGGAGGGCATCGCACGACCGGCAAGGGTCCCGTAAGTACCGTGGAACGAATGGCACGTCGCGGAACGCTTCTCGTACCTCCGAAAGTACGCGTGGGCGATCACGTGGCAATCCTCTCACCCTCGTGGGCGGGCGCGGGCGTCTTTCCCGACGTCCACGAGCGCGGCCTACGAGTTCTACGCGAGGAACTCGGACTGGTACCGGTTGAGTATCCGACCACGCGTCTCGTGGGGGCGAGCGCGCGCGATCGCGCGAAGGACATCAATGCGGCGTTCGCCGATCCGACTATCAAGGCGCTGATGGCGGTCATTGGCGGGTCCGACCAGATCACTGTCCTGCCATTCCTCGATTCCGACGTGCTGCGTGCGAATCCAAAGGCGTTCTTCGGCTACTCGGATAACACGAATCTGCTCAACTACCTGTGGAACCTCGGCATCGCGAGCTATCACGGCGGATCGACGTTGGTCCACTTGGCGCGGGCCGGTGGCGTGCATCCCGCGTTTCTTTCGACATTGCGCCACGCGCTGTTCGACCACGAGGAGGTGGAAATCGCTCCCCTCGACGCCTTCACCGATTTACAGCCACGCTGGGAGGACCCGTCGACTCTCGACGATCCACTTCCCACGACGCCCGAGCCCGGTTGGCACTGGCACAACGCGACGCGCGTCGTCACGGGTCCGACGTGGGGAGGGAACCTCGAGATCCTCTCGTGGAACCTCGCGGCGAACCGTTGGATCGGCCCCAATGAGACCTACGAAGGCTGCGTGCTGTTACTCGAGACCTCCGAAGAGATGCCGTCGGCGGACGACGTCTTTCGGATGTTGCGCAACATGGGTGAGCGCGGTCTACTCGCGCGATTCCCTGCGGTGGTGTTCGCCAAGCCCAAGGCGTGGCACACGCACGCGCCACTGGACGAAATCGAGCGTGCGAACTTCCGTGCCCAGCAAGAGGAAGCCGTGATGACCGCGATGTCCACGTACAACCCTTCGGCGGTCGTGGTCGTGGGACCAGACTTTGGTCACACTGATCCGCAGTACGTCCTTCCTTACGGCGGGCTCGTCACGGTGGACGGACCATCAACGCGACTCGTCGCGCACTACTGATCCCCCGCGCCGCGGCAGACGATCGTTTCGTTATCCATGGTTCCGTCCAAAGAAGACGACGCGAGTCAATCGGGCGATCGCGCCGGTCATAGATCTGAGGTTGCGACGTTCGCCCCGAGTATCTGCACGACGCTGATGAGGTCATCGCGGAGTCGAATCGCCGTGTCAGTACTCAAGCCGAGCTGGTCCACCACGCGGGCGGGCAGGTCGCGCGAACGCGACCGAAGGTCGCTTCCCTCCGTGGTGAGCGAGATGAGGACACGGCGTTCGTCAGCCGGATCGCGGCGACGGTTGACCAAACCGAGGCGTTCGAGTCGTTTGATCAGTGGACTGAGCGTGCCACTGTCGAGATTGAGACGAGCCCCTAAGTCGCCGACCGAGACGGCGTCGTCGGCCCCCCAGAGCACGAGCATCGTGATGTACTGCGGATAGGTGAGTCCGAGGGCGGCGAGTAGCGGGCCGTACGCGCGGATCAAGGCGCGACTCGCGTCGTAGAGGGCGAAGGCGAGTTGGTTTCCTAACTCGTGAGGGGGGAGTGTGTCCGGCATACCGAAATACTATCTGAAATATGTTGCATAATTAAATTGTACACGGTATAATTGTGAACAATAATAATAGCTTGAATCGGTGGCCCGGAAATTTCAAGGACGCCAGTCCAAGGGATCTGAAAGGGCATGAAATGAACCAGTTACACGAGGGAAAGTTATTCATCAACGGGAAATGGTGTGACGCCTCCGACGGCGCGACCTTCGATGACATCAATCCGGCCGACGAGACGCTCGTGGGACGAGCGGCGGACGCCACCTTGGCGGACGTCTCCGATGCCATCGGCGCTGCCCGCGAGGCGTTTGACACGACGAGCTGGTCGACCGACACTGATTTTCGACGCAAGTGCCTGGAGCAGCTCGCGGCGGGGCTCGGCCGCGTCAAGGACGACCTGGTTGAAATGACCGTCCTGGAAGCGGGCATTCCGTTCAATCAGGCCAACCTCATTGATTCGACCGTCGAAGAGGTCGAGTGGATCGCCGATCTGGTCGGCCGCTTCGCCTGGGAGACCGACCTGCCCGTCGCCGAAATGCTCGGTATGCGCAGCCACCGGCGCGTTCGACAAGAGCCCCGCGGCGTCGTCGCCGCGATTACCCCTTGGAACGTACCAACCGGCATGAACGTGGGCAAGAGTGCGCCCGCGCTCGCGACCGGGAACACCGTGGTGCTCAAGCCTGCGCCGGACACGCCCTTGTCGGCGATGATCCTCGCCGAGGTCATCGCCAACGAGACCGACATCCCGCCGGGCGTGTTCAACCTCATTACGTCGAACCACAACGAGGTCGGCGGCGACGGGCTCACCGGCGATCCGCGGGTGAACATGTTCGCCTTCACCGGTTCGACGGCCGTGGGCCAACGAATTGCGAGTCGCGCGGCGATCGGCTTTCGAAAGGTCGTGCTCGAACTCGGCGGCAAGTCGGCCAACATCATTCTCGACGACGCCGACCTTGACGCGGCGGTCCCTTACAGCGTCACCATGTGCATGTACAACAGCGGTCAGGGTTGCCTGCTGCCGACGCGCATGGTCGTGCACGAGAGCCTGTACGACGAGGTCCTCGAACGTTCGGTCGCCTTCACCAAGTCCATTCCCTGGGGTGACCCCCACGACCCGGCCACGGTTGTGGGTCCGATGATTCGACGCGGACAGCTAGAGAGGATGGACGGTCTCGTCCAGCGTGCCCGCGACGCCGGTGCGATCATCGCTACGGGCGGCCACGTCAGTCACAAGTTCGACAAGGGCTTTTGGTACGAGCCCACCGTCGTGACCGGCGTCGACGAGTACGCCGAGATCGCTCAGACCGAGGTCTTCGGTCCGGTACTCACGATCTTGAAGTACTCGGGGGGCGACGACGAGGCGGTGCGCATCGCCAACGCCACGCCCTACGGACTGGGCGCCTACGTCCAGACTACGAACCCCGATCGCGCCTGGAAGATCGCGCGCGCCGTGCGCTCGGGTGGCGTCGCGATTGGTCCGTCGTTCTGGGTCGCGTCGGACACCCCGTTCGGCGGTTACGGAGCGAGTGGTCTTGGCCGTGAGCACGGGGTCGAGGGTTTCCTCGAGTTCCTCCAGGCC
>Ga0116227_10015404_pt1 | contig 11323 bp, 6 predicted proteins | sample S1TSphgellanicum_FD_89693 | JGI IMG/M metagenome (GOLD analysis project Ga0116227, IMG submission 89693) | Host-associated microbial communities from peat moss isolated from Minnesota, USA - S1T2_Fb - Sphagnum magellanicum MG | ecosystem: Host-associated > Plants > Peat moss > Unclassified... | reverse complement strand
TTTCATGTGACAAGAACCTTGGAGAGTTCTTCATGTTGTGTTTTGTGTTGTGAGCATTATGTTGTAGTTTCCTTTCAATAAAGATTTATGTTTGCACTTGAGTAGATCTCCTATTTGTTAACAGGAAGGCCAGTTGCTGCACAATGCGGTTCCTATGTGCACCGACTACGCAATTAGTGGACCAACCTGGCACCACTCTAAGTTCTGCAGTTAGCTCTAAGATACACCATTAAAGACCCCTACCTACAGGTTTTTCACATATCGGATGATCAGAACTCTTGCCAACTAGTTACAAGGCAAGAGAAATCTCCTTGGTTTCCTGCGAACACAATAGGAAAACCAAAAGGTGTTTGGCCCACCTTTTTTTCCTTCCTAGGAGCACACACCTTTCAAGGAGATGGACCAGGCCTAGTGTATTGTCATGATTCAGCCATTTGGGATGAACCAAGCCCAGAAGAAAGAAATAGGGCTATGGGGTTCCAAGTTGGCACTACTAGTCACACTAAGGTGACTAGATTGGAGCGTAACGCTCTACTAGGGAAAGGCATGGACCTGAACTCCCTTACATGGTTATTGGTAACGTGTGTACTCTTTCAAATGTACCCAACACTAACACTGATTCAATCAACTTGAATTATGGTAATGCAATCACATGTCACCCCGACCAAGTACATTTGCCTATCTTCAACACTTTACATTTCACTCTTAGGGTTGGGGGGGAGGAGGTACCATGTAATTTGATTCAAGTTGTGTCTGATACACCTAGAGGTACATCAGCTTCTGGAGAAACAACTACAAGCTTTTACGAATCTGCATAGTTAGATAGTGGAGAACCTAATACACCAGGTTTTTTAAACACACTTTCCAATTCCATTCCATGTGTTTCCAACTACCCTTTTGTTAAGGAGAAAGACCAGGTCACAAACTTGCTAATTAAGTACGAAAATGTGTTCGCATTCTCAATGAAAGATTTAGGTAGGTGTAAAACCATGCAATTATCTATAGACCTTACAAATGAGACACCCATCTATTGGAGGAAGCATAGGTTGAGCAAGCATGAATGGGAACTGGTAGATGAAAGATGCAAAGAACTCCATGAGGCTGGTTTCATTCAACCATCAAGTTCTGATTTTGTAGTGCTACAATAATGCCAACAAAGAAGGATTCAGCTAGATTGTGGACTAAGAAAAGGATGTGTGGGGATTATAGGCCTTTGAACCTAGTTACACCTCAAGATAAGTACCCCATGCCCATCCTTGATAAATTGTTTAATAGCATTGGAGACTCAAACATCTTCACAATTGTGGATCTAAGGCAAGGCTTTAACCAAATTGTGCTCACTACGAAGGATCGCAAGAAAACGACATTCCATGGAAGCAACAAGTTGTGGGAATGGCTTGTGATGCCTTTTGAATTGAAGAATGCACCTATCTTTTTTCAACGAATCATGGACCAGGTTCTCGAAGGGGCTGATTTCTTAAAGTGCTACATAGATGACATCCTAGTGCATAATAAGGGACTCCTGCAACATTTGGTTCATCTTGAGGAGTTATTCAAGAGGCTCCATAATTCAATATGAAAATCCATCCTAAAAAGAGTGAGTTTGCTATCACTTTAGTAATCTACCTTGGACACAAAATTTTGCCAAATGGTATTATGGTTCATTGGGCCAAAGTAATAGCCATTTTGGAAATGCCTAATCCTAGTAATGTTCACACGTTGAAGAGCTTCATCGGATTATGTAATTACTATAAAATTTATGTCCAAGACTTCAATACTACTGTTCATCCTCTTTATGCATTGTTAAAGAAGGATGTTGCTTGGACATGGAGTGATGAGGCTCAGGAAGCTTTCAACACACTCAAGGAAAAGCTTTTAAAGTTCCCCATTCTAAGAAAACCTAATTTCAACAAGGTCTTCATTCTACACATTAATTAAAATGCTCTTAGAATTAGAGCTATTCTTGGCCAACTTGATGAAGAAGGCAAGGAATATGTTATCGCATATGCATCCCAAAGTAAGAACAAGGCTGAGAGCAACTACTCTTCATAGGAGGGGGAGTGCCTTGCTGTTGTATGGGTCGTCGTACAATTCAGGCCCTATCTTTATGGCACCAATTTCACTTTGTATACTGACCACCAACCTATCAAGTGGTTGATGACCAACGATAAGCTTGCTGGTAAGTTAACTCGTTGGGTGTTTATACTTCAGGAATATAAATTCAAGGTTATTCACCGACCTGGTATTACACATCAGAACGCGGATACCATGTCGTAGAGACCCCTCACTACCTCTAAAGATTTCTCAGAAGTTAAGCAAGACTTTGACCAAATTCCAGCAATACATGTATCTAATGCATCTAATTATTTTACACTACTATAATGTAACCCGGTTGAGCATCCCATTGTAGATATGTGGAAAGATTTGGACACTTTGAGGTCCAAATCAGCATGGGGAATACCTTCCCCAAGTTACATCAAGTCATCGAGATCGCATACAACAGCGATCCAAACGCTACTCATGGAAGGACAATCACCTCGTTTGATGCTTACCACAAGGCAATAGAGTGGTTCCTCCACCACATGAATGGCCTGGTCTTATTCAAAAGGTACACTCAAAACTCGAAAACTTTGGAATTAAGTGTACTTATAGCCTTCTTGCTCCTCATTACCATTGGAGAAGTATGTATGCTGAAGTCCGAGACATCATTGCTAGGTGTGAACAATGTGATAGGGTCAAAACTTCTTTCTCCTCTCAATAGCTCATGCTTTCTCCACTCCTTATTCAGGGCATGTTCTATCGCTGGTCATGTGATTTAACTGGAAAGTTACCACAAACCTCCAAGGGTAATGTCTACATCATGATTACGATTGAGCATTTTTCAAAATGGGTCGAGCTTGTTGCACTACCAAACAAGTCATCACATAGCACCAGCTAGGTTTTCTTACAACATGTCTTAAGTAAGTTTGGGGCTTGTGCTAAGTGCCTTACTAATCAAAGATCAAAATTCAGGGGAGAATTCCAAGACCTACTTGACCATGCTTTCATTGATCATCGTTGGACTTCAAAAGATCATCCCCAAGTTGATGGCCTTGTAGAAAGGATGGTTCAAACGTGCAAGAAGGGACTTCGGAAAATTTGCCTCATTAGGAACAAAGAGGATTGGGACCTGGCCTTCCCTTACATTGCCATGGGTTACAGGATGTCCAAACACACCTTTTTGTTTCATTTCTCTCCTTACTTTCTACTTTTTGGAAGGCATCCCATTCCACCCTCTCCCATTACTGCTCAAATGGACCATGTTATGGACTTGGACTCCCCAGTCACTCGGGCTAGGGTCATTGTAAAAAGGGTTACTCTATTCAAGAGGGTTATGCCCATGGCCATGGAAAACCTATCCATTGCACAACATTGAAACACATTACGGTATGCACACACATGAGGTGGTAGTTACAAACCTAAGGTGAGATAATTTGATGTTAGTGATTTTGTGTAGCTCCAAAAACAACCCAATGATACTCTAGACACTTCTTCCAATTGCACTATCTTGAGGATTAAAACAATCATGCCTTCAAGTGTGTTGGAGTTGCAAAGAGCCGACGGATGCACAATTCAAGATCATTCCAAAAATTGTGCGCCTTGCCACCTACCAAACTTGGATCCTACCATCATCACATCAACTTGGATTCCTCCACTTGATTATCCATGTCAGGTATGTCAGAGGATAGACGATGCTAATCAGATGTTGCTTTGTGATAACTATAATGGTGGATACCATCTCTTCTACCTCAAGATGGAGTTCACTCAAGTTCCCGTCGGCAATTGGTACTATTCATCATGTTCTCCTACAGCACCTTGATTCTATTCAGACCATGCCACATTTTTCCTAGTTCAAGTCTAGGGGGGAAGACATGAGAATTCCATCTTAGTCTCCTCTTATGCATTGTGTATATATATATATGTGCGTGCATCTCTTTTAGTTGAATATTTTCTACCTTTGGCTGGTTTTAGTCTTTTTGTTTAGTAGAGTTTACTATGGATTTACACCCTTATGACACCATACATCACGACATTACACGTCATGACAATTGAAAAAGTTATGGCCCTTCAAAGTAAAGGGGGTCAATAACTCAAAAAAACAACCCATCAAATGCTTTTAAAAATGGTTCCCAAACACTAATAAAATTCCTTGTATGTTACTTTGTTGTTATTAAAGTTCAAAGATGATTTGTAAACTTCAAGTGGTGCCCTTATAACACTTTAAATCTTTTTAAATGAATAAGATATAAAAAAGTTATGAAGTTTCAAAGTACGAGGGGTTCAAAGAAAAAAAAAAAGGAGATAAAACGTGCTTTCTAAGTTGCAAAACTTATTTATCTTCTTGTTATTTTTTCATTACTCATTTTCCTTTGCACTTCAAAGAAAATTTCTAAAACTTGATGTAGCGCTCTCATAACATTTTAAATCATTCAAAATAAAACACATATGATGAAAATATAAATAACTGATGAATATGTATCCTTATTAAATTATAAGTAGTTATATTATAATCATAATATAGTTGAACAATAGTACTTTAGTAGTGGTGCACTAGTGGCCATACTAATTGTATCAATGGGAATCATAATCGAAAACTAGTTACAAATGTATCCCATAATGGGTGGTGGAAATGTGAACATGTGGCATGATCGCATGTATGTACATTGTACATTAGTTACAACATAGTTATTATTTTAATGACACATTTATAATAGCACTAAAATAGTTGCCACATGCAACTACAATGCAATTCCTAAAAAAGTCAAACATGGCTGACTACATATGTATGTACAATGTGTATAAATTACCATATAGAAAACCCATTTTCAACTCGCTTACAACTATAATACAACTAACTAATTATTTAACATGGTAATTTATTTATTAATACACCGTATTTTTAAAGGGATAGCTACTTAGTAGTTGTAATATTCAAGGAATAGTTACATAATAGTTGTATATGAGTTGTTTTTTGAGTTTTAGTTGAAAGGTAGTGTGGTTTCAATGGACGTGATTTCTCATAGTGATTTATTCCATTTAGATTCCATATTTGGAAAATAACAAAAACAAAGTCCTTGAGTCTTGTGGTCAAAAAGTGGTACCTTGATTGTGAATATGCTTCATTGTTCTTGTTAAACATTTATGCAGTGTTACAGGTGTAAAAAAAATCAAACAACAAAGATATGAAATGGCAAAAAATCATGTAGTGCAAAAAGTTGAAATTTTTAATTAAACACTTATAACATGGTTGGAATGATTTATCAAAGTCCATGAGCACTAAATTAATTTCCTAATTTTCAAAACTTGAATTACATCACAATAACCTCATAAATGCCACATGGAGTGTCTCAAGAACAATGCAATCTAAAGCTTTACAATACCATGCATAACACATTTCATAATAATGGGTAGTAAGCTTTCAAAAAATGCATATGAAAGAAGTGTTTTGACATGGATTAAACAAAGATAGGAAAGTTGAAGGGAACCCCACTTCCATTAATTAAAGCAAGATTTTACAAAAATAACTGTAGTTTTATTGGCGTGTTACTTTAGTTCTCCATTTCTTACCATACATAGTGGATGATTTTATCTTAAGCATAAAAAATAGTTCCAAATTTTTGACACAATCAAAAGAAAATCTACAATAATAGCTAAAGCCTACAACAATATGTAAGAGAAAAAAATTTTGAAAAATTTCAATGATCACAAGGGTTTTTGAACCACCTACACTTGTTGTCTAATTTATTATTTGGAGTCTTGAACAATTGATGGCATAATTCGTAGACAAGTTAAATAATGGATGCAAAACCCAATGCACACCTTTTCAACTTAGTCAATGTACGGACCAAGCCCTTAAAGTCCATATATGAAGAACATAAAGTTTTAAAATTATTTATGTCACTCCCTTTGAATGTATGTGCACATCACCATTAATTGTTTGCAATATGCATACAAATGACAAACCAATGATATGTCAAGATGTAGATAGAATATATGACTAAAGTGTAAAGTTCATGCAACAATCATGTAAAATCTATTACAACTTTGGGAAGGATACAAATGTAATATTAAAAAATTCACGTGAATCTACAACTTCAATATGACAAAACTAAATTTAGCCCCAAATATCTTTTGGACATCATCAAAAGAAAAGTTCATGCAACCAAATTAAATTTAATATTACTTTGTTTGTAATGAAGGTATCAATTTTGTCACTACAAATCAATGTTGTTGTAAATCCTATTAACTCACAAGATGTAAAGGGAAAACTTGAGGAATGCCATTTGATTTTTTTATTTGATCACTTTATACTTTTTTTTGAAATGAATGCAGACAACCAAATTATAATGAGAACCATATTGTTAGATTTGTTGAGAAAAAAAATATTCCAAAGAAGCACAAAAAGTAAGCATCCAATTGAAAAAATGTGGCACATACATGAAAATTATAACTAATGAAGACCCTCTGACACTACAACCACAACAATTTCCACTTGGTTTCAAACATCTTTTCTTGCAAATGCCAAAATCAAACCCCACATGTTATGTATCGCCTGTGTAGTGGTGTAGAAGTGCACATAATAATCACTTTCAAAAACCTTAAAAGGTCAATCAAATCAATGGATTTCAACCTTGGCCAAATATGGTTGATTTTTTATGCACATTCCTCTCTATCTATTCACTAAACTACTTGGGCAATTTAGTTTTAACTTTTCAAATCACATGTGTGTTAAATCATAATATAAACAACATAATGGTAGACTCCACACATTGCATGTAGCCCATATGGGTCAAAACACACTTAAAGGAGCCATAAGCATTACTTTACATTAGTCTTACATGTTTTTTTTCCTCAAAATATTTTTTCATATGAATGAATATTTGAATGATTTCTTCTACAACTTGTTATGAAAAATGATTAGAATTGCCCCCAATAAGTCAAAAAAAAATTTAATCATTTTTTAATAACTATGAATTTGTAAAAATGTCCAAATTCCTTGCAGATTATATGTTTCATTTTGAAAAATGATGATAATTTGTAATCATACCAAAAAAAGTTAATTTTTAAAGTTCAATTTAATGTAATATAAAATTATTATTTTTCAATACATCATGTACATTATACCCCATTTATTTGTGGTAAAGCATTCTTGAAGTTTTGAATTTTTGAATTTTCAAGTGTATATATATTAAATTTTTTTAAGTTTTAGAATTCCAATTTTTTTAAATTGTGAATTTCTTTTAGTGTGTCTAATAGGTTATTATCATCTCATTTTTTTACCATCAACTTACTTTTTATTATATGAATCCTTTGAAAGCTCTTTGTAAAAATGTCTTTTTTTTAATGACAGAAATTTTCACTTTCAAAAGTCTTTAACTAAACCAAAACCTAAAATTGGATCAAATTGATTTTTAATTTGAGTTTCTTTGCATTCATGTGTGTTAAAAAAAAATTATGTGCCATGATTACCCTAGTTTCAATCGGCAAAAAGAAAATCTCTAATTTTTTATGACAAATTTGACATTCGACAACCTTGTGGCTCCTTTGAATGTGTTTTGACCCATATGGAGTTCAATGTCCAAAACTTCATGTTGAAACATGCCAATTGCCTTGTAAATTTTCACTAATGGTACATTGACAACTTGAATATGTTTGTATTGAACAAATGTGATGCACACAACAACTATGTCTAGTAATATAAGTTTGCATGCACAACATGGGATATACAGTAGTCGTCTAGCATGTGTCATACACATATAAAATAAGACATTTATATGTTTTCTTAAACCATTTAATAAAAAACATCAAAAGAACTTTCACCCAATGGAAAGAGTCTAAAAATTTAAAGCCCTACTTCAACAAATCCCTTGTATGTAATGTGGGGATCACATCAATGCTACCAATTTTGCTTGCTCATAGATCTGAAAATTCACAAATATAGGAAAATGTTAGATCACAATTTCATTCAAAACATAAACTCATATTACCAAAAGGGTGTGTATGAAATTGACATGCATAGATGCATGGACAAAGTTACCTCCATAAAAAGATAACTTTGTGTTCAATTTTGTGCAAGTTTTCACCCCCACAATAGTTGCTTTTGTTTTCTTTGTTGTGGAAATCCTTTTATTAATTGACACCTTTGACTTTTTCAACTTTTTTATTCAAGGTTCAACACTTCGTTCATCATGATTGGAAAATCCAACCTTTTTACCTTTATTGTGCATGCTTGTTGTTGTTGTACATTCTTCTTCAAACATTCTAGACAAAGAATTTCTAAGAATTTCTATTGTCTTTTACATTAACCCCCAATTGTGGCAATTCCCCATCAAGCATGTCCAACACCTTTCTCACATGATCTTTCTTCTATATCCAAGCTGGAGTTAATGCTTCATGTTCTTTTGGTTCTTTGATTTGTAGAACACACAATCAAGCCTTGCAATTGGGTGATGTGGCCTCTAAGGGATCCTTGCTTGATTTTGTTGAAAAGATTTGATGTTCCCTACAAACCAACTTATAATTATGTGAAATCTAATGGGTTTAAAAAATTGATGTCTTTGATTTTAGACTCTAGTTGGAAAGGACTAAGAGGTTTGGAACAAATCTGTTGTTCCACAAGCCCACATTAGAATCCACATTAGCATGCAAATATGTCTAATGAAAAAAAAACATAAAAGATGAAATCATTAGAAGAAAACTAGGTGTTTTTAACCAATCAATCATTTGTGACTCCTTATGATTATTTGTCGCTTGCAACTAATGTTGGTTATTTCTACAATTAGTTTTTGGAGTTGATCATGCTTGCAACTATGCTCCAACTAATTTACAACTAATGTTTTTTTCATCCTTTTATTTGAACAATTTTTAATATATTTTTCATCCAGGAAGATTCATTTATGTACCATTAATTGCAAATGTGTCCAAATGAGTCATAACCCTCTTAGTATTCAATGTGTATTATGTGTATTTTAAAGTGTATGGGTTTACAATGGTGTACTAAATGTAATCTGCCCATTAATATATGAGAATATATTAAGATGTACATGTGTATAATATGGATTATATATTTTGTTTGGTGTATTCAAGTTATATGTAAGTTACATTTGTACACAAACTATTGTTAATTTTTCAATCATCAAAAAATTTGAGCAATTCTAGAAAATATATTGTAAATAAAGTACAATGATTGAAAAATCATTGTAATCACAGTAGTTATACATTAATTACAATAATTATTTTATTTATGATTGAACTTCATATTCATAATTTCTAATTTATATTCAATTTATTATTCCAAATATTCAAAATAATTTTACTATAGTAAAAATCATTGATATAATTATTGTAATTATATTGATTTCATTACATTAAGTTACTTTATACCTTACTTATAATTTCAAATAAATCCAATACATTCCAACATATAGACTATTACATTAATTATTTATAATTTTTGAATCACAATAACATTATTGTAATTAATGTATAATTTTTATAAAATCATTGTGATTAGTTTACTTATACATTGATTATAATAGGCACATAATTTATAATTCAGTTTAATTAATCATCATTTTAATTCTTAAATATTTTAAAATTTAGAATTTTCCCACTATGATTAAATGAATTAATAAATATTTATAATTTTTAGGATTATATTCCAGTATACTATATTATTTAGTATGTATTTACAATACATAATTGTTACTACTTCATAAAATTTTAGAATAATTTTACTTCACATTAAAAATAATTATAATAAATTGATATTTCCCCGTCATGAAAAGTAATTATTCTATTTACAATAATTAAATTTTAATAATAAGAAAATTATATCCATAATTGAGAAGTTATGCCCTATAATTAAGATTTTATTTCAAAGTTTTAAAATAATATTAAAATAGTGAGCAAAGTTGATGTAATTACTGTATTTTTTTAAAATTAGACAAACTAAATAATTGTATGTATTACTCATTATTCTACTTTTTTTTATAGTAAATACTAAATTGTTAATCTAACAACATAAAATTTTATATTGATAATTATTATTCTACAGTAACATAAAATTATTGTGTAATCATTATAATTTATTTATTTATTTGTAAGTTAGAAATACAATACTTGTATAATTAATTTATAATTGATCATAATTCCTCATAAATTTTTTTTCCATTTAAGTTTTTAAAATAATCATAATTTAATTCAAATAATAATGTAATGACCATAACTACATGGATTGTAATATAGTAAAATAAAATATTTATTTTGTGTAACTACTTGTCTATAATAAATCATTTTTCTAACTAACTATAAACTATTATATTTGTTAATTACAAGTTACACTAAATTGTGACAACATAGATTTATATATTACATAATTGATATTCTTACAATTATGGAAATCAATTACTGTAATTAATGCTACTTTACTTTAAAATCATTGTAATTACTTTAGTTAAGAATTAATTATAGTATATGCATAATTACTTTCTAACTGAACATTATTATTCTGTAATTTATAACTTTAAATCTGAATAAATGTTTTGGAAAAATTAAAATGTAATTAAAATAATTATTGTAATGAATTTAATTGGAGGCATTATTATACAACAATATAAAAAATTAATTTAAAATTCTGCAATTACTTATCTATGATAAATATATTTATAATAATTTTACAATAGTTAGAGAATTTAATGTATGTTCAATAGATTATCATATGTAATAATTACAAATAAAACAAAAACATTTATTTGATTGATGGAAATTTTACATTAAAAAACTAAATATATAGTAATTACTATATTTCATTTAATATTAATTATTAAATGAATAATTTGTGTAGGAATCTATTTTTAATAGAAAATTTTAATTCATTATTTATAATCTGAAAATAAATATTTACAATGTTTTTAATAATATGTTACGATAGTAATTAAATTATTTTTACATTAATTACATTATTAAGAATTCGATCAGATTTTAAAAAGTAATAGAATATTTTATTTATTTATTTATTTATGATTTATCTATTGATCACATGTGAGTAATTGGATAGCTAATTAGTTAAATACTAAAAAATTATTAGTTATTTAAGTAGGTGATAATGAATATTTAATATTTGTAACTTATAATTTATGTTTTAAATATATGTTAAATTTAATCATTATTAATTAAATGATTATCTAATTATTTGGTGAGCCATGTACTTAAATAATTGTATTGTTTAAAATTTTTAAAACTAAGAACAAAGGGCATGAGGAAAGTTTTGGAATTATAATTT
>Ga0116227_10015403_pt1 | contig 11323 bp, 8 predicted proteins | sample S1TSphgellanicum_FD_89693 | JGI IMG/M metagenome (GOLD analysis project Ga0116227, IMG submission 89693) | Host-associated microbial communities from peat moss isolated from Minnesota, USA - S1T2_Fb - Sphagnum magellanicum MG | ecosystem: Host-associated > Plants > Peat moss > Unclassified... | reverse complement strand
TTGAAATAGGATGCAAAACTATACATTATCACAACATCTGAAGAGACACAGAAAGAGAAATAAGGACTTGATTAAAACACATGTTGTTATGAACTTACCAGGAACAACAGGCTTCAGATTGACAAATGTATATGAATGGTCAGTAACTAAGAACACCTTGCTGGGATCTATCTTGAACTTCCCAAAGTAGAAGATCTTGTCCATCTGTCCAACAAAACCCATAATAATTTGAAGCAGCAGGCAGAAAATTTACAACATTGTTCGCACACTGAAGGGGCCAGGACAAAGAATCATTTGGGAACCTTGGATGTGATGGATGCATTGCAATTTAACTGTTCCTGGAATGAACTTGTGACAGATCATTCTTGAAGCCACAGCAAAACCTGATCACTTCTAAGCTAGGTTTTGGGAATCAAATTTGTTTCTATGTCCAACTTTTTTTCTTAGTGATTCTAGTGAAAAAGGCATGGGTGCATGAAGTCCGTCTTTGTCTATAAACATCCCTAGGACTAGTGGGCTCTTGAGAGGAAGCTAAGGAGAATTTTGATCCCTTGAAGTCTTTAGTTTGTAGTTTGAACATAAGAAGAAAAATAGGGCATTGTTTTATTACTACTGTGATATAGATCTTGATGCACTACTACTGCAGTGTTGATGCTAGTACTATGAACAAAATATAAAAGGTTTCCTATTTAGGTTATTACCTCCTTTTTGATAGAACGTTATGGTCATTAAAAGACTAAAACATTCACAAACAGCAGATTGGGATGGTGCATATGGGAAGCTAGTATGTCAAAGTCTAGTGAGGAACAATTAGTGGTAGAAACTCAAGAGATTTTGTGAAAAACAAATAATTGTTGGTTTTGATTTTCCCAGGTCATTAAAAGTACCACAAACTAGGGCCTTAATTCTATGACAATCAGGTTTTGGAGTTGTTACCATTGTTGGAGTGAATCCTGATGAAATTCAAGTCGGTGACATTGTTGTAGAATTAATGCATGGTGGGTTTTGGACTAGGGCTTATAATATGCATTGTGAACCAAAAGATACAATTAGACATTTTTGTTTTTAATGAAGTTAACTTTCCAAAATGACTAATGGTTGGTGTTGTTATATTAAGAGTTACAAGTTTTGTAGCTATTAAGATTGTTGGTTTTAATCTTGTTGTAGCTGAAGTAGGAGATCTAGCTGTGAGCATATGGCACTTGGGGTTTTGCATTCAAGTTGTTGTGTGGCTAAAGACAAGGGCCCAATTTGATGGATGGTAGTGGAGCCTTGTCCAATCCAATGAAGCAAGGTTTTATTTCATTAACCCTTGGCCTTTCTAATCATCTTGAAAATCAGATATTAGAAAGGAAAAGGATCAAGTTATTTCCATGAATTGGAGACTGTTGGATTCTTTCAGACGTCACCATTCCAAGATATTGTGCCCAGTTTTACAAGCTAGAAATAGACGATAGGATCAAAATTGGGGACTACATTTTAAGGATATCACACATAGGACAAGTTACACATATGTTATGTTGGATGCATGTTAGGGATTTTTATGGTAGATTGTGTTGGAGGTATGTAGGGAGGAGTGACACAAATTATAATATCAAAATTAACAACAACAAAAAAAAAACAATGGATTTTGAAAAGTAAGAGGAGGTTCCTACAACTAACATTACTACAAAAGTGGGGTGCATTTCACTAGCTTAAATCACTATATGACTTTAAAAGTGAAATAAGTTCATTGCATTTTAGTGATTACACCCTAATTAAAGTTATTTCATTATAATATCATTATGTAAACATCATGTTTCACTATTAGTTGACATAATTCATTATTATAATTTATTGTAGTATATAATTTGTTTCTATGTTGTTTTAAATACCTTATGTATGTTACTTTATGATATACTTTATATTATATTAGACTATTTAAGTTATTCTAACTTATACCTTACATTATTATAAGTTATTTTATCCTAAGTATAATAACTTAAAATAATCTAAAATAAAATATAATGACTTAAGTTAAAATAGCTCAGAATAACTACCAATAGCCTATGATATTATAACATAGAATATCCAACAATAACTTATAATAGAATATTCACCAATAATTGTAATATAACCTAAAACACCAACAATAGTCATTGATAAAATAGCCACCAATAGCCATTAATATAATAACCATTATTAACCACCAATATCCATTAATAGAATAGCCACCAATGGCCATTAATAACCACTAATATAAAATAATAGAATATCCACCAATAGCCATTAATAACCACAATAGCCCAAATAAAATAACAACCAATAGCCATCAATAGAATAACAATATATTAAAATTGCCAAAAATAATCTAATATGAAATAATTTACAATAGACAAAATTAACTTTAAGTGAAATAGCCTACAATAGCCTAAAAATGTTAATAATAGCATAAGGTGAAATAACTTTCAATAGCCTCACATAGTTGAAAATAATTTAAAATGAAATAGCTTAGAATAGCCAAAAGTAACTTATAATAATTGCAAGTAGTTTAAAGTAAAATAATTTACAATAATAAAAAATAACGTAGAATAGCCGAAAATAACTTACAATAGCCGAAAATAACCTAAGGTGAAATATGCTAAAATAACTAAAAGTAATTTAGAATAACCAAAAATAGTAAAAACTAATTGAAATTAACCATAAATAGTTGTAAATAATGTAAGGTGAAATAATTTAGATTAATGAAAAGTAGCCCTATAATAACTGAAAGTAGTTTAGCATAAGTAGTATTATTGTATTAATAAAAATCTTATCCATTTATTAAACATTTTTTTTCCCAAAAGAATGGTCATTGAAATGTTATTGAATAGTGATATTCACAAAAAAAATTGTTCAAATGATTTTACACTTTCAAAAAGAAATAAATGTAATTATGTACATTATTGAAATTGTTTAAAAAGGAAATTTGATTCATTTCATTTGAACAAAATCTCAATAAGATATGAATTTTCAAAGTTTATGTTTTTGTAATGTTTAAAATGAAATATTTGGTAAATAGAATGCAATGTAACTCAATACCACAACAATTGAAATGGCTTGATGGTAAGGGTGTTTGCTTCCATTCTAAATATCAAAGGATCAAACTTCACAAGTGGTGTGTGCATGGTCAACAATAGTAAGTTCATTGAATGTTGTCATATTTAATTCCCTAGAGTAGGTCCTTAAGTTGATTATGTGACTTACATACCTAGGTTAGGTTTTTAACCTAGCCTATGTAGTGACATGTGTTAGCAATTCATAAGCTAAAAAATCATGAAGTGATCAATAATATTATATATTAAATAATTTAAATTTAATTGATTTCCATACTGCCTAGTTAATTAACTAGCAAGTGAATGGCTTGGTAAATTTATATTTCATTTGAAAATAACCTTGTTTCACTAGGTACTAATGAAACAATTCATTGTCCATAGCAATTAGTCCCCATTCACTAAGGGGTTAACCAATTTCATCATGGTAAAAATGTCTACTTTCATTCAAAATCTATTGAAACCTAGAGTGAATTAAGATGCATTTTGTTGTAATGTAAAGACTTGAAGTAGATAATCTTTTGAGTCATAAAACAATTGATTTATAATGACTAGTCCATAGGGCATGGACGAATTGTTTTTGGGATGTGATCATGAAAATGTGAATGATTGGGTAGAACAATTGACCACGACAGCAAAGGTCCGAGATTTAAATGTTGACAAACTATTTAAGATTGTTAAGTTAAACCTAAGAAGTAGAACTAAGGAGTGGTTCAAAAAATTGAATCATGTTCTAGTTATTGGATATAATTGCATAATTACATAATGCAAAAGTATGGCAACATGGATGTTAATGACATATGTATCAAGCTGGATTCTATTTAACAAAAACTGACGGAAAAGGTGTAGAAATACTATGAGAGGTTGGATAAACTTTTTTAGCAAGGACAAATCTAGGATGCAAAATAATGTCGAATATTCTTAGCTAAGCTAAAGCTAGAAATTTAGAAATTGTGTTGTCAACATCTACACTAACATTGATGAAATTGTTGTTGTTATTGCTGAAATTGAACAAGTATTGGAAAAACTCGAGGAAACTCCCTATTAACCTATGAAGGAGGAGTAGGATGAAATGGTATTTGGAAAATCTGCTACAAACCAACAATTGTTTGTTTAAATGAAGCCTTGATTAACTTCTTTGGAAAAGGAAGTGATAACAAAGCAAAATCCAATATAAATATTTCTACCAACAACAATCGTTGTCAACTATGTTGCTCAGAAGAACATAAGGCCTCAACATGCCCTAAACTAATTAACACAAGGCCAAATTGTGCCAAATGTGGCGGTGGGTACAAGATTGATAATTGTGGTTTGAAATGTTTTTTTTTTTTGGTTTAGGGCATACGGAAGATCGATGTTGGAAAAAGACAATAAAAGGACCTATTGCCACCAAAAAATTTCTTGAAGCTTTAGTCAATGATGAAGAGGCAATTCTATCAAAACTAAACCAAATCACTAGAAATGACCAGCATGTGTTTTTTAGAGTTAAAATGCCAAAAAGGCAATTTCTTGTGCCTACTAATCATGCAAAAGACCAAGAAGAAGGGAGTGCAAGTGAAGAACACAAGGAGTTAATTACAGGGGCAAAGGCAACAGTAAAATCTAAGATATTTTCACATTTCATTAAAAAGAAGATTTTTTTTTCCCTATGGAAATTATGTTGATCATTCTAGGAGAACTAGAGTATATTGAAAGCTTGGTTAAGTTGGCAAAAAGAAAAAAGGATGTTGAAGTCAATAAATACCAAGTAGTGATTATTCATCCAATTCATACAATAAGGAGAGTTAATGTCAACAAAGCAAATTGCAACAAAACACACCATTTGGTGATGGAAATCAATCAAGCTTTGATTGAAAGACTAGTGGATAGAGGAACATCCATGTTGGTCATGGCAGCTAGTTTTGCCAAAGAGTTAGGGATAATGCATGTAGTGGCTAAACATGAAACCTACAAAACAATGTCTAGGATAGTGACACGTGCACTTGGAAGAATTATTAAACTTCTAGTGAGAGTGGGAGGGATTGTATGTTAGATGGTTTTCTTAATGGTTGTCACAAATAGTTATGACTTATTCTTTGGATTGGACTTTCTCATGACAATCGAAGCAATCATCGATGTGGAGAAAGGCCTCCTACATGTATGCAATGAACTTGGGATGGAAGTGGAAGTGTTGCCACTAAATGTGGTAAAAATGTTGCATGTACTGGAGAAATCTAAAGAAGAAAATAACGAGATACAAAAAGAGCTGCTCAATGTGGAGATGGAACATATTTAGTTGAATGCATGGGCAGATCTTATTCAATCATCAATTCTTGATGGTTCAAATGATGCATCCTCCTTTGATGAAGAAGTGATGGATTATGAAGAAAAAATAGAGGATAACCTGCAATAGGTCTTATTAAATTTGGAAAAATAGATCGATGAATTGAAAGACCACATGATGGATCTACTAGTTGATGAAAAGACACCAATGCAAATGTTGAATTTAATTTTGAAGGAGCAACATCAAAATGTTCTAGAAGGATAATTCTTAAAAGATGATGATTATGTAAATTGGATTAAATGTGCATTTGTGGATGAAGATGCGAAGATGCAACATAGGTTTGGTAAGAACCCTTAGCCCAAGGTGCATTTATATCTAGTTAAAATGATTGATGAATAGGTAGAACAAAGTGGTAGGTGGGTTCATATTAAGTCTAAGATAAAACTGGATGAGTTTTTGGATAAAGCGCAAAGGAAACAACTATGGGGGTTGCTTGAGGAATTCCAAGGATTTTTTACATGGCATAAAACGGAGTTGGGACAATGTTCTATGAAAGAACATTCAATTGATATGCAAGGATTGCCTCCTTGCCACATGACTCTTGGGTGATTGTCTTAGTAAGAAGAAATTAAAGTAAATTGACAAATATAGGCATTTGTGGACTTAGGGAAGATGCCCAAAAGTGCATTTGAGTATGCATGCAGAATAACCTTGCCAATCAAGAAGGATGGAAGTTAAAGATTTTGTGGGGACTATTGTCCTCTAAATTTTCAAACTAGATGAAATTCTTTCCCCATGCCTTTGATTGAAGATGTTTTAAGCCAATTATGGAGCTCTTAGTGGTTTTCAACACTAGACTTGTAGTCAAGTTTTCGACAAATATCGATCAGACAGTTGTGATCAAGAGTGGAATGTGATATCGTTTAACCTAAAAAATGCCATCGACACATTTTCGTAGGTTATGGTTGATATTTTCAAAGATTAGACAAGTCAATTCTTGAAGGTATTTATTGATGATTTTAACATACATAGTGGAATGTGGATTAAACACCTATAACACATCCAACTTGTTCTTCAAAAGTTGGTAGAAGTCAACCTGAAACTAAACCTCGGCAAATGTTGTTTTCGTTCTAAAAACATGACGTTCCTAGGGCATGTGGTGGATTGCATTAGGTCACAACCAGATCCCAAAAAGATAATAGCAATCAATGACTTTCTTATATGCAAGACAACAACTAATGTCAAGGTCTTTTTGGGATTAATGGGATATTATAGAACGTTCAATGCAAGGTATGCAAAGATTGCAAAACCCCTTTTTGCTTTGACCACAAAAGAATACAAGTTTGTTTGGACACTAATATGCTAGGCCACTTTTGTTTCGTCGAAAAAAAAACTTATGGAAGCACTAATCCTAATTTGACTTAATTTCATTAAACCTTTTATTTTAGATGTTGACTAGTCAGTTAAGGGTGTGGGGCTCTATTGTCACAAAAACCAAGAAGACATGAACAAGTTATTACCTATTGCAAATAAAGGTCTGTCTCCAATACAACACCATTTACACCTTCTAGAAAGAGAGTGTTACGCTTTGATATGGGGGACAATGTACTTTAAACAATATCTTCACTAGACCATGTTCCTGTTACAAATAAATCACAAACCATTAGAATGGCTAGCCATTGTATCAGATGCATATGAAAGAAAAGGACATTAGATTGCTATGCTGCAGGACTTCTAATTCAAGATCATCCACTGTGTAGGCAATATACATTTGAATGTTGATGCATTGAGTATAAATCTTGTAAATCTATCAAAGGAGGATGATGAGTTTGGATGTGATGTGATGGAATCCAAAGACAAATTATTGTCCATGAATGAAAAATCCCCCAATGATATTATCATTAATCTATTCACTCTATAACTCATGGACAAGGAAATGATTGAAACTGAAGAACATCAAGTGGAGGTTGAAACTAAAAAATAGAACATGGATTCTACATAAGAGGAGGAGATGCATCAAATGACTCCTAAAGACTACCGGAGAATGGTCATCAAAGTTTAAACCATGGTAGATAATGCCAAGGATAAACAAAAAGGCAAGTATGTGGGAATTATTGGAGTAGGCAAAGAGGAACAACTAAAGCAAATGGATATATGGGAGGACAAAGTGGCAATGGTGTTTCTTACTAGTGGACATTTGGAAACACCAACTCATGAAACTTTTAACATAAAGAGGGCAAAGAAAAGAATGATGAAGTACCATTGGGCTAAAAACACTTTGTTCTTCAAAGATCTTGTGGTACCTAAACCTGAAGAAAGAAGGACAATGATTGAGAAGATCCATGAGGAGATCGGACACTTTGGTGAACTATGGGCACTTGAAGAAGTAACAAAACATTTTTTTTGGCATGATAGAACAAAATATGTCAAGGCATTTGTCAAAGCCTACACTATAACAAAAGGTGTCCCTGTACACCAAATGATTTCATTGGATTTTGAGTGAATTCACTGGTTGTAGTGAACGAGGACCAGTGAAGAAGCAATGAATTCGCTGGTCTACTGAACGGGGACTAGTGAATTGCACCCACATTTTGTAGTAATGTTATGATAAATGTCAACTTGCCAGAAAATCCAACAATATGAGATTTGGAATTGAAGAGATGAAGAACATCCCTATCTGTGATTTGTTCTACCATGTTACTTTCGACATTGCTGGACCATTACTTGAGATCATTGATGGAAACAAGTATGTGCTTGTGACCATTGACCATTATTTTAAATGGTGTGAAACACAACTTGTTAAAAAACATGATGTTTTCATTATTTCCAAATTTTTGGAAGGTGAGGCCATCTATAGATACAAAGTGCTGAAATAGATTTTAAGTAACAATGGTAGTTGATGGATGAAGGAGTTTGCTAAAATGTGCCATAGTTATGGCATAATTCATCAATTCACTGCTCTTGCCTAGCCCTAATGCAATAGATGGTTGAGCGTCTCATTAAGACCATCAAGCAAGGATTGACAATTATGGTAACCTCAGACATACTACGCTAGGATGTAATGTTACCACAAATCCTATTTGGCTACCATTGTGGCATACAAGTTAATACAAAGTATTCCCTATTTATGGTATTCACTAGGTGTACACCTAGATTGACCATTGATAATAGTCTCAACGAGTTGTGTCATGTGTTTGATGAACATGCAAAACCAAAACTTATGGCAGAATATATGGTTCACAAAATGGAACTAATTGCTAAATCACTACTGGAGAACATTGAACAAGTTCAAAAGAAACAAAGGAAGGTCTATGCTACTCACAAAGGACTTCAAATCTTTGATGGCTTTGAAGAAAACAACGAAGTGAAGATGTGCAAACCTGGCAAAAAGAAATATTTAGTTTGCAACTAAAAAGGACCATACATTTTTGTGGACTACAAAGATGGGAAGGGTCCACGGATGTGAGATCATGGCAATTGGATTTGCGTTGTTAAGGACCTTAATGAACAACGATGGGAACGTGTTAAAAAAGATTTACAGTTATACCACTTTGCAAATTGATGACTGATCTATGAGGACATAGATTTTTTTTGAAAGAATGGTGACACATGTGATGCAATCGTCAAACATTTTTTGTGGATGTGGACAAAAGGAGATAAGCAACCTTAATTCATGATGACACAAGATGCCAAGATACAGGACAATTGTTCATCATGAATTTTACAAGCATCAAAAGTCTAATGTCTATTGTTCGTTTCTATGTTTTGGTGTGTTTTGTTTGTTTGCAAGTTTATAGTGTTTAAAGTTTGCAATTCAATGGAGATGAGCTTCTGAGTTGGCTTTGGTGATGGAATGGATTTGTTGTTGCAATTGAGTTGGCTCTTGAATGAGGAATGTAGATCACATTGCAAATGACTAACTGGTGCTAGAGATGGGAGGGAAATGAATGAAAGTTGACAGTGGACTATAAACAAAGGAGTTGGAACCTTCAAAGATAACTAAGTTTTTATTTTAAATTGCAATTAGAAAGTAGAAATATGGGTATTAGAATGTATTTTGACAAAAAGTAGAGATATGGGTATTAGAGTGTTCTTTGACAAAAAGAAAAAATGTCTTTTTGTTTAGTATTTTTTTTTAGCTTGAAGTTATTACTTTTTGTTGCGTTGTAGTTTTCAAGAAAGGAGAAGATTAATCAATGTTAAATGTAAGGACTAAGTTAGGGGAAATTATGTTAATGTTTAAACACTACTACAAAACATGGTTTTTCAAACGGTTCAAGTTGACTAATCAATTCTTTTTTACTAATGGACATGTCCATTTTGACTAGGGGCTTGCAACATATATTTTTTGACCAATCAACTTGACTAGGTTGATTTATTTGACCAATACATCCAGTCAAGTTAGAATGGCCAATTGGTTTTAATCAAATGGGACATTTAGTCAAATTGAACATAAAAAATTAACATCATTAGTCAAAATGACCAATGTTCTTTAGTCAAATGGGACATTGTATGCTTATTAGATATTTACTTCCTACCTCCCACTTACAATTTTATAACCTACCTAACTACCTACCTACCTACCTACCTACCTACCTACCCACCCACCTACATGGATGTATTACCTACCTATCTACCAATCCACCTAGCTATAACCTACCTACATATTAACTACTTACCTACCTACCCACCCACCCACCTACATGGATGTATTACCTACGTACCTTCTCACAAACCTACTACCATACATGTATTATGTACTTACATACCCACCCACATACCTACTTACATACTACCTACCCACCCACTTGCCTATTTATTTACCTACTCATCCACCCACCCACCTATTTCCTATAACCTACCTACCTTCATACTTCATAATCTTGTAGTGACATGTCAAAATAAACATGTGAAATAAAAAAATTAATAAATGTTAAACACCTTTAATTTGATGGTGTGGTCCATTGGTTAAGGACTTGGTTTATCATTGGGGAGGTCAAGGGTTCAATTCTTATGACTTATGTACATGCTTAAGGCACCAAGGTAGGTAAGGTATGTTAAATAAGATATACTAGGTTAAATTAAGGTAGGTCAAATATGATAGGGTAAGGTTTGTTGATTACACCAAAATGCGTCTTAGTTCACTTTTGGTTTTATTAAATTTTGATTGAATTTGAACATTTTTACCATGGTGAAATTGGTCAACCCCCTAATGAATGGGGACCAATTGATACAGACAATGAATTGCTTCACTAGCACCTAGTGTCGCAACCCTACTTGGGAGAGTGTGAGGATGAAACTCACATTCTCGAAATGGGGACTTGGGAGTTCTCCAGGACTCGGGAGTCCTCCGGGACTCTCAAAACTTCAGAGTTCGATTGTAGGGGCCAAAACACCTCGAATTTGGGTGTTTTTTTATATCATTGGAAAGGTATTGATGTGTAAATGTCGAAAATGGCCTCGCATGAGCCATTTGGACATCTGTAGCACAAGTTATGGCAAAAAGAAGGGCCGGGAGTCAAACTGACAATTTGACTCCCGACCACTAAAAGTTAGGAATCGACCCGACCTCGACATGTGTAGGTGAAGTGCAACACATCATTGGAAAGCTCTTGAGGAAAGCTACAAGTTTACTTTAGACCTCATCCCAATTGGAGATCTGAGCAAAAAATTATGATTGCTCAAAGTCCCGGGAGTCCAAACCGAGACAGTTTCGGGATTCCTCCTTGGGAGTCTCGGGACAAAAAGCCATTCGGATGTGGGTACCGTAGAGAGGCACAAAGTATACTATATGGGGGAAGGTGGTGGCTTCCCCCGAGTTCGGGCCGTGGTGAGTCAAGTGAATCCAGAGTTGCCCGTGGCTTGTCCTAGCACCAAAGGTGCTCTAGAATGTGAACTAACCAACTTGTTGGTTGGTTTGATGCAGGTTCGAGTAAGTGAATAGCTTGTCACTCTTCCTAGTCCCATCCCGGAGCTTCAGCATGCCCCT
>Ga0116227_10015402_pt1 | contig 11324 bp, 10 predicted proteins | sample S1TSphgellanicum_FD_89693 | JGI IMG/M metagenome (GOLD analysis project Ga0116227, IMG submission 89693) | Host-associated microbial communities from peat moss isolated from Minnesota, USA - S1T2_Fb - Sphagnum magellanicum MG | ecosystem: Host-associated > Plants > Peat moss > Unclassified... | reverse complement strand
GCGGAAGACCGAAGGCTCCTGCGGCAGATAGCTGATGCCGTGGTTGCGAGCGCGGAGGTACATCGGCAGCCGGCTGATGTCCTTGCCGTCGCAGAGAACGCTGCCAGCATCGGGCCGGACGAGGCCGACGATCATGTAGAAGCTGGTGGTCTTTCCGGCACCGTTGGGGCCAAGCAGCCCGACGACCTCGCCCTGCTGGATCTCCAGGCTGACGCCGCGGACGACCTCTCGGCCGCCGTACGACTTGCTGATCTCTTCTGTTGTCAGAGTCCGCATCGTTATTGTTTTACTCTCGTTTCGGTGTGGACTTTTTGTGCTGTTGCATCTCCGTCCTTGCCGGAGACGACGACACTGTCGTCGCCGGAGTGGAAGCGCAGCGCGGCGCCAGTAGTGGTTCCCTGCACGGCATCGACGACCTTCGGAGGAGCGGCGGCGGTACCGGTAAGGACAAACATCTGGTCGCTTGCAGTGTAGACGAGGCGCTCGCCCGTGGCCCTGCGGCCGGGCTGGGTGATCTCGATGCGCTGGGTGGCGACGATGCGCTCGACGCTGCCGCCGAAGAGGCCGGTGAGGCCGGAGGCGGGTGCGGCGACAGCCAACTTCGGAGTCTTGCTTGCGGAAGTGGGCGTAAGGAAGACGGTGGCCTGCTGCGCCCACATCTCGCCGTCGGCGTCGAGCAGCTTGACGCCGCCGGTGAACTCCGCCTTGCGGTCGGCGTCGGAGTAGACCATCAGGCTGCTGGTGATTCGCGCGGCACCCTGCCGGAGAGGCTTGCTTGTATCTTTCACTGCCTCTTTGGATGCTGGCTTCGCCGAGGAGGAATCAGCGAGCACGACGTGGACGGTATCCGGGGTTCCGGGCACTTCGGCGCGGGCGATGAGGCGCTTCTGCTCCTGCTCCAAGACCAGCACCGGGGCCTCGATTTGAGATCCGCCCTGCAATCCCCCCTGGCCTGTGGTGCCGGGTTGCCACATGCGGGCGAGGCCGGAGCCGCCGCTTGCAAGGCTTCCATAAAATGTGGCGAGGCTGGCATCATGGTTCAGATCGGCGCGAGCGGCGAGGACATGGATCGGCTCGGCCGAGGCTGATTGAAGATAATTGACCTTCACGGCGCCGTCGGCGGTGGCGTCGCCGGAGTCCTGGTCCATGACGACGCGGGATGCGGAGATCGTGCTGGTAGCGTCGCTCATCTGGACGCTGCCAGTGAGGGTGAGGCGGTCGGTTCCGGCATCGAAGACCGCTCTGGCGGCGGTCGCGTGCTGGATCTCCGGCACCCCGGCAGTCTTCGTCGCTGGAATTGCGCGGTTGATGACAACACCCCCCTGCTGGAGGGCGGTCGCGAGCTCTGCAGCTCCGTTGCCCTTGGCCGAAGGCCGGAACTCCGCGTCGAGGCTGCTGCCGGCGCTGGTCTGGTCGATCCCCGTCGCGGCAATCTGCTCGACGAGCGTGTGGCCCGCGCCGTAAACGGTCGCGAGTTCAGCGGCACCGTTCTTCGGGACGAAGTGTGCGGTCAGGGTATCGCCAGAGAGCTTGTTGATGTTGATTCCGCTGCTCTTCGAGTCGGGCGCGACGGAGGTCAGGCGCGCTGAGCCGGTGGCCTTCGCATCACGCAGTTGCGGCTTGTCTCCAGCCTTTGCGGCGACAAGAGCAAGGTCGAGCGCGTCGGAGTTGAGTTCGCGCTGCGACCACGCCTGACTGCCATCGAGCTGCTTTTCCGCGACCGGGCCCCGCAACCTCTCGGTTGCGTGAACGCGGCCTTCGAGGACGGCGTGGTCGAGATGGCCCTGCGCGTCGAAGCCGAGGTTGGCGCGGTCGGAGTCGCCGTGCGCCTGGCGGAGCGGCTCGTCATCGACAAAATGCACGTTGCCGGTGAGAACGGCGGTCTTCGGCTTGTTCGTTGTGTCGAGCGCCACTTCGGCGCGGTCGGAGGTGACACTTCCCTGCCCAGCATCTTCAAGCCGGACGTGGCGCTCGCCTTCGATGCGGTCTACAGTGCCGTCGGAGCGCATGTGGATGTGGGCGAGCTCGGCCTGTGCAGTCTCTCCGGCGGAGCTGTAGCGCGCGTTGTCGAAGACGGCGATTTCGCTGGCACGGTCGAGTTCGCCGTGCGAGGCGGCTAGAGCGACGGGGTGCCCCTTATCGAGACCGCTGACGGTAACCGCCGTTTGCAGGACGACGTGACCCGTGTCCGAGTTGTACTCCGCGCCGACGGCGTGGCCGGTGAAGCCGCCGAAGGCGAACTCGATGCCCTCGTTCGTGGCGGCGATGCCGAGCGATTTGAGATAAACCAGCCCGCTGGTCTTGATATGGATCACGTGGCTGCCTGCTCCCGCGTCTTCCTGCGCGGCGGAGGCGCCAGCGAGGTGTTTGGCGGATTCACTCGTATTGGTTCCCTGCGCTTCAGGGGCCTGAAGATCGATGTGCACAACGCCGACCGCGCGGATGACCTCGCTCTTGGTGTCGTACTCGAAATCGTCGCCGGAGATTCGGTCGGCGCGGTCGCCCTTCTTGCCGTAAAGGATCATGTTCACGTCATGCAGGGAAACTGTACCGTCTTTGTGCTCGACGGCCTTCGACGCATGGATGGTGAAGATCGTCTTCTTCCCATCTGACTGCGACCACGTCCAGCCGTTGAACTCCTTGGTGATGGTCGCGCCGAGCTTGCCGGGAAGTTCCACCAGCGCGCGATGCACCTTGTAACGCGCGTAACCCAGGAAGGCCACGATCACCAGAACTAGCAGTCCCGCGCCCGCCAGCAACCCTATTCGCAATCGTTCGACTGAGGTGCGCATCGCTCTCTCTATCTTCTCATCCTGCCGCGCCCGGCTCGCCAGCGTATGGGAAGACTAGAATGGAGGGATGGCCGATCAGCTTTACCTCAGTCTTTGGTTCCCGAATTTCCGGCTTGCGGCGATGCCGGAGAAGCTCGTCTCCGTGCTGCGACAGTTCTCGCTGGTAAGCGGCGACAAGCGCGTCGCGGCCGCCTCGGCCTATCCGCTCGGGTTTACCGAGTCGCCTACCTTCCAGCGGCTTTACGTGAACGACGAGCGCGCGGAGGATACTCCCGATGCACTGATCGAGAACGCCGTGGCCGAGGCGACCGAGCAGCTCTACGACGACATGGCGTATGAGTTCGAGATGAAGTGGCAGCTCTGGTCCCCCGCGCTGGAGGACACGCCGGAGGGGCTCGACACCGTCTGGAAACAGTTGCCTTCAACAGTGCGCGTACTGGGCTTCGGGCCGGAGTTCGACGATGCCAGCTTCGACCAGAACGGGCACATCCGCGTGGACTTCGGGCTGGATGCGCCGTGGGTGCTCGAAGACGCGGAGTTGGACGAAGCCGCAGCCTTGTACATCCAGAAGAACGTGGAGATGCTGTTGGCGTTCACGCTGCTGGTGGAGAAGCATTGCGGGATCTCCAGCCGGCTGCTGTGGACCGAGTCCGGCGAGCCGCTGGCGCAGAAGCTGGTGGAGCGGCTGCAGCGGGTGAATTAGGGATCTCCAGCGTCTACTGCATCTTTACTCCAGCGTCGAGACGATCCAGAAGATGGAACACTTCAACAGCTTTCCTGTCAGCGTACCGCATCGCCGTTTGCTCAGGCAGATGGCATTAGGGACCGTAGGCCCGAACCATACCAGCCTGGGGCAACGCCCCAGGGACCGTCGAAAGCCAAAATCAAGGGCTGTAAACCCGATCTATGGGCCACCGACAGCCCCGCCTGAGCAAAAGGGAGTAATCATCTTCTTTAGTTTGGTAGCGCCACCGGGGCTCGAACCCGGACTCTCAGCCTTGAAAGGGCCGCGTGTTAACCAGTTACACCATGGCGCCAAATCGCTTCGGCCTTGCTTTTGAATCCGCGCTGCAAATCTGAGGGAGGAGCAGGATTTGGTAGCGTCACCGGGGCTCGAACCCGGACTCTCCGCCTTGAGAGGGCGGCGTGTTAACCAGTTACACCATGACGCCAAGCAGTGCGCGCGATTCCCTAAGTGTATCAGGAATTGGGACTCCAGAGATACCCCCGGAGGCTGTGAATCCAGAGTAGATGAGGCAATAAGCCGATGAGTCTCATGTCTGGGAGATTCATCAATCCCACCCATCGCGACAGACAAAGACGCGATGGATGGGGCACCCGAACACTCGGGCATAAGTGGAATGAGACGCAAATTCCCTTCGGGAATGACAAGGAGCGAAAGAGAGGGGTTGCGGACTAGATGCCGAGCTTCTTCACTTCGTCGTTGTAGTACTTGCGGTAGAGGATGTCCCACTCCTGCGAGCCTTCGACGATGATCTTGCGCTGCGAGGCGATCTTCTGGCGGGCGGCTGCGTCGAGCTTTGTCTCCTCCAGCAGCAGCTTTTCGAGCGCCTTGCGCGCCTCCTGCCGGATCGTGTTGCGGTCCTCCAGAAAGTCGCATTCGGGGACATCAGCCAGAGTGTCGGCAACCGTGTGGGCAAGTTTGTTCAGCTTGTCGCGCGAGATCCTCACAGCACCGCCTTGTACTTGCGGGCGAGCTCGTTCTTCACCTTCTTGAACATCTCGGGATAGCTCGCGCCCGTCTTGCGCATGTCGTCTTGGAAGGCCTCGAGGATCACGCGGACCTCTTCGTTGATCCGGTCTTCGAGCGAAAGCTCTTCGACCATCGCGACCGTTACCTGCTCGTTCAAAACGGCAGGTTTCGCGGTCTCAATCATCTTCGCTTCGACCAGATGCTTGACCGTCTGGCGCGCCAGATACCCTACATAATCTTTAGAAAAAATCATCGCTTTTTATAAGGATACATCATGGCTTGAACATGATGGACGCATGCCGCCGCCTCCATCAATTGAGCGCGTGCATCGCCTTCAGCCGCTCGGCGAAGGCAACCGAGCCCCGCGCGGTAAAGTGCGCGATATCACCCTGTAGCGGCACATCGGGCGAGGCATACTCTAAGCACTCTTTGCCCTGGCAGAGTGCGCCAAAGTACGAGACATACGGGACGTCCCACACGGTTTCGGCGAGGTTCGCCATCTCCAGGTCGAGCGGCCGCGACATCGGCAGTTGATGCCGCTCCGCCAGCGTAGCGTCGGAGTTCTTGATCGAGACCGCCAGCAGCCGCGGAAGCGGCGTGTCGTACTGCACCACCGGCCCAAAGAGGATCGGCTGCACGCCAAGCCCCTTGATGTAGGCCAGCGTCTTCCCTATATCGTCGATGTCCTTCGGCTCCCAGTTTGCCCCGAGCAGCACCGCTTTCAAGTGCGACTTTGGCAGGTAATCCTTCAGCACAAGATCGACGATCTCCGCACAATCGGGGCGAGCATGCACAACCTGTTTGATGAACGGCATGCAACCAGACGCCGTGGCCTGCAGCATGTGATCCTGGGGAAACTCCGTCGCAAGCCCGTAGTAGAGGTGCGCGGCGTGGCTGTCGCCGAAGATGAGATAGTTCGGCTTCGTGGGGTCGGGAGTCAGGCAGGTAGATTGGTCGAAGTCTTTGAAGTACGTCAGGCTGGTGATGAAACAGGATCCGATGCGATAGTGCCAGCGGTCTCCTGCCTCGGGATTTTCGAGGTAAGAAGCCACCTCAATCGCTCTCGGCGGAAACCGCGACTTCATCCCGCCGCTGATGAGGAAGATGCAGGCGACGAGCGTCGGCACGGCGGCACAGATCCCGGCCACGGCGAAGATCCTGCTGTTCGGAGTGCCCTTGACCCCGCTCCGGAACGGGCGCTCCACAAACCTCCAGGAGAGGGTTCCAAGAACAATCGAGACCGTCGCGATGAGCACCTTACGCACGTTCAGCGAGAGCCCCTCCGTACCCACGCCCAGGGAGTTGAAGACGATCACCGGCCAGTGCCAGAGATAGAGCGAGTAGGAGATCAATCCAAGAAACACTACCGGCCTTAGCGAAAGCAGCCGGTTCACCAGCGTCGTACCATGCGTCCCGGCGGCGATGATCAACGCCGTGCCGAGACAGGGCGCGAGCGCGGCGAATCCCGGAAACGGCGTTGCCACCGTATAGAGCGTCCCTGAGTAAACGATGAGGCTGAAGCCGAGCAAAGACGCCGCATTCCGGCCCAAGGGAGACCGGATGGACGGCACCGCTCCAATCGCGAGACAAGTCCCACACATCAGCTCCCAGATCCTCGGCAGCGGCCAGTAAAACGCAAGGTTGGGATAAAACTTCACGGCCCATAAGCTGAACAGAAACGATGACGCTGCCAGCGCAACCACCATCGGCATGACCCACTTCCGGTTACGCCGAAAGACGAACGCGAGCAGCAGCGGGAAGAAGAGATAGAACTGCTCTTCCACCGCCAGCGACCAGGTATGCAGCAGCGGCTTCGACGAGGCCAGCGCGTCGAAGTACCCGGCCTGAGACCAGAAGAAGAAGTTGGACACCGAGAAGACCGCCGCGATCAGTGACCAGGAGAACTCCTTCAACTCGCTCGGCAGCAGCGTGAAGTAGGCGAAAAGAGTCGTCACCACAAGCACCGCGACCAGCGCCGGAGCGATGCGCCTCACCCTGCGCACGTAAAAAGCGGCAATCGAAAATCGGTCCTGTTCGAGCTCCTTCAGCAGGATCTTCGAGATCAGGTATCCCGAGATCACGAAGAAGATATCGACGCCGATGAAGCCGCCCTTAGCGAAGCGCGTCCCGATGTGGTAAGCCAGCACCAGCAGCACAGCGACTGCCCGCAGGCCGTCGATGTCCGGCCTGTAGTTCGGATTGCCTGGCTTCATTGCAGACAGATTGGCGCTCCTCGTTGAATCAGGCTACAGGGGTTGAAAGGATCTCCGTAGATGCGGCGTGCGCTTGATCGAATTCGACCAGAAAGCCCCCCTTGAGTCAATCGCTCCGTGGCCAGCCCGCGTTTCTCACAGGACAAACAGTAGGCACCGCGAGATGCTTTCTGCGACAATAGTGTTTCGATGCATCCCGATAACCTTATCTCGATTAAAGATGACATGATCGCCTACATCGCCGGCCACGGCATGAGGCGTTTGAATGGCTACGTCACAGAAGAAGTTCCAACCGTCCTCTTCGAAGAGGACGATATCGACGCCTGGAAGACCTTCGTCGAGCACGCCAAGGCGGCCAACTCGCCGTTCGTGACGATGAGCGAGGTGGTGCTCGAAAAGACCGACATCGCCATCCTGCTCGAACAGCTTCGCGACCAAAACTACCCGGACGACGACGGCCAGGAGTTCGACGACGCGCAGGCGCTGGTGAAGCACGTGGGCAAGCTCGGCTATCTTCAGCTTGGCTTCGCGCACCAGGGCGTCATGTTCCTTTTCGAGACCTCGACCGAGTGGTACGAGCGCTTCCAGGAGCTGCTTGAGACCGTAACAGAGCTCGGCGGCATCGTGGTGGACGACGGCGAAGGCGACGACTGACCGGCGCAACAATCTCCACCTCTGCAAGTCTTCAGGAACCCTGACACTGTGCGGGTGCCCCATCCATCGCGCTCTTGCTTTACGCGATGGGTGGGACGTATACAGCCCATCGAGCCCTATTTCACGACCCAATAAACTCCGCCGGAGGACACAGCGATAGCGTGACCACGACTCCTAACCTGGCGGACGCAAAGCAATGGACGACCCGCCCGGCAGATCCCGATCTAGCCGTATCCCTGGCTGACGATCTCACTTGTCCGGTCTCTATCGCGAAACTGCTCGTCTCGCGCGGCATCACCACTACCCGCGCCGCGAAGAGCTTCTTCCATCCGACGATCGACGATCTGCTCGATCCCATGCTGCTCCTCGGCATGAAGGATGCTGTAGCCCGCATCCAGCAGGCCGTCGCGGCGGAAGAGCCGATCCTGATCTACGGCGACTACGACGTAGACGGCACGACGGCCACCGTTCTGCTGAAGACCGCGATTGAACGCATTGCGCCGAAGGACACCCCAGCGAAGGTGACGTACCACGTCCCCCACCGCATCCGCGAGGGCTACGGGATGCAGACGAAAGTGCTCGGCGACGCGGCACTCGCGGGCATTCGCCTCGTCATCAGCGTGGACACCGGCATCCGCGCCTTCGCCGCCGCCGAGGAAGCGAAGGCCCTCGGCCTCGACCTGATCGTCACCGATCACCACCTCCCCGATGATGTCGCCGGAGTTCCCGAAGCCCTTGCCGTCATCAATCCAGCGCAGGAGGGATGTCCGTACCCCTTCAAAAGCCTGTGCGGAGCTGCGGTCGCTTTCAAGCTCGCGCACGCCCTGCTCTCCGCCGCCGCGACAACCGAAGTTGACCGCGCGCGGCTGAAGACAGCCATAATTCCTTCATTCCTGAAGCTGGTAGCCCTTGCGACCATCGCGGACTCGGTGCCGCTCGTCGGGGAGAACCGCGTCATCGCCGCGCTCGGCCTGCGCGAGCTTCGCAACCCCGTCCAGCCAGGGCTCCGTGCGCTGATGCAGGTGGCGCAAATACCGCTTGATCGAGCACCAACCGCGACCGAGGTCGGCTTCCGGCTCGCCCCACGCATCAACGCCGCCGGCCGCATGGACATCGCCAGCGATGTCGTCGAGCTCTTTCTTACGCGCGACCGCGATCTGGCCCAGACTCTCGCCGAAAAACTCGACCGCCTGAACAACGACCGCCGTGCCACCGAAACCGAAGCGCTCGAAGCCATCGAGGCCCGGCTCGGCGCGATGAAGACCATCACAGGCGAGTATCCCGCCGAGTGCATCGTCCTCGATGACGCGGCCTGGCACCGCGGCGTGCTCGGCATCCTTGCGTCGCGCGTCGTCGACCGCACCGCCCGCCCCGCTTTGGTGCTGACACATGAAGACGGCACCGCCCACGGCTCCGGCCGATCGGTCGAGGGCTTCCACCTGCTCGACGCGCTGACTGCCGTTCACGATGGCGAATCGTCCTCGCCTGTCTTCAGCCGCTTCGGAGGCCACGCCCACGCCGTCGGCTTCTCGCTTCCGACCGGGCACCTCGACCGCCTCCGCGACCGGATGCAGGCCTACTCAGCCGCCTTTCTCACCGCGCCCTTGCTCACTCCACGCCTGGATTGCGACCTGGAGCTGTCGATCGCTGAGATCAACGCGAATTTTTACGAGTGGCTCGAACGCTGCGCTCCTTTCGGCAACGCCCACCCGGAGCCGGTCTTCATCCTCCGCAACGCCGTCCTCTGCGCCGCCCCGCGCATCATCAAGGACAAACACATCTGCCTCACGCTCGAACGCCCAGGCGCGGCTCCAATCAGCGCTCTGGGCTGGACCCGCGGCATTGACTGGCGAATCCGGTGTACTGAGTTGTCGCTTGTGCAGGGCTCGCGCATCGACGTCGCCTGCAAAATCCGCAAGAACCCAAGCCCGCAGTTCGGAGGCATTGAGCTGGAGATCTGCGGCCTGCAATCCACCCCCTGAGCGGACCGCACAGCGCAAAACCGTAGGATCTGCGGTTGCCGTTGTTCTTCCCCAAAAGCCTCGCAATCTCACTTGGATTATCAGCGAGCGTCTTTGGCTTTGCTTCTAGGTAGGCCAAGGCTTTAGCCTTGGCACAAAGCCAATGGAATCTATGGGCCTTCAGCCCCAGGGTATGCCTTCCTTGAATTAAACAAACCCGATTGTCACGGCGAGGGCTTCGGCACAAGAAAATCTAAACACGATTGCCCTGCTCTCAAAACCCAGGCCAACCTGTCACCGCTCCACCAGATTGACAATGGATTCGGGGAAGACATTCCTTGTACAGTCGTTGACCATCTGCCTCATCAAAAAGGGGATGGCATCGCCGTACACGGAGAAGTTCAGTTCGCCCGCGCGCGGCTTGTAGTCCGTGCTCTCCAGCCCAACGGTGCGCATCGATAAAGCCTTCAGATGGTCCCGCAACTTGAGGATATCTGCGAGCTTTACGTTCTCTGGCAGTTCAACTTGAACGTCATACACTACAAACATAGAGCACCTGGCCGCGGTAACTGTTGCATGCGTGAACTATGGGAAAGCTCCATCCTGCAAACCCTAAACCTGTGTCGCTAAACCGGGGCGAATATGGAAAACGATCCGCCTTCATAGCCATCGATCGTCACGTTGAAATACGAGCGAAACGCGGGATTGCGAAGGGATTCGGCGATTGGCTTCGGCAACGCCTCGGTTCCAATATGCATGGTTTGAAAGACCGCCCTGTTGTCGATACAAACGATCGTGGAAGCCACGTTCAGTACCTCGCTCACCGCGTCGCGCATCGGTTCATCGAGAGTCGGGGCCGCGATGCGTTCCGCCACCGTGCTGGCGGGCAGACCGAGCAGCGCGCCTCCAAAGGAGCCGAGCAGCGGCAGGTCGAGCTGAACCACACGCGTTGCATCCATCGGTTTGACTAGGTACACGCCATAGACCTGTTTGGCCTTGGTCGCCGGGGCCTTCAGGATCTGCGTGAAGTTCACGGTGCGTCCGCTCAGGCCGGAGAAGAGTTGCGCAATGGTAAAAGGTTTCGGCTCAGCCATGGTCAGCACCCACCGAGGAAAGGCTCAAGAGCAGTCTGAACGTCATCGGGATTGAAAGGCTTTGTCAGCAGGAAGCTCGCGCCGCTGCTCATAGCGAGATCTTTGATCTCCGTGGAGCTCTCCGAGGTAATAAATCCGAACGGAGTCTTATTTCCGCCCTGTCGCAGGGACTGAAGAAGCTCAATGCCGGACATCTCAGGCATATTCCAATCGGAAAGGACGAGCGTGGGTTTCTCTTTCTGCATGGTTTCGAGTGCCTGCACTCCATTTTCAGCCTCTCCGATGGAGAGACTTCTATAGCCCGCTTGACGAATCGCACGTTGCACGAGCATCCGCATCGTCTTGCTGTCATCCACGAGTAAAACATCCATTTCACTTATCCCCTTTTGGCGACTCCGAGCCGCAAGAACCGAAGCACGTCGGTAGTAACAGTACTATCGGCCCCTCTGCCGGCAGATTTCACCCCTGCGAACGCGTGTGTTTCGTCGCGGTCTACCACTCGCGGGTTGGTGTGCTGGCACCTTTGCGCCATGCCGCGGTCCCGCGTCGCGCGGAACGCCGCCGCTCCTGCTTCGCGGTAAACTCCATACACTGGCTGCACGGACCGGCCGGGCAATCGGGAGCTCTCCTCAAACCCGCGACCTCTCTGCCGCGTCTTACCTATAGCTCAAGCAGCACGCAGATTCAGGAGCCCCATGACCACGCAAGAACAGCAGATGATCCAATCCCTCGCCGAACGCATCAACAGCACTCCGCTCGCCGAAAAAGACCCCGACGCCGAGCAGTTTCTCCAGCAGGCGCTCGGCCGCAACCCCGATGCCCTCTACATCCTCGCCCAAACCACGCTCGTCCAGCAGTACGCCCTCGACCAGGCCCAGAAGCAGCTCGCCGACCTG